>Ga0209805_1002026_pt1 | contig 11931 bp, 11 predicted proteins | sample GraSoiAngelo_148_FD_185905 | JGI IMG/M metagenome (GOLD analysis project Ga0209805, IMG submission 185905) | Grasslands soil microbial communities from the Angelo Coastal Reserve, California, USA - 14_1009_09_20cm (SPAdes) (version 2) | ecosystem: Environmental > Terrestrial > Soil > Grasslands ... | reverse complement strand
TTTCCCGATCAGTCTCTCCATGGGCTTGCCTCCGTAGGGTCAGTCGCGGCGTCGCACGCTCGGCGATCGCGTCGGCCCAGGCCAGCACGTGGCGGGCGTCGTCGACGTGCAGGTTGTCAACGCAAGCCGGGTCCTTGGCTACCGCCACAGCGACGATAGCTGACCGCATGTTCGGTGAACCTGGGAACGGACAGCCCTGCGTTGTCTGTAGTAAACCGCTGACGCGCGACGAGATGATGGTTGAACTCGAGAGTTCCACCCGCTTCGCTGGGTCCTCGATGATCGCCGTCGGCGCCCGTATTTCGTGTTCTGGACGTCAGACGATGGCGATCTTCAGTACGGTCTCAAGATGGCGCCGACCGACCACGGGGACGCCGTGCTAGTGGCGCTCGAGAGCGGGGAGACCTACCGAATTCAGGTTGTGCGCCGCCCGCTGCCGAGAGGGAGTGGCATGGCCCTCTTCTATCGATGCCCCTGGTGCCGAAAGCCACGCCGGCATCTCTACCTTCTGAGCTTGAGCGGGGTGAAGCTCGTCGAATACCTTGGCCTGCGATGCCAGGTCTGTGCTGGGCTCCAGTTCCACTCGCGGGGGCGCTACATCGCTCGGTTCGAGCGTGCCCTTTTCGCACCGTTCCTTGAGGGCCACCGCACCGTCGTGCCGTTTCCCAGACGCCCCTGGGACCCGCGGGCGGCGTCCGACCCTCGCCTAGTTGCCCAGGAACTGTTCCAGGTGGAGGAAGCACGGTGAGTTTGGTGCCAGTTTCGTAGCGGCGTCCCGTTTCAGTCACGCAGTCGTACGGGCAGGCGACGGGCGCCCCAGCGGCCTGGCGCCCCGTCGAAGACGCCGGCGCACGGCTCGCCGCACGCCGCGCAGCGGCCGCGCTCGTCGAGGCGCCAGCGGCCTAGCTGGTACCAGTCGCGCTCGATCAGCAGGGCGCCGCACCGATGGCAGCGCGTCGACTGACCCGCGACGTCGTGGGTATTGCCGGTGTAGGCGTAGCGGACGCCGTTACCCAGGGCGATGTCGCGCGCGGCGGTGAGAGTCGCCGCCGGCGTAGGCGGCCGATCCTGGAGCTTCCAGTCCGGATGGAACGCAGTGAAGTGTACCGGGACGTCGGGCCCAAGGTGATCGACGATCCAGCGTGTCATCGCGTCGGTCTCCTGCGGCGCGTCATTCAGCCCGGGGATCATGAGATTCGTGATCTCGAACCACACCCCGGTCTCGTGCTTGAGGTACTCGAGCGTCTCCAGCACGGGCTTCAGCCGGCCGGCGCAGATGCGCTGGTAGAAGTCGTCGGTAAAGGCCTTCAGATCGACGTTGGCGGCGTCCATGTGGCGGTAGAACTCGACGCGCGGCCCGGCGTTCATGTAGCCCGCGGTGACGGCGACCGCCTTCAGCCCGCGCTCACGGCAGGCATCCGCGACGTCCATCGCGTACTCCATGAAGATCACGGGGTCGTTATAGGTGAAGGCCAGGCTCCGGCAGCCGAGCCGCACGGCTGCCTCGGCGATCTGCTTGGGTGAGGCCGTGTCGGCCAGGGTGTCGATCTCCCGGGACTTCGAGATGTCCCAGTTCTGACAGAACCGGCAGGCAAGATTGCAGCCGGCCGTGCCGAAGGAGAGCACTGACGTCCCGGGCAAGAAGTGGTTCAGCGGCTTCTTCTCGATGGGATCCACGCAGAATCCGGACGACCGACCGTACGTCGTCAGGACGATCCGGTCGCCGGCGCGCATGCGCACGAAGCACAGGCCGGCCTGCCCGTCGTGTAGCGCGCAGGCGCGCGGGCACACGTCGCAGCGGATTCGCCCGTCGTCCAGGCTCGTCCACCAGGTCGTGGCATAGCGTGTCTCGGTCATCAGTCCCCGCTCCGCTCTTCATGCTACGGGCTTGCCTGATCCGCGCGCGCACCACATCGTCACACGACTGCCACTCCCAGAGCCGTCAGCTCCCGCTGAATGCCGGACAGCGCATAGCCTCGGTGGGGGCCGGCCTCCATGCTACGGGCTTGCCTGATCCGCGCGCACCACATCGTCACACGACTGCCACTCCCAGAGCCGTCAGCTCCCGCTGAATGCCGGACAGCGCACAGCCTCGGTGGGGGCCGGCCACCATGCCGTGAGGGGATTGGATGTTCCGGTAATGTTGCATCAGCGAGAAGACCGCCGGTCGGTCCGCCTCATCCGCGACCGGACCGCCGCTCTCCCCGTGGTGCCAGCCCACGTTGAGCTCGTACATGAGCACGCCATCGGTGACGTACTGCGCCGACACGATGCCTTCGTTCGCGTGACTCTTCAGAAAGAACTGCCCGCCATGGAAGTTCCCATGGTGGTCGACTTCGAGACCCATGATTTCTGGCGCGGGGTAGCCCACCGTGACGACTCGCGTGCCGTCCGGGCGGGGCGTGAACGAGACCGGGACCGCGGGAACCTGGACGCCCGCGCTGGAGCACGGCCCAATCTCGAGCACCGCAACGTCGAGATCGTGGCGTTCGACCGGGAAGGCGACGACCGGAAAGTGAAGCATTGGATCGCCATTCCCCGGAACTACAAACGCGTAGAACTTGTCGCTGGGGTTACGGGGCTTTCCTTCGTTCAGGATGTGAAATGCCGTGACCAGATAACGATCCGCGACGACGCAGAAGGCGCTGCCCCCCAGCGCGGCGTGAACCTGTCGTGGCCGCGCCTTGCCTTTCTTCACAGTTTCGGGGCGAGTGATGTGGACGCGCAGGATTGCCGCCACGGAATCGCGGATGCTCCGGATCGCGTCGCTGCGTCGGCCATCTCGGTCATTTTCACATGCGCTTCCGCGCCGGTCATGCGGGACCAAGAGCCGGTCTGCGCTCGGGCGATGTTGGGCGGCGGCACGCAACGCCGCAGTGGTCGCCCAGGCCCACCGACCTAGAATCTCGCCCGACTCCCTCGACAAATGAGGCGGCCGTCGTCGACGTGCAGGTTCTCGATCAGGCGGCCGTCGACCATATCAACGCAAGCCAGGTCCTCGGCTACCGCGACGATAGGCTGCTCGAGCCGCCGAGACGGCATACACACCGACGATGATCCATGACTACCCATGACTCGTCTGTCCCGGGGACAGATCACCGCGTTCGACCCGAGCGCGTAGACGGGCTGAGACCTGCCAGACGATCACGGGCCGCTCGCGAGCGACCCCGATGTTTGGCGGCCGACAAAAGGGGGCCGCAACGGTGTCATCCACCGCATCGATGAAGGCTCGACGGTTCGGAGGCGGCGAGCCTTCGTTGGTGTAGTGCTGACCGTCGCTCGTCCACTCACACATACGAGTACTCAGGGCGAAGGTATCGCTACCCTGGCTATCGCCGCGTCGTCCGGCATCCCGGGCCGTCTCGACCGACCGCCAGGCCAGCGCTCCGGCGCGACCACGCACGGCCGCCAGATGCGGTATCGTCGCCGAATCGCGCACCCCAGGCGCGATCGAGACCTGACAGGAGGGTTCCGTATGACCTCGTCAGAGGCCAGCGGCCGGACACCGCTCCTCTCGGCCGAGAAGGCCGCAGAGGCGCGCGAGCGGTTCGGCACGCCGTGTTACGTCTACGACCGCGCCACGCTGGAAGCGACAGCGCGCCGGGCGCTCGCGTTTCCGGCCCCGTATGGCTTCACGCTTCGCTACGCGATGAAGGCGAACCCGAGCCGGGGATCCTCGCCGTGTTCCGAACCCTCGGGCTCCACGTGGACGCCTCCAGCGACTGGGAAGTGGAGCGAGCGCTCCGCGCCGGGTTCGCACCCGAGCAGATCCTCCTCACGTCCCAGATGCCCTCGCACCGGATCGCCGAGCACGTCGGCCGCGGGGTCTTCCTGAACGCTTTGCTCCTTGCACCAGTTGGAGGCATTCGGCCGCGCTACGCCCGGACGCGCGATCGCGGTCCGCATGAACCCCGGACTCGGCAGCGGCTCGGTGAAGCGCACGAACACCGGCGGTCCCTCTGCGAGCTTCGGCATCTGGCACGACTACGCGGCTGAGGTGAAGACGGTGGCCGCCCGCTACGGACTGACCATCGGCACGCTCCACACGCACATCGGCTCCGGCACCGATCCCGAGGTGTGGAAGCGCGCAACGCGAATGACGCTCGACCTCGTGGCGCAGTTCCCCGACGTGGCCGCGGTCAAGCTCCCCGCGTACGGCTCGAGAGGGAGCCACAGGGGCGGCTACGCTGGCTCACCTAGGAGGAGATCACTCGACTCCTGGACGCCTGCGGGAAGTCCCGAAACAAGGAGCTACGGGCAGCGGTGGTAATCGCTCTCAACACCGGCCTACGCCTGGGCGCGCTTCTTGGTCTGAACTGGATTTATGTGGACCTCAGCCGGGGCGTGATCCGGTTGGAGATCACGAAGTCAGGGCGGCGCCGCGAGGTGCCGTTGAACGGCGACTCCTACCAAGCACTCGTAAGCCTAACGCCGAAGGCCGAGGGCCGCGTCTTCCAGACCCGCTTCATCAAGACGGCCTACAACAACGCGGTCGCGATCGCCAAGCTAGATGACGTGAACTTCCACACGCTCAGGCACACCTTCGCGTCCTGGGCGGTCATGCGGGGCGTCTCGCTGAAGGAGTTACAGGAACTCCTTGGGCATTCGTCGCTCGCCATGACGATGCGATACGCCCACCTCGCGCCGGAGCACCTTCGCGCGGCGGTCAGCCGTCTGGAGGGGCTCACCAACTCACAGCGTGCCGAAACGCCAACGCAAGAATCAACGCAAGAGCCTTCCGAACAAGTGAGGTTGTCTCAGAACTCCTCGAAGTAGTTGGCTCCCCGGGCTGGGCTCGAACCAGCGACTTCCTGATTAACAGTCAGGCGCTCTACCAACTGAGCTACCGGGGAATGCCTTGTATTGTAACGCACTTGGCTCACGGTCGCCGCGGTCTGACCACGAAATGCTACCGAAAAGCTACCACTTCCCTTTCCGCTGGCCCACGTGGGCGCGTTAGTTTCGTGTAGCGTCATGCCCAACACCGGGGGCCTTCGTCGTGCTCCCACTTTGCCGAGCCTCCGCCAGGCGGTCGACCCAGCCCTTATCGCCCCGCGGTATCCAGTGCGCATAGTGGGCAAGGGTCGTCGTCGGCTTGGCGTACCCGAGCTGGGCGGCGACGTAGGTGATCGGGCTCAAGAAGGTGGGTAGCGAACGTGTGTCGGAGGTCGTAAAGGCGGAATCGAGGCAGCCCCGCCCTGGAGAGGTGTGCACGGGCGCTTTCTCCCTTTCGCTATCGCTGTTCTGGTCCTAGCTGGGTGCGCGTCCATGCACAACGGTCAAGTCCCAAGGGCGCTGGATAATCGAGGCGGCGACGCACTCGGTGGTGAGCCGAGCGGTGCATTTTGGGGGTAGCGCGATAGCGGCCCACCCCGAGATCGTCGATCTGGAGCCCAATGCGGACGCGCGTTCAGTGGCGATCACCGGTCGACTCTGATTTTTCGGACGGCCGCAGGCGTCCTGGTGGCGACGGCCGGCGCCACGCGTTCGGCGTGAGCGCGGCCGAGCTCGTCGCGGATCACCCGGAGTTGGCGCTGCTCAAATTCACCGACGGCGATGCCGCGCCACCGCTCGGCGGCCCGGATGACGGCCGCGTACATCAGCTTCAGCACCGGGCGCTCGCCAAACGCGTTGGGAATGATCTTCGTCCGGCGGCGCTCCTCGAGAAAAAGGCGCTCGAGCAAATTCGTGGTGCGGACGACGCGGCGATGCCGGAGCGGAAAGCGGAGATGGGCGATGCACGCCTCGAAGTCGTCCGAGAAACACTGCACGACCGCCGGCAGCTCCCGCTCGTACGTCTGCACGAAGTCGTCGCGCAGGACCGTGGCCAGCGCCGGCGACGCCGCCTCGTAACAGCCGCGCGCCCGCAGCGCGATCTCCGGCCACCGGCTCTCGGGAGCTTTGCTCCGGAGATTGCGAAGCCGATGCGCGAGGCAGCGTTGGCGCAGCGCCCGCGGGAAGCACGTCTCGACGGCGCGAATCAGCCCCGGCGCCCCATCGGTGACGACGAGCAGCGGATCAGCCAACCCGCGGCGCTTGAGATCCTCGAAGAAGGCCGTGCAGCTCGCCGTGTCCTCTTTCGTGCCCGGCGCCAGGTGCAGCAGGACCTTCTGGCCGTCGTCGGTGATGCCCCAGGCACAGAGCACCGCTTCCCGCGGCAGGCCGGCGTGCAGCCGCTCGGCCACCCCGTCGACGAACAGGTAGGCGACCGCGAATTCGCTGAGGTCCCGGCCGGCGAAGGCTTCGTACTCCTGCCACAGCCGCTCGGTCACCTGGCTGACGGCGGTGCGGCTCAGCACACTGGCGCCGCTGGCATCGCGGAACGCCGCTTCGATGTCCCGCGTGCTCAGCCCCCGCGCGAACATCTCCACCGCCAAGCGCTCGAGCTCCGCCGTGCGACCCGCCAGGCCGGCCCGCACACGGGAGACAAACGGCTCGACCCGATCAGCGACTTGCGGGACGCCATACTCGATCGGCCCCTCGGCGGTGGCGAGCCGGCCGCGGCGATAGCCATTGCGGTAGCCGGCGCCAGACGGCGCCCCGTTCTCGTAGTAGCCGCGGCCCACGGCGTCGGCGACCTCCGCTTCCAGCGCCTCCTCCACGATCTTCCGTACGGCCAGCTTCAGCAGTTCGGCGCGGGCATCGCCGTCGGCGACGCCCTGGGTCAGCAGCTCATCAAGCTTCTGGCTCGTCCGCTCCGATGCCGGTATTCTCGTGGGCACGGGGATGCCTCCTCTTGCCGCCGGTTGCCACCGGCGACGCTTGGTTTGGGTTCCAAGCAAGAGTGCATCCCCGTCTCGTTATCCAGCAAGCATAGGACTTCGCCAGTCCGGCGATGAGTGGGCGTACCGGTACGAGAGTCCATCTGGCGACGGCACCTACGTCTGGTCCATGGACCGGGAGGAAGCAATCGACGGGGTCCCGCACTATGTCATCAAGACGGCCACGCGGGAGATCTTCTACCGCAAGTCCGATCTCGCCTCTACGCAGGAGACTCTTGACGGAGCCCTAGTCGCGAGGTATAGCCCCTCTCTTTTGAACTTCGTGTGGCCGCTCGAGGTGGGCAAAACATGGGAGCAAAATTCGCACGAAGAGAGACCCGCAAGGCGTCAAACGATGGACTGAACAGACACCGTGACCGTGGAAGCTGAGGAGATCATCACGGTGCCCGCGGAAACATTCAAGACGCTCAAGCTCATCTACCGAAATAAGAAGACCGGCAGCATTCGGTATGAGGCGTGGTACTCAATCCAGGTCAAGCAACTGGTTAAGCTTCGGGAGAATCTCGAAACAGGGCTGCGTGTCCGTGAGCTGATTGCGTTCAAGCTGAGATAATCGACGTGCGTATTAAGCGAGCGCAGCGCGGACAAGGCGAAGACGCCGCGTTTTGATGAGAGCGATTGTCAGCTGCTTGATCAGCTATTCGGGTTGCACTTTGTGTTGCACCTCCTTGCGAGCGATGGCTAGGTGTACGCTGGTGACGAAGAGGTGAAGCAGTCATGAAAGCGATTCGACTCGGGCTACTGATCACCGCGATCGTGACAATGACTGCGGCGTGCGCTGGTACCGGTGCCACGCCTCCGCCTGGTTCGCCTACGACGTTGATGTCAGGCTGGGAGCATCATTTCTCGATCGAGTGGGCAGCGGCTGAACAGGGCCAGGACACACGAAAAGTTAGCGGCTACGTCTACAACCAACACGGCGAGTTCGCGACCCACCTTCGAGTGCTCGCGCAAGCGGTCGACCCGGCGGGCGCGGTGGTCGGACAGCGGATCGCCTACGTGCCCGGCGGTGTCGGCGGATTCGGGCGGGCGTACTTCGAGGTTCCGAACTTACCGGCGACCGCTGCGTACCGTGTCAGTATCTGGGACTACACTTGGTTCCAGGCCCCTGGCAGTCCCCTGCCGTGATCAGTCGCGATCAGCCGCGATCAGCCGTGTGCACCCGTTGATCACCGGCATCAGCACGGCGCTGTGATTAGTACCGCTGACTGGTCCAAGGGACGCTGCGACCAAGCTGTAGTAGTTGGGATCAAACTCCCACGGGTAGCAAACCTCATGCACCCGCCGTGTCCTCGATCTCCAGACCTCGATCCACCAGGTGCTGGCTGATCGCTCGGGGGCGTGCGGGAGGGCGGATTAACAGTCAGGCGCTCTACCGACTGAGCTACCGGGGAGTGATGGAGTAACCGGGCGCCAACTAAGGATTCATGAATCGTACCTGTCCGGTCAACTGATTTGACCGCGCGCCCTATCGACCCCACGTGGACCTGCTCGATGGTAACCGTTACCAGGCAGATTCGGCTGTGGCGGGCCGGATCGCCACCGCCGCCCTCGTCGATGTCCTCAAAAAGCCAGGCGTCGTCGTGCAAGCGATCACCGGCACGACGTTTGCCGTAGGCTGAAGGGATGTGAAGAGCCATCGAGGCCTCGGGCTCGGGATCCTCGCCGCGCTGCGTAAAGTTGGAGCGACGCTCTCCGGCGCTGCGTTCGAGCTGGTCGCCGACAACGGCCTTGTGCTCGCCGCCTCGATCGCCTTCTTCACGATCTTCTCGCTCGCCCCGCTGCTGCTGCTCGTCGTGGCGGTCGCCGGCCTTGCCTTCGGGCAAGATCAGACGAGCGCCGAGATCCAGGCCCAGTTCGAATCGCTCATGGGACCCCAGAGCGCCGAGTTCATCGCCGGCGTCATCTCGCGTGCCTCGAAAGGTGCCAGCGGCGTGGCGGCCGTCATCAGCGTCGGCACACTGATCTTCGGCGCAACCGGAGTGTTCGTGCAACTCAAAGCCGCGCTCAATACGGTCTGGGGCGTTCAGATCAAGTCCGACAAGCCGCGGACCGCGCTGGTGCACCTGCTCTGGGACCGGGTGCTCTCGTTCGCGATGATGCTCGTTATGGCCTTTCTCCTTCTCGCCTCGCTCGCGATCAGCGCCGCACTGGCCGCGCTCGCCCGATGGACCGCCGCGCTCGTTCCCGGGTGGGATATACTGACTCAGACCCTCAACGGCGCGGTCTCGTTCAGCGTGATCACGTTCCTCTTCTGCGCGGCGTACCAGGTCCTTCCCGACGTGCGGATCGGCTGGCGGGTCGTCTGGTTCGGTGGCGCCGTGACGGCACTCCTCTTCACAGTCGGCAAGGAGCTGATCGGGATGTACCTCGGCCGGGGCTCTATCGCCTCCATCTACGGTGCGGCTGGCTCCATGATCGTCATCCTGATGTGGGTCTACTACTCATCGATCATCTTCCTGTACGGCGCCGAGCTGACCCGGCTCTCGGCGAAGGCCCTCGGCTGGTCGTTCGAGCCGATCGAGGTAGCGGAGCAGCTCGACAAAGAGCGAACTCGGGAGCGAGTGCCGGCGGGTCGTCCAGCCGAATAGCCCAATCTGACAAGAATTTCCGCCCGGTCTGGGCTCGCCCTACCGCGTTCGACCCGATCGGCCCGGCCCCCACGAGCGATCGATCTTCGGCGCAGGCTCTTGACTCTTTAGCACTCATCGTCTACAAGTGCTAGCGCGAATCTCATCTTCTGAACTGGAGGGAGCAGGCAGATGAAGGTGCGTCCGTTGCACGATCGCATCATGGTCGAGCGTCTGGAGGAGCAGGAGGTCAAGCGAGGCGGGATCATCATCCCGGACACCGCCAAGGAGAAGCCGCAAGAAGGCAAGGTGATCGCCGTCGGGACCGGAAAGGTCGGCGACGATGGGAAGAAGATTCCCCTCGACGTGAAGACCGGCAACAAGATCCTGTTCGGCAAGTATTCGGGCTCCGAGGTCAAGATCGACGACAAGGAATACCTCATCATGCGCGAGGAAGACGTCCTCGCCATTCTCGAGTAAGGGAGGAACGCGATCTATGCCGAAGCAGCTCAAGTTCGACGAGGAGGCCCGGAGCTCGCTGCTCAAGGGCGTCACGATCATGGCGGCGGCCGTGAAGGCCACGCTCGGCCCGAAGGGCCGCAACGTCGTCATCGACAAGAAGTTCGGCAGCCCGACGATCACCAAGGACGGCGTCACCGTCGCCAAGGAGATCGAGCTCAAGGACAAGTACGAGAACATGGGCGCGCAGATGGTCCGCGAGGTCGCTTCCAAGACCTCCGACGTGGCCGGTGACGGCACGACGACCGCGACGGTGCTCGCCCAGGCGATCTTCCGCGAAGGGCTCAAGAACGTGACCGCCGGCGCCAATCCGATGGGCCTCAAGCGAGGCATCGAGGCCGCCGTCGAGGCCGTCGTGAAAGATCTGAAGGGCATCTCCAAGTCGACGAAGGACAAGAAAGAGATCGCCCAGGTGGCGACGATCGCCTCGAACAACGACAAGACGATCGGTAACTTGATCGCTGAAGCGATGGAGAAGGTGGGCAAGGACGGCGTCATCACGGTCGAGGAGTCGAAATCGGCCGAGACCCAGCTGGACGTGGTCGAGGGCATGCAGTTCGACCGCGGCTATCTCTCGCCCTACTTCGTCACCGACGCCGAGCGCATGGAAGTCGTCCTCGAGGACGCGCTCGTCCTGATCCACGAGAAGAAGATCAGCGTGATGAAGGACATGCTGCCGCTGCTCGAGCAGGTGGCCCGCGCCGGCAAGCCGCTGCTCATCATCGCCGAAGAGGTCGAGGGCGAGGCCCTCGCGACGCTCGTCGTCAACAAGCTGCGCGGCACGCTCCACACCTGCGCCGTGAAGGCGCCGGGCTTCGGCGATCGCCGCAAGGCCATGCTCGAGGACATCTCGGTGCTCACGGGTGGCAAGGCCATCACCGAGGACCTCGGCATCAAGCTCGAGAACATCAAGGTGACCGATCTCGGCCGCGCCAAGAAGGTGGTCATCGACAAGGACAACTCGACGATCGTCGAGGGCGCCGGCAAGACGAAGGAGATCGAGGGCCGCATCAAGCAGATCCGCGCTCAGATCGAGGAAACGACCTCGGACTACGACCGCGAGAAGCTGCAGGAGCGGCTGGCGAAGCTGGCCGGCGGCGTGGCGGTCATCAAGGTCGGGGCGGCCACCGAGACGGCGATGAAGGAGAAGAAGGCGCGTGTCGAGGACGCGCTGAACGCGACCCGCGCGGCCGTCGAGGAAGGCATCGTGCCCGGCGGTGGCGTGGCGCTGCTCAGAACCGCGAAGTCGATCGACGGCCTCAAGCTCACGGGCGACGAGAGGGTCGGCGCCATGATCGTGAAGCGGGCGCTCGAGGAGCCGATTCGCCAGATCGTCGAGAACGCCGGCCTCGAAGGCAGCGTGATCGTCGAGAAGGTGAAGAGCGAGACCGTGCCGAACCGCGGCTACGACGCCGAGAGCATGGAATACGTCGACATGCTGCAGGCGGGAATCATCGACCCGACCAAGGTCGAGCGCGTGGCGCTGCAGAACGCGGCGTCGGTCGCCTCGCTCCTGCTGACGACCGAAGCGTTGATCACGGATCTCCCGGAGGAGAAGCCCGCGGCGGCGCCGCCGATGCCGCACGGCGATTTCTAATGAGATGAGTGGGGAGACCCCCCTCATACTCCCCCGGCTGCTAGGGGGCTTGAGGCGGGGGCAGGGTTGCAGTCCACGCGATGCGTGGACGGCGGCCCGGGCCGATATGGTCCGGGCCGTTTTCTTTTGTACGGGCGCGTGATCCGGAATCGCGGTCTAGCCGAGGCTCTGGCGTAGGATGGTTTTGTGGCGATCGTCGTCCAGAAGTACGGCGGTTCCAGCGTCGCCGACGTCTCGCGGATCCAGCAGGTCGCCGAGCGCGTCATGCGAACCAAGCGTCAGGGCCACGACGTGGTCGTCGTGGTCTCGGCGATGGGCGACACGACGGATGAGCTGCTCGCTCTCGCCAAGCAGGTCTCGCCCAATCCCGACCGCCGTGAGCTCGACATGCTGCTCACGGCTGGCGAGCGCATCGCGATGTCGCTCTTGTCGATGGCCATTCGAGAGCTGGGCGGCGACGCCA
>Ga0209805_1002022_pt1 | contig 11949 bp, 10 predicted proteins | sample GraSoiAngelo_148_FD_185905 | JGI IMG/M metagenome (GOLD analysis project Ga0209805, IMG submission 185905) | Grasslands soil microbial communities from the Angelo Coastal Reserve, California, USA - 14_1009_09_20cm (SPAdes) (version 2) | ecosystem: Environmental > Terrestrial > Soil > Grasslands ... | reverse complement strand
CGACGGCAAGGCAACAGTTACGTCTTCGGCTATCGGCTCCGGATTCGCGTCGACCACTCGCTGCGAAATTTCCGCCATTTGGTCTTCTTCTTCCGGCTTCATGGCGGCCAAGATCAGTTCCGCGAGTAGATTCAGGCTGCGGACGTCGCTGTCGTTGAATCCATAGGGTTCGCTTGAGAAGGCTTCCAGCAGGCCGATCACGTTTTGCTGCCCGGCAAGCGGCACGGCCACCATGGAGCGTGTCCCAAGGCGTCGGCAGGCCTGCACATTCACTCTGGGATCGGTCTCAGCGTCATCGCAGCGGACGATCCGCGCGGTGCGGAAGGAAGCCCCCGAAAATCCAGAGTTCGGATCCAAACGCATCCCAGCATCTGGGGCGATTGTGCCGGCAGAGGCGCGGCAGATGATTGCGTTATCCTGGGCGAGCGCAATGGCAACTCCGTCCGCTCCGGTGATCGTCAGGGCGCGTTCAGCGACGAGTTGCAAGACTTCATCGAGAACAAACTGCTCCAACTCCCAAACGTCCTCGCTGGCCTGTCTGTCGTGTCGGTTCTCACGCGCTTTGCGCTGCCTGATTTGTTCATGAAGAGAAGAAAACGCGAGAAGCGCCTGCAGCGCCTCATGTCCAGGTGCGTATGTAACACGGGAAGTTGAAGTTTCGCGCTGGGCTGAAATGCCCGGGTCCGCTGGTTCAGGGTTACTCCCGACAGCGGCGTTTTGCGGACTCGCGCTCATGCGAACGGTGGAAATCTCTGTGGATTATGCTTCGCCAGTTCTCAATTGTCACGGGGGAACTTCTTGTCAATTCACGAGTTGCGTACTCCACATGCACTCGGAGGCGATACGCTCATATCTGCCCTGTGTAAGTTACAGTTGTTTGCCCTAAATCGCAATACTTCGGCATGGCACGAAGGTGGGAGATCAAATATGCCTTTCGTAAGACGTCCCATTCGTGCCATTGCGTTCCGCTGGGATTTGGTCATATTCTTAATTTTCAGGCCCTTACAGGTTGTGGATAGGTGAGTGACGCAAAGAAGAAGTTGGGTTGGAAGTGGCCGCTTGGCATAGTGGCCACAAGCTTAGCTGGCGCTGGTGTGGTGCTGTTTCGTGGCTGCTGGCACAGCAAGATGAGTTGGCCGGTGCGCGCCCAAGGCCATTGCTATCAGGTATGCCTTGGTTGTGGCATCAAGCGCCTGTTTGATGAAAAGGCGTTCCGCGGCTACGGACCCTACCAGTACGATCTGAATCGTCTTATCACTTGGGATCGTGATCAGTCACAATCTCCTTCCGAGCAGCGTCCTGCGTAAACTTCAACCCATATAGGCATCCGCGACCCATGGCCGTCGCACTTTGCGGCAACGAGGACACCCGCGTCTACATTGCAATGGATGAGAACCAGCAACGTTAATGAGAGGTCTAACTTTGCGAGGCTAAGATTTAATCATGGAGTACGGGCCTGATCTCATTGCCTCCTCCCACTCAGCAGCGGCTGCAGTTGCGCTGCGCCGCAAACGGCAGCATCATCGCCATCAAGTCAACAGCTTGGCGTACGTCAATATCGGTCAGGGTAATGGCGGCATTATTCGCGACCTCGCCGAAAGCGGAGTTGCTGTTCAGGCCGTTGCTCCTTTGCAGGTCAATCAGCAAGTGCAGCTTCGATTCGAGTTGGTGAGCCCGCGAGTTCGCGTGGAAACGACGGGACGCGTTGCCTGGGCAGATTCCAGCGGACAGGCAGGGCTCGAATTTACTGGACTTCAGCAGCGCCCTCGCCGCCTGCTGAAAGAATGGCTTTTCACTCATCTATTGAGCTCTGCGCAGAACGCAGCATGGGACACGATTTTTGCCCAGGGTCAACCGGCCACGGACAGTCAGCTGCAATTCTCGGCTGGGGCGCGCGCGCCGATACGGCTTGCAGCAAGAGCAAGCACCGCGCTGAATCCGAAAGATTGTAGAGACGCCACGGTGCGGATATGCGGCGCTCGCATCCGAATTCAGGCCCGCGTATTTTCACGGCTTGTGGATGGTTTGATGCTGCTCGCGGCAGTGCTGCTCTTCTCCGTGGTGGGCATCTCGATAACACACATTCTTCCGACCTGGCCAACTGCATTGGCCATGGTGGCGGTGCTCACTAGCGTTCTTGCGTGCCTGTACGGGTTCTTGTTTCACTTTTGGGTCGGCGCTACACCGGGAGCAAGTCTGGCTCGCCTCGCTTCCCGCGATTCAGATGAAATGCATCTAGAGGACGACCGCCCGCGATTTCGGTAAACCGGTGTTGGTCCTTAGTCGTTGGCCGGCTACGAGCCCCTGGCGACCGAACCAGCGACCAACGACGGTTCTAATGTGTGAAGTATTGCCGTTCCAGCCAGAGTTGAAGGTGTCGTTTTGCCTGGGGCTTGATTTCAACAAACCTGATTCCAGCGTTTCCGTCCGGGCCGGTCCACGCGACTTCACCTTGAACTTTCATGCGGCGTTTCGTTCCCGGTAGTACGAAGTGTGCCTGAACGGGTCCACTCAATAGAATAGGGCGCCGCAGGCGAATGCCGATTCCTCCCTGGCTCACATTGCGCAGGTAAGCTGCTACGCGGCTTTTTGAATTCCAGTCCAAGGACACAGGCGCATTCAGACCCTCGCGATGGTAGCGCAGCCTGCCCTCGATAATGAGGTTGCGCGCTGCCGATAGCGTATGGACTGCCTGCTCGACCGAAATTGGTTTTTGAAAGACGAACGACGCTCCCTTAGCTTCGAGAGTGTTTCGTCCCTGCGAACCGCTGACAATAATCAGAGGTGCAGAATTGCGGATCGTGCCACTGAGCACGTCACGCAGAAACCGGGAGGCGCCATTCAGGTCGCAATCGACGATCAAGGCATCGATCTTCGATTTCGCGAGCCTCGCCCGAGCGCGATCGGGCTCGCATATGACATCGACTCCGATATGCAAGCCACCCAGAATGCACTCGAGCACGCTGACTTCTGGCCAATCGCGGGAAATCACCACGGATGAAAGCGTCATGTCCGCAACTTTAGTCTGCTGTGCAGAGCGGCCACAGATAACCAAAGTAATTGGACATCCGCCTCCGGACCTCAGACCTCCAATTTCGGGATCATTCCGAGGGCAGAACTTCTACGCTCCGGCTGCCTTTTCCTGGCTGCGATACCATTCGATGGTCCGGCTCAGGCCGGCTTCGAATTCGACCTTGGCCTTGTAGCCTAGGTGTTTTTCGGCGCGGGTAATGTCCGCGAGAGAGTGCTTTACATCTCCGGCGCGCTCGGGCGCGTATTTAACGTCCCCTGTGTATCCAATCAACGTCTTGAGCAGACGAAAGGTTTGGTTCAGATCAGCGCGGTGTCCACTAGCAATGTTGAACACGCCACCAGCAACCTGGTTCGCCGGCGCTTTACACGCGAGCAGGTTCGCCTCGACGGCGTTGTCAACATAGGTGAAATCACGGCTCTGAGTGCCGTCGCCAAAAATCGTCGGTTGTTGTCCCTTAAGCATCTGCGTAATAAATTTTGCCAGCACACCCGAATAGGGCGAACTGGGATCCTGCCGAGGCCCAAAAATATTGAAGTAGCGCAGGCAGACGGTCTCAAGCCCGTAGCAGCGATAAAACGAAACCATGTAATACTCACTAGCCAGCTTGGCGACGGCGTATGGCGAAATTGGATTTGGGGGCATGTCCTCGTGCTTGGGGAGTGTGGGCGTGTCGCCGTATACGGAAGACGATGCGGCATACACAACGCGCTTGACTTTGGCATCGCGAGCGGCGACCAGCAGGTTTACCGTGGCATCCACATTCGCGCGATTGCTGCCGAGAGGATCGAGCACGGATTTTGGCACCGATGGAATCGCCGCTTGGTGGAGAACGTAATCCGCTCCGGTGCAGGCCGACTCCACCGCTTTCATGTCGAGCAAGTCCGCTTCACGAAAATCGATGCGGTTTAGAATTTCCGCGATGTTCTCCGTTTTTCCGGTGGAAAGATTGTCAATTCCGCGTACCTGGTCTCCCTGCTCCAGCACAGCGCGCGCCAGCGCCGATCCAATAAAGCCCGCAATGCCCGTAATAAGGTATGTGGCCATAAGCAATTCATAATAACGGATCGAAGCAGGTGCCGCGTGCCGCGGTGATGATCTCAGATAATGATTACAACTGTGATGATCGTCGCGCAGGATGATCCTGGATTGAAATTGGCGCGCACGGTTTGGTCCAGAGGGAAGAGGCTGGTTTGATCGCCGCAAAAGCCGATCGTGGACGAGGTGCCGTTTTGCAGGAACGTCACAAACGTGACCTGTACTGTACCCGTTCCGTCTACCACGCTACTGATTTGCACGATGCTTACCGAGCCGGTGATGGTAGATCCGGTCTGGATGGCACCGCGAAAGAATACATTGCCGCAGCCGCCACAAAACACGAGCAAGGAGACTGTCAGGACGAGCGAAAGGAGGCGTTCCACTGGGCACCTCCGGGTGGGACTTAAAGAGAGTGTACACCTTTGGAGAAGTTTTTAAGCTCGGTGTAGCTCGCGATAGCCTTCCACTGCGGAGCGGATCGCCTGCCAAAGGTCGTCCCGGCCCGCCCCAGTTCTCGCCGAGAATGGGATCACGCTTGTGCCTGCATATTCCTGAATCATGCTCTGGATTGAATTCCGCAACTGATTGCCGGACAGCCGGTCGCTCTTGGTGGCAACAACCAGAAAAGGGCGTCCGCTCGCGTTCAGGAATTCCAGCAACTGGCGGTCGCTCGCTTGCGGCGGAACGTTGATGTCAATCAGCGCAAGAGAAAGTACGAGCGATGGCCGCTCACGAAGATACGGTTCAATGAAACCCGGCCATTGCTGCGACACTTGTTGAGGAACACGCGCGTAGCCGTAACCAGGTAGATCAGTGAAAACGACTTCTGGGCGAGGCTTTCCGGGCCATCGGACTTCAAAGAAATTAATGGACCGGGTGCGCCCAGGCGTGGAACTGGTACGAGCGATCTTGCTGCCGAGCAGGGAATTGATCACACTTGATTTGCCGACATTCGATCTTCCCAGGAACGCCACTTCTGGCAGGCTCGGAGGCGGGAATTGATTTGGGTCGGTAGCTGCGGTTACGAATTGGGCCAAGACTCTCACGGTAAGAAACACGTAATCCGAGTGGATCTAGCCAACAGTTGCAGACAATCATCCCAAGCCGAGCGGGTGCTTGTGGTCCACGTCCGCTTCCTTCACCGGCTTGAACTTATGCCAGAGATATAAGATGGCCGCGACGACGATCCCGATACCCACACTGATCAGAAAGAACCATCGGTAAGCAGGTAGCGCGATCAATAGAACTGCAACTACTCCCACTGCAACCAGCAGGCCGGCAGCACCGCGAAAATGGCTTCTCGGCTCGGACTGGGAATTCGCGTCCATCGTGAGTGTCCCAAAATCATTTTAGGCTTGCCGTTGGACTTTGGACCATACGAAAAGGCCCGCGCCCGCCTTGGATGAGAGCGCTAACGATGAGGACTAAACCGCATTACTGGTGCGTGGCGGGACTTTCACCCGGCTGAGGCGGTGCAATCGCTGCGATTGGCTGCGCCGTAGCTTCCGGAATCTCCGGCAACGGCTGCTCCAGAGCCAGCGCCAGCACGTGGTCCATAGTTTCAACGAAGTGCAGCTTCATGGCATTGCGCAGGTTCTCGGGAACTTCAGCAACATCTTTTTCATTGTCCTTGGGTAGGATCGCTTCAAAGAGCCCGGCGCGATGCGCGGCAAGCAGTTTTTCCTTCAATCCGCCGATCGCAAGCACCTTGCCGCGGAGCGTAATTTCGCCAGTCATGGCTAAATCGCGGCGAACCGGGATTTTGCTGAGTGCGCTGGCAATGGCTGTCGCAATGGTAATGCCGGCAGAGGGTCCGTCTTTCGGAATCGCCCCTTCAGGCACGTGGACGTGAATGTCAAGGTTGCGGTAGAAATCGCGCGTGAGGCCGAGGCGGTGAGCGCGCGAACGCACGTAAGACATGGCCGCTTGTGCTGATTCCTGCATCACATCGCCCAGCTTGCCAGTGAGCGTAAGCTTGCCTTTGCCGTCAACCACCGTGGCTTCCGTGCTGAGGATGGAGCCGCCAACCTCAGTCCAGGCGAGTCCAGTGACCAGGCCGATTTCACTTTTTTCGTGCGCCAGCGTATCGCGGAATTTGATTACACCAAGGAAGTCGTTGACGTTTTCGGCGCCTATTGCGACGTTATAGCTTTCGCCTTCCTTCACTACCTTGCGGGCGATTTTGCGGCAGACGTTTCCGATCTCCCGTTCCAGATTGCGCACGCCGGCTTCGCGCGTGTACGAGCGGATCAAGGACGTGATCGCATCGTCCGTGAACTTCACGTTCTTCTCGGTAAGCCCGGCTTGCAGCATCTGTTTCTTGACCAAGAATTGCTTGGCAATTTCGACCTTTTCCTGCTCGGTATAACCATGCAGGCGCAATACCTCCATGCGGTCCGTGAGTGCGGGAGGAATGGTGTGCATCACGTTTGCGGTGGCGATGAAGAAGACTTGCGAGAGGTCGTATTCGACATCGAGGTAGTGATCCACGAACATGTAATTCTGTTCGGGATCGAGAACTTCGAGAAGTGCGGCAGACGGGTCGCCGCGAAAGTCCATCGACATTTTGTCCACTTCATCCAGCATGAAGACCGGGTTCTTAGTCCCCGCTTTCTTCATCATCTGAATGATTTGGCCGGGGAGGGCGCCAATGTACGTCCGGCGATGGCCGCGAATCTCGGCTTCGTCTCGCACGCCGCCGAGCGACATGCGGACGAATTTTCGGCCGGTGGCCTTCGCAATGGACATTCCGAGAGATGTTTTGCCGACTCCGGGAGGCCCGACAAAGCAGAGGATTGAGCCTTTGGGGTTTTTTACGAGCTGGCGCACCGCCAGGAATTCCAAAATGCGGTCCTTTATCTTCTCCAGCCCATAATGATCTTCATTGAGAACCTTCTCAGCGCGAGAGATGTTGCGAATTTCCTTCGACCGCTTTTTCCAGGGCACGGCCAGCAGCCAATCGAGATAATTGCGGGAGACAGTCGACTCAGCCGACATCGGCGGCATGGCTTCGAGCTTCTTCAGCTCCTGCATGGCCTTATCACGCACGTCTTTGGACATGCCCGCAGCTTCTATCTTTTTCTTCAGCTCATCGAATTCGCTCTTTTCGCCGCGTCCGAGTTCCTTCTGAATGGCCTTGATCTTTTCGTTGAGGTAATACTCTTTTTGGGCCCGCTCCATTTGCCGCTTGACCCGCGACTGGATGGTGCGATCCATGTTCAGTTTTTCAATCTCGACATCGAGAACATCACCAATGCGGCTCAGGCGCTCGGCAGGATCGAAGATTTCCAGCAGTTCCTGCTTTTCCTCGATTGAGAGCTGGAGATTGGCCGCGATGGTGTCCGTGAGCTTCGCCGGATCTTCCATGCGCACAGCCGCAATCATGGTTTCGTAATTCAGCGACTGGCAGAGCTTCACGTACTGCTCAAAGAGGCCGGTAACCCGCTGCATGCCGGTTTCGATCTGTGCGTTTGTCTCTGTCGCGTAACGAGCGACACGCACCGAAACCTGCATGTAACCGTCGCTCTCACTAATTTGCAGAACCTTGCCGCGCTCAATGCCCTCGACTAAAACCTTGATATTGCCGTCGGGCAGCTTCAGGCTCTGCACGATGTTGACGATCGTGCCCACCTGGTAAATTTCGTTCGGCTTGGGCTCATCGACGCTGGCATCGTGCTGCGTGGCCAGAAAGATCTTCTTATCCGAGGTCAGCGCTTCTTCGAGGGCGCGCACGCTGGATTCCCGTCCTACCACGAACGGGGTCATCATGTAGGGGAAGATGACCACGTCCCGGATGGGCATCATGGGCAGCTTCTTGGTTTCGAATTTTTCCTTTGCAGTGGTCACTTCTTCTCCGAACGTCAGCTCTCAACTAACAGCTTTTAGCTCTTAACGCCTGCGCTTGCTATCTAAGTTTAGCAAGTCGTCGGCCGTGGCGCGCGAAAAACCAAGAGCTAACGGCTAAGGGCTAAAAGCTGTCTATCCCGCCTTCTCCATCATAGCCAGTGAGACCGCGCGTTTCTCCACCATTTCGCGGGTAACCTCGAATTCCTTGACTTTCTTCTGGCTTGGCAAATGGTACATCAAATCCAGCATGAGCTCTTCCAGAATCATGCGCAAGCCACGTGCGCCAACTTTTCGGGCCATGGCTTGGCGAGAAATCGCCCGCAGAGCATCTTCGCTGAACTTCAGGCGCACGTTCTCAAATTCGAATAGCCGCTGGTATTGCTTAACGATCGCATTCTTTGGCCGGGTCAGGATTTCGATGAGAGCCGCCTCATCCAAGTCTTCCAGCACACCTACTACAGGCAGACGGCCCACGAACTCGGGAATCAACCCGAATTTGATGAGGTCTTCCGGTTGTACGTCACTCAGGAGCTCGAAATTGCGCTTGCGGTTGGCTGCGGGCGCCTCTTCCTGTTCGCCATTATCGCCCGCCTTGAAACCCAGCGATTTCTTCCCCACGCGCCGGCCAATGATCTTTTCCAACCCTACGAAGGCACCGCCGCAGATGAAAAGAATATTGGTGGTATCAACCGGCGTGAATTCCTGGTGCGGATGCTTGCGCCCGCCTTGGGGAGGAACATTCGCGATCGTCCCCTCCAGAATTTTCAGCAGAGCCTGCTGTACGCCTTCACCGGATACATCTCGGGTTATCGAAGGGTTTTCATCCTTGCGGCCGATCTTGTCGACTTCGTCGATGTAAATAATCCCGGTCTGTGTCCGGCCCACATCGCCATCGGCAGATTGCAACAGCTTCAGGATGATGTTCTCCACATCCTCGCCGACGTAACCCGCTTCCGTCAGGGTAGTGGCGTCCACGATGGCAAACGGCACGTCCAGCATGCGAGCCAAGGTCTGAGCCAGAAGCGTCTTGCCGGTGCCAGTCGGCCCGATCAGCATAATGTTCGACTTGGTGAGTTCAATGCCATCGCCGGTGCGCTGCCGGTTCATGTAGATTCGCTTGTAGTGGTTATAAACCGCGACGGCGAGCTTCTTTTTGGTCTGCTCTTGGCCGATTACGTACTCGTCAAGAAACGTCTTGACTTCATGGGGTTTGGGAAGCTGGTTGGGAGCGGTGCTGGGAGGAGTAGCAGCCTTGTCGTCTTCCAGGATGGAGTTGCAGACGGCCACGCACTCATCGCAGATGTAAGCCCGGGGATAGTCGCTGGGGGATGAAATCAACTTCGCGACTGCGTCCTGCGACTTGTGGCAGAACGAACAGCGCAGCATCTCTTCGGTACCGCTTCGGTTTTTCACCCCTTTTTGACTCCTGTCTTAGCGACCGGCGAAAGCCGATCATACCCTTATCTCGTCTTATAGATGATATCGTCTATGATTCCGTATTCTTTGGCCTGCTGCGCGTTCATAATGAAGTCGCGCTCCACGTCTTTTTCCACTTTGTCCAATTTCTGCCCGCTGTGCTTGGCGAGTAACTGGTTCGTAATCTCTCGCATACGAAGAATCTCTCGGGCGTGGATATCAATATCTGTCGCCTGGCCGGATAAGCCTCCCATCGAAGGCTGATGTATTAGAATCCTCGAATTTGGTAGCGCTAAACGCTTCTTGGGCTCCCCTGCGGCGAGTAGCAGTGCCGCCATGCTCGCCGCCTGCCCGATGCAAATTGTAGTCACATCGTTCTTCACATACTGCATGGTGTCGTAAATTGCCATACCGGCGGTAATCGAGCCACCGGGAGAATTTACATAGAGCTGGATGTCCTTTTCCGGGTCTTCCTGCGCCAGAAACAGCATCTGGGCGATGACCAGGTTGGCAATGTTGTCATCGATCGGCGTGCCAATAAAAATGATGTTGTCCCGCAGCAGCCGCGAGTAAATGTCGTAGGCCCGCTCACCCCGGCCGGTCTGCTCGATGACCATGGGCACCAGCATCATTTTTGGATCGTTCACGTTCACCCCACACTCCTGCCCCGAATGTCCGTCAGCTTTTCGAGGGAGGATTCGAAAGCGTCCGCATCATGCGGACTGATGGTACAGAAAATCGAGGGTCTTCTCGTTGCGGATTCTATTTCGGATTCTATCCAGCGCTCCATCACGTGTCAAACGCGCGCGGATCGCTTCCGCCGTTTGTTTTGACTGCGTTGCAAGTGCCTCAATCTCGCGGTCAATTTCCGCATCGCTGACCTCAATTTTTTCCTCCTCGGCGATCTTATCCAGCAGCAGCGAAGCCTTGACTTCGTGCAGAGCCTGGTCGCGCTGGCCTGCTCGCAAGCGATTCAAATCCATCTTTTTCATGTCTTCGGCTTTCATGCCCTGCGCAGCCAGCGCGCGCAGCCCGCGCTCCAGACGAACATCAATTTGCCGTTCGACCAGGGCTTCCGGAACCTCTAGATCGTTGCGTTTCACCAGTTCAGAAACCAGTTTGTCTTTGGCCTCGCGTTCGGCAGCGTGAGTACGCTCAGCTTCCATTTGCTCGCGAATTCGTTTGCGTACGTCATCTACATTTGCGAAATCTCCCACTTCCTTCGCGAACTGATCGTTCAACTCCGGCAAGCTTTTCTGCTTGATGGACTGAATCTTAACGGTGTAGGTAAAAGTTTGTCCGGCAAGCCGTTTATCGGAGTAGTCATCGGGATAATGGACGTCGAACGTGCGTTCGTCGCCGGCAGATACGCCACGCAGATTTTCCGTGAATTCCGCCATCGTGCTTTTGCCGCCGATCTCCACGAGAATATCGTCCATGTGCACCGGCTTGCCCTCGCCGGCTTTAGGCTGGCCGTCGAGAGAGACCTGGGCAAAATCGCCTTCCGCCAATGGCCGGCCTTCGACCGCCGAAAAGGTTGCGTGCTGCTCGCGCAGGTCGGAAAGCGCTTGCCCCACTTCTTCATCGGTAACGGAAATGGAAGGCTTGTCCGCGCGAAGCTCTCTGTAGCCTTCGACCTTGATCTCTGGCATGATCTCGAAACTGGCTTTGAACCGCAGCGGTTCACCTTCATGCAGGTGCAAGTCGGTGACCCGTGGCTGCGAGACCGGGATCAGACCCTGCTTTTCCGTTTCTTTGCGAAAGTAGCGAGGGACCAGGGCTTCCACGACATCGCTCTTCAGGTCCTCGGCGAAACGCTGGCGAATGATGGAGGCGGGCACGTGTCCTCGGCGAAAACCAGGCAAACGGGCAAGCTTCTGATACTTCTGAATCAGCGTATCGGTTTCACGAGTGACTTCAGCAGCGGGAATTTCAATCTGGATTTCCCGTTTGGTGTTGCTTGCAGTTTCTGTGGGGCTCACATTTACCTTTCGCGATAGGCCAGACTCTGGCGACCCGCTCCTCGCTAATTTGAGTGTAAAGAGAGAGGGAAGGAGCGTCAATGACCCGAAAGTTCTCCTATCCCATAAAATTAGATCACCACTATTTTCTGGTTGGGAACTGAGAGCTGAGAGCTGGTTTTACCCACAAGCGAAATGCCGGAGACTTTGGAGCGTATGGCGACCGCTAAAGAATCGATGACCGCGCACTGGCTGAGGATCTTGAATGAAGAGATCGTGTCCTGCACTCGCTGTCCCCGGCTTGTTGCCTATCGTGAGAAGATCGCTCGCGAAAAGCGCCGCGCGTACCATGATTGGGAATACTGGGGCAAGCCGGTCCCAGGTTTTGGCGATCCCAACGCCCGAGTAGTTGTGCTCGGTCTCGCTCCCGGTGCTCATGGATCTAACCGTACTGGACGCCCGTTTACGGGGGACGCTTCAGGAAAATTCATGTATCCGGTTTTATACGAAGCTGGGTTTTCCAATCAGCCGGATGCTACAGATCGCAATGATGGGTTAAAGCTACGCGATCTCTACATTACTGCTGCAGTGCGTTGCGCTCCCCCGGACAACAAACCGCTGCCGCAAGAACTCGGCAACTGCGCTTCGTTTCTGGAT
>Ga0209805_1002021_pt1 | contig 11950 bp, 11 predicted proteins | sample GraSoiAngelo_148_FD_185905 | JGI IMG/M metagenome (GOLD analysis project Ga0209805, IMG submission 185905) | Grasslands soil microbial communities from the Angelo Coastal Reserve, California, USA - 14_1009_09_20cm (SPAdes) (version 2) | ecosystem: Environmental > Terrestrial > Soil > Grasslands ... | reverse complement strand
GCGAATGCCGGCAGGACGAGATAGGCCTGCAGGTATTTGGTGAGGAACGCGAGACCGACGAGGGCGCTCGCGAGGATCGCCCAGCGGAAGCGTCCATCCTCGAGACCGCGGACCACTGCCCACGCGGCGGATACGAGAAGTAGGGTCAGGAGCGCGTCGGGGTTGTTGAACCGGAACATGAGCACGGCCACGGGCGTGAGCGCCATCACCACGGCCGCGATCAGCCCCGCGACCGGTCCGAACGACCGGCGTACCGCCTGAAAGAGCACGATCACGGTCGCGACGCCGGCGAGCGCTTGCGGCGCGAGGATGCTGAGCGAGCTGAGGCCGAACAGCCGGACCGAGAGACCCATGAGCATCGTCGAGAGCGGTGGCTTATCGACGGTGATGAAGCTGCCGGCGTCGAACGATCCGAAGAACCACGCCTTCCAGCTCTCGGACGCGGCGAGCGCGGCCGCCGAGTAATAGGTGTTCGCGTAGCCGTTGATCGAGAGGTGCCAGAAGTACAGGAAAGCCGCAAGCACGGTGACCGCAATCAGGGCGGGGCGCACCCATGCATCGGAGCGTGCGTCGGCGACGCCTTCGCGCGCGGCGGGAAACAGGCGCGCCCGCGAGAGCGAGAGGGTACTCACTTGCCCGCCGTCTTCCGGGAGACGGTGAGGCGCGCGCGGCGCTCGAACCACACGCGCAGGAGATAGAAGCGCGTGATGGTCGCGGCCGCATTCGCACCGGTGAGGACTGCGATCTCGGCGAGGACGCTCGCGTGCGGGGCGGTCACGTGCAGGAGCGCGATTGCGGCCGAGGTCATGGCGATCGCGACGCCGAGCGCACCCATGCCCGCGAGCTGGTCCTGCCAGAAGCCGGTCCGCGCCCGCACACCGAACGTGAACCGGCGGTTCGCGGCGGTGTTGCCGACCGAGGTCGCGATGAGCGCGAGCACGTTAGAGATGGCGGGCGAAGCGAAGACGCGAAGAACCGCGTAGACGATCGCATACGCGATCGTGCTCGCGATGCCGATGCTCGCGAACGTGAGCACCTGCCGCGAGAGGGTCACGGCGAGGCTGCCGAACCGCATACGTAAAATCCCGCGCAGATCCTCCATCGCGGTCTTCGCGATATCGACGCGCGAATCCGGGTCGTCGGTCCAATCGACCGGAATCTCGTGGATGCGCATACCCGCGCGCTGCGCGACGACGAGGAGCTCCGTATCGAAGAACCACGCTTGGTCTTGCACGGCCGGGATGAGCCGGCGTGCCGCGACGGCAGTGATGGCCTTGAATCCGCACTGTGCGTCGCTGAACCGCGCGCCGAGGCCGAGACGAAGCAAGAAGTTGTACGCACGCGAGATGAACTCCCGCTTGGGGCCACGCCGCACACGGGCGCCGCGCGCGAGACGGCTTCCAATCGCGACGTCGCTGTGGCCTGACATGAGCGGCGCGACGAGTGGAAGGAGCGCGTCCAGGTCGGTCGACAGATCGACGTCCATGTACGCGACGATCGCTGCTTCGCTCGAGAGCCAGGCTGTCCGAAGCGCGCGACCGCGGCCCTTGGCGTCGAGGTGGATCGCGCGCACATTCGGCAGCTCGGCCGCGAGGTACTCGGCGATCGGCCAGGTCGCGTCCGTCGACGCGTTGTCGACGATGGTGATCGTCGTCGGGAACGGAAAGCGCGCTTCGAGATATGCGTGCAGCCGTCGAACGCTCGGCACGAGGTCGCGCTCCTCGTTGTAGACCGGGATGACGATGTCGACGGTCTGCTTTTCCATGCCCTGAGCCTGCGATCTCGCCACGGGCGCGTCATGAAACGAGGGTGAGAAACCCCCCAGAAGTGCCTAAGGGTTGGTCTTAGCGCAGGGCCGGGCTTGTCCTAAGACCTACATACCGCAGGAGCGCGAGATCGCCCGCGTTGAATCCCGCGTGCTGCGACGGGCTGAACGCGTATGTGGTCGCGACACCCGTGAACGTCCCCGACTGAAGCCGGTCGCGGACGTCGGAGGGAGCGGTGCCGCCTTCCGCTGCGCTTGCGAGGAGCCCGAGCGCGTCGTACGCGGAAGCGGCCAGGCTCGTGGGCGGGCCGGTGCGGTCGGTGTATGCCTGAACGAAGGCGGCGCGGGCCGCGCCGCTGGCGCCGGACGACGACGCCGCGATCCAGCGTGAACCGGGCCAGACCACGAGTGCGGCCGCCTCGTGAAGATCGCCGATGTCAGAAAAGTCACAGAGATATGAGAGGTAGAGGCTCGTTCCCACGGTCACGGTCCGTGCCGCTTCGACGTAACTTCGCGGCGTTCCCGCGAGGAACACGATCGGCGTCGTCACGAGGAGCGGTCGAAGCTTCTGCGTGGCGTCAGTGGGCGTGACCGTGATCACGTTCGCGGTGACGCGACGCCGAGCCAGCTCGTTCGTCAGCGCGATCCGTTCGCCGATCGCCGTCGTCGATTCATCGCTGACGACGAGATCAGCGCTGAGCACCGATCGGAGGGTGGCATCATCAAGGACGGAGCGCGCGAGCTGCGCCGGCGTGGGCGCAAGCGCGAAGGCCCAGCCGCCCCCGCCCCGTGTCGCGGGCTCGGGAATCGGCAAAGTGAACAGCACGGGCACCCCGGTGAGCTGGACCGCGGCGACGAAGGCATCGTCGTAGTCGACCGAAACACCCACGACGATCGCATCGGCGCGGTCCTCGACGGCCGCACGCCGAAGCTCGAGCGCGGTCCTCGATGGACTGCTCGCGACGTCGACGATCTTCAGCTTCACGCGAGGCGTTGCCGTCGAGTGTTGATCGGCCCAGAGCTGCAGCGCATCTCGCTGCGGCCCGCCGTTCGGTGCGCGCGATCCTGAAAGGTCGAGCAGCGCGGTGACGTTTAGCGCGTTCGGATCTCGGGTAGGCGCTGGGGTCGGACTCGCCGACGGATTCGCTGCTGTGCACGCGCCCAGGAGCAGGACGAGCGCGACAACGAGCGCCGCCGTGCTAGGCGCGCGTTCCATCCGGAAGCGGATTGTCCGCGGCGTACACGTGCGTCGCCGCGTCCTCAGGACGCGGATCCGGCTCGCTCTCGGCCTGCGCGATGGCCTTCTCGATCTCGTCGCCGAGAGACGCGCGCATCGCTTCGAGCTCCTGCTCGGTAACGCCGGCCGAAAGGAGATAGGCAAACGCGCGCTTGACCGGATCTTTCGCGCGCCACTCGTCGACTTCCTTCTTCGTGCGGTAGCGGCTGTCGTCGTCGTCGCTCGTGTGCGGCTGGTAGCGATAGCACTTGAGCTCGACGAGGCTCGGGCCACCTCCCGCGCGAGCACGGTCGGCCGCGATCTTGGTCTTCTCGTAGCTGTCGAGCATGTCCATCCCGTCGGCGACGTGGCCGGGCATCGCATACGCCGCCGCTTTTTCCGCGATGTCTTTCACCGCCGTCTGTCGCTCGAAGCGCGTCGAGATCGCGAGCAAGTTGTTCTCGATGACGAACACGACGGGGAGCTTATGCACTGACGCGAAATTCATGGCCTCGTGGAAGTCCCCTGTGCTGGTGGACGCGTCGCCGCCGAACGCGAACACGATGTACGGCTCCTTCCGGAGCTTCAGCGCGAGCGCGAGCCCGACGGCGTGCGGAAACTCGGTACCGACGCACACCGAACGCGAGATGATGCGGTCCTTCGGCGAGCTGAACATGTTCAGCACCGCGCGCCCCGCGGAATTCGGATCGGTCGCTTTCGCGAACACGCTCCGGAACTCATCGAGCGCGCTGAAGCCGAGGACGAAGGCGACACCCATGTCGCGGTAGTACGGGACCGTCCAGTCCTTGCCGCGCTGGATGCACCACGCTGCGCCGATCTGCGCACCCTCGTGCCCGTCCGTGCCGGCGCCGAACGGCGTACGACCCATGCGGTTCAGCTGGAGGATCCGCTCGCTCACCATCCGGGTCATGAGGACGTAGCGGTACATGCCTTTCACGTCGTCGAGCGAAAGGCCGAGCGTCTCGTGACGGGTCGCGCTCCCCTTGCGCGTGGTGACCGCCATCAGAGGCTCATGCTAACGGGCATCCCGCCATAGGAAACCCGCGAGCACGATGAGCCACGCACCGAGAATCATTCGCAGGGGAAGGTCAGGCGGCGACATCGGAATGCCGGTGAGCGCGTACGCCGCAACGAGGGCGAAGCACACGATCGCGAGTGCTGCGGTGAGCCATCCGAATGCGCGCGGCAGCACGCCGGTCTCGACCCACATCTTCCCGATCGTCCACCACCAGATCCCGCGCACGAACAGCGCAGCGGCGATGAGGTCGACGTTTGCGGCGGCGCCCAGACCAAGCGTGACGACGCTCGCACCCGCGATGGTCCCCAGCACCGCGCCCGAGCGTCGCAGCGGCTCATGGCGAACATGGAGCGACGCGATAACCGGAAGGAGGAGCCCATAGCCGACCGCGCCGAGCGCGAAGTACCACGATGGATAGAACCCCGGTGCGAACACAGGTGCGACGAACTGGCAGACGCCGGCGACCGCCGCCCACGCCGCCGCCTTGCGGAGCGCGATCCGCTCTTGATCGTTTACGGTTTGCGCTTCCCCTGCTCGTCATACTCGTAGAAACCCTTGCCCGTCTTCGTTCCGAGCTGGCCGGCGAGGAACATCCGCCGCAGCAATGGCGGCGGCGCCATGTACGCCTCCTTGAACTCGTCGAAGAAGACGCCCGCGACGTGGTAGTTGATGTCCACGCCGGTGTAGTCGATGAGCTCGAAGGGTCCCATCGGGTAACCGAGACCGAGCTTCACCGCGTTGTCGATGTCCTCCTTGGTCGCGACGCCGAGCTCGAGCATGCGGATGGCGCCGAGAAGGTAGGGAACCATCAGCCGGTTCACGATGAAGCCGGTCGTGTCCTTGCAGACCACGCCGGTCTTTCCGATCTTCCCGACGAATTCCCTGAGCGTGGCGACGGTCTCGTCGCTCGTCGTGATCGCTTTCACGATCTCGACGAGCTTCATGATCACCGGGGGATTGAAGAAGTGGAGACCGGCGAATCGATCCGGCCGCCGCGTCGCGGCGGCCATCTCCACGATCGTGAGGCTCGAGGTGTTCGAGCAGAAGATCGTCGCGGGCGGACAGACCGTGTCGAGCTCGGCGAAGAGCTTCTTCTTCGGGCCGATCTCCTCGACGATCGCCTCGATCACCAGATCGCGGTCCTTGAAGTCGGCGAGCGACGTCGTGCCCCGGAGGCGGCCGCGTGCCGCTTTGGCGTCCTCTTCGGTCGTGCGTCCGCTCTTTATCAGCCGAGCGAGCGAACCGTCGACCCGCTGGAAGCCCTTGTCCAGGAGCGATTGATCGACCTCGCGGACGACCGTGTCGAGTCCCGCCTGCGCGCAGATCTGCGCGATGCCCGAACCCATTTGCCCGAACCCGACCACGCCGATCCGCTGAATAGCCATCTCGCTTGCGACCTCCTGTGAGAGCGCGGTCAGCATATGACGGCCAAGCGGCCTAACATTTCGTCGTGGCTCCCCTCCCGTCAGCAGGCCGTGCCGTGCTGCGCGGTCCGGGCGAAACCGATATCGCGCTCACGGTGAACGGAGCGTCGGTGACGTTCCGGGCGGCGCCGCGGAGGACGCTTCTCGACACGCTGCGCGAGACCCTCGCGCTCACCGGAACGAAGAAGGTCTGCGATGAGGGAACGTGTGGCGCCTGCACCGTTCTCGTGGACGGCCGACCCGTCTACGCGTGCATGACGCTCGCCGTCGCGTGCGAGGGGAAGGCTGTGGAGACCATCGAAGGGATCTCGAAGGATGGCGAGCTGCACCCGGTGCAGCGCGCTTTCATCGACGCGGATGCCTTCCAGTGCGGCTTCTGCACGCCGGGCCAGATCATGTCGATCGTCGCTCTTCTGCGGGAGAACGCTGCGCCGACCGAGGATGACGTGCGCCGTGCGGTCGCTGGGAACCTCTGCCGCTGCGGTGCGTACCCGAACATCGTCAAGGCCGGCGTGAGCGCCGGGAAGCGCAAATCCTGATGCCACGCGTCGTCAAGAGCCGCGAGGAGTTCGAGGGCGAGATCTTCGAGTCGCTCGTCCTCGTCGAGGGGAAGGATCTTCCTCTTCCGAGCGGCGCCGATTTCACCGAGATCGGGCGATCGCGCCGACGGGTGGACGGCTTGCAGCGTGTGACGGGCCGGGCGCGGTATACGCAGGACGTGTACTTGCCCGGCATGCTCTACGCGCGTGTGCTGCGGAGCCCGTATCCGCGTGCGCGCGTGCGCCGGATAGACACGAAGAAGGCTGAGAAGCTGCCGGGCGTACGAGCCATCCTTCACCGCTTCAATGCGCCGAAGGCCGCGTTCCGCGGCGAGGAAACGATCTTCCGTGAAGAGGTCCGTTTCGTCGGTGACGAGGTCGCCGCCGTAGCCGCGGACGACGAGCAGACCGCGGTCGAGGCGCTCCGCCTCATCGAGGTCGACTACGAGCTCTTGCCGCACGTGGTCGATCTCCAGGAAGCCATCGGCGACATGGCGCCGCGCCTCGACACGGACGGCAACGTCGCCGAGGCCGCCACGCACAAGCGCGGCGACGCCAAGCGCGCCCTCAAAGAGGCCGACTTCGTCGTCGACGCGACATACCGCACATCGACGCAGGTGCACAACTCGCTCGAGACCCACGGCGCCGTCGCCGCGTGGGACGGCGATCAGCTCACGGTCTACGAGTCGACCCAGCACACGTTCGCCGTACGCCAGGGCCTCCGGACCGCGCTCAAGCTTCCGTACTCCAAGATCCGCGTGCTCTGCGATTACATGGGCGGCGGCTTCGGTTCAAAGGGCGGAGCGGGGAAGTACTCGATCATCGCTTCGCTCTTCTCGATGCAGCTGGTACGGCCGGTCCGCTGCGTCCTCACGCGCGAAGAGGAGAACATCGCCGCCGGAAACCGCTCCGCGACCTTGCAGCAGTTCCGGATCGGCGGCAAGGCCGGCCGAATCACGGCGATCGAGCACATCTCGTGGGCCAACGTGGGCCAGGGTCGGTGGGTCGCCAATCCCACCGGTCCGACGAACACGCTCTACGACATCGCGAATCTGTCCTCGAAGTCGTACAAGGTCGTCACCAACGCCGGGTCGCTCGCCGCTTTTCGTGCGCCGGGCTACGTTGAAGGAACGTTCGCGCTCGAGTCGGCGGTGGACGAACTCGCCGAGAAGATGGGGGTCGACCCGTTGACCCTTCGGCGCAAACACGCCGGCTCGCCGAAGGACCCGATGAGTGGCAAGAAATATTCGGACAAGCATCTCCTCGAGTGCTATCGCATCGGCGCCGCGGAGATCGGATGGCAGCGCCGCCGCTCCGGCGGGATCCGCGGTTCCGCCGCGCATCGACGCCGAGGGATCGGAATGGCCACGCAGATCTGGGGAGGAGGCGGCGGGCCACCCGCATACGCGACGGTCCACGTGAATCCGGACGGAACCGTCGTGTTGACCGCCGGAACGCAGGACATCGGGACCGGAACGCGGACCGTCATCGCCCAGGTCTGCGCGGATGAGCTCGGCGTCGATCTTGACGCGATACAGGTCCGTATCGGCGACACCGATCACCCGTACGGTCCGATCTCGGCGGGGTCCGTCACCACCGCGTCGATGGGACCGGCTGTTCGCATCGCGGCACGTGACGCGAAAGAGCAGCTGCTCGGCGCCGCGGCCGGAGTGCTGGAAACGCCGAAGGCCGAGCTGCGCTTGGAGGGTGGAGTGATCGTGAGCAAGGGAGCGCGAACGCCGCTGGGCGAGATCCTGAGCAAGGTGGAGAACAACACGGTCATCGGCAAGGGCGCCCGCCACCCGAACGACCCTGAGCTCTCTCAGCGGACATTCGGCGCTCATTTCGCGGAGGTCGAGGTCGATGTCCGTACCGGTGAGATCACCGTCGAGCATATCGTCGCCGTGCACGACATCGGACGCGTCGTGAATCCGACGACGGCGCGCTCGCAAGTCGAGGGCGGCGTGCTGCAGGCGCTCGGCTTCGCGCTCTCCGAAGAGCGCTTCGTCGACCGCGCGACGGGACGCGTGATGAACGCGAACCTCGAGAACTACAAAGTGCCCACGGTGAAGGACGTTCCCGCGAAGATCACGGTCAAATTCGTGGACCGCCCGGATCGCAAGGCGAACAACCTCGGCATCAAGGGACTCGGCGAGCCGCCGATCATCCCGACCGCGGCGGCGATCGCGAACGCGGTCGCGAACGCCACGGGAGCGCGCGTGCGGCACGCGCCTCTCACGCGAGCGCGCGTGCTCGAGGCGCTCGCCATCGCCGAGGCACGAGGTTGAACGCGTTCTCGTACGCGCGCCCGCGCGCGCTCGTCGAAGCGCTCCGGATGCTGCGCAACGGCGCGATTGCGCTCGCCGGAGGCACGGACCTCGTCGGCCTCATGAAGGACGGTCTCGCCCGTCCGGCCTCGCTCGTCGACCTCACCGGCATCGAGGGCCTGCGGGGTTGGTCTCACGGGAAAGGTCGGGGTCTCCGCATCGGCGCGCTCACCCCGCTCGTCGAGCTCGAGACGAGCGATGCACTCGCGAAGACCATGCCGATCCTGCGCGAGTCGCTGCGGGATGCGGCGACCGTGCAGCTGCGCACGATGGGCACCGTCGGCGGGAACCTGCTGCAGCGGAATCGGTGCTGGTATTTCCGCGATGAGGGCACGGTCTGCTGGCTCAAGGGCGGAAGCCGCTGCTTCGCCATCGACGGTGAGAATCGCTACCACGCGATCATCGGTGCACAGGAGTGCGTGATCGTGTCGCCGTCCGATCTCGTGCCCGCGCTCCTCGCGTACGACGCGGAGATCGCGCTCACCAGCTCGCGCGGCACGCGGCAGATGAAGCTCGCCGATCTCTTCGTCGCGCCTCACGGACGAGAGCGGCGGGAGCACGCGCTCCGCCCGGGCGAGCTCATCACCGAAGTGCGCGTGCCTGAAGCCGCGCTCGCGCGACGCGGCACCTATCTCAAGGCGATGGATCGCAAGGCCTGGAGCTTCGCGCTCGTCTCCGTCGCGGCGGCGGCGAAGATCGAGCGCGGTGTGGCGCGTGACGTCCGCCTGATCATGGGTGGAGTGGCCCCAGTTCCCTGGCGCGTGAGCGCAGCCGAAAAAGGCCTCGAGGGAACGACTCTCGACGACGCCGCCTGCGCCGACGCGGCCGATCGTGTGCTCGCCGGCGCGACGCCGCTTCGCGACAACGGCTACAAGGTCACCCTCGCGCGCGAGCTGGTGCGACGGGCGCTACGCTCGCTCGTGGCGTGAACGCGGCCGTCGCCGAGCGCGGCCTTGTCGAGGCGATCGAATCGTCTCTCTTTCTTTATCCGGCGGTCCACGGTCTCGTGCAGGACCTTGGTATTCCGGGCCTCCGGGGTCGCATCACCAAGGTCTCGCATCCTCTCGCGAACCTCTGCGGCGACGCGCGCTTCTCCGAGCGCGAGAGCGAGGCGATGATCGAGAAGGTCCGGCAGCGTTACGGGGATCTGGCTTTCGGCTGGGTCACCGGGCCCTCGACGCGGCCGGCCGATCTGCCGCGGCGCATCGAGGATTCTGGGCTCACGCACGCCGACAGCCTCTCGGGGATGACGCTGACCGACCTCGGCACACCCATAGCGACGAATCCGGCCGTTCGCGTCGAGGAAACCTCGATGAAGGACGCTCTCGCGGAGACCGAGATGATGGCTCGCGCGTACGGACTGCCGATCGAGGTGATGCGCGCGTTCAACGAGATCCTGGCTGCCGCCGCGGAGCGGATCAAATCGCGCGGTTATTTCGGTTATGTCGGCGGCGACGAGAGACCGGTGGCGTGGAGCTTTCTCGCGTACCTACCGGATTCACCGACGGTGCTTCTCGGCGGGGCGGCGACGCTCGAGGAGTACCGCGGCCACGGCCTCTACACCGCGCTTGTGGCGCGAAGGCTCGCCGATGCGCGCGCGGACGGGCGGACGGCGGCGATCATCCAAGCGGACCGTCGCACCTCGGCGCCCATCTGCGGGAAGCTCGGCTTCCGTGAGATCTGCGGGTTGGAGATCTTCGCCTCGGCCCACGAGTAGTGGAGCGGGCGGTCCTAGCCGCGGCGATCGATCGGAGCGCCGCACTCGCGATGCGGCTGCACATGATCGGTGACGCTCGCACCGAACGTCGGCACGGCCTGGCGGTGGCGCGACGCGCCGGTCTCGTCTGTCTTTCATCGACCACGATGCCCGACGACCTCTTCACGCGCGCTCTCGGCTATGGCACGTTCGCGCCCGCGACACAGCGGCAGATCGACGCGGCCCTCCGCCATTACACCGCGCTCCGACTACCGACGCGTTTCGAATTGATGCATGGTGCGGTCGGGCGCGCAGAGGTCCGACGGCTCGAGCGCAATGGCTTTCGCGAAGAGAAGGGCGCCCGCCAGGTCCACGTCCTCGAGCTCGCCCGCGCGCCCCGACCCGGCGAGACTGGCGAGCTGCGGCTCGAGCGCGTGAAGCGGGCCGAGGCGGTGCGCTATGCCAAGCTCGCGTCGCGCGGGTTCGGATCCAAGGGTCCGATCGGGCTGCTGTTTGAGCGCGGGTGGATCCGGCAGCTTCGGTCGGGCCGCCACGCCACGGCGTTCATCGGTTATGCCGGTCGTGTCCAGGCCGCGACCGGCGTGCTCGTGATGGACGGATCAGCGGCGGGTCTGTATTCGGGCAGCGTGCTGCCGCGCTTCCGCGGCCGTGGCTTCCAGAACGCGATGATCCGCGCCCGAGTCCGCTACGGCTACGACCGGGGGTTCAGACTCTTCTACGCGATGAGCGAGCCGGAGCACGCATCGGCGCGGAACGTACGCGATGAAGGATTCGAGACCCGGTTCGAGGTCCGTCACTACGTTCGCGAGCCCGATTGATGCCCGCCGTTCACATGAGCACGTCGCTCCGCGTCTTCTGGCGTGTTCACCGGACGTTCATGCGCCTCACCGGCGGGCGCTTCGGCAAGGTCGGCCCGATCGACGCGCTACTCCTTACGACCAAAGGCCGCAAGACCGGCGAGCGGCGGGACGTCGCGCTCAATTACATCCGCGACGGTGACTCTCATGTCGTGGTTGCCTCGTACGCCGGCGAGGATCGCGATCCCGCCTGGTGGCGAAATCTGCGAGCGAATCCAGAAGCCGAGATACGCGTCGGCGGCAGACGAGTTCGGGTCCGTGCTCGCGAGGCCAACGGATCGGAACGCGAGCGGCTCTGGGCGCGGTTGGTCGAGAACGACCCGGCGTACGCCGAATACCAGCAACGCACGACACGGCGCCTTCCCGTCGTGGTACTCGAACCGGTGGCTTAGATCGGCGCCAGCGACCGCTGGAACCGCGCCAGGTCGTACTCATCGGCCGCGACTTCGCGATCGAAGTCATCCGGGAACGGCGACCCGTCGATGAGCGGCGCGAAGTGCGCGGCGATCAAGGGCGGCAGCTCCGATGTGTCGCGAAAGTTCGTGGGGATGTCCGCGAAATACTCGACGACGTTCGCATGGTCGCCCTGGCGTAGGAACGAGGCCGTGAGCCAGCCGCGATACCGCGGATAGTTCTTGACCACGGAACTGCTGTCGGCGACGACTTTGCGCAGCCGTGCGAAGCCGCGGTCCTCCTCGGCGCGATACCGCGGGTGGTTCCAGCAGACGAAGTGGAACAGCTCGTGGCATGCGGAGAGCCGAACCTGGCGCAGGCCCTCGTACGTCTCAACGCCGGCCGCAAGCCAGATCTCGTTTCGATCCGGCCAGTACCCGCCCCCGCCGCGAGCGTCGTACCGAAAGAAAGGACAGCGCGCGCCAAGCCCGCGCACCTCGGAGGGGAAGCCCTCGAGCGCGCGATCGATGAGGAGCGGTCCGGGCGTGACGTAGAGATAGGTCTCGGTGCGCCAGAGCTGCTCGCGGAGTCGTGCGAGCTCCGTCGGCCGAAGAGTGCGCTCGGCGAAGGCGAGCACGACATGTCCCATGGCATTGGGGACTGCGGCGCGCTT
>Ga0209805_1002018_pt1 | contig 11953 bp, 9 predicted proteins | sample GraSoiAngelo_148_FD_185905 | JGI IMG/M metagenome (GOLD analysis project Ga0209805, IMG submission 185905) | Grasslands soil microbial communities from the Angelo Coastal Reserve, California, USA - 14_1009_09_20cm (SPAdes) (version 2) | ecosystem: Environmental > Terrestrial > Soil > Grasslands ... | reverse complement strand
CGTCGAATAACATCGCCACGAAGCGATCGATATACGGAGATAGTTCGTCGAAATCGATGTAGTCGATTTCCTGGCCGGGCGAAACGATCAACCATAGCTGGCGGCCGTCCCGATGAAGTGCATTGGCAAACTTCCCGAGTAGGTCGGTGAAATCTTTTTTGTAGGTTGGATCCAGTTGCTCCCAGTCGACCACTACTCCCGCCGCTTTCGCGTTACGGAGCACGACCAGCACATTGGCGATGAACTTCTCCTGCCGCTCGGGCGGACCGTGCGCCACATTCTCCACCGCTTCGGGTTGCCAGGTATCGCCCACCAGATTCGTTAGCAGCGGCATGAGTGCGATACCCTTGTTTTGTGACAGTTTGAGAACCCGCGCGTCGGCATCGATTTGCAAATCGCCAACCCCGTTGACCATTGACATCCATTCCGGACAGACATGCGTGATCTGCGACGCATGCTGTTCAAGCGAAGAATAGCTGTAGGGATCGCCGTTCGTGTAAAAAGCTAGCCGCACCTCATTTTCCGATACTTGGCGACGCGCTCGAGCCGGCGTGGCAGTGGGCGAGCCTGTGACCGCCGCCGGCGCCGCAAGTTTTTTCGCCGCCTGCTTGGTCGCCTCAAACTTTTGCCAGAGTAGCGAATTCGGCGCCGATCGTTGACCGGCGGGATTTTGTGTTTGTAGCGATTTCAACTGCCCCTTCAATTGTCGCAAGGAAAAGGGCGCGGTCATCCGCGGTGCGATGAACAGCGTTTCGACAAATAAGACCGTGCCTAGAAAAACCAGCACGCCGGTGATCAGCAATAGAATGCGGAGACGCGGCCAGCGTTTTCCGAGCGGATCGGAGAATACAAATGGCGTCAGCCCGGGCGGGACATCTTCTGGCATTAGCTTACTAATTTGCCCCGATTATAAAGAAGTGCGAACAAGGAAACGGGCGTCATTTCAAGTAAAGCGGCCGTTACCGTTGCTCGATTTGGCGTGGCACATTCTGTTCCGGGGAGCGCAGGCTACTAGCCTGCTGTCGTCGGCAGCTTGCCGACGACCACTCGCTTAAATCGTCGGAGCGAGATCAAAAATATGTGCTCGGCAAGCTGCCTGCGCTCCCCGAACTATCCACGAACAGCATCAACCCCCTTCAATGCCGTGGCTAATTCGCGCGCTCGTTCTCGCAGTAACTCCTTTGCTTCGGGAATAGGACCTGCAAGTTCGTAAACACGAGCAAAGAGATCGCGCGCTTTCGAATTCGCTTCGGCACGGCCCACAATCGCGAAGACCTGTTTACAAAATTTCCGCCCCAGGTTGGCAACGCCAGCCGGTGTCTTCCCTTCCAGCGTTTGATTATCGAGCTTGCCTTCGCCGGTAATGATCACGTTAGCGCGTTTGATTTTCTGTTCCAACCCCACGGCTTCGGCCACGACCTCGAAGCCGGGCTGAATTTTCGCGTCGCAAAAACTCATTAAACCAAATCCCAGCCCGCCCGCTGCACCCGCGCCGGGTTCGTTGCGGAAATCGCAGCCCAAATCTCTCGTCACAATGTCGGCCAAATGTGTAAGCGCCCGCTCTGAAATCTCGAGCTGCTCGGGAGTCGCACCCTTTTGCGGACCGAACGTTCGCGTCGCGCCGTTCTGACCGAGCAGAGGATTTTTTACATCCACCGCCGCAATTATGCGACAACTATCCTCACCTGGCGCTACGCGCCATCCTCTCCCATTGGGAGAGGATTGAGGTGTGGGCGCTATGATTCTCTTCAATCCTAGCAGTAGGGCGACATCGGTAATCTCATTCTCATTTTCGCCCAAAAATCGAAACCCGAGGGCGCGCGCCATTCCCAACCCACCATCGTTCGTGGCGCTGCCGCCGATCCCAATAATGATCTCTCGCGCGCCGCGTTTTGCGGCATCGAGCAACATTTCCCCGACGCCGAACGTATTTGCGCGCAGAACATCCCGGACAGTGTTCTTGAGCCGGCGCATTCCGGCCGCCTCACTCATCTCCATCACCGCGCTTTCGCCTAACCAGACGTAGGAAGCTTTAATCGGATGACCGAGCGGACCGCGGGCGCTGATTGTCACCCACTTACCACCGCGCGCGTTACAGATGGCTTCCGCCGTCCCCTCCCCACCGTCCGCCATGGGTGCAATTTCGATTTCGGCATTTTCAATTACATCGCGAATTCCGAGCGCGACGTTTTCCGCAACCTGCTGTGCGCTGAGCGAACCCTTGAACTTGTCAGGTGCGATAAGGAATTTCATCAAGGAAGGTTAAGATCCTATAAAGTTAATTCGCGGCCGACACGGCCGCCACTACAGCACTGCCCCGCCTTAACGCCGCAACTTGCGCTCCAAAACCTCGCCCGCCAACCGAGGGTTGGCCTTTCCTTTCGACAACTTCATTACCTGGCCCTTGAGAAAATTTAGCGATGCCGCATTGCCTGCTTGAAAATCCGCGGCTGGCTTAGGATTAGCCGCGATCACTTCGTCGCAAATTCGTTCAATCGCGTTCACGTCACTGAGTTGCTCAATTTTTTTCTCCCGAACAATGGCGCCCGCGCTCTCGCCGGTGGCAAACATCTCGGCAAAAATATCCTTGCCTTGTTTGCTGCTCACCTTTCCCGAATCGATCAGCGCCACCAGTTCGTTCAAGGCCTGAGCTGGAAGCGGACAGTCACTAATTGACTTTCCCGCGGTTAAGAGCGCACTTTGCAGATCGTTCAGAATCCAATTCGCGATCGCCTTCGGTTTCTTTGAATCGCGTGCAGCCTTTTCAAAATAAGCGGCCAACTCCAAGTCATCGGCAAGCACACCGGCATCGTACGGCGTGATATCGTATTGCTGAACGAAGCGGGCCCGTTTTTGTTTTGGCAGTTCGGGCAAGCGGGCGCGCACCTCTGAAAGTAAGACTTCTGTTTTTACCGGCACCAGATCCGGATCGGGGAAATATCGATAATCATGCGCGCTTTCTTTGCTCCGCATCAAAAAGGTCTCGCCCATGGCATCCTCCCAGCCGCGGGTCTCCTGTTCCAGCTTTTCACCGCGCTCAAGCGACGCGATTTGTCGCGCAATCTCGTAGGTTAGTGCGCGTCGCACTCCGCTGATCGAGTTCATATTTTTGATTTCGACCTTCGCCCCAAGTTCCGTCTGCGTTTTCGGTCGCACCGACACATTACAATCGCAACGCAGCTGCCCCTTCTCCATATCCGCATCGCTCACCCCGCCGTAGATCAGGATTTGCCTGAGAGAGGTCAGAAATGCGAAGGCCTCTTCCGGAGAAGCGATCACTGGCTGGGTCACGATTTCCATCAAGGGCGTGCCGGCGCGGTTGAAATCGATCCCAGTAGTCGTTTCCAAATGAAAACTCTTGGCTACGTCTTCTTCCAAATGAATACGGACCAGATGCACTTCCTTGTCCGGAGTCGCGATATTCTTCTGCGCATCTTTCGGATAAGCCAAGTCATGCAACGGCACCTTCCCGTTGGTGCATAATGGCACGTCGTACTGCGAAATCTGATAATTCTTCGGCATGTCAGGATAAAAATAGTTCTTGCGATCGAATTTCGAGGTGTCCGCAATATCGCACTCCAACATAAGTCCCGTTAGGAGTGTAAAACGTAGGGCCTCCTCGTTCATCACCGGCAAGGCGCCGGGCAAACCGAGGCAGACAGGGCAGGTATGTGAATTCGGCTCAGCGCCGAACTCGACCGGACAAGTACAAAACATTTTCGATCGCGTCTTTAGCTGTGCGTGCACTTCCAGGCCGATAGTCGTGAGATATTTCATCCTTCAGAGTTACTCACACAAAGTCCACAAAGGTCACAAAGAAAATTCCGAAGGCTCTTCAGGTTGTAGGGTTCTGTTGATAATTCGCTTAATGCCGTTTTTAAGATGGCGCTCTCCGAAGTTGATAAGTAGCCCCAACTTGAAATTGGCTAAACGAAGCTGAGTCAGCAGTTGCTTCACGTGCGGAGGGCTTAGGCATTCAACTGATTTGAGCTCCACGATCACTTTGGAACCGACGAGCAAATCGATCCGAAAGGCCTCATCCAATCGAATGCCATCGTAGACAATTGGCACCGGGAGCTGACGCTCGACGGAGAGACCTTTTTTTCGCATCTCATGAGCAAGTACGACCGTCTCTAAGAGTCCCGGATCAAGTTTCGTATGCAGCAGAAACGCAGCGTCTAAAACCGGGCTGGCAATTTCATTCTCAGTCATCCCTTGTGACTTTTGTGGACCTGGTGTGAGTCACTTCTTTTGCAGCGCATAATCCAGCGCTCGCTCGAGATCGAATTTTTTGACGCGTGCCTGCAGCGACGAGTCGTTCAGAGCCTCGATCATGCGCTGGTTTTTCATTAGCTCAAAAATCTGTCCGCTTGCGATCAACTCCATTACCTGCCGATCATTCCGTAACGCTACTACCCTGGGATGCTCGCTGATCTCGCGGGCGCCGGGAAAAGAAAGAAATCGTTCGGCGCACTCCGGATTTGAGGCCACCTCGCCCGCTTTCTCCAACCCGCGATAGAGCGTCGGAGGGAGCGGATCGACGGCGCGCACGGCCTCGCCGACATGACCACCTTCCAGCGAGTTTTTCATATCCGCCAGTATGGTCATGAGCGGGTTCGGTGGAGCTGGCTGTGCGGCGGGGTCGACTGTTCCATTTGGGCGTGGGGTGAGACCGGGCGGGTTCGGGGTGTGCAATCGCGCCTGCGCGACCGAGCCAACCATCCGAATTCCGGTAAAGGTCAGCCAGAGCGTAAACACTCCGAGCAGAATCCCGAGAAGCGCACCAGCAATTCCCCAAATCAATCGGATGACCGGCGATGAATGTTGGGCGGTTTTTTTGAACAGGAAAGCGCCGATCAGGTTAATAGCGGCGAAAAGGATGAACGCCAAAATTGCGCCACCGAGGATGGCGAGGATCGGGTCGGGCAATTTAAGGTACGAACGCATGATCGGAATGGTCGCGTTCGCCGCGAAAAAGCCGCACGAATAAGCCACGATAATCGCAATCACGCGAACCAGTTGCCGGATGAGACCGAGTCGCCAGCCGTGAACGATTTCCAGCAACAAAATAACAACGGCTAACGAGACGAAGACAAGTTGCCAGTTCGAGATCGAGCCGGTTGCAGGCAGCGAACTGCTAATGGCGGCGAGCATAAGCGAAATTTGGATCCTGGCGTGTTGAATCACTGGGCGGAGGGACGCGCTTTAACGCCCGTCCGGCTCGGACCGCGTCCCGGACATGCGGAAGCATATCCCTCCGAGCATCGCGTGATCTTGCAGTTCATCTGATTCAGTGCGCTAACTCCGCGATATTGCCCTCTGCCGCAGCGCATGATCGCACAAAACTAGAGCGGTCATTGCCTCCACCATTGGGACGGCCCGCGGCAGCACACACGGATCGTGGCGACCACGTGTGGCGAGCTTCGTTTTTTTGCCAGACGAGGTAACGCTGTCCTGCTCGCGTGCGATTGTGGCCGTCGGTTTAAAGGCAACGCGAAAGTAAATTTCCTCGCCGTTGGAAATACCGCCCTGGATCCCGCCGGAAAAATTCGTGCGCGTCACAATGCGACCACCGCGTTTTTCGAACGCATCGTTGTGCTCTGATCCGTGCATTCGTGTCGCGGCAAAGCCGGAACCAATCTCGAAGCCTTTGGTAGCCGGCAAACTCAACATCGCTTTCGCGAGATCCGCTTCCAGTTTGTCGAAAACGGGCTCTCCCAGTCCGGCGGGGATATTCCGCGCGACACATTCAATTACGCCACCAAGCGAGTCGCCATCGGCCCGAGTCTTCTCAATTAAATCGACCATCATTTTCGTTGCCGCCTTATCGGGGCAACGAACAATCGAGTCTTCGACCTCCGCAGCTTTCGCTTTCGAGCGATCAATTGCGGCAATAATCTCATGAACCTGGGTAACAAAAGCGACGATCTCGATTTTCGGGAAAAACGCCGCCAGGACTTTGCGCGCGATCGCCGCGGCAGCGACGCGACCAATGGTTTCGCGTGCGCTAGCACGGCCGCCACCCTGCCAGTTGCGAATTCCGTACTTGGCCTGGTAGGTAAAGTCCGCGTGGGAAGGACGGAACGTTTCGCGCATCGGTTCATAGGCTTCCGGCCGTGCGTCTTTATTTCTAACCAGAACTGTTATCGGCGTGCCGAGAGTTTTTGCTTCGAAAACGCCGGAGAGAATTTCACACCGATCCGGTTCCTTTCGTTGAGTGGTGATTCTGCTTTGGCCCGGACGGCGGCGATCGAGTTCCCGTTGAATATCATCATTCGACAAATCAATCCGCGGCGGACAGCCGTCGACAACGACTCCGATTCCGCCGCCATGCGATTCGCCGAAGGTGGTGACGCGAAAAAGTTGGCCAAAACTGTTGCCCATAAAGAAAAAAACGTCATCCCGAGCGAAAGTCGAGGGATGCCCTGGAGGTTACCTCAAAAACTTTTGCACCGGATCTTCTATAGCGCCGGTCTACGACCGCCGAAATTCGACGCATACCGGCGGTCATAGACCGCCGCTACAGGCGCTCGGGATGACGGGTAGGTCAGATCGCTTCGAAAGCGAATTGGAGATCGTCAATCAAATCGCGCACGCCTTCCACCCCGACGCTTAATCGCACCAGTGAATCGCTGATGCCGAGCTGTTCGCGCATTTCTTTGGGGACGGAAGCATGTGTCATGATCGCGGGATGATCGATCAGGCTTTCGACGCCGCCCAGGCTTTCCGCAAGCGCAAACAGGTGTGTGTTCTCCAGAAATCGTCGCGTCCCTTCAAGATCCGTTTTCAAAACAACCGTCACAATTCCGCCGAAAGCGCGCATTTGCTGGCGGGCGAGATCATGATGCGGATGCGTTTTGAGCCCGGGATAGTAAACTGATTTCACCTGCGGCTGTTCCTCAAGCCAGCGCGCGATCTCCAAAGCGTTGGAGCAATGCCGTTCCATTCGCAAGGCGAGCGTTTTTAACCCGCGCATCGCCAGAAAGCTGTCGAACGGTCCGGCGATCGCGCCGACGGAGTTTTGGAGAAACGCGATCTGATCGGCTAGCTCCTTGTTTTCACCGACCACAATCACGCCCCCGACCATGTCGGAATGCCCGTTCAGATATTTTGTGGCGGAATGGACCACCATGTCGAAGCCGGCTTCGATCGGGCGCTGAATCCACGGCGTGGCAAAGGTGTTGTCGGAAACGCTGATGATTTTTTTCTCCCGCGCGATTTTCGAGATCGCTTCGAGGTCGATAATTTTCAAAAGCGGATTGCTCGGCGTTTCGATCCAAACCATGCGGGTGTTGCGCTTAATCGATTTTTGGAAATTCGACGCGTCTGTGAGATCGACGAAAGTGAAATCCAGATTGGCAGAGCGGCGCCGGACTTTTTCGAAAAGCCGGAAGGTTCCGCCGTATAAATCGTCGCTCGCAATTATGTGCGAGCCGCTGTCGAGGGCATCGAGGGCGGTCGCCATCGCGGCCAGCCCGGAGGCAAAGGCCCAGCCGCGCGTTCCGCTTTCCAAATCGGCGATGCATTTTTCGTAAGCCAGCCGGGTCGGATTAATCGAACGCGCGTAATCGTAACCTTTGTGTTTGCCCGGGCTTTCCTGGACATAGGTCGAGGTCGCGTAAATCGGCGTCATGATCGCGCCGGTGGACGGATCCGGTTCCTGTCCGGCGTGGATGGCACGTGTCGCAATATCGTAGCTTTTCATTGGGAAAAGGTGATCCGCAAACTACGCAGATTTGGCAGGTAAGGAAGTGAATTGAAGCTGGGATTATCCGCCGAACACGCGACATAACGCGGAAGGTGCAGCGGAGAGGCGTTGTGCCGTATGCTTTGTCTAATCTGCGTCAATCTGTGTAATCTGCGGACAGAACCCGAGATAATCTTCCCTCAAATTTAGCTAAACTCGCGTTCGACCGGTGACTTCGGCATGTGTCGCCGGAGATAAGAAAGCAGATCACTGCGCGTGATGAGGCCGAGAAATTGATCACCGTCCATCACAATGGCGACACGCCCCCGATCGAAGACACCGAACAGATCATCAATTTTCGCGGAAGATGGGAGCGTTTCCAATTGATCGGTCATCGCCTGCTTCACTTGATAATTAAAATGCGAAGCATCACGATGAACCTTCACCAAAACGTCGGATTCATCAATGATGCCGATGACACGACCATTGTCGTCGACTACCGGCAACTGCGAGACATCGGCCTGACGCATCCGTTTGAAAGCGGTGAGCAATGTGTCAGTCGGGCCGGCCGTAATCACTTCGCCGGCTTCGTAACGGTGCAGGATCAAGTCGCTCAGATCACCGTGTACCGGACGAATGGTGAAGCCCTGCTCGGCCATCCAGACATCGTTAAACATTTTCGAGAGATATTTGTTGCCGCTGTCGCAAACAAATGTGACGACGCGTTTGGGTTTGGTCTGCTGCCGGCAGTAGCGCAGCGCTCCCGCCAGCAACGTGCCGGTAGATGAACCGCCCAGAATACCTTCTTTGCGCAAGAGTTCGCGCGCTGTCACAAAGCTGTCGGAGTCGTCAATTTCAAAGGCCTCGGTCACGAACGACATGTCAGCATTATCGGGGATAAAATCTTCGCCGATTCCCTCCACTGCCCAACTGCCGGCTTCGACCAGTTTTCCCGTCTTCACCCACTCGTATAGGACGGAGCCGGTTGGATCAGCCAGAACCATTTCCACGCCGCGACGTGGTTTCACCCGGTTAAAAAACCGTCCAAGTCCCGTTAGCGTTCCGCCGGAACCGACGCCGACCACGATCGTGTCCACGTCGTGTCGCATTTGTTCCCAGATTTCCGGGCCGGTGGAGCGCTCATGCGCCAGCGGGTTGGCCGAATTGCCAAATTGATTGACGTAAAATCCAGCGGGAATCTCACTGGCTAGGCGCGCCGCCACGTCCTGATAATACTCCGGGTGTCCTCGCGTTACATCGGAACGAGTCAGACGCACCTCGGCACCGAGCGCGCGCACGTGCGCGATCTTTTCCTCTGACATCTTATCGGGTATAACGAGAATACAGCGATAACCTTTGGCCGCGGCGACCAGTGCCAGCCCCAACCCGGTATTGCCTGCAGTAGCCTCGATGATGGTGCCGCCGGGCATGAGATGGCCCTCTCGCTCCGCCGTTTCGATCATGGAGAGCGCGATCCGATCCTTGATCGAACCGGTCGGATTCTGATTTTCCAACTTCAGGAAAAGATGGCACGGCCCGGTGTCGATGCGCGTCACTTCGACCAGCGGAGTGTCGCCGATGAGCGAGAGAATTGCGGGCGGACGATCAATCGAACTTTGCGCGGAAAGCAGGGTTGTCGCCATCGTTTATTCCAAACGAAATTTCTCACTCGGATAATCCATCACGATCCGGAAATTTCGCAGGAAATTATAGCCGACGATGCCATCCAGCTTTGCCCCGACGGCCTGACTAAGCATGGCGAAGAAATCGGCGACCACGACGACGAGGTCATCGACTCGTGCTCCTCCAATCTGGAACGATTTCAGGTTGCCGGCGGTAACGTTGACTTGCGAGCCACCAGTGGTGAGTGGGCCGATGGGCGAACCCTCGATCCTGAGCTGCTGCGCCACTTCGGGAGCAATCGCCGTGGTCGATGTGCCGGTATCGATCGCGAATTGAAACGGACCGTGCCCGTTTGCGTGCACCTCGACGAGCACAAGCGGTTTGGCCGGGCTCGCCAGGCGCATCGGGATTTCCGCCTTGGGTATCCTTCCGAAATTCTCGATCCGTTTCGGATCATCGAACCGAATCTCACCAGTTTGATAATCGACGGTAACCCGGAAATGTTTCAAGAAATTGTAACCCACATCACCATCGATTTTCGTGCCGATGGTTTTAGCGATGTGATCGAGGTCGACGATGCCAACATCGACATCCTCGATTTTTGCTTGTCCGAGCGCAAGCGAATCGATCTTCGCCAGCGAGACCGAAATTTTTCCACCCGCGCTCTGGCCTTCTTTTGTTCCAAGAACTTTGACATTCAGTCGTTGCGCGATTTCAGCGGAAAGCAATGACGTGCCCGCGCCGGTGTCCAAAATAAAGTCGAACGGCCCGGCACCATTCACTCGCGTGGGGAGCAGAATGAGTGGTTGCGCGCCCCCGGCCAGGCGGAATTTTACCTTTGCGCTCTTGGGTGAAAGTGTTGCCGTCGTCATTCTTCCAATTTCGGCTCGCCCTTGTGTGACCACTCCGATTCGCTGTCCTCTAAAAATTGCTGGAGCATAGGGAAACGCACCTCGCCGTAATTTAAGGCGTAGCGGAGATCGCCGCCTTTGTAAACCCAAGTCGTGGGAATCCAGGAAAGCGGAAGGCCGCCGAACTGTTTGATTTTGCTGTCGCTGCTGCGCGGTCCGGGGTCGGCAGCGATGGTGACGTTAGGTTGATTGGTAAGGCCGAACCTTTCCAGCATGGAGCGCCCGTCATTGCCATTGTTCCAGACGGACACAAAAATGAATTTCGTTTTCGGGTTTTCCTTCACCGTTTTCAACCAGCCACCATTCTTCAGCTCCGCCTGGCAATTCGAACACCACGGCGCCCACAAATGCACTACGGTGAGATCGGGGGCCTTGATCGCATCGCGCACCTGCTGCTCAGCGGCAGATTCTGCGCGAATTGTAGTGGCCGCGACGAACGCGGCCAGGAAGGAGAAGCCTAGCATTCTCATGGGTGCCAAATCATACCGGCGAAATGGACAACGCTCAACGTCCAACAGACCGGAGAACCGGACCGCGGATCGCGCTGATATCGTGGATAAACCGTTGTAAAGGCGCGACGATTTTGGCCGATCGCTTTGATGTTAGAATCTTTTCGTTAGACTGACGTAAACCAAGCGACCGGTGGAATCGTAGATGAAATCCGCATAGTTCTCTGTTCCTGCTGCTGTTGGTGGATCGTGACCAAAGACGTTGTTACAACCCAGCGTTATCGTTGTGTCGTTGAGAAAACGCTGCCAGGTACAGTTTGTTATTTGCTCAGTGGCACTCCCTTCCGGCTGAGGCTGTTTTCCCGAAGAATTTGTATCTTTGGCGTAGCCCGCAACGGCCTCCGGCGCAAACGCCACCAGGAATCGATAGGAAGCTCCCACGTCAAAAAACCAGGTTTCCTTTGCGTACTGCTACCTGGCTCCACGAAAATCAGCGGATTCCCAGGTTTCGAAATGACAAAGATTCTTTCATGAAACCCGTCCAGGTAATGAGCTGTCAATGCGACAGGTTTTTTGCGCCAAGTGCTGTAGCATGGCGCTGTCGCCAGCGCACAATCCTTCGACGATCCGCTGAGGACAGCGGACACTACAGCATTAACCCCGATGGCGCAGGCCGCACAGGGGGAGTTGATCCACCGTGCGGCGCTACCGCGGAACTACAGCCAGTATTTGCCGGCGCGTTCCACGTTGTCGTTGCCACCTTCGTGTCTACCGCCGATCTGGCGATGACCATGGTGATGGCCACGCCGGCCGCCTTTGGCGTCTTTCGTCGGCCTAAGGTCGCGCACTGGAGCTTTGTTCTTTTCGCTCATATTGCCTTTCTTCAGTAAAGTTGGGTTGTGTCAGTTGTGCCGAATTTTTGTCGCTTCGACCAACTCATGATGAAGATATGATCACCTCCCGTGCCAAAAAATTTCGCGCCGATGTTCTTACGCTTTGAATCGGCCTGATTAAAAACGCAAGTCTCTGATCTAAGGATCGTTAATTACATAACGTCGTTAGCTAAAATCGGCCAGGCCGCCTGCATGAAAATCGGAAAGCGGCCCGAAATCTTTACCACTTGGCCTAACCTTGAACGGGCTTGGATCAACTGTGATGACGGACAAACTCTGATTTCAGCCTCATTTAGAATTTCAATCTTTCGGCCCGATCGAAGCAACAATCTTTTCGAAACGCGGATCGCCACGCAGCGGATCCCACATGGAAATTAAACGCAATTCGCC
>Ga0209805_1002013_pt1 | contig 11967 bp, 12 predicted proteins | sample GraSoiAngelo_148_FD_185905 | JGI IMG/M metagenome (GOLD analysis project Ga0209805, IMG submission 185905) | Grasslands soil microbial communities from the Angelo Coastal Reserve, California, USA - 14_1009_09_20cm (SPAdes) (version 2) | ecosystem: Environmental > Terrestrial > Soil > Grasslands ... | reverse complement strand
AGCCCGACCACGCCAATGCGGAGTTTTTTCATGGTATCCTGAATACTTAGGAGCCTAAGGATATCTCATGCTGACCCGCGAGCAAAATGAATTGCTGTGCCGCGTCGAGGGCGGCGCGACGATGGGCCAGATCATGCGGCGCCACTGGCTGCCGGTCTGCATGGCCGAGGAGGCCGCGCACAAGGATGGGGCGCCGGTGCGAGCGCGCCTGCTCGGCGAGGACCTGGTGGTCTTCAGGGACTCGCAGGGCCGCCTCGGAGTTCTTGGCGAGCACTGCCTGCACCGCGGCGCTTCGCTCGCCTTCGGCCGCAACGAGGAGTGCGGCCTGCGCTGCCTGTATCACGGCTGGAAGTTCGACGTCGAGGGCCGTGTGCTCGACATGCCCTCGGAAGCCCCTGGCGCGGCGGCGCGGCTCGGGAAGAAGCATAAGTCCTATACGGTACGCGAAGGCGGCGGCTTCCTCTGGATCTGGATGGGTCCGCGCGAAGCGATGCGCGAATTCGAGCCGCCGGCCTGGGCCCCGACGAGCGATGCGCGCATCAGCATCGTCAAGATGCACGTCGCGTGCAACTGGGCGCAGGTGCTCGAGGGCTCGATCGACTCGGCGCACAGCTCAAGCCTGCACTCCACCAACATGCCCTCGGCCGAGGTCGACAGCGCCAAGGCGACCGACAGCGCCTGGCTGCGCCCCTCCGTTGACAAGGCCCCGCGCCTGCAGCTCGAGCCGACGAGCTATGGCTTTCGCTACGCCGCGATCCGCAAGCCGATCCGCAATCCCGAGAGCGACCAGTACATCCGCACGACGCTGTTCATCGCGCCGTTTACCGTGCTCATCCCGCCCAACGATCGCTACAACCTGGCGCAGATGCTGGTCCCGATCGACGACGTCAACACGATGTTCTACTGGATGGCGTGGCATCCGGATCCGTCGAAGGGTATCTCGCAGGACGAGTGGCGCCGCTTTTGCGCTGCGCGCGTCGGCGTTGACCTCGATGAGAGCTATAGAAAAAGAAGAAACCTGGAAAACCGCTATCTGCAGGACCGCGAGGCGATGAAGCGCGGCGACTGGACCGGCATCCAGGGCATTCCGACCCAGGACATGGCGATGTGGGAGTCGATGGGGCCGATCACCGATCGCAGCCAGGATAATCCCGGCTCGAGCGATCTCGCGGTCGCGCAGTTCCGGCGCATGATGGTCGCGGCGGCGAAGCGCTTTGCGGAGGGCGGGCCGGCGATCGGCACCGCCGAGCCGCGCATTGCGCACGTGAAGCTCGCCTCGTTCGAAGGCATCGTGCCGAAGAGCACCGACTGGCGCACGCTTGGCGTGCCCGCCGAGGAAGGCGTTAGCGCGCCGTAGTCACCGGGTTTCGTAGGATGCCTTCGACTTCCACCTCGATCACGTTCGTCGGCCGGAACAGATAGAGCCGCGAGCAAACATGTCGCCGGCAAGCCCGTCGGGGCGCGGCTGCCCGGCGACTTCGAACGTAGCGCCTCGCATGGCATTAATATAGCGTTTGTCATCCTTCGCACGAGCTTGTTATCCAGCCGAATATTCAGCGCGCTTAGCCAGGGCACCGAAATGGGACACCGCGTCACTCTCAAACCAAGCGGACACAGCTTCGAGGTGCCTGAGGGACAGAACATCCTGCAGGCCGGCCTCGATGCCGGCTTCATGCTGCCGTACAGCTGCCGCACCGGCGTCTGCCGAACCTGCCGCGGCACGCTGCTGGAAGGCAAGGTCGACTACGGCAACGTGCATCCGACGTATCTGCCCGACAGCGACAAGGCCAAGGGCTACGCGCTGCTTTGCCAGGCAAGACCCCTCTCCGGGGTGGTCGTCGAGGTGCACGAGCTCGCAGGCATGGCGGGGATCCGGCCGCGCAAGATCCCCTGCCGGATCGAGAAAATCGAGCGGCCGGCGCCAGATGTCGCCATCCTCCACCTGCGCCTGCCGATGAACGAGAACTTCCGCTTCCTCGCCGGCCAATACGTCGATTTTCTGTTGAAGGATTCGAAAAGAAGGAGCTATTCGATCGCCAATGCGCCGCGCCCCGAGGGCGTCACCGCGCTCGAGCTTCACGTGCGCCACACCCCTGGGGGCGCGTTCACCGATCACGTGTTCGGCGCGCTCAAGCTGCGCGACCTGCTGCGCTTCGAAGGCCCGCTGGGGACCTTTTTCGTGCGCGAGGAATCCGACAAGCCGATCGTGATGGTCGCGAGCGGCACCGGTTTTGCGCCGATCAAGGCGATTTGCGAGAGCGCCCTGCAGCGGGGAGTCAAAAGACAAATGACCCTGTATTGGGGTTGCCGCGCAAAGCGCGATCTGTACATGCTCGAGGTCCCGCAAGGCTGGAAGGCGGAGAACTTCCGCTTTGTTCCCGTGCTCTCGGACCCCACCCCCGAATGCCAGTGGACCGGTCGCACCGGGTTCGTGCACCGCGCGGTGATGGAGGATTTTCCGGACATGTCCGGCGTGCAGGTCTATGCTTGCGGTGCGCCGGTGATGGTGGACGCGGCGCGGCGCGACTTCGCCGCGCAGTGCAGCTTGCCAGCCGAGGAGTTTTTCGCCGATTCTTTCCTGACCGAGGCGGACAAGGCGCCCGCGGCCGCCGCCGCTTCCTAACGCAGGAGCCGACCGAGGAGGACCACGATGTCGCTGACCCGAGAATTGATCCAGGATGGAATTGCCGAGCCGAGGAACGACAACGCGCTCGTCAAGGCGTTCGTGCTTTCGCACGGCACGATGGAGGTCTACAACCTCAGGGACTCGCGCAAGTTCTACGAGGAATTCCTGGGCCTGGAGTGCGTGCGCCACGCCAAGCCGGCGATGGTGGTCCGGCTGGGACTCAAGTTCCACATCGTTGCGGTCGAAGTCGAGGCGGTGCACCCGGTCAACGTCCTCAACCACTGGGGCATGGACGTCAATACCAACGAAGAGGTCGACGACGCCTACCAGAAGGCGCTCAAGTTCAAGGACAAGTACAAGATCCGCCAGGTGCTCAAGCCGGTGATGCAGCACGGCGTGTACTCGTTCTACATGGAGGACCTCGACCACAACTGGTGGGAGATCCAGCACTACCCCGGCTTCCAGAACCAGGACCTGTTCGATTTCGGCGACCGCTTCTCGATGGAGGATGGCGCCGAAGTGGGCGAGCTCAAGGAGCTCAACATCAAGACCACGGCATGAGATCCAAGCCCTGCCTCACGCTGGAGGACTGCAGGAAGATCACCGCCGCCTGCGAGGCCGAGGCGAAGAAGAACAAGTGGATCGTCAGCATCGCGGTCCTCGATGACGGCGGCCACGTCCTCATGCTCACCCGCATGGACGGGGCCGCGCCGGTGACCGCGGAAATCGCCACCCAGAAGGGCCGCAGCGCAGCGATCTCGCGGCGCTCGACCAAGGTGAGCGAGGACAGGATCGCCGCCGGGCGCCTCGCGCTGCTGAAGATGCCGGTACTGCCGGTGCAGGGCGGAGTGCCGATCATGCATCAGGGCGAATGCGTCGGCGCCATCGGCGTGTCGGGCGTGCAATCGCACGAGGATGAGATGATCTGCAGCGCTGGCATCGCCGCGCTCGACTAGAAGTGGACCATGAGCCAGTACGTGTACACGATGCGCCGGGTGGGCAAGGTGGTGCCGCCCAAGCGCGCCATCTTGAAGAACATCTCGCTCAATTTCTTCCCGGGGGCGAAGATCGGCGTGCTCGGCCTGAACGGCGCCGGCAAGTCCTCGCTGCTCAAGATCATGGCGGGCGTCGACCGGGACTTCGAGGGCGAGGCGATCGCGCAGCCGAACCTGCGCGTCGGCTTCCTGCCGCAGGAGCCGCAGCTCGACCCGGCGAAGGACGTGCGCGGCAACGTCGAGGAGGGCCTCGGCGCGGTGCTCGCGGCGAAGAAGCGCCTGGAGGAGATCTACGCGGCGTATTCGGAACCGGACGCGGACTTGGAAAAGCTGGCGGAGGAGCAATCCAAACTCGAGTCGCTCGTCAACGCTTCTGATCTGGAACACAAGCTCGATATCGCCGCCGACGCCCTGCGCCTTCCCCCCTGGGACATGGACGTCACGAAAATCTCGGGGGGCGAGCGGCGCCGGGTGGCGCTGTGCCGTCTGCTGCTGTCCGAGCCCGACATGCTGCTGCTCGACGAGCCGACCAACCACCTCGATGCGCTCTCGGTGCAGTGGCTCGAGCAGTATCTCGAGCGCTTTCCCGGCACGGTGATGGCGGTCACGCACGACCGCTACTTCCTCGACAACGTCGCCGGCTGGATCCTGGAGCTCGACCGCGGCTACGGCATTCCATGGCAGGGCAACTACTCCGGCTGGCTCGAGCAGAAGGAGCAGCGCCTCGAGGTCGAGGCGAAGCAGGAGGCGGGGCGCATCAAGGCGATGCAGGAAGAGCTCGAGTGGGTGCGCGCCAACCCTCAGGGAAGGCGCGCGAAGAGCAAGGCGCGCCTTGCGCGCTTCAAGGAGCTCGAGTCCGCCGACGTGCAGAAGCGCAACGAGACCAACGAAATCTACATCCCGCCCGGGCCGCACCTCGGCGACGTGGTGATCGAAGCCGAGGGACTGAAGAAGGCGTTCGGCGAGAAGCTGCTGTTCGAGAACCTGTCTTTCCGCCTGCCGCCTGGCGGCATCGTCGGCGTCATCGGAGCGAACGGCGCCGGGAAAACGACGCTCTTCAGGATCCTCACCAGGGAGATCAAGCCGGATTCCGGCAAGCTGAAGGTGGGCGAAACAGTGAAGCTCTCGCATGTCGATCAATCGAGAGATGCGCTCGATGCGAAGAAAACCGTGTGGGAAGAAATCTCCGATGGCCTGGACCACATCCAGGTCGGAGCCTATTCGACGCCCTCGCGCGGCTACGTCGCGCGCTTCAACTTCCGCGGCGCCGACCAGCAGAAGCCCGTGGGCGAGCTCTCCGGCGGCGAGCGCAACCGCGTGCACCTCGCCAAGCTGCTGAAGAGCGGCGGCAACCTGCTGCTGCTCGATGAGCCGACCAACGACCTCGACGTCGAGACGCTGCGCGCGCTCGAAGGCGCGCTGCTCGGCTTTCCGGGCTGCGCGGTGGTGATCTCGCACGACCGCTGGTTCCTCGACCGCGTGGCGACGCACATCCTGGCCTTCGAAGGCGATTCGCAGGCCGTGTGGTTCGAGGGCAACTATGCCGACTACCTCGCGGACCGCAGGAAGCGTCTCGGCGAGGACGCCGACACTCCGCACCGCATCCGCTACAAGCCGCTGGCGAAATGACTCAGAGATAGGGCGCAAATAACCGTGCCACTCCGTCGCGCAGCTTGACCGGCAGCGGACGGGCGTTGACTTGGGCAAGGGTGACCGGCCGCGATTTGGCGATGCGCGCGCGGACCAGCTGCTCGAGGCGGCCGCCGAGCTCGCTGCAGTAGCACTCCACGTTCAGCTCGAAGTTCAGGCGCAGGCTGCGCGCGTCCCAGTTCGCCGAGCCAAGCAGCGTCCAGGTGCCGTCGACCACCATCAGCTTGGTGTGATCGAACGCTCCGAGCCGGGTCCAGACACGGCAGCCTCGCTCGAGCTCGTCACGCGGATCGTGGCCTTCAATCTCGATGCGGCGGCGCTCACGGTGGGAGACATCCTCTGGGCACGGACCGCCGCCGGGCATGTCAGCGACGCGATTCACGAAACGCTCGAGCGCCTGATCGCGACCGCAAGCGACGCCCTTCCCATCGTCGATAGCGACGGTAACCTTGCCGGAGTAGTATTGTTGGACGACCTGCCCCCGGCTCTGACCGAGACCTAGATCCTCCAAACGACATCGGCTTGGCCTGGCGCCGGCTCGTGGGGAGGAAGCGCTGTCGTGAAGGGGTCGGGACCGTGTTCGGCGTTGAGGGTTTGATCCTCAGGAGGAGCGGCGGTCATGGAGATGATTTCGCGGTCGTGGTGGATGTTTGCCTGGCGCGGCGCGGTGGCGGTGCTGTTCGGCGTGCTGGCGCTGGTCTGGCCCGGCCTCACGCTGCTATGGCTGGTGGCGCTGTTCGCGGCATTCGCGCTGCTGGGCGGCGGGGTTGCGCTCATCGCCGGCATCAAGAATCGAAAAAGAGACGAGGATTGGTGGCTGGCGCTGCTGCTCGGGCTGGTCGGCCTGGCCGCAGGCGTCATCGCCATCCTGCATCCCAACCTGACGGCGCTCGTGCTGGTGCTGTGGATGGGCGCCAACGCCATCGTCACCGGCATCCTCGACATCGCCATGGCGATCCGCCTGCGCAAGGTGATCCGCGGCGAGTGGCTGCTGATCCTCACGGGCATCGTGGCGATCAGCTTCGGCGTGCTCGTATTCCTGTTCCCGGCGGCCGGGGCGCTGGCGCTGGTGTGGCTCATCAGCTTCTACGCGATCCTGACCGGCGTGCTGCTGCTGGCGCTCGCCTGGCTCATACGCAAGCGCGCGCAAGGCTCCTGGCAGGGCGAGCCCGCCGGCAGCCAGGCGTAAGCTTTACGCCATGCTCTCCAGCCGATGGTTCCTGGGCTTGCTCACGGTGGTTGTCGTCGGCGGCCTTCTCGCCTGGGGGCCGCGCTGGGTGGGGCAGCCCGCCGTGGACGAAGCGGCGGCGCAGCCGCGCCCGATTGCCGCGCGCGGCGAGCTGGCCGCCGACGAGAAAGCCACCATCGAGCTGTTCGAGCGCTCGAAGGGCTCGGTGGTGTACATCTCCACCACCGCGCGCGTGCTCGACCTGTTCTCGCGCAACATCTTCACTATTCCGCAGGGCACGGGTTCTGGCTTCGTGTGGGACGAGCTCGGCCATATCGTGACCAACAACCACGTCATCATGAACGCCGCCGGGGCGCGCGTGCGCCTCAACGACGGGCGCGACTACAGCGCGACGCTGGTCGGCGCGAGCCCGGTGCACGATCTGGCGGTGCTGCGCATCACCGTCGCGCACCGCCGCCCGCCGCCGCTGCCGATCGGCAGCAGCGCCGACCTCAAGGTCGGGCAGAAGGCGTTCGCCATCGGCAACCCGTTCGGCCTGGACTGGTCGCTGACCACGGGCATCGTCTCGGCCCTGGACCGCGCGCTGCCCGACGAGGAGGGCAAAGGCGCGCTCGAGCACATGATCCAGACCGATGCCGCGATCAACCCGGGCAATTCCGGCGGTCCGCTGCTCGACTCGAGCGGCCGGCTAATCGGCATCAACTCCGCCATCTTCAGCCCCTCGGGTGCCTACGCGGGAATCGGCTTCGCGGTGCCGGTGGATACCGTCAACCGCGTAGTGCCGCAGCTGATCGCGAAAGGCAAATACGTCCGGCCGGTGCTGGGCATCGCGATCGACGGGCAGTTGAATGAGCTGATCACGCGGCAGGCGGGCTTGAAGGGCGTGGTCATTCTCAAGGTGAGCCCCGGCTCCCCCGCCGCAACCGCCGGCCTGCGCGGCGCCAAGATCGGTCCGGATGGCAGCATCGTTCCCGGCGATATCATCACCGCCGTGGACGGCAAGCCGGTGGAAGGCGTGTCGCGCCTGCTCGGCCGCTTGGACGAGCACCAGGTTGGCGACACCGTCAAGCTGACCGTACGGCGCAACAGCAAGGACATCGAGATTCCCGTTACGTTGAGCGCCGGCGCCTGAAGCACGGCTGAAGCGAGGAAAATATGATCGACGTAAAGTCAGCCCCGTACGGGGCATTACTGCTGCGCGTAAGTATCGGCGCGCTTTTCGTTCTGCACGGAGTCTACGTCAAGGCCGCCGTGTTCGGGATGGCGGGGACCGCAAAATACTTCGCCGCGCTGGGGCTTCCGGAATGGTTCGCGTGGGTCGCCATGCTGTACGAAACGATCGGCGGACTGGCTCTCATCCTGGGCATCTATACGCGATGGGTCGCGGCCTTTCTCGGAGTTCACCTGCTGTTTGCCGCCTATCTGGGTCACGCTGCCAATGGATGGCTCTTTACAGCCAAGGGCGGTGGTTACGAGTATCCGGTGTTCTGGGCAATTGCTTGCTTCACGCTCGCGCTCCTCGGGAGCGGCGCGCATGCACTGAAGTCCGACGTACGCTAGCATCACCGAATGATTCGGCTCGCGCTATTCGCGCTTCTCGCGTTCAGCTTTCCCGCGGCAGCGCAGTATCCCGAGCGCCCGGTGACCTTGCTGGCGGGCTACCCGCCCGGCGGGCTGGTCGACGTGGTGGCGAGGCTGGTCGCCGAAGGCATGAAGACCAGGTTTCCGAAAGGTATCGCGGTGGTGAATCGGCCCGGTGCCGCCGGAGCGGTGGCGGTCGCCGAACTGGCGCGCAGCCAGCCCGACGGCTACACCGTCGTGCTGACGCCGCATTCCGCACTGGTCATCGCCGCGCAGATCAACGATCTCGCCTACAAGACGCCCGACGATTACGATCCGTTCATCAACCTGGTCGCGTACTACCCGATGATCGCGGTGCGCACCGAGTCGCCCTATCAATCCATCCGGGAACTGATCGCCGACGCCAGAGCGAACCCGGGCAGGATCCGCGTCGGCTCGCCGGGCGAAGGCACCTCGAGCCACCTCAACCTCGAGGAGCTGATGCACCGCGCCGACGTCAAGATGATCCACGTTCCGTACGCCGGCTGGGGCCAGTCGAGCCCGTCGCTGCTCGGCGGCCACATCGAGGCGCTCGTGGCGCAGCCCGGCGAGCTCAAAGGACAGGTCGACGGCAAGCGCATGCGGGTGCTCGTCGCGTTCCAGCCGCAGCGCCACCCGGTATTCCCCGATGTGCCGACCGCGAAGGAGCTGGGCTGGGACGTGGCCAACGGCGTGTGGTACCTCCTTCTGGCGCCGAAGAAGACCCCGCCGCAGGTGGTGAAGTACCTGCACGACGCCGCGAAAGCCGCCATCGACGACCCGCAATTCGCGAGCGCGATGGCCGCGCGCGGCATCGACGTCGATTACCGCCCGGGCGAAGTGCTGCGCGCCGACCTGTGGCGGGAATACAAGCTGCACACTGAAATCCTCAGACGCATCGGCATGCTGAAGCAGTAGTTGAAGTACAGCACTGAAGTATATAGAATAACTATATGTATTTACACAATATTTAATGATTGGAATTGGCCTTCCGCAGACGCTCGCGTACCAGGTCAATGTGGCCGCGCAGGGCATACAACTGGTCGGTATAGGCGAGCGGGACGCGGACGCGGGCGGCCCTGGCGTCGAGCTTGTCGAGTTCGGCGACGAGCGCGCCCGAGGGTTCCGCGTTGGGCTCCATCCTGTCTTCGATCTGCCGCAGGACGCGGTACCAGCGGAAGATGCGCGAGCGCACGCGGAACTGGTAGAGCGGCGGCACCCACCGTGACAGCGGAATCAGCACCGCGACGATGGAGAACAGCGCCACCCACATGCGATCGATGAGGTTGGCGAGCGAGAAGGGCAGGTAGCGCTGCAGGAAAGGCGGCCCGGTGCGGTAAAAGCGCTCGGCTTCGCGCGCGATCGCGAACTCGCTGTGCTGCGGGGTGGGAAACTGGCCGGCCTGCGCGATCCAGCCTGCGCCGCTGTGAATGCGCGACGCGGCCTGAACGAAGAGCTGGATCAGCGCCGGGTGAGTGTGCTCGCGCGCGACAAGCGAGGTGGTCGTCGCGATCAGCGGCACGTCGCGCGGCGGCACGTCGCGCGCGAGATCGGCGACGCCGCGCGGCAGCGTGACCGGGCTGATGAACGGATAGCGCCGCGCATACGCCTCGGCCTGCGTGAACTCGTAGAGCCGGATGCCCGGCGTCTGCAGCAGCATCTGCACCATCGGCGACTCGGGCGCCGAGACGAGCACCAGCGCGTCCAGCTCGTTGCCCAGCAGCGCGATGACCGCCGGGGTCTCCTCGAGGTTGCTGCGCTTGAGCTCCTCGCGCTCGAGGTGGTTGGCGCCGAGCAGCTTGGCGAAAATCCCCGGCGCGCCGCTGCCGCGCGCGCCGGTGTTCACGCGCTTGCCGCGCAGATCGGCGATGTTGGCCATCTTGCCACGGTAGTAAATCCAGACCGGCTCATAGAAAAGGCTGCCGAGCGACGCGAGCGGCACGCCGCTCTGGTCTTCATCGACCAGGCGCGTCGCCTCGCTCGATCCGCCCTGCACGAAAGCCATGTCGACGTGCTGCTTCTCGTCGCGCAGCAGGCGCAGGTTGTCGCGCGAGCCGAGGCTCGGGCGCAGCTCCACCTGGATGCCGTAGCGCTGCAGCTCGGCCTGGTAGCGCTTGCCGAAGGCCGCGTACGCGCTCTGCTCGGGCCCGGTGGCGAGCACGACGCGCCGCGGCGGCGCGGGATCGAGCAGCAGGTAAGCGGCCACGAGCAGCCCCACGCCGATGAGCAGGAACGGGCCCCACGTCAGGAGGAGGTCTCGAACCGAGATCAGCGTGTGGCGGAGGATGCGCGGCATCAGGCCGCGACTTTTTGCGTGATGGGCGCCTGCGGCAGCCAGCTCTCGCCCGGCTCGAGGACGAACGTGAATTCGAGTGAATATTCGTCGCCGTTCTTCTGGAAGTTTCCGATCAGGGCTCGGGTGACGCCGAACTGACTGTCGGTTTCGAGATGCGGATCGCTCGGGTCGTAGACTTGCGAGGCGATGGTCTTGAACCCCGGCTTGTGGATGAGGAAGTGCAGGTGCGCCGGGCGGAAGTTGTGCCGCTTCTGGGCGCGCAGCAGCGCGCCGGTCGGCCCGTCGGTCGGCACCGGGTACCCCGAGGGCTTGACGCTGCGGAAGCTGAAAGCGCCGTTCGCGTCGGTGGTGAACCTGCCGCGCAGGTTCATCTCGGCCTGCGTCGCGTCCTGGTTCTCGTACAGGCCTACCGGCGACGGATGCCAGACCTCCACCGTGGCACCGGCGATCGCCCTGCCATCCAGGTCGCGCACCGAGCCGCGGAAATGGAGCGCGGGACCGGGCGTCGGCGAGCGCACGATCGATGCGCCGTTGTCGCAGCGCGGCGCGCCGGCCCGGTAGAAGGGCCCGAGGTTGTTCGCCTGCGTCGGCCGGGTTCCTTTCAGGCCGTTGTTGAGCAGGCAGATCAGGTTCGAGACGCCAAGCGCGCCCGCCATCAGCATCGCCTCGTTGTGGCTCGGCGTGGTGTTCTGCCCGATCGCGTTGAGGGTGCCGATCGCCTCCTGGAACTCGCGCTCGGTGAGCTTCACCTCGCGGATGAAGGCATGCAGGTGCTCCACCAGAGCCGACAGGATTTCACGGGTGCGCGCATCGGGCGTGCGGTGCATTTCCTCCAGCACCGCGCGGGTAACATCTTCCTGCTTGTCGATGATCATTTTTTACCTAAATAGTTGATGTAGCTAATGATCATATCCGTACTGTCCTCAAGATACCCGCAGGTGTACCCGCTTTCTTGGGGAAAGGTGGCAGGCGCGCTATGTATAAATGGGAGCTCTACAGCCCAGCAGAACTCAGACAAAATGACGTCTGACGTCCTAGAGCACCATCTGGTCTCGGTCGTTGTTATCGGCGCCCATCGACCAAAGTGGTCTCGGCAATCTTAGAGTTACTGTATAGCTCCGATTTCTCTGGACACGATGTAATGTGATGCTTGAAGTGTTTTCAGGAGATCGAAGATGCCGAAGAAGTCGGCTGCGGAACCCGCTACCGGCTATGGAGCGCGCCGCCATGGTTTTGGCGAAGGACAGCAGGCCAGAAGCAACACGCCCACGAGATGTGACCCGCCTTATGGATCGGTTGTTATGGTAAACAGAATATCCGACTGATTGTTAGGATCATCCGTGGTTATTCCAAACACCGAGTAAATGACGCCATTGAAACTCTTCACGGTCTGATAGTCACCCAGGAATAATCCAGCAGGACTGATCGCTGTACCACCAAGAGCGGGTGCTTTCAGATAATCAAACGATGTTGCCGTCAGACGTACTTCATTTTGGAAGGTGAGCGTATCTGAAGCTGGATCATAGCGATAAATATCCAGCCACCGATCCGTTTCCAGTTTAGAAGAACCTGCTCGATGATTACGAAAATCATAATAACTGATAGCGATTCG
>Ga0209805_1002012_pt1 | contig 11975 bp, 1 predicted proteins | sample GraSoiAngelo_148_FD_185905 | JGI IMG/M metagenome (GOLD analysis project Ga0209805, IMG submission 185905) | Grasslands soil microbial communities from the Angelo Coastal Reserve, California, USA - 14_1009_09_20cm (SPAdes) (version 2) | ecosystem: Environmental > Terrestrial > Soil > Grasslands ... | reverse complement strand
GGGCCCGCTCGGACCTCGTTCTTGAGAATCTAGCGCTACGACAGCAGCTTGCCCTGCTCCGCCGCCGCGCGAAGCGGCCCCGGTTCGGACAACTCGATCGCCTCTTCTGGATGTGGCTCTCGCAGCGGTGGGTGCGGTGGCGCGAGGCGCTCCATGTCGTCGTTCAGCTTCGACGTCGCCAGAGATTGAAACGTGATCCGCGCTCGTCAGTTGCCGCTGATCGATCCGGTTCCGAAGACACCGAGGGTCGGCGGAGTCAGGCGTTCGTTGCCGCCGACATAGTGGCAGGAGGTGCAATCTTCCCCGTTGGTCGAGCCCCCGTGGTTCCCGATCGCTGCCTGCCTGATCCTGAAATGGGTGACGGTCAACGTCGTTCCGGTCGCCGTCGCATTGGCTGCGCTCGAGACGACGAAAGCAGTCGAGCTGGTAATGGACTTGATCGTCACCGTCAGCGGGGTCGTCCTCGTGGCGGTCAAAGTCACGCCGGTGGCGGTGGCCGTCGCCACTGCCGTCAATATAAAGCTGGTCGCACTGTTGACGGACGTCGCGACCGTGTCGTTTGGCGGGATGCCGGGTCCCGAGATCACCGTCCCGGCGGAGAGCGTCACGGGCGAAGCGGTGGTCACGACGGTGCTGCCGCTGGCGGTGTTGGCGGTGAAGGTCGTGGTCGTCGTCGTGGTGCTGGGAATCCCCACTCCGCTGATGGTCATCCCCTGGGTCAGGGCGGCGGTGGACGCGGTAGTCACGGTCGTGCTGCCGCTGGTGGTGTTTGCGGTGATCGTAAAGGAGAGACCGGTCTTGCTGATGAAGGGGCTGCCCGTGTTGTGGCAATGCACACAGAAGGTGGGATTGGTCGAGGCGTCATACTTGCTCGTCCCGAGGTTGGGCTGCGCGGCGGTGGTCACTCCATTGATGGTCACGTTGGACGTCAGCCCGTCGTGGTTGTAATCGATGATGGTCGAGAAGTTGGACCCCGCGTGGCATTGCGCGCAGCTGGTGTAGTGGCTCGGGCTCGGGTGCGCAAAGGTGACGGTATTCGAGGTGATCGAGGTCCCGCTGCTCCAGCCGGTCAACGTCACCATCGTGGGGGCCCCGGCAGCCCCGAGCCAATTGGGGGCCGCTGCCGAGCCGGTCCCCGGCCAGGCGTGGCAGGACGAGCAGTCCTGCGAACCCGATGCGTTGGTAAATGGGGAGTGATCCTCGGCGGTGTAGTTGGCTCCCGGCTTCACGTTCATGTGGCAGTTGCTGCAGCGGCCGGTGGTGCCGTTCATGATCAGCGGGCCGGTGAACTTGGCGTGGAAGCTCGCCTGCGCCCACTCCGCGCCCTGGATTCCCGGCGTGTTGGACGGGCCCAGCTGCGTGTGACAGGCGTTGCAGTCGCGCCCGATCACGTTGAGGTCCGCGTGGTTGATCTGGTCGTGGGTGCCCGCCGGGACGCCGGTGGTCGGGTTGCTGCTGGCGGTGGTCAAGGTGCTCGAGTTGGTCAGGCCGCTTGGCAGGTTGTTGTTGGTACCCGGAGTGGTCGAACCGTTGCCAAGGCCGTGGCACACAGAGCACGACGCCACGCCGGGCATTGCCGCATGGAACGGAGCCAGCTTGCTCCACACCGCGCCCGACGCCTTCGCGTCGGCGAGGTGGCAGACCGCGCAGTCCTTGCCCGCCAACGCGGGCGCGCTGTGGCTCATCCACTGCGATGCGTTGGACGAGGTGCCGCCGGTAGCAAACCGATAGCTCACGCCGCTCTGCGTGGCCGATGCGGGCAGCGAGAGCGAGTGGCAGTCGAGGCAGAGCGTGGGCTGCGCGGGAACCTTCGCGTGCAGCGCGCCGCCTTGCCACAAGGACGCGGCCACGGGTGTCGTTTTCGCCATCGACAGCGCCGTCGCGTGGCAGGTGTCGCACTTCTGGATGGCGAGCTGCGTCGAGGCGTGCTTCATCGCGAATCGGGTGCCAGAGGCAACGTCCGCTTTCGCTGCGTCAGCCATCAGCGGGTAATGGCAGACGACGCAGTCGCTAGGAGTGGCCGAGCCGATGAGCGCGTGGAACACCCCGTCGGTCCAGGTATTGCCGGGTTGCTGATGGCAAGAGGCGCAGTTCATCTGCGCAACGGTCGTGCCGGAGGTGAACGCCGCGCTGTGATCCATCGCTAGCAGGTCCGAGCCGCTCTTCTCGACGATGCCCGCCGGTCGCATCTGCCCGTGGCAATCCGTGCACGAGGTCGATGGCTGCGGCAGGGGTGTCACCGCGCCGCCCGGAGTCGCGGAGTAGTTGCTCAGCGAGGAGTGGAACCGGCCCTCGAGGAACGAGGTCACCGTTCCGTTCGAGCTCGGGTGGCAATGCCAGCACTTCGTCCCGTCGGGGGAGGCGGCCGGACCCGGATAGACCTGCGAAGGCATGCCGGCCGGAGGCGTGCCGCTGGCGGTGCTGTGCAGCATCTGATTATAGAGCGTGACGGTGGAGGCGCTCGTCCCGACCACCCGGTTGCCGGTTCCGCGGATGAGCTGGACTTCGGTCTCCTTGATGTACTGATCTGCCGGGCCGATCAGCGTGTCGCCCGGATACGGAACGCCGCCGCGCCAATCGCCGCCGGGGATGGGCAAATAGGCCAGGTAGCTCGCGCGGGCGACCGTCAACTGGTGGCAGCCGATACAGTCACCGGTTCCACTGCTGGCGTGATCGAAGGAGCCCGGCAGCTGCGAAGGGCGCACGCCGTTCAAGTCGGGGCGCTGCGAGGAGTGACAGGCGACGCAGGTGCTCGCGGACTGTGTCGCGACCCCGTGCGCAAAGGAGCCGCCGACCCAGTTCTGCGTGCTGCCCCACGCGCCGGTTCCGGGGCCGGCGTGACAGGACACGCAGTCCAGACCATCGCCGTGCGTGTTGCCGAGAGTGTTGCCTCCATAGTCGAACGGCATGCTCGACCAGGTCGTACTCTTCCAGTTGGCTGTCGAGGTGGGTCGCTCGCCCTCGTGGCACGAGTCGCAGCTCGACGGAGTGGTGCCGCCCTGCAGGTGGAACTTGCCGCCCGTCCAGCTGCTGCTGCTCGCATGGCAGGAGACGCAGTCGGCCAGCGCGACACTCGCCGTGTGATCGAACTGAACTCCGGGCGGAAGCGCGGCCCCGGCCGACGTGAGTAACGATGGGCGCGAGTTGGCGTGGCAATCGATGCACGAAGACGGAGCCGTGGCCAGCGACGCGTGGTAGAGCGCCGGTGCCGCGCCCGAGCGACCCACGCCCCACGCTCCCTCTGTGGCCTGCAATGGGGGCAGGTGGCACCGGGCGCAGTCCTGCGTCACCAGCGCGGTCGTGCCGGGGTTGCCGCCTGCCCAGGTTACCGCGTCGTGCTTCATCTCCGCCGACGCTGGGTTCCGGGCAGGGTTCGTCGCTATGGGCCCCACGAATCCTGCCGGCGCCGCGCCGGCGTGGCAGTCGACGCAGGCCGAAGGCTGCGCCGCTCCCAGCGCCATCAGCGAGGCGTGGAACACGCCCGGATAGTAGGCGCCCGAGGCCGCATCGACATGGCAGTTCGCACAGCTCGCCCCGATCGCCGCCGGCACCTGCGAAGAGCCATGCAGCATCTGCATCACCAGCGTCTCCGAGCGCGGCGTCACGCTGACGATCGACGTTCCCGACCAGGACGGGATCCCTGTTGTCACCATCACGTCCTGCCCGACATCGAACGTCAGTCCTGCAGGGGCACCGACGCCGCCGCGCCAGTCGCCGCCGGGGATCGGCAAGTAGTGCGCGTAGCTGCCGCGACTGACCGTGGACTGGTGGCAGGCAAGACAATCGGTGGCGCCGTTGGCCGAGTGATCGAAGGAGCCTGGCAACTGCGAGGGTTGCACGCCGTTCAAGTCGGGTCGCTGCGAAGCGTGGCAGGAGACGCAGGTGCTCGCGGCCGGCGTCCCGGCGGCCCCATGCGCAAACGAGCCGCCCACCCAGTTCTGCGTTCCGCCCCAGGCGCCGGTGCCCGGGCCGGCGTGGCAGGAGGCGCAATCCAGGCCATCGCCGTGTGTGTTGCCGAGAACATTGCCTCCATAGTCGAACGGAGCGCTCGCGTAGGTAGTGCTCTTCCAGTTGGCCGTCGAGGTGGGTCGCTCGCCCTCGTGGCACGAGACGCAGCTCGCCGGTGTCGCGCTGCCGGCGAGGTGGAACTTGCCTCCAGCCCATGAGGTCAAGGATCCGCTGACGTGACAGGTGGTGCACTCTCCCGCCGCGGTCGAGTGATCGAAGCGTACGCCGGCCGGCAGTGCTGCATTCGCCGAGGTCAGCAGCGCGGGTCGCGAATTTGCGTGGCAATCGAGACACGAGGACGGTTGCGCACTGACCGAGGCGTGGAATTTCTGCGCCGTCGCCCAGCCCGACGTCGACCGATGACAGAGCGAGCACTCCTGCGGCGACGCCAGCGTGGCGGTGCGCACGCCGTTGCTCCAGAGCACCGCGTCGTGCTTCATCTCGCCGCTCGCGGGCGTGCGCTTGACGTCGATCGGTCCCACGAATCCGGCGGGCGCCGAGGCGGCGTGGCAGTCGAGGCACGCCGCCGGCTGGGTCGCCAGCGACGCATGCAGTAGCCCGTGGGAGAACGTCCCGGTGGCCGCGCCCGCGTGGCAGACGCTGCACGCCGTCGACTGCGGCACGGTAGCACTGCTGTGGAACATTGGCATCGGCAACGTTTCGGTCCGCGCCGTCACCCGCGTGATCGAAGTGCCCGCATACGTCGGGATTTCCGCCGCAACGGCCACGTCCTGCGAGGCGTCCCGCACGTTGTCGGGTGCTCCGATGCCGGCGGCCCAGTCGCCGCCCGGCAGCGTGCCGGACGCGTTGAAGTATTTGACGTACGCGTTCGCGGCCACGGTGGCCTGATGGCAGGAGAAGCAGTCGCTGGCGCCCTTGACGGCGTGGTCGAAGTTGCCCGGAAGCAGGCTGGCCGCCTTCGCCTCTCCGAGGACCAGGTCCGGACGCTGCGTGGCGTGGCAGGCGATGCAGGTCGTCCCCGCGATCGATGACGCCGCGTGCCCGAAGCGGCCGCCCACCCAGTTCTGCGTGCCGCCCCACGCGCCGGTTCCCGAGCCGGTGTGGCAGGACGCGCAGTCCAGACCAGCGCCGTGCGTCGAATAATCGAACGGTGAGGTTTGATACGTCGCGCTGATCCAGCCCGCGGTCGACGTCGGCCGCTCGCCCTGGTGGCAAGACAGGCAGCTCGTCGGTGTCGCGCTGCCGGCGAGGTGGAACTTGCCTCCAGTCCACGAGGTGAAGGATCCGCCCGCATGACACGTCGTGCACTCGCCGGTCGCGGTCGAGTGATCGAACTGCACGCCCGCGGGCAGCGCCGCGTTCGCGGAGGTCAGCAGCGCAGGTCGCGAGTTCGCGTGACAATCGAGGCAGGAGGACGGTTGCACGCCGACCGAGGCGTGGAACTTTTCGGTCGTCGCCCAGCCGATGGCCGTCGGCGGGGCGAGGTGGCAGAACGCGCACTCCTGCGACGCCGCCGGCGTGGCGGTGGGCACGCCGTTGCTCCAGAGCACGGCGTCGTGCTTCATCTCGCCGCTCTTGGGCGTGCGCCTGGCGTCGATCGCTCCGACGAACCCCACCGGCACGGAAGCCGCGTGGCAGCCGAGGCAGGTCTGCGGCTGCGACGCGAGCGAGGCATGCAGCCGTCCGGGGAAGAAATTGCCCAACGCGGCCCCCGCGTGGCAGGCGTCGCACGCCATCGACGACGGCACGGCAGCGTTGCTGTGGTACATCGGCATCGGCAGCGTCTCGGTCCGCACCGTCACCAGCGTGATCGAAGTGCCCGCGTACGTCGGGATTTCCGCTGCAACGGCCACGTCCTGCGAGGGGTCGCGCACGTCATCTGCCGCTTCGACGCCGCCGGCCCAGTCGCCGCCGGGTAGCGTTCCGGACGCGTTGAAGTATTTGACGTATGCGTTCGCGGCGACGGCGGCCTGGTGACACGACAAGCAATCTTCGGTGCCTTTCACAACGTGGTCGAAGTTGCCCGGAAGCAGGCTTGCAGCCGTCGCCTCTCCGAGGACCAGGTCCGGACGCTGCGTGGCGTGGCAGGCGATGCAGGTCGTCCCCGCGATCGATGACGCCGCGTGGTCGAACCTGCCGCCCACCCAGTTCTGCGTGCCGCCCCACGCGCCGGTTCCCGGGCCGGCGTGGCAGGACGCGCAGTCCAGACCATTGCCGTGCGTCGCGTAATCGAACGGCGACAAGTGGTACGTCGGGCTGATCCAGCCTGCGGTCGACTTCGGCCGCTCGCCCTGGTGGCAGGCCAGGCAGCTCGCCGGTGTCGCGCTGCCCGCGAGGTGGAACCTGCCTCCAGCCCACGAGGCGAATGAGCCGCTGGCGTGGCAGGTGGTGCACTCTCCCATCGCGGTCGAGTGATCGAACTGCACGCCCGCGGGCAGCGCCGCGTTCGCGGAGGTCAGCAGCGCGGGTCGCGAGTTCGCGTGACAATCGAGACACGAGGACGGTTGCGCGCCGACCGAAGCATGGAATTTCTGCGCCGTCGCCCAGCTCGACGTCGAGCGATGACAGAGCGAGCACTCCTGCGGCGACGCCAGCGTGGCGGTGCGCACGCCGTTGCTCCAGAGGACGGCGTCGTGCTTCATCTCGCCGCTCGCGGGCGTGCGCCTGGCGTCGATCGGTCCGACGAATCCGGCTGGCGTCGAGGCAGCGTGGCAGTCGAGGCACACCGCCAGCTGGGTCGCCAGCGACGCATGCAGTAGCCCGTGGGAGAACGTCCCCGTGGCCGCGCCCGCGTGGCAGCCGCTGCACGCCATCGACTGCGGCACGGCAGCGCTGTTGTGGAACATCGGCATCGGCAACGCTTCGGTCTGCGCCGTCACCCGCGTGATCGAGGTGCCCGCGTACGTCGGGATTTCCGCCGCAACGGCCACGTCCTGCGAGGGATCGCGCACGTTGTCGGGTGTTCCGACGCCGCCGGCCCAGTCGCCGCCCGGCAGCGTGCCGGACGCGTTGAAGTACCGGACGTACGCTTTTGCCGCAACGGTGGCCTGGTGGCAGGAGAAGCAGTCGCTGGCGCCCTTGACGGCGTGGTCGAAGTTGCCGGGAAGCAGGCTGGCCGCCTTCGCCTGTCCGAGGACCAGGTCCGGACGCTGCGTGGCGTGGCAGGCGATGCAGGTCGTCCCCGCGATCGATGACGCCGCGTGCACGAAGTTGCCGCCCACCCAGTTCTGCGTGCTGCCCCACGCGCCGGTTCCCGGGCCGGCGTGGCAGGACGCGCAGTCCAGACCAGCGCCGTGTGTCTTTCCGAGAGTATTGCCTCCATAGTCGAACGGAGCCCTCGACCAGGTCGTGCTCTTCCAGTTGGCTGTCGACGTCGGCCGTTCGCCCTCGTGGCACGAGACGCAGCTCGCCGGTGTCGCGCTGCCGGCGAGGTGGAACTTGCCTCCAGCCCATGAGGTCAAGGATCCGCTGACGTGACAGGTGGTGCACTCTCCCATCGCGGTCGAGTGATCGAAGCGTACGCCGGCCGGCAGCGCCGCGTTCGCCGAGGTCAGCAGCGCGGGTCGTGAGTTTGCGTGACAATCAAGACAAGAGGACGGCTGCGCGCCGACCGAGGCGTGGAACTTCTGCGCCGTCGCCCAGCCCGACGTCGACCGATGACAGAGCGAGCACTCCTGCGGCGCCGCCTGCGTGCTCGTCGGCGCGCCGCCACTCCAGAGCACCGCGTCGTGCTTCATCTCGCCGCTCGCGGGCGTGCGCCTGGCGTCGATCGGTCCCACGAATCCCACCGGCACGGAAGCCGCGTGGCAGCCGAGGCAAGTTTGCGGCTGCGACGCGAGCGAGGCATGCAGCCGTCCGGGCAAGAACGTCCCCGTGGCCGCCCCGGCGTGGCAGGTGCTGCACGCCATCGACTGCGGCACGGCAGCGCTGCTGTGGAACATCGGCATCGGCAATGGTTCGGTCCGCGCCGTCACCAGCGTGATCGAAGTGCCCGAGTACGTCGGCACTTCCGCCATAACGGACACGTCCTGCGACGGGTCCCGCACGTTGTCGGGTGTTCCGACGCCGGCGGCCCAGTCGCCGCCGGGCAGCGTGCCGGACGCGTTGAAGTATTTGACGTACGCTCTTGCCGCCACCGTGGCCTGGTGACACGAGAAGCAATCTGCGGTGCCTTTCACGGCGTGGTCGAAGTTGCCGGGAAGCAGACTCGCCGCCGTCGCCTCTCCGAGCACCAGGTCCGGACGCTGCGAGGAGTGGCAGGCGATGCACGAGCTCGCGGCGAGCGAGCCCGCGGCGTGAGCGAACTTGCCGCCGACCCAGTTCTGCGCGCCGCCCCACGCGCCGGTGCCGGGGCCGGCGTGGCAGCTAACGCAATCCAGACCCGCGCCGTGCGTCGCGTAATCGAACGGTGAGGTTTGATAGGTCGCGCTGACCCAGCCCGCGGTCGACGTCGGCCGCTCGCCCTGGTGGCAAGACAGGCAGCTCGACGGTGTCGCGCTGCCGGCGAGGTGGAACTTGCCTCCAGCCCACGAGGTGAAGGTTCCGTTCGCATGACACGTGGTGCATTCACCGGTCGCGGTCGAGTGATCGAACTGCACGCCGGCGGGCAGCGCCGCGTTCGCGGAGGTCAGCAGCGCAGGTCGCGAGTTCGCGTGACAATCGAGGCAGGAGGCCGGCTGCGTCGCGACCGATCGGTGGAACTTTTCGGTCGTCGCCCAGCCGATCGCCGTCGGCGGAGCGAGGTGGCAGAACGCGCACTCCTGCGGCACCGCCGGTGTGGCGGTCCGCACGCCGTTGCTCCAGAGCACCGCGTCGTGCTTCATCTCGCCGCTCGCGGGCGCGCGCCTGGCGTCGATCGGGCCGACGAACCCCACCGGCACGGAAGCCGCGTGGCAGCCGAGGCAGGTCTGCGGCTGCGACGCGAGCGAGGCATGCAGCCGTCCGGGGAAGAAATTGCCCGACGCGGCCCCCGCGTGGCAGGTGTCGCACGCCATCGACGACGGCACGGCAGCGCTGGTGTGGTACATCGGCATCGGCAGCGTCTCGGTCCGCGCGGTGACCGAGATGATCGAGGTGCCCGCGTAGGAGGGGACCTCCGCCACGACGACGGTGTCCTGCGAGGGGTCGCGCAGGCCATCCGGCGCTCCGACGCCGCCCGCCCAGTCGCCGCCCGGCAGCGTGCCGGACGCGTTGAAGTATTTGACGTATGCGTTCGCGGCGACGGTGGCCTGGTGGCAGGAGAAGCAGTCGCTGGCGCCCTTGACGGCGTGGTCGAAGTTGCCCGGAAGCAGGCTGGCCGCCGTCGCCTCTCCGAGGACCAGGTCCGGACGCTGCGTGGCGTGGCAGGCGATGCAGGTCGTCCCCGCGATCGATGACGCTGCGTGCCCGAAGCGGCCGCCCACCCAGTTCTGCGTGCCGCCCCACACGCCGGTTCCCGAGCCGGTGTGGCAGGACGCGCAGTCCAGGCCATCGCCGTGCGTCGCGTAATCGAACGGCGCGCTCGAGTAGGTCGTGCTCTTCCAGTTGGCTGTCGAGGTGGGTCGCTCGCCCTCGTGGCACGAGACGCAGCTCGACGGAGTGCTGCCGCCCTGCAGGTGGAACTTGCCGCCCGTCCAGCTACTGCTGCTCGTGTGGCAGGAGACGCAGTCGCCCAGCGCGACGCTCGCGCCGTGATCGAACTTCACCCCGCTCGGGAGCGCCGCTACCGCAGCCGTCAGGATCCCGGAGGGGCGCGTGTTGGCGTGGCAGTCGATGCACGAGGCAGGCTGGGGCTGGGCAGCCGCCGTGAGCGCGGCGTGGAACACGGCCGTGGTGCCGGCCGATTTCGAAGTGGACCAATGACCAACGCTCGCTTGCGGCGCAGCGTGACAGAGGCCGCACTCGACGGGAGTGGCCAGCGTGGTGGTGGGCGCGCCGTTGACCCACGCGACCGCGCCGTGCTTCATCTCGCCCGAGGGGGGAACCCGCGCGGGGCTCGTCGCGGTAGGCCCGACGAATCCGACGGGCACCGAGGTCGAGTGGCAGTCGAGGCACGCGGCGGGCTGCGGAAGACCGAGGTTTGCGAGCGCGGCGTGGAGCTTGCCGGGATAATACGAGCCGGTGGCTGTGCCGAGGTGGCAGTTGGCGCAGCCGCTCATCACCGCCGAGGGCAGCGCGGTGCTGGCGTGATTCATCGGCATCGCCAGCGTCTCGGCCTGTGGCGTGAGGCTCGCGATGGACATCGCCGCGTACGTGGGCACGAGCGCATTGACGAGCACGCTCTGCGCCGGATCGGAGGCGGGTCCCGGGGGCGCGGCATCTGCTTTCCAGATGGTGCGCGAGTGGCAGGCAGCGCAGTCGTTGCCGTTCATGTTCGGGTGCGTAAAAGTTCCGCCTCCCGCGGGCGTGAACGGCAGCGCGGCGAAGGGAGCGCCCACGGCATGGCAATCCGCGCAAGCGGCCGCGATGCCAGCATGGTCGAAGGCCTGCCGGCTCCCGTCGGCGTGGCAACCAAAGCAGCTCATCGCTGTATAGGAATAGGTGGCGACGCCCTTGTGCAGCTGATCGGTCAGCACTTGATTGTGGTCGTGGCAGGCCGTGCAGTTGAACTCGCGGAACGACGCGCCGTCGCCGTGGCAGGTGTTGCACTCGACCGCGTGCGGGCCGGCGGCGATCGGAAAACGATCATGCGTGGTGTTGGCAGGCGCCTTCGCTTCGTTCTGGCACGCGATGGCGAGGAGCGCGAGGAGACACGCGCCCGCCTGGCCTGCCGCGGCCAGCGCGACCTTGCCTCTGACCATCGTGTGGTCCACCGGCTTCCTCGCCTCGAGTTCGGGGGTCGGGTCGCTTATTTTCTTAATGCAGCGATCGGCGAAACATCAAGGCGTATATGTGCGCGGCAGTATGTGATCGTGCGGAGCAGCAACTCGGAATCGACTCGGTCGGCGCGGCGAACTGTAGTGACCGGCCCTCGACGATCTCCGTGCATAATCGTCATATGGAAAGCGGGACGCGTAAATATTTACAACCCTGCGACAACCAACCGCTTCGAGGTGGTGAAGGCGGCCGATGGTCGGATCGTGTGGTCGGAGGAACATCCCAGCTACGATCGTTTCGCCGCCAACATGATCTTCGCGGGCACCGCTAGCGGCCTGCGATCACCTCGAGTCCGAGAACCTCGCGCCGACCGCCGCATTCGCGCGGATGGCCGACCTATATCAAAGTAGGGGAACCTCTCGGTTCCCCGTTCATCAGGTCAAGCTGGAAAGGGGCAGCCCGCATAGCGTGTATTACAAGTCGCGGAAGAAGCACGCTCCCAACCCCACGAACGCCCAGATCGACGCCGCGGAGACGGGAGTTCCGGCCAGCGTGGACCATCCGAACCGGAACGTCAGCCCCACAACCCGACCAACGCCGAGATCAACGCGGCCGAGACGGGAAATCCGGCCAGCGTCGATTACGGGAAGGATCCGAAAGAGGTTCTCAAGGAGAAGTGGCGGCGCGATCGCTTGCGCCCGAAGCTCGGAGCCGGGAGAAGCGGCGCGGGTCGCGGTCGCGGCGTCGAGTTCCGCTCGGAGTTTGTCGGGCGGCCGACGCATGGCGAGGCTGCTCGCAGCGGCACCCGCCTGAACGCAGTCCGGTACCGCCTGGCATACTCAAAATCAGTTTGACGACGCGCCTGGCTCGGGGCAGACGCGATCTGTGGAGGACGGTTTTTCCGCAACCTCCTAGACGGCGCTGCGCGTCCGGCCTGTCAGGAAGTGCAGCACCACGAGAACCAGGCCGACCACCAGCGCGAGATGGATAAGCCCGCCCGTGACGTGGAATGCGGTCAGCCCGAGCAGCCAAGCGATGACGATGATGGCCCCGATGAGTGCAAGCATGTCTCTCCTCCGGTTGGAGAAGAACATGCGTCCTCGCCGGGAGGCGGGCCCGCCAGCCCGCTGCTCGAGCAGTCGGGCGAACGACCTTTCTCCGACGACCACCAGTCCTGGGAGCGGCTCACGGCGCGCTTCGCTCTCGATCGC
>Ga0209805_1002010_pt1 | contig 11983 bp, 15 predicted proteins | sample GraSoiAngelo_148_FD_185905 | JGI IMG/M metagenome (GOLD analysis project Ga0209805, IMG submission 185905) | Grasslands soil microbial communities from the Angelo Coastal Reserve, California, USA - 14_1009_09_20cm (SPAdes) (version 2) | ecosystem: Environmental > Terrestrial > Soil > Grasslands ... | reverse complement strand
CGGGTAAATGTGAGGCTTCCAGATGCTGCCTCCCAATTAAGAGAAACAATCTCGCTTTCGCTAGATAACGCTCTTTGGATAACTTCAGTGGGCGTCTGTCGATACGCATAAAGTGCACCAGGCGATTTTCGCCCTTCGGTTGTAATTTCGTCAATCGTAAGCGAAATCTGTAGCAAGCGATTTAGTTCTCGTTTGTGAATAAACGCCTCATCTGACCCGAATTTTACGAATTCACCATCGCTTCTGAGGCCGCTGGAACCGATGCTTTGCGCTAGAAGGCAAAGAGCTTCGAGTATAGACGATTTTCCCGAGCCGTTAGCGCCGGTCAGCACCGTCAATGGCCTAGGCCGCAGTATTACTCCTTTATCGCCAAGGGATTTGAAGTTCGCGACGTAAAGCTCGGAGAGCATTTGGGACTGAACCTGAATCTCAGAGAAGATAAAGGATTAGCGCGGCTTTCTTCTTTGTCGTCGATCGTCTCTTCACGTTGCCGTTTTGGAGGTAGGCAGAAAGTTGAAAGAAACAGTACGGTTCGATTGGAAAAAAGGAGGGAGTTGTGAGGCCGAGTTCTGTGTCTACTTCTTGTTATCTCGATTGCGCGGGCTGATGTCTGCCGGGATGACCTGAATCATTCCCTTCTGGATTTTTAGAATAACATAGTCGCCAGTCTTTATCTTGAGGGTTTCCCTAGCATCTTCGTTGAGCGTTATCCGACCGCCTGACAATACCTTCTGGACTTGTTGCGTCATTGCCACGATTAGTTTCTCCCACCTCTCCACCCTCGAAAAACAGACTTAACTCTTGTGCACTGAGTTTCGTAGGAAAGTAGAGAGTACGCACTGTAGCCGCTACAACTCGGCACAAATGCAGTGGTGCATTCTGGACACGTTTTTGTCTACTAGACGTGGAAGGCTTATATTCGCACCGAAGGTGAACAGAAAGGCACGGCGGCTACTGGCCCCGGATGGGCCGACCTCCTTGGCGAAGGGGTATCCGTTAAGAGGGTTCGACTCCCTCGGCCGCCGCGCCGTGACGCTATTTGCGGAATTCAGCCAAGCCTAGATAAGTGATATAAGTCTATGCGAACCAGAGAAATCCAGAGATTGACAGCGGTCTCGTCTGTCTGCCGATTTATACATCAAACCGCGCTGGAACTACGCTTATGAGGCAGAAATGGTCCAACTAGTCCAGAATAGCGATGTGAGAACCCAACATCGTTGTGACCTTTCCTACCGAGAACGAGTTGAAATTCGAGAACTCGATTTTGAGAGCCCGTGCTTTTACTGTTTCTTCGAACACGCTATTGACCATTGAAGCTGAGAAAGTGGCCGCTTAGACCGGCTGGAGCAAAGGTTTTGCATTTCCACGCATGGAACCCGTGGAAAACGAGCCATTCAGACTCAGGACACCCCTCCCACCCCTCCGGACGTATAGTGAGACTCGTTACTTCTAGACGGGAGAAAAGTGGATCGGCCCGCTTTGATCGTTGAGGCTGTTTCCACGCCTGCCACAAGTCTCGCACACTCGGACCCATGAACCCGTGCCCGGCAGCGAAACCCAAGAACATGTGTGACTATTCTTCGGAAGAGCCAATCCGAAAAGTGCGATAGACGTCACGATCAACCCTCCCATGATGGCGCCAAGCGCAAAATCTTCCCAAACATTTTTCCGAGGGGTATCTTCAGGAGCCCCCACTTCGATAACCACTTCCCTACTTCCAGGAGGGTCTTTGATCAGCGCTTGATACTTGGCGATTCCTTGAACGATTTTTGTGCCATCGCCGAGGTCTCTGTTCACGATGTGGTCAAGGTGATTAGTGACTGTCCGATAATCGATCCGACAGAGTTCGTGAAGCTTGTTTCGTGTTACTTCTTCGTCCTTACTGATCCGGGTACGGACACAGTTGATCAACTCTTCGTCGTGATGATCCATGGTCTTGGTTACAGGGATACCTGTAGATTAGACTAATCGTTGTAAGATCTCACTCGGAGGTGTAAAGACCTGGCGAAAGGATTAGGAAAAATGTCTGCAGGGCGCGCTGCGTACAACTGGATCACGTCGATCGCTTCGAAACAGCCCCAGTGGTTTTTGGGCTCATTTCAGGGAAGAAACGCCTATGAGGCTTGGCAAGTGCATCTCGTCAACGGATTCCGGGACACGAACTTCCTCTTGAAGTTCGAAGGCACCGCAGACCCGTGGGAACGATCCCGACTGGTCGGCGAAAAAGTCCGCGAACTACGGCAAAGCTTCGCAAAGCTGTCACCAGAACAGAAACTCGAAATGGGCAAGCAGGGCGAAAGCGAGCTTCGTACCGGCATCGAACTACTGTCCAAGGACAAGGCAACCATCCTGCAGCTAATCTCAGTCACGGACCCACCGGCCCAGTGACAGCGTCCCTCAGCCATCAAACACCCCCTCTTTTTCTGTATGGAAGAGATCAAGAATGGCTATCATTCTTCAAACAAGGAACGCTGAGAATGAATTCGATACAATCGCAAGATTTGACCGGCCGGTCAGTAAGGAGGAGGCCTTGGCAAACCGCGATCCAGGCCACTATTGGCTCAAAGAGACGAATCCAAGGTTCAAGACAATATGGGAGGCCTGGGTTGGTGAGCCTAGTCAAGGACGCAAAGAGAACCCGTGGCTTAGGAAAATAGAGTCTCTCAGAAAGAGAACCAATTACTTAGCCTGGGGAGAAGGAGCACTAGCTCTTGGGGAAGTCGTAGGATTCGGACTTACAGCGTTCAAGTTCATCAATAATGATCAACGACTCAAGCGTGTGGAATCGATAGTCGCAGCGATCAATGCGAGAACTCCAATAGGGTTTGTCTGCCCAACTTGCCAGCAGCCGCTACTTGACCTCATAGACCCGTACTGCGGTAACTGCGGGTCTAAGTTAGATTGGACGGACGCTCGCCGGGCAAATAGACTTGAGAGTCAGTTCTGCCCGCACTGTTTCTGCCCTGTAAAACCAACTCAGCATTTCTGCACCCAGTGTGGTAAGCCACTACATATCCAGACCTACAGTGGCACAACCTTTCAGTTCGTTCCCGTCCGCCCACGGAGTATGCAATAGATGTCAAAAGGCAGGAGAAAAAGACGCGGACAGCGAGATACAGAAAGTAGCTCACCATACACCAAAGGCGAGGTAAACGTGTTGATCGATGGTGTTCTTCACCCTCTGAAGAAAACGCACTGGGTTTTCGTCCTTGTCGATGAAGCCTTTCACATCATCAACGAAGGAGACATCGAACAATCCCTGGTTAAATTCGCGCAGTACAGTCTTCCTGAACTTGTGAAAATATTCCTCAAGAAGAGAAAGCCATGAGATCTCGTTTCTCACCCAAGACGTAGTCGTGCATCGGCCAGGGCCAGAGTCTTTCAAACCGTTTCAATATCGGGAGAAACAACCTCGGGCATCTTCGGTAAATGGTTACAGGTATGCACATCACGGACCCGCTTCGTGCCAGTCTGAATTCAGCCTTTAGAAACAGATCTTCAACATCAGAAATCTTGTAGTAGTACTGTTCAGAGGTTCCTAAATCGAAAAACAGCAGAAAGCGTCTCAGGAAATTGTCTGTCTCGAAGGTAACGAGGGCTTCGCCGCCTGGCTTCAATGAGCTGAACATACCCTGTAAGGCCTCAACTGGTTGCTGAAGAAAATGGAAGGTTCGGGTGCATAGAACGGAGTCGAAGTGGCTTCGGAAACCTAGCTGGGAAGCGTCCATCTGAATAAGAGATGCAGAATGATTCGTGTGTTCAAACGTAGTCCGCGGCATTTTCTGTGAAAGGTCCACACCCGTGTACTCTGCTCCCCGCTGGGTCAGAGAAGCCGCAAATAGTCCCTAGGCAGTTTCCACTTCCAAGACGCTTGAGCTCTTGATTATACTCGCGACGAATTCCTGTTCCTTCTCATCGACATCTTTGCAATTAAGCGTTATCGGCCTCCTTCTGAGTTCCCTCACGAGCATTCATGTTCAGCAACACACCAATTATCAAGAAGGCATTTGACAAAAATCCCAGGAAAACGGCCGGCAGCAGGTCAGACCCCCGAGCATCACTCCTCTTCCATGCCGTAATTGCCCGGAGTGGGTTCATCCGCTTAAGTGATATCAGAGGGTTCTTTGAAGCATACCTCAAGTAGTTCGACGAGTAATACATACTCCGACTCAATAGTCCCTTTAAATCGGCAGGGGAACCGAGATGCCAAACTGTCGCCCGCGAATGAGCCATCTTGAAACCATTCAGGAGAAGTCTTCTATGAAGATCGAGGTCCTCCCCAACGTAGAGGTCCAAGTCGAAGCCACCAAGACGATCGAATGCATCCTTTCTAACGAATCTGGAAGCGACGTTCAGAGGGTCGTATGACAGAATCTTTCTCCTTGATGCAACGAGGCGCGACACTATAGTATCTTTTGAGATGTCCTGATCTGTGATCACTACGCCGTCAACTCCATCGATTGTCTTGACGCAGGTCTCGATTAGGTCGGGGCTAAGCTTTTGGTCCGCGTCCACAAAAAAGAGATATTCTCCATTTGCGATCTTAGCTCCCAAGTTCTTTGCCACAGATCTTTCGCCGTCATGGGATACTACGAGTGCCCCCATTCGCTGCGCAATTTCTCTTGTTAAGTCAGTACTGACGCAGTCTACGACTATGATCTCGATTGGCTTGTGTGATTGCGAGATTATTGATACCAAACAGTCGGTGATTGTGCATTCAGAGTTTTTTGAAGGGATAATTACTGACACTAATGGTGAGTTACAATGTCCCTCCGAACCACGCATATTTCGCATATTTTTACGTTCTTACGAGGGTGCTTCTTCTTCGCGCTCATAGAACTCTTCAATGCCAAGCCTTTCTAGCATGAGAATCACAGACGGCTCAAGAGGCGTATCCTCTCGGGCTTCTGCGGCTTTCTGTTGGACGATTTTCAAGATTTGTTCCATCTTCTCAAGCTCTTCAGGTTCGAATCGCACTGTTTTGACAAGCTTGGATTCGTATATTGGGATCAGCCTACACCTACACACGACCGAAGTCGTTGTGGCCGAAGTGCCCATATTTAATGGCTGACGCAGTATCGCTAATGTCTATTGAATTTGGTGCAGGAAACCAAAGGTCCCGCGAGTTAGTAGAGGAACGTAGGGCCGGGCCTACAACATGTACCCCAAAGGGTTTGGCGAAAAGAGATTGCCGAAAGCCTCCATGTGAATCAGAGCACGATCAGCAGGGCTCTCGCAGCTAAGCTCCGTGAAAACGTTGCTCTTTTTGGAGGAGTAGAAGGTGAAAACTTTCTCCAAAGCTTCCCGCAAGAAGAGAAGGATCGGTACCTAGACCTTCTCCAAGAGGAATGGAATCACTACTATAGCGTTGGAGACAACAACGTCAAGCGGAGGAGTCAAGGGCTCAGTGTGATAATGGCGACCCTTGCGGCTATGAGCAACATGGTGGGTCGGATAGTTGCAGAGCTTGACACGCTACGAGTGAGTAAGCAGGTAAATGAGTTGTTAAAGCGAGTTCATGATCTGGAAAAAGGACAGCAGGGGCCAAGTCTATTACCCAGCCTCTAGCTCTTGCTAGAGAAATATTCCTACTCGAGCAGGGGATCGTGACCAGGCTGGGGTCCAATTCACGATTCGTGCTCATGCAACCTCCGGCGATGCTTGGACCTAGCGACTCATGCCGCGTCTCTAAAGGTGCACCCTGCGGAAATTGTGTCTAAGCACTAATTAATAATGGCCCACGTTCGCTCCAACATCATAGAAACAATCGCCACGAAGACTTTTCAGAAGGCTCGGAACATTCTTCTCGTACAAGTCGAAAATCTGTTTTATTGCTAAACTTCTTCTCTTCATGCAAGAGTTTTTCCCTGTAATTCCTCGGAGCCAACAGGCACAAGCACGGAAGCCTCGATAACCACTTCCCAATGAAAGATTCCGGTTGTCTGACAGAACATTTTGTAGAACCTATCCAAGGTGGAGAGAATGCCTGATGTCTTCTTTCCGAAAAACCCGAATATTCCCGCCATTGGCGAGTTAGGAAGGTAATTTACTGAACGTATTCTGAAGGATCGAGACATTAGTAGGAGAAGATGGTCTTGATTCCAGCTTCCTGCGACCCTTCTAGCTAGGAAGAACAGGGGGTCGTTATCAACTGGTTGAACTATCATACATCGACCATCGTAACTGGTGACACGCTTGATTTCTTCAAGAGCTCTCTGATAGCCTTGTATGTGTTCCAGCACTGAATCGGCCAACACCTGTCGAAAGATGCGGTCCCTGAATGGAAGGAATCGCCCGTCACAGCAAACTACTTGGATCCTCTTTCTTGCAATCGTCAGTCGACTGCGATTGATATCGATACCTATGACCTGCTCATCCTCTTGGTCCCAGATGCCGCCGGACCCACAACCGAAGTCAAGAATCATAGAAAATGCGCTCGCCGTAAGTTGACGGAATTATGCAACAAATGCATAATATTCTGCGTTTACCCTGAATCGATTGGATGGTGTTGAGATGGAAGCGCGAGCACAAATCGCCTTTCTTCGTCAGGTCGCTTACTGGCTTGGGTTTCTGATAGAATCATCATATTCAGCGAATGAAGCGAAGCCCTTATGGGCGATAGATTCTGTCTTCCATGGACTTCTATTAGGAGCCGGGGTCCGAAGGTGCGTATGGTATCCCTAGCGCCTTGGAGAACGGAAAGTTCCGACCCCTCTACATCAATCTTGATTGCTGAGACTATGACTCCTCGGGATGAGATCAGATTGTCGAGGGTCTGTAGTCTGACGCTGACCAAAGCCGAATTCGAAGAACGGGTCGACGCAACAGTGCGAACCTGGCCCATAGACGTAGGCTTGGGAACTGAAAGCTCGCCCACTCCAGATGTTGATGAGAGAGAGATTCTTATGGGGACAACATTGCCCAGGTTATTGACTCGTCGATTCGCCTCAAGTATAGCGTAATTGTTGGGTTCTGGTTCTATCGCTAAGACTAAACCTGAAGGCCCAACTCTTCTCGCAAACCAAACGGTGTGTATGCCAATGTTCGCACCAACGTCGACAATGACTTCAGATGTCTGTGGAGAAAGTAGCTGTCGAACTATATGCTCATAGGTCTCTGACACTCTGTCTGCATCGTCTGTAAAGGGCCGAAACACAAGACAATTTTCTTGCACGGTCTCAAACCATACCACATGGGTTAGAGAGGGGAAGAGATCACCTACTGCTTGGTTCAAATGAAGGAGTCTGTCCCTCCAGAGCTGAACAGTTGAGGTCTCCGGGAGTAGAGGATCCGCTATCCATCTTACCCAGGCGTTGCCTAGAACTCTTAGAAACCTAGCCAGCGCCCAGGCGAATCGCGATGAGCGTCCATCATAGAGTTCCAAGGCCCGCTTTTTCATGGGAAACCCAAAATCGGGCATTCGTCTAAGTCCCTTCTTTTAACTCATCGGCATTCACTGGGTCTATCCGACGGCTGCCGTGTGCAGGTCGGACGGGGACTTCACGAGAGTGGTGGATCAGTAAAGCTGCGAGTGCCAGACTGATATTTGAAAGAATGCCGAGGATTACAACAAGTATGAGATCGGAACCGTGGGCATCACTCTTCTTCCAAGCCGAAACAGTGTGGAGTGGATTGATTCTACTTAGCGAATATAACGGATGTTTCGAAGTGCTCTTTAACAGGCTCGGCGCATAATACAAGTTCCGTTTCAACCAACCTCTCACAGTGAGAGGAGAACCTAAGTGCCACTCTGTTGCGGATGAATATCGTACCCTAAACCCCTCGAGAAGAAATCTTCTGTGAAAGTCCGTATCCATTCCAACGTAGATGTCGGGATCAAACCCGCCCAGGCGATCGAATGCTTCCTTCCTGACAAATCTTACCGCAACATTCATTTCGTCGTAAGATAGAATTCTTTTTCTTGATGCAATCAGTCTGGCCGCTCTAGATCCCCTGTTGACGTCGAGTGTCCTCACTAGAACCCCGTCTACTCCTTCTATTGTCGCCAAACATCGGGAAATCACGTCAGGCCCAAGGATAAGGTCAGAGTCCACGAAGTAGAGATACTCTCCTTTTGCGAACTTTGCTCCCCAATTCTTCTGAGCGGATCTACCCCCAGCCCTGAGCATTACGATTGCACCATTTCTCTTGGCGATTTCTTCCGTCGAATCTGTACTATAATTATCTACGACAATGATTTCGATGGGCCTGTGCGATTGAGACATTACCGACTTCACGCAATCGGCGATCGTGGCTGCAGAGTTTCTTGTGGGAATAACAACAGATACAAGAGATGCCTTAGGTTGGATTGAATTTGCCATTTGCGCATTCTAGTCCAGGTCATAATGTCTAGCCGATTGTAAACCTCACAGAGAACGCAGAGCCACTACACAAAATATATTCCTAACCAGAAGTATAACAGCAGATACATTAGGACAGAGATTCCCGTAGTTCTCAACAGTGTCTCTTTGGCTTGTCCACTTCCATACTTGAGGAGGAACAATAACATCACAGAAAGAGATGTTGCCATTATGCTAAGGATCTTCCTTCCGTTGATCAGACCTTCAATGCCGGGCACGATGGTTCCAAATTGCCCGAAAATCAAGTAACTTGAGCCGAAACCGTAACTGACTTCCAAAAACGCGATGGTCGTACCGAAGACCAACATGAAGGCTCCGAGATCGTCCTTCTGCTTCATAGTCGCATAAAGCAAGGTAATTGGCAATATCCAAAACCAGAGTGCGATGAGATTTGTGAACACTAGAAACAACACTGAGGATATGACTCCAAAGAAGACTATTCTCTCGGCGTCCATCCTTCGTCGATAAGTGTCGAATATTGCCCATCCAAGGACTACAGCGGTTGTCAGAAGTAACGGTTTGAATTGCGAAATGAAAGATAATTGGGGAAAGGCTCCGAACAGACTAAAGCGTCCAGGTTGAGACAGACCGCTGTTGATAACACTGAAACCTGCGAAGCCAAGAATAAGTCGGAAAATTGACTCACTTTCTGGGTAATACAATACTGCAGGCAAGATTGCGAGAGCCGCTGTGGCTAGAGCCTTGTACAGTCTCATTCGTGTCGTTCTAAGAAGCAACAGCAAGTAGGGAAGGAAACCAAAAAGTTCAACCATACCGGAGACGACAAATGCGAGAGCTGCAATAGCAGTTCTTTTCCGAGACATCCAATAGACTCCCCAGATTATGAGAGTCGTCGTTGCGGCTTCATATTGCCCCCAGACTGAGGAGACGAAAATGGAAAGCGGATTGAGAAGGTAGAACGTCGCCCAGACAAAGCTAGGGCCGTCTTTTCTGAAGCGGAGAAGCAGGACGAACGTAGTTAGATCCATGAGTATGGGAAATGATTTCACGAAGACTGATTCAAGTATCCCCGCAGCGTGCCCGAGGATTTGGGTATCCTGAAACCCGGCTAACTGAAGGAGAGCGTACGGAGAATAGAAAATCCAGTAAAGGAAAAAAGTGAAAGGCAAGGTAGGCCCTAAACTTCCCACTGGATTTCTGTACTGGAACCATCCCCGAGTCGAAGACAGAAGAACATTCATGTCGAAGACATGAGCAGTCGCCGCTGCAAGGGCTACACGACACAGCGCGCCTGCGAACAGAACAACCATCACATTGTTCTTTGAGATCGAAGCTCGCGGGAAAAATTCTCGGAAAACAAGAATTGCAATTCCTAAAGGAAGTAAGAAAAGAAAGAAGATGAAATACACGTAATAGTATCCAACTAGCTGCGGGGTAAGTTCTTGAGCCGTTTGAGAAGGCAAGAAATCGAAGTTGACATACTGAAGTTTCACACTTTGTAGGGAGCCCGAGACAGCCACTAACACGATTGACATGTTAGAGAGGGGAAGAAGTTCGGGGAAGATCTGTGGTTGTAAGTTCGGGTAAAAAGTAATCTGACCAAGTGGCGTAAGTGAATTGTATGCTGTCCCGGTGGCAGCAGTTGATGCGTACAAAAGGGGGCCGTCGAAGAAATAGATTGAGTAGGTTGTTCCTGGGAGTGCCTGGACCAAAGCTCCAAGGATAATCTTGTTGAGCGACCATGAAGCGTTTTCTTCAGGAACATTACTCAGGTCAAAATAGATCGCGCGATATTGACCAGTCGAGACCTGTTCTAGCGGATCGGTCTCGAAGGATAGGTTGTTCAAGCTGAATTGGAAACTCGTCGGAGAATTTGGTGGATCTTCAATATACAATTCCATCTTGGTGATGGACTGAACAGAGTGGCCGGTTGCGAGAATAGCTTCTCTTTGCATGTTCACTCTGAGTGATTCGTAACCTTCTCCTGGTCTGTGGTCTAGAGGTGAACTTTCCCACCAGACATCGTATTGAGTCCCGTTTGGAAATTGGGAGAAGAACCGGATCCCGTATCGGGGGCCAGATGTGAGGCTCAGATTGACGCTCAGAATTGGGTAGGATGTTATGTTCACATTTACATTTTTGAAGAAACTGAATGAGGTCCATGTAGGTGCGGACTGAAATGCTCCATTGACTGTTAGGGAGTTACTCGTTGTGTTGGCTTGGAGGCTCTGACTGGGCTTCCATCCACTGTAATTGTCATTGTATCCCACACTGCTGAAACTCAATTCGCCGTATGGCGATGACATAGAACTTGAAATATCGATTATTCGAATCGTATCAGATCTAACAGCGCCCCCTAAAATCAAAACAGCTGAAGCGCCGATTATACCTACGAGGATTGCGATGGCTTCTAATTTCTTGAGATTGCGTCTAGTAAACGCGTAGACGGAGGATAGGTTCACGGAGTCAATGCCCTGCTAAGGGCCAGGGGTAAATGAGGTAAGCGCTCGCTCTCTCGCCCTCTCTCCCATGCTCTTCCGCAAGTCCCTGTCGTACAGGAGCAGTTCCAAGGCTGATGCAAAGCTCTTGGTCCTTCTAGGATTAACAACGAATCCAGTCTCCTGGTCCAGAACGAACTCTTTGGTTCCTCCGAGCTCGGTCACAACGGAAGGCTTACCCGCCAAAGCACCTTCGAGAGCCGTCATCCCAAAAGGCTCGGACAATGACGGGACCACGACGAAGAGACTGCCCTCATAGAGACGACACAGCTCTTCCCCAGTGACAAACAGATCAAACTCCGTTTCTACTCCAAGTCTTTGCGCTTGGTCCTTCAAGTTACGTCTCTCCTGCCCATCGCCCACGATACGAAGCGTAGGGGGCTCTTTGAGAAGAGACATGGCTTTTAGAAGATCATGATGATTCTTGTTTGGCAAGAGTGCGCCCACAGCTAGCACATAGTCGCCGTTGCCATAGTCAGGGTTGAACATAGACGCGGGTAGCGATGGAGCAGGATATGCGACGGACATCGGTCCCGGATACCGGTAAACTCTTCTCACCAGGTCTGCCATGTACTCGCTGTTCGCGATTACGCCCTTGAATCGACGGACGGTGGCCATGTCCAGCACTCTAAGCATTGAGACTGTCAGATTGTACATCGGACCCCAGAGGGCGATCCTGGATCGTTTCCCGTAGAAGTGACTAGCTGTACGGAAGACGGTGGGGCTAAATTGTCTGTAGTCTTCGCCCGTTATCTTGTCCTCCCACACGGCTCGGAGGACCTCACCCGTGTACCAGTACGTTTTGTCCCCGTATCTGCCGACGATTCGCCTCGCCATTAATGGCTCGATATGATGATGAATCAGTATTCTATCGAAAGGAGCGAGATCTCGGATTACATCTCTGCCTTTCAGTCCGTAAGGAAGATTTCTCACTGGGACCTTCGACCCGAGCAGTGAAAGCCATTCACGGTGCATCAGGGTCGTATCGGTGTACATCGTAACGTCAACCCCCGCCTCTGTGAGTCCAATGGCGTGGAGAATGGCCAGGCGCTCCGCTCCACCGAACCTGCCAAACGGATGAATAAGAATAGCCAGTCTCAAGGTAGATGAGAACTTGTCCCTTCGTCGATGCTCTTTACCCTTATCTCCCACCGAGGATTTCTC
>Ga0209805_1002006_pt1 | contig 11995 bp, 11 predicted proteins | sample GraSoiAngelo_148_FD_185905 | JGI IMG/M metagenome (GOLD analysis project Ga0209805, IMG submission 185905) | Grasslands soil microbial communities from the Angelo Coastal Reserve, California, USA - 14_1009_09_20cm (SPAdes) (version 2) | ecosystem: Environmental > Terrestrial > Soil > Grasslands ... | reverse complement strand
GGTGCCGTCATAGGCGATTAGCAATCTGAATGTCCCCATTACAGGATGGCGGGATTACAGGATTGCAGGAAGGATTGTCTGAAGGACTTCCTGCAATCCCTTCTGCAATTCTGCAATCCTGCAATTTCTGCCCTCAGTCGAGCGAAATGCGGCGCAGCAGATTGAAATCTGACAGCATCTTGCCGGCGCCGAGGACGACCGACGAAAGCGGGTCATCCGCGACCGACACGGGCAGGCCGGTCTCCATGCGCAGCCGCTCGTCCATCTTCTGCAGCAGCGCGCCGCCGCCGGTGAGGACGATGCCGCGGTCGCAGATGTCGGCGGCGAGCTCGGGCGGCGTGCGCTCGAGACCGTCGCGCACGGCCTGGATGATGAGGCGGATCGGCTCGGCCAGCGCCTCGCGAATCTCACCATCGCTGACCACGATCGTCGTCGGCTTCCCTTCGAGCTGGTGACGGCCCTTCACTTCAATCGTCTTCGGCTTGTCGAGCGGCGCCGCGGATCCGACTTCCATCTTGATCCGTTCGGCGGTGCGCTCGCCGATCAGCAGGTTGTGCTCCTTGCGCACATACTGCGTGATCGCTTCGTCCATGGCGTTGCCCGCGACGCGCACCGACCTGCTGTAGACCGTGCCCGCGAGTGACAGTACCGCGATGTCGGTGGTGCCGCCGCCGATGTCGACGACCATGTTGCCCGACGCCTCGGTGATCGGCATCCCCGCGCCGATCGCGGCGGCCATGCCCTCTTCAATCAGGTGAACCTCGCTCGCCTTCGCGCGATACGCGCTGTCCTTGACCGCGCGGCGCTCGACCTGCGTGATCTCCGACGGCACGCCGATGATGACGCGCGGACGGACGAGCCGCTTGCCCTTGTGCGCCTTGCGGATGAAATAGCAGAGCATCCGCTCCGCCGCCTCGAAGTCCGCGATGACGCCGTCGCGCATCGGCTTGATGGCGGTGATGTTGCCCGGCGTGCGGCCCAGCATCTCCTTCGCCTCGATGCCAACCGCCTCGATCTGCGCGTTGGCGGTGTTGAATGCGACGATGGACGGCTCGCTCAGCACGATGCCGCGGCCGCGCGCGAAGACACAGGTGTTCGCCGTTCCAAGGTCGATTGCCAGGTCGTTTGAGAAGAATGCCAACGCTCCGAGCAGCACAGGGGCCTCCGAATTAGGTTAGGGTTGACCTCCTTATCGGCAGATGGGCGCGCGACTGCACAGCAGAGCAAACGCCAGAAGTCCAACGCCAGCGGACTCTTAGGACATCCCGCTCACGGATCTGCACAGGGTGGCACCCGGCTTGCCTCGAAGAGGGTGGAGGCGAACTCATGAAGAAGGACAAGCTGCCGCTGGACGACCCGCTCGGCATCGCCGACGCGCCGGTGCCGCAGTCGCCAGACGACATTCGCGCCACCAACGACCCGGATGAGGTCGCGGCACGCCGCGCCCGGGCGCTGGGCGAACGGGATGGCGAGGTCCTGCGGACCCCGGGCGACATCAATGAGGACGGCCACGGCGCCACCTCGATCGACATGGGCTACGGCGGCGAAGGCAACGCCGTCAAGAAGGGCCAGTAAACGCTACTCAGGTCTTGGCCGCTGATTGGCGGCCAGGATCTTCTTCCGCAGCCGGATCGTCTTCGGCGTCACCTCGACCAATTCATCGTCGTTGATGAACTCGATCGACTGCTCGAGGCTGAGCAGACGGGGCGGGACGATGCGAATCGCCTCGTCGGCGGTCGAGGCGCGCATGTTCGTCTGCTTCTTTTCCTTCGTGACGTTGACGTCCATGTCGCGCTGCCGCGCGTTCTCGCCGATGATCATCCCTTCGTAGACCGGCGTCTGCGGCTCGATGAGGATCTCGCCGCGCTCCTGGAGGTTCCAGATCGCGTAGGGGGTCGCGATGCCCGCGCGATCGGCGACGAGCGCGCCGGTGGTCCGCGCCGGAATCGCGCCGTGCCACGGCTCCCATCCCGCGAAGATGTGATTCATGATGCCCGTCCCCTTGGTGTCGGTGAGGAACTGGGACCGGAATCCAATCAGTCCGCGCGCGGGGATGCGGAACTCGAGCCGCACGCGCCCGCTGCCGTGGTTCACCATCTTCGTCGGCACACCGCGCCGCGTGCCCGCCTGCGCGATGACGACGCCCTGAAACTCCTCGGGCACGTCGATGACCAGATCTTCGACCGGCTCCATCTTCACGCCGTTGATCTCTTTCGTGACGATCTCCGGCCGCGACACCTGCACCTCGTAGCCTTCTCGCCGCATCATCTCGATGAGAATCGACAGCTGCAGCTCGCCGCGGCCGATGACCTTCATCTGCTCCGGCGTGTCGGTATCCTCCACGCGCAGCGACACGTTGCCGAGGAGCTCCTTCGCGAGACGCTCGCGGAGGTTGCGCGACGTCACGTACTGCCCGTCGCGTCCGGCCATCGGCGACGTATTGACCCCGAAGATCATCGACACCGTCGGCTCGTCGACCGCAATCGGAGGAATCGCGATCGGATTCTCCACCGAGGCGATCGTCTCGCCGATGGTGATGTCCTCGATGCCCGCCAGGCAGACGATGTCGCCAGCCGTCGCGCGCTCCACTTCGATGCGCTTCAGGCCGTCGAACGCGAACAGCTTCGTGATGCGCGTCTGCTCGGTTGCGCCTCCGAGCTTCAACACCGCGACCGGGTCATTGAGATTCACCGTGCCGTTGAAGATGCGCCCGATGGCGATGCGCCCCAGGTAATCGCTCGAGTCGAGATTGGCGACCAGAATCTGCAGCGCTGCCTCTGGGTTGCCGCGCGGCGGCGGCACGTGCTCGACGATCGCCTCGAAGAGCGGCTGCAGGCTCTCGCCGCCGACCCCGACTTCAGTCGACGCCACACCGGCGCGCGCGTTCGTGTAGAGCACCGGAAATTCGATCTGGTCTTCCGTCGCGTCGAGATCGATGAACAGGTCGTAGACCTCGTTGAGCACTTCCTTTGGCCGCGCGTCCGCACGGTCGATCTTGTTGAGCACGACGATCGGCGGCAGCCCGCGCTCGAGCGCCTTGCGCAGCACGAACCTCGTCTGCGGCAGCGGGCCTTCCGACGCATCGACGAGCAGCATCACGCCGTCGACCATCGACAGCGTGCGCTCGACCTCGCCGCCGAAGTCGGCATGGCCCGGCGTATCGACGATGTTGATGAGCAAATCCTGGTAATGAACGGCCGTGTTCTTCGCCAGAATCGTAATTCCGCGCTCACGCTCGAGGTCGGTGTTGTCCATGATCCGCTCCGCGACCTCGTGATGTATCGCGCGGAACGCACCACTCTGTTTGAGAAGGGCATCCACGAGCGTTGTCTTTCCATGATCGACGTGCGCGATGATCGCGACGTTGCGGCGCAGCGGGTTCGCGATCTGCCGCGTCTTCGGGTGAACGGACATCTCTGCAGTATATGGTGCCGAGCTCATCGATACGTCACTTCTCCGTTGATTGCTGCACGCATGGTCTCTACCATCTAAGGATAAGGTGCCCCCCTTGGACCCTTCGCTCATGCATTCAGTGCTCGTTGTCGACGACGACATTTCACTGAGACCCATGCTGGCGGCATGGGTGAACCGTTTCGGTTATTGCGCGTACGAAGCCGACTCGGCGGAAGCCGCGCTCGAACATCTCGACGAGACGCCCGCGGACGTCGCGCTGTGCGATGTGAACATGCCGGGACAGAACGGTGTCTGGCTGGCGGCGCGCATTCGTGAGCGGTATCCGACAACTGCCGTCATTATGTCGACCTCGGTCGACGATGCCGATGTCGCCGTCTCCACGCTGAGCAACGACGTCGTCGATTACCTCTTGAAGCCGTTCGACAGCACGCGCCTGCGCGAAGCGCTGGCGCTCGGGCTCGACTGGCACCGCGCCAGCGTCGGCGACGCGGAGCTGCACTGCGCGCTGCAGGCAAAGATGCGCACGCGGCGGGCCGCCGTCGCCGCGACGCTGGCGGGCGCGCAGACGACGGCGTACGCGGCGGCCGACAGCCTGCTGGCGATGCTGCAGATGCACGAGAAGGATGGCCGCCGCCACTCGACGCGCGTCACCGGCCTGGCCATCGCCGTCGCCGACGAGCTCGGGTGTTCGAACGAGGAAATGGACGGTCTCGAGTTCGGCGCGATGCTGCACGACGTCGGCAAGATCGACATGCCCTCCGAAATTCTCTGCAAGCCGGCGCCGCTGACGGACGCCGAGTGGGACGTGATGCGCACGCATCCGCAGGTTGGCTACGACCTGGTCAGGAAGCTCCCTCGATTGGAGCGCGCGGCGGAGATCGTTCTGGCGCATCACGAGGCGTTCGACGGCTCCGGCTATCCGAACCGGCTGAAGGGCACCGACATTCCGCTCGGTGCACGCATCCTGACGATCGCGGATTCCTACGATTCGATGACGCACCCGCATACGCAGCGGCCGGCGATGCCGCCCGCGATGGCGGTGGCTGAAATCGAGCGCTGCAGCGGATCGCAGTTCGATCCCGACGCGGCAGCCGCGCTGGGGCGCGTCCTGGTCCGCGCGGCCGCGTAAGCGCGGGCATGGCCGGCCCTCGAGGTCTGCCTCTACGCTACACGCGCCTCCGCGTTCGTAATCCCTGGCGCAGCGACATCGCGAACGACACGATCGTCAGCACGATCGCGGCGATCCACAGGATGTTGGCGGTCGCAATGCTCATTGGCGTCAGGCCGAGCACGCCCGACATCGCCACCAGCGGGCACACCGCGAGCACGAGCGCCACGATGGCAATCAACCACGCCCAGGCTCTGCTTCTCATACGTATCCCCTCAGGTCCGCTGAAGGCGGACGCTACCGGTGTTCCATTTCCGGATCCACGCCGCGGTCTGCATCCGGCTGGGGATCGTCGGTAGGGTCCGGCTTTAGCCGGACCTTCGGTCGCAAGGGCCATTCCGGGTCTGTTATGCTTCGCCCATGCGCTCGACCATAGTTCTTACTGCTGTCCTGGCCATGGCAATCGCGGCGGCTGCGCAGGCGCCCCAGCCGTGGGCTCTGAAAATTCAGCCCGTCGAGCTCGGCGCCGAAAAAGGCGCCAACGGCGTGCAACTGACGATCTCGAAGCGCGGCGCGCTCGCGAGCTGGATCGAAAGCGGCGACGAGCCGACGCTGAAGTTCGCGGAGCGCACCGCCACGGGCTGGTCGGCGCCCGTGAAGGTCGCCTCCGGCGAAGACTGGTTCATCACCGAAGCCGACACGCCGTCGGTGCTGCGCCTCTCGAACGGCACGCTCGTCGGCGACTGGATGCAGAGCAGCAGCGACGAGTTCGAAGCGTCGAACCTTCGGCTCGTCTACTCGAAGGACAACGGCAAGACCTGGTCGAAGTCGTTTCTGCCGCATCACGACGGCACCATCACGCAGCACGCGTTCGCGACCCTGTTCGAGCTGGCCAACGGCAACCTCGGCGTCGTGTATCTCGATGGCCGCCTCACCGTGAAGGATCGCGAGCATGGTCCGATGACGCTGCGCTACGGCGCGTACAACGCGGCGTGGACGCAGGTCTCTGATCGCGCGATCGACGAGAAGGTCTGCGACTGCTGCACGATGAACGTCGCCGTGACCACGGACGGTCCGATCGCGATCTACCGCAACCGCACGGACGACGAGACTCGCGACATCTACGTGACGCGCTACGAGAAGGGCGCATGGACGGCCGGCACGCCGGTCCACAACGACGGCTGGCAGATTCATGCGTGCCCGGTGAATGGTCCCGCCATTACCGCACAGGAGAACAACGTTGCCGCTGCGTGGTTCACCGCGAAGAACGATCAGGGGCAGGCGTGGGCGGCCTTCTCGAAGGACGCCGGCCGCACGTTTGGTCAGCCCATTCGCCTGGATGACGCCGCGTCGATGGGCAAGGTCGATATCGAGATGCTCGACGACGGCAGCGCGGTCGCGTCGTGGATCGAGTTCGCGAATCAGCGATCCACGTTCCGCATCCGGCACATCGACGCATCTGGCGCGAAGTCGGCGCCGATCACCGTTGCCGGCGCCGCGGGCAGCGGCCGCGTGGGCGGCGTGCCGCGCATGGTGCGCGCGGGAAACGAGCTGGTGTTCGCCTGGGTGGATACGCCGGAAAACGGCGGGGCTGGCGGCGTGAAGACCGCGGTCGCGGCGCTACCGCATTGAGGCGCCGTTAATCGACCACTTCCATCCGTCCTTCGGACGGACGATCGTCATCGCGCGCAGCCAGTGATCCGCCGGGTTCTTTCCCGGATTGCCGGTGACGACCACGCGATCGCCTGGCTTCAGCGTCATGCTGGTCACGCCCTGGTGGTCGAGCTGCCCGCGCGCTTCCCACTCGACCGTCCACCGCTGCATCTGCCGGTTGGAGTCCGGCGCCATGATCTGCAGCAGCGCGTGCGGGTTGCGATAGACGAACTGCAGCACCTCGCCTTCGACGGAGGTCTGCGTCTTGTCGTAGGTCGCGCCGAAGGAATGATGCGCGTACGCCCGCCCGCCGCACAGCAGTGCGCCGGTCAGCAGCACGGTCGTCGCAAGGTGTTTCATCGGCCCCCTAATAGTAATCAGACGCGGCCGGACGAGCCTCTGAAGAGATCCTGAACATTTTTTCAGACCGTCTGCCGCGCAACACCCTCCAGCCGATGATGACGGACGTCATGCTGAGGAGAAGTCCGCCGACGCAAAGCGTAATCATGACGGCGTACCAGAGCCAGCCGGACTGGTAGAAGCCCGGGAAATCGAGGCTGTGGAGGCCGTGATACAGCCATCTGACGGGCCGTACGCTCGCGGTCTCGCGCAGCACGACGCCGCCGTCGCGGGCGGAGAAATACAGCCAGCTGCCGTCCGCATCCGCGTATTTGACGCGCAGCACCGGCAGCGGCCGCTCGCCCGCGCGATCGTAGTAGTAGCCGTCGTAGCGCGTCAGCCAGGCCGCTTCCTGGACGCCGGTGCCGGGCATCGCCGCGTCCGCGGCCGCGCGAAGCTCGGGTTCGGTGAAGCCATCCTTCAGCGCCGGTCCGCGATCCGCGGTCAGCAGCAGCGTCCGTCCCTCCTGATCCTGCGCGCGGTAGAACGGCGCGTCCATGAACTGAATGAGCTCGATCTCCTTGACGGCGCCGAACTGTCCTCCCTGCTCCGCGTTCGATTCGCGGTCGAGCGCATGCGCGCGGCGCGTCAGCTCCGCCCGCGCTTCGAGACCGTGTTCTATGCGCAATGTCTCGAGCACTTGCTGCGGAGCAATCGCGAAGCGCGCGGCATCCACGCCGTCGCCGCGAATGGCAACAACCTGCGCGCGGCGCGGCGCCGCATCGGCGCTGATGCCCCACGGCTCCATCGACAGCATGCCGCTGAACAGCCACGTGAAGGTGATGACGCCGAAGATCAATCCCGCGTAGTGATGCCAGCGCAGCCAGCCGACATAGGGCGTCGCCGAGACGCCCGCGCGCAGACGGGAGAGCGAGTAGCGATAGGTCCCGATGATGAGGCCGATGATGGCGAGCACGCAGCCGGCGGCCGAGCCGTAGACGATCAGGTTGTACCAGAGCTCGCCTTTGACGCGCAGCGGCCGGAAGTAGAACCAGTGCATCACCGGCCCCGCGTAACCCCAGAAGCGGCTGCTGCGATCGGTCTTCAAGACGATCTCGCCGGTGTCCGACGCGACGTAGACGTTGGTCGCCGCCGCATCGCCGAGCGACACCACATGGAGCGGCCCGCCGGCGCGCATGCCGATCGTCCACTGATCGGGCTGCCGCAGCGTCTCCACGAATCGAGCGGTGCCGCGCTCGGCGGGAAACGCATCGCGCACGACGTCGACCGCGGCGTCGGGCGTCAGCCGCTCGAGCACGCTGCCGTCGTCCGCGTACTGCGTCACCCACTCTCCTTGCACGAAGAACCGGTAGACGGGACGCGAGCGAAGCGTGGAGATGCGGATGCGTGAGGGCGCATCGCCGAGCGTCGCCTGGTCGAGCGCTTGCGCGGGCGTCAGCTTGATGGCTGCGGCATCGAGCGGCGCCAGACGCGCAAGACGCTCCGCGGCGCCGTACTCCGGCATCCGCGCATAGACCATGACGATGCCCGAGGCAAACCAGACGGCGAAGATCAGGCAGAAGACCAGGCCCAGGTAGCGGTGGACGACCGTGAGCAGGGCGATGGCGCGCTTCATGGCGCGAAGAATAGCTTATTTGAGCGTTGCTGCGGTCACGAACCTCGGCTCGATATCTACGGGCACGCTCGTCAGACGATCCAACACGCGCTGCGTGGGCGGCCTGTTCACAGCCATCGTCGCGATCATCTGCTTCGCCGCCGCGTAATCCCCCATCGCCTCCATCGTCATCAGGTCGTGGGTGAGGTCGATGATGTTCTGCTTGATGCGCGCCGGATTGACGGCGAACGTGCCGTCCTGCGCGACCGTGACGCCGCCCTTGTCGAGGAAGTAATTGAGCTGCATGGCGACGCCGCGGCCGTGCGCCTCGTTGAGGCCGAAACGGATCGAGCGGAACATCGATGCCAGGTACGTCGTGTACATCGTCTGCTCGTATTTCTTCTCGAGCTTGCCGCGATCGACGAGGAACTGCAGCGCAAAGAGGCCGGAGATGTCGGCCTTCGCCTCTTCGATCGTGCTGTAGGTCTCCTTCAGCTCCTGCCTGACGGTTGACGGCCGCTCGCCGGCGGTGATGTTGTGCGGGCCGAGGCCGTGCATCAGCTCGTGCATCAGGATGTGCGTGAAGAAGGCATCGAAGTCGATGCTCCCCTGATCCTTCGGCGCGAGCGAAATCTTCGAGATCGGCAGGAGGACCTTGGCGAACTTGGCGTCCTGCGTGTTCTTCAGCATCACGCGCTTGGCGCCCTTCTCCGCGGTGATGCGCTCGTCGTTCGGCAGGTTGTAGGCCGCCGTCTGCACGCCGCGGTTGCCGTCGCCCGCCGAGAAGACGACGTCGACGACGCGGATCGGCGCGAGCGCGCCGAGCTTCGGGTTGCGGAACTTCGGATCGATCGGCAGGTTGTTCTCGATCTCCTGCAGCTCCGCGCCGAAGCGCGCGAGCTTCGCGCTCTCCGCCTCGTCACGCAGCGTGATGAACGCCTCGAACGCCGCCTTGTAGTTGAACCACTCGTCCTCGTAGACCTCGTACGGGCCGATGGTCGGCTCGATGCTCGCGTCGAGCTCCATCCACGCGACGTCGCTGTCGTAGTAGTCGTTGGTGAGGAAGGCCTGTGCGCGCTTCTCGAGGAAGGTCTTCAGCGTCGGCTGTCTCGTGAGCGCGGCCGCTTCACGCAGCAGCGCCGCCGCGTGCGCCAATTCGCCCTGGTATTCGTAGCTGTAGGGAACCGCGATGAACTTTCCTTCCGCGTTGCGGCGGATGGTCGAGTAGAAGCCGGTCGCAGCCGTCTTCTGTCCCGCGGACAGCGTCGAGACCCACTCCTCAACCTGTTCTTTGGTGGCGTCCGCCGGATAGAAGTTGGCCTGCTCGGGTTTGCCCGGCGCGCCGGGAACGAACGCGTCGAAGCGATCGAGGCGCGACCACGGCCCCTTGTTCAGCATGAAGTAGTGCAGCCGCTCATGTCCGAGCGGCGAGCTGTCCTGCAGCAGCTCGAGCAGCATCGTTTCGTTGCCCGCCCAGACCTGCCGCAGGAAGAGCGTGTCCATCACCTTGGCGGCCTCGACGAGCTTGGCGAGCGCCTGGCGCTCGTTCGCCGGCAGCTTGCTCACGTCCGCCGTGAGATCGACCGGCGCGAAGCGCGCCGACATGGTCTTGATTTGATCGGCGCCGGGCGCCGCGCTCTGCGCGGCGGCTGCGACGCTGCTGGCAACGATCGCCATAAGAAGATTTCTCATTGAATTAATGAATGCCGCCGCTCGTGATCTGCAGCGCGGACGGATCGGCGCCGAGGCGGCGAAGTGCGGTTTCCCACATCTGATCCGGCGGCGTGTTGAAGATCAGCGCCGGATCGACGTCCATCGTCAGCCACGCGGACGCGGCGATCTCGCGTTCGAGCTGGCCGCGCTGCCACCCGGCATAGCCGACGAGCACGCGCGCACGCTGCGACGGCGGCGATTGCAGCAGCTGCAGCGTGAGCCCCTTCGACACGGAGAGCAGAACACCCGGACAGATTTCGCGCTGTTCCTCGTCCGGCCCCTGCGCTTCGGACATGAGCACCCAGGTGCTCTGCTGATCGACCGGCCCGCCGATCCAGAGCTTCAGGTTCGGATCCACGCGCACCGGCGGATCGGTCTTGACGATCGTCCACGCCGGCTCTTCCATGGGCCGGTTGACGACGAGGCCGAACGCGCCTTCATCGGTGTAATCGGTCAGCAGGACCACCGTCTTGGCGAAGTTGGGGTCCATCATCTGCGGCATCGACAGGAGAAGAATCGGAGCAGCCCCGGACATGTACTGATCTTAAGGCCTGGCGGGCCCATTGGACGTGTTCGGCCACCATCGGATCAGCTACGGAGGGCTGATCGTCGCCTTTCGCCTGCAACGCGGCGAGCGCCTCGGCGTCGCCGCTGTTGCCGATGGCGACGGCGATATTGCGGCGAAGGCCCGTGAGCTTCGCGCGAGTCATCGCGCTTCCCTTCAGCAGCTTGCGCAGATCCGCGTCGGGCCGCTGCCACAGATCGATGAGACGTGGCAGGTCGAGGCCGGATCGCGCCTGCCACGGCGCATCGGACGACACCGAACCGGGCTGGTTGTGCGGACAGACGTCCTGGCAGATGTCGCAGCCGTAGACGTGATTGCCAATCGCCGGGCGATATTCCTCCGGAATGCTGCCGCGGAGCTCGATCGTCAGGTACGAGATGCACCTGGTCGAGTCGAGCACGCCTGCGTCGACGAGGGCGCCGGTCGGACAGGCGTCGAGACAACGGCGGCAGGAGCCGCACTGCTCCAGCGCCTGCGTATCCGCATCGAGCGCCAGCGTCGTGATGATCTCCGCGAGAAAGAGAAACGATCCGTGCTCCGCGTTGATGAGGCACGTGTTCTTGCCAATCCATCCGATGCCCGCGTACTGCGCGTAGACGCGCTCCTGCACCGGCCCTGTGTCGACGTAGGCGCGCGCCTCGAACGGCTCGGACGATTCCGCGCGCATCCACGCGAGCAGCGCCTCGAGCCGCGACTCGAGCACATCGTGATAGTCATCGCCGAGCGCATAGCGGGCGATCTTCGCCCGAGTCGGAGTACGGTGATGGGGCGACTCAAAGGGTTGAGTCGGGTCGTCACCGTACTCCGACTCCGTGTTGTAAATACTGCCCATCACGATGACGCTGCGGGCGCCGCGTACGACGTTTCTGACATCGGCGCGGCGGTCGGCGTTGCGCGCCATCCACGCCATCTCGCCCGCGTAGCCGCGCGCGAGCCACTCGTCGAGAAAGGTCAGCTCGGGAAAACTGTCGGCGGGAGCGATGCCGCACAGATCAAAGCCAAGTTCAATCGCCTTGGCTTTGACCCGGGCAGCATCCATGGAGAGCGGCGCGGACCTTCTAGGTCCGCGAAACCAGTTGCCTGACGACGTAGGGCAGGATGCCGCCGTGGCGGAAGGCGATCAGCTCCTCCGGCGTGTCGACGCGCGCCATCACCGTGAACTCGCGCACGGTGCCGTCGGCGCACTTCGCCTGTACGCGCACCTCGCCGCGCGGCCTCAGCGTGGCGCCGGCGCCAGCGAGGCTGAACTCCTCGGTGCCCGTCAGCTTCAGCGACGCCGCGGTCTCGCCGCTGCCGAACTGCAGCGGCAGCACACCCATGTTCACCAGGTTGCTGCGGTGAATGCGCTCGAACGACTCCGCAATGACGACCTTCACGCCGAGCAGATACGTTCCCTTCGCCGCCCAGTCGCGCGACGAGCCGGAGCCGTACTCCTTGCCCGCGATCACCATCAGAGGGACGCCCTGCACGCGGTATTTCACCGACGCCTCGTAGATCGTCATCACCTCGTCGCCTGGTCGATACGTCGTCCAGCCGCCTTCGGTGCCGGGCGCGAGCTGATTACGCAGCCGCGTGTTGGCAAAGGTAC
>Ga0209805_1002005_pt1 | contig 12001 bp, 11 predicted proteins | sample GraSoiAngelo_148_FD_185905 | JGI IMG/M metagenome (GOLD analysis project Ga0209805, IMG submission 185905) | Grasslands soil microbial communities from the Angelo Coastal Reserve, California, USA - 14_1009_09_20cm (SPAdes) (version 2) | ecosystem: Environmental > Terrestrial > Soil > Grasslands ... | reverse complement strand
GCAGGACATCTCGCGCCGATGAGGGAGTTCGGGCTTGGGGTCAGTGGTCGCCGCAGCAGAGGCAGATCTTCGCGAACGAGACAGCCGATCTACTCCGAGACCTTGGCTTTGAGTCGGGCAGATCGCGGGCAGTCTGAAAGTATGGATGTCGACCAACTCCTCACCTTGCGCCCGATGCTCCAACGAGATCATTTGGGTCAGCCGGCCTACTGGGCAGTGGCTGAGGACGTGGCAAAGCTACTCGATCAAATCGTCTCGCCGGGTTGCAGGACACTCGAGACGGGGGCGGGAGTCAGCACGGTCATCTTCGCATTGAAGGGCGCGCATCACACATGTGTGGTGCCGGATGCCAAATTGGTCGAACGGATCATCGCTTTTTGCCGGGACGCGGAAATCAATACGGAGAAGTTGAGGTTTGAAGTCGCGCCGTCGCAAGACATTCTTCCCCGCCTCAGCCTCATCGACCTGGATGTCGTGCTGATCGATGGCGCACATGCCTTTCCCATCCCATTCCTTGACTGGTTTTACGCGGCGAGGACTGGCCTTCGTGAGGGCGGGACGTTGATTATTGATGACGTGCAACTCTGGACTGGTCGGCTACTTACCGACTTCCTTAGGAGCGAGCCTAGCTGGCGCTTAACGCACGAACTCGTCAAGAGCGCGGTCTTCCAGCGCACTGGCGACGCCTTCTTGGGGGATTGGACCGCTCAACCGCTAGTCGTCTACGACGGCGACCTCGAAACGTCAATCCGAATGAAACAATCGGTGATCGATTTGCGCAAAGTCATACCAGATGGGTTGTCCTTCATTGCCGTCGACGAAGACCAGCTGATGCTTCAAAACCTAGGGATGCTCGAGCAGCGGCGAGCGCTTCCCTTTCCAGAAAGCGACGGCCGATACGCTGGCAAGCCGCCGGACGACGCGACCGCCGTCCGCGACCTCGAGCGTCTGCGAGGTGCCGGCGCAGCTTTCTTGGTCATTTTCTGGCCGGCGTTCTGGTGGTTAGAGCATTATCGGGGCTTCGCGCAGTATGTTGATCATCGGTTCGCTCGAACGGTCTCAGGCCGTGACCTGATGGTCTTTGACCTACGAACCGTGCTTCCGGCTTCATCAGACGGTGACAACGGCGTAGGCGGGAAGGACTCGTAATGTCCCGTCCACGGAGACTACAACGCTCACGGAGCGCTTGTTGACCAGGAGTGTGGTCGCTCTTGTCGCTAACACTTCGATATCGTTCGAAGTCGAAGTAGCCTGGTAGAGCGTAGTGCCAGGCGCGAAATAATCGTGGAAGAGCTTGTAGGCTGCGTAGGACGGAAACGCCCGACCGCCGTTTGCCAGTCGAGTGTCACTGAACCAGCTCTGCTGATCGCCTTCAAAAGGAATCGTCGACACGCCCTGCGGTTGCCAGCGGAGAGACGCGGTTGCACCTCCGAGCTCTTCGTGTAGAAGAACGGACGCCAACACCACGGCTTGAAACGCGTGATCCGCGTATTTGATTCGGTCGAACCTGCCGTCGAAGTAGTCTTCGGACCACCAAAAAGGGAGGGCGGTCATATCCCGGATCTGGTCCTCAATTCGCTGAAACTGTGCGGTCGACGCGAGTATTTGAGTGACTCGCGGAATCTCACTTGCCTGCCAAGGCACGATGGAATGCGTGAAGCAGATAAAGTCGGCGCCGTGCATGTTGGTCAACCAATAGTCAATTACGCGCGTGTTTGCTAGCGACAGCGGGTCTCCGCTTCCTTCGATGGCGAGGTAAGGACCTCCAACATTGATCGACGGATCGACCGCTTTTAGTGCGTCATACACCACGTTGTACAGGCGTGTATAGGCAACGTAGTTCCAGTTGCCTGAAGCCGGATCCCACATCCCCTTCATCTCATTCCACACTTGGAAGTACTTCACGTCGCGATAACGGACAGCGACCTGGCGAGCCAATTCAGCGAAGTCACGGTAGTGTTCAGGGGTAGGAGGCAGGTTTGGATAGGTTCCTGTTGTTGCTTGGAGGCTAGTCATCCAGTCAGGCGCGCAGCAGAGAGTAATCACAGGTCGGGCATGCATGGAGCGAATTAGGCCGATTCGCTCGTCGAGGCTGTGCCAGTCGTAGATGCCAGGGCGCGGTTCCGGATTGGCGGCCCCCTGCCCGTACAGCATTTGGTTCTGAACGGAGCTCGCATCGGCAAGCAACCGTTTCGCCCTCGCCACGGCGTTAGCGTTGTTCCACGGGTCGGCGCTCTGGCTTCCATGCGTGATACCAATCTGCATCGTGGCCACGCCTGAGGTATCGTGCCGGTTCACGCTTACCGTCACATCGGGAGTCAGGTGGGATGCCGACGGCGGCGCCAGCTGTCCAGGCGCCGTTGAGGAAGATCCGTCGCCACAGGCCGCGATCACGAGTACGACCAAGATCGTGCCCATCTTGCCAGCCACACTCCACGAGTCGTGCATCATCCGGATGTTCGCTTGTTACGGTCACCAGATCCGAAGCCGCCCCGCCTACCCCGATCGGCCGAGAACAAGCGTGAGGGTTCGTCAATGTCGTTGATCCGTCTCAGCCAGGGGGCGGTTACTGTCAGTGGCGCGATTGCCCAGAAGCCAGCTGTCAGTGGCCACGCCTGGATGTTGCTGCAGTACCTATTGGGCTTGCGCAAGCTGGGGTTCGATGTCCTATTCGTTGACCAACTGACAAACGCTTCTCCGAAGGAGATCGCCTGGCTTGAAAGTGTCATGTCCCAGACAGGCTTGGACCAATCGTGGTCACTGCTGTTCGAAGGTGGCTCCATCGGCTTGCCCCGAGGCAGGGTCATTGAGCGCGTAAGGTCATCGCTCTTTCTCCTCAATGTTATGGGCTTCCTTAAGGATGAAGAAATTCTGACTGCGGCGCACCGACGTGTGTTTCTCGACATTGACCCTGGATTCGGGCAGATGTGGCACGAACTTGGCCTCGCCGATGTGTTCGCGGGTCACGACCATTTTGTAACGATCGGTGAGAACATCGGAAAGCCTCGGTGCCGGATTCCAACCTGTGGACTCAACTGGTTGACAACTCGACAACCTGTTGTGCTCGATGAGTGGCCATTGCAGGGTCCAAGCGGCACTTCTTTCACGAGCGTCGGCAGGTGGCGCTCCGACTACGCACCAGTGGTGTATGAGGGACAGACCTTTGGCCTGCGCGTCCACGAATTTCGCAAGTTCATGACTTTACCCCGTCTCGTGAACGAAACCTTTGAGTTGGCCTTAGATATCGATTCAGGGGAGACGCCCGACCTTGCATTGCTCAAGCTCAACGGCTGGAGGTTGGTCCCGCCAGAAGAAGTAGCGGGGGATCTCGGCGTCTACCGGTCGTACCTACAAGCGTCGATGGCCGAATTCCTGGTTGCAAAGAACATGTACGTCGACACCCGCAGCGGCTGGTTCAGCGATCGCAGTGCGTGCTACCTCGCAAGCGGGCGTCCCGTAGTTGCTCAAGACACTGGCCTTGCAGAGTTGTATCCAATAGGCGAGGGCCTCGTCGCCTACCAAACGCTCGACGAGGCAGTCGCGGCAGTGAACGACATTGGCAGGGATTATCGCCGCCACGCAAGACGCGCGCGAGAAATTGCGGACGAGTTCTTCAACTCCGATAAGGTACTGACTCGTTTGGTTGAGGCCGTGGCTGACTGATGGTAATTCTGGTGGCCGGCGCTCTGGCCAATAAGGTCGGGAATGGGGGAGCTGCCTGGGTCCGTTTGAGCTGGATACTAGGACTCCGGCGCCTCGGTTTTGACGTGTGGTTCGTCGAGCAGATGGCTCATAAAGACCCCAAGGCCGATGCGTGGTTCGATGAGATTGCCGACCAGTTCGGCCTTCGCGACAAAGCAGCGCTCGTGCTGAACGAGGGCATTACTCACGGGGTGAATTGGTCCCGGCTGACCGAGGTGGCGGAGGACGCCGTGGCCCTAATCAACCTCAGTGCCCATCTCACCTTAGAGCCATTACTCAAGCGTGCGCGTCGGAGGGTCTGTGTAGACCTCGACCCTGGCGTGACACAACTGTGGCAGGCGGCAGGAATCGACAACGCGAGATTCCTTGGACATCACTTCTACTTCACCGTCGGCACGAACGTGGGAACCGGTCGATCATCAATCCCCACGAATGGCATCCATTGGCAGGCGATGATGCCACCGTGCGTTCTTGATGAGTGGCCTCTAGCTGAGGCGCCTCGCATGGAACGCGATCGCTTCACAACAATCGCCACTTGGCGAGGTCCGTATGGACGGGTGGAATACTTGGGACATACCTATGGCATTAAGTTGGACGAATTTCGAAAGTTCATTAGGATTCCGCAAGAGGTTGACGCCCGGTTCGAGATTGCCCTTGATATTGACACGGCGGACGAGCCCGACTCCGAACTTCTCGTTTCCAATGGCTGGCGCCTCGTCGATCCAAATGCGGTTGCAGGCGATCCGTATAGCTTCCGCAGGTATGTCCAAAGCTCCGCGGCCGAGTTCTCAGTCGCTCAGGGGATTTACGTTGAGACCAACAGCGGGTGGATCAGTGATCGCACCGTGCGGTACTTGGCGTCGGGGAAGCCAGCTTTAGTGCAAGACACCGGCTTTACTGACACTCTCCCGACCGGCGAAGGATTGCTAGCGTTTACCTCGCTTGACGATGCTATACCTGGTGCCAACTCCATAATTCGTGATTACGACGCTCATTCTCGAGCAGCCCGGGCCACCGCTGTCGAGCACTTTGACTCCGACAAAGTCCTCGCGGAGTTCCTTGACCAAGTGGGGGTATGAAGCGGAATCAGCTAAATATCCTCGTCGCAGGCATGTTCGCAGGGCAACCTCACCACGGAGGCGCAACGTGGGCTGTGTTGCAATATGTGCTTGGGCTTCGGCAGCTTGGGCATGACGTCTACCTGCTCGAACATGTGCAGCGCCCATCGAAAGCAGCCAAGCGCTACTTCGATTCAGTTGTTGCCCAATTTAGGATAGTCGGGGAACTGGTTTCGACACTGCGACCCCTAGACGGTTTTGATGTGGTTATCAACTGCTCTGGAATGCTTGCTGTCGATGCCTTGACTCGCATCCCTGTTCGCGTCTACCTAGATTTGGATCCGGCGTTCAACCAGCTGTGGCATGAGGATGGAATTGACATGCATTATGAGGGCCACACGCATTTCGTAACGATTGGTCAGTCCATTGGGACAGCGGAGTGTGCAATCCCTACTCATGGGATTGAGTGGATACCGACCGTACCACCGGTCGTCCTAGGTGCGTGGCCGACCGCGACCGCGATTCACACGTCGGCGTTCACAACCGTGGCGAATTTCCGTGGCTATGGATCAATCAGCCGTGGTGGCCAGTTCTATGGGCAAAAGGTCCATTCGCTGCGTGACCTTGTTCGCCTCCCGAAGTTGACTCAGGAACGCTTCGTGCTTGCGATGACTGTCCATCCCGACGAACGGGAGGACTTAGTTGGGTTGGCTGCAAATGGCTGGGAGTTAATCGACCCGACAAGTACGGCTGGTACGCCGGATGAGTATCGTAAGTTTATTCGCGGCTCGCGGGCAGAAATTGGGATCGCGAAGAGCGGATACGTGGTGTCTCGCTGTGGGTGGTTCAGTGATCGCAGCGCTTGCTATCTTGCAGCTGGACGGCCAGTCATGGCGCAGGACACAGGATTCTCTCGGTTCCTGCCGACGGGAGAGGGGCTTTTTGCCTTTACCAATGAAGTGGAAGCGGTGGCTGTAGTTGACGCCTTGCGTCGCGATTACGCCAGGCACGCACGCGCCGCGCGGCAATTGGCTGAGGAGTACCTCGACTCAGATCGTGTACTTGGACACCTACTCCGACAAGTCATGGCTTGATCGATGGGCAAAACAACATGGTGAAAGCGCTCTAGATGCGGGCCGACCCCCCCGTCGATGAGGCAGCAATCGTAGCTTGCCTGGGCCATCTAGACGCGACCATTAGGCGTAGACCTTACCCATACGAAACTAGCCACAAGCTCGACGAGCTAGAGGTCATCCTCGCTGACGGAACACGTTTGGAGTTCCTCTTGAAGGATCTACGGAGGTCTAGTCTCGGCAGCAGCGCTCGGCGAGTAAAGCCCCACATCTTTCATGATCCATTCCGAGAGGCCGAAGCCTACCGTCTATTGGTCGAAGCCGGCCTTGGCAAAGCAATATGCCGGGCCTCGGGCAGGGACTGGCTTCTGCTTGAGAAGGTGCGCGGAGTTGAGCTGTGGCAAGTCGGCCGACTCCAGGCGTGGGTCGATGCAGCGCGGTGGCTGGCGCGGCTCCACGCTCATTTCGCTGCGCGAAGGCCAACAAGTTTGCATCTGCTCAACTACAACGCTGAATACTTCCGCATGTGGTCTCAGCGTGCACTGCGCCACCATCCATCGCTCAGACCGATATTGCGGCATCATGAGCGCGTGGTCGAGCTGCTCACCAAGGCGCCCACAACCCTTATTCACGGAGAGTTCTATCCGTCGAACATCCTGATTGCCAACGGCGATATCGTCCCGATTGACTGGGAAGAGGCCGGCATCGGGCCCGGAATACTCGACCTAGCCGCGTTAGTCACCGGCTGGGGGCAAAACGAGCGGGCAGTTATTGCGACTGTCTACGGCATTATTCGAACCGAGGAACTCGACGCCGCTCTTCTCCAGTTAGCTCTCCACTGGCTCGGCCGACCCAAGAGCTGGAAGCCGCCGGCAGAGCATTTGCACAACTGGTTGGAGGAGGCAAACACGGCTGCTGGGCGACTCGGACTATGAGTGCCCGCTATCTAATCGTCAACGCCGACGATTTTGGCTTAAGTGCAGGTGTGAACCGAGGAATTGTTGAGGCTCACAAGGAGGGTGTAGTCACAAGCGCCAGCCTCATGGTGTTCCAAGGTGCCGCTGACGAAGCAGCAGCTTATAGCAAGGATCAGTTGACTCTCGACGTTGGGCTGCACATCGACCTGGGAGAGTGGGCTTATCGTGACGGTTCTTGGCAAACCGTCTACGAGGTCCCGACCGACGATATCGAGCGGGAGGTCGCCAAGCAGTTGGAGCGGTTCTACTTACTCCTAGGGCGACCACCGACTCATGTGGATTCACATCAGCACGTGCACCTTAGCGAACCAGCTCGCGGCGCCGTCGCGAAGCTGGCGGCTGCTCTTGACATACCAGTGCGGTCTCTAACGCCGCATATTCGATATGTTGGCGACTTCTATGGCCAAGACCGTTATGGCCAGCCACATCCAGAGGGTATCGCGGTAGCTTATCTGTTACAGATCCTTGGCCGTTTGGCAGATGGAGTGACGGAACTCGGGTGCCATCCGGGCTACCCTGAGCAAATCCCCTCCTTATATGCGCGTGAGCGGGAACGCGAACTCAGAGCACTAACTGATCAGCGCGTGCTGGAGAGCATCACGCAGAACGAAATTGTGTTGTGTTCATTCAAGGAACTGCCGGCGGTCGAGGATTCTGATGACGACGCGCCTGGCTGAGGTTACTTCGTAACATCAGAGCTTGACGAAGACGCTCGTGTATCGATCGATGCGCACGATGCATGGGGGGGAGTCGGCGAAGTACTCATCTACAGCAGTTCGTTGGCCGCGACCCCAGCCATAGTCATCAGCAATTATCACGCCCCGCGCCGATACGCGCGGGTATAGCGTTTCAAGCTCGACCATTGTTGTGTCATAAGTATCTGTGTCCAACCTGAGAATTGCGATCCGATTCGTCGGAAGGATCGGACATGTATCCCTCACGTCTCCCTCGACTATGTTCACTAAGTCGGGCCGCCACCCGACGGAGCGAATGTTGGCCTCGGCCATCGGCCGCTGGGTACTCCTGGCCGTTGAAATCAACATCTAGGGCGCTTCTTCTGACAAACCCGCGGAAAGTGTCCAGAGCGTAAATCGACCTGTCTGCAAGGTTGCGCCGCTTGCACAACTCCGCCGTAAACATGACGGAGCCTCCCATAAAGACACCACACTCAACGAAGTCACCAGGGATGTGCGCCTTCACAACGTAGTCCACAGAGGTATAGATGTTGTACAGCGCCGCGGTTCCTAGCACGGTGTAATCCCATACGTCATGCACCATGGCCCAGAATTCGGGCTCTTGGATGTCTGGATGCCACTTTCTTTCTTCAGCCTCGTTCCAGGCGTACCGGCGGTCCTTAATGATGTCGTTGACCGTAGTGCGCGGGTCATGTGTCGCCATGCATGCCTCCAGCGATAAGTATCATCACCGGCACGTCGATGTGTCAGGGCCATGGGGAAACGATGAAGGATTAAAGAAGCAATCCCCAGCGGCGCCTGATCGCCTTGTCCGCCGCACCGAAGACGCCGTCGATCAATACTCCGATCACGAAGATCACGAGCATCAAGGCCAACATCTGCTGTGCGTCCGCCAGATCACGAGCGAATTGCAGCTGCTGGCCCAGGGACGGTTGATGCGCGACGATCACGATCAGCTCGCCCGCCATCAGGCTGCGCCACGCGAACGCCCAGCCCTGCTTCAGTCCACTGACAAATCCCGGCAAGGCTGCCGGGAGAATTACATGCCGATACAGGCTAAACCCACGCGCACCCATGGCACGGCCCACCCGGATGAGCTGCGGCTGCACATGGTCGACTCCGCCCAGTAGCCCACTGGCCACTGCCGGCGCTGCGCCTAGGATGACGACGAACAGGATGGCCTCCTCGGACTGTTGGAAGAGCAGTATCGCTAGCGGAAACCACGCGATGGATGGCATCGACTGAAATCCGAGGACGGCAGCTCCCACGGCTTCCCGAAGCACACGGATGCGGGCCACCAGCACTCCGAGCGAGCTGCCCACGACAACTGCGATCGCGTACCCGGCCAGGGCTCGCCTGAGGGTCGTCGCGGCACCGACGTAGAAGTCGCCGTGACCCATGTCTTGCCCCAACCGCTGGAAGACAGGCAGTGGACCGGGCAACACGTAATCGGGCTTCCATCCTGACCACACCACGATCTGCCATGCGGCTATCGCGAGAATGATCGCCGCGAGCTTTGGCCACAGCCAAGCCCACACTCGCAGTGCATTCGGCGCCGCGGCCGGACCCTCCGCGATTACTACGACGGGTGCGATGACTTCAGATGACACTGGCTCGCATTTCCTCTTTCAATCTGTCTGTGATTCGCGAGGCGATGACCGCGATCTCAGGCGAATCGAGATGGCGTGGACGCGGCAGGTCGATATGGAGCTCGTGTGCAACCCGGCCGGGCCGACTCGTGAAGACGACGACTCGGTCTCCAAGGCGTACGGCCTCCCGAGGGTTGTGGGTCACGAAAACCACCGTCAGCGGCGTGTTCTCCCAGAGGCGGACGAGCTCGTCATGCAGGAGGTCACGAGTGATCGCGTCCAGCGAGGCGAACGGCTCATCCATGAGCAAGGTGTCGGCATCCTGAGCCAACGCTCGGGCAAGCGCGACACGCTGCTTCATGCCACCCGAAAGCTCATGCGGCATCCGCTTCTCGAAGCCTTGTAGATGCAAGCGAGCGAGTAGTTCGTGCGCCGCCGCTTTGCGATCAGACCGATTCATGCCGCGCAGTTCGAGCGCCAGCTCGACGTTGCCAGACGCCGTCAGCCAGGGCAGAAGCGCCGCCTCCTGAAACATGAGTGCCACGCGCCCCTCGATGCGGACATCACCGGCGGTTGGCCGGTCGAGCCCGGCCAAAATATTCAGCAACGTGCTCTTTCCGCAGCCTGATGCACCGACCACGCAAACGAACTCTCCGCGGGCCACCTCGAGGGACACATCCTTCAAAGCTATGAGCTGTTGGCCACCATGCGGGAAGGACTTCGTCACGTGGCTCACGGAGACAGCCGTGCGCACGCCCGTTGTCGTCACCATCACAGGCCTTTCACAACCGGTTCGCCGTGTTCGGCGAGGACCTGATTTACCAGCTTCAGGTCATACAGGCCGTTCAGGTTCACGCTGGCGAGCAGCCCAACGCTGTGCGCATGGTCAGCAGACTCCTTGAGCGACGTGGCGAGCGGATCGAGTGTGAACTTCATGCGGGGCCATGCCGCAGAGACGACCGAGGCGGCAAGCGTCTTGCCGGTTATCTTGGCCACGGCTTCATTCGCCACCGCCTGGGCCTGATCCGGATTGGCGTTGATGTAGCGCGTCGCGGCGTACAGGCCCTCCAGTAGGGCTTTGACCTGAGTCGCATGGTTCTGCAAGAACGTCGTGGCGACGATGAGGTTGGTGGTCGCAAAAGTGCCGCCGGACCACAGATCGCGTTCATCGACCAGCACCCTGGCTCCGGCCTCCACGATCAAGCGGCTGGCCCATGGCTCAGGCACCCACGCTCCATCGATCTGGCCATCGCGAAATCCAACGAGTGTCTGGGCATTGTCTTGGGGCACGATGCTCACGTCGCCGCCGCCCGCCGTGTCGGCGTTGAAGCCGTGACTCTTCAGAAACCAACGTAAGGCGACGTCCTGTGTGCCACCCAGTTGGGGGTCGGCGATACGTTTGCCCTTCAGTTGGCCGATTGTCGTGATGCTCGGTTTGACGACGAGCAGCGCGCCACCCGAGGTTGCGCCGGCGACGACGCGAATCGCTTCACCGTGCGACTGGACGTAGGCGTTGGTCGTCGGGTTCGGACCGACGAAGGCCGCGTCGATGGCGCCCGACAGAATCGCGGTTACGGCGTCGCCTCCGGCGTTGAAAATGTGCGGTTCGATGGTTGTCGACGAGCCGAGGGCGGAGCTGAAGTAGCCCTTTTGGATACCCACCAGGGCGCCCGCATGCGTCAGGTTCGCAAAGTAGCCGAGCCGAATCGTCTGCGCTCCAGCCTGAGATGCGCTGGTCTGAACGCCACATCCACATAGCACGGCCACGGCGAGAACGGCCACGGTCACGTGGAGTCGGGGCATGGGGGCAAGGCCATGGTCGCGACTTGGCAGTTCACCTGTCAAGCCGATCTATATAATCAACTTGAGTAGGCAAGCTAATGAGCACTGCGATTTCCCACCGCGATCGGCCGCGGGTCACGCTCGACCAGCTCCATACGTTTGTTGCCCTCGCGCGCCTCGAGCATGCGGGTCGCGCCGCCGAAGCGATCGACCTGTCGCAAGGCGCGGTCAGCCAGCAACTAAGGCTGCTCGAAAGCACATTGGAGCTGCGTCTTTTCGACCGTCACAAACGGCGCTTGCACCTGACGGATGCCGGCAGGCGCATCGCAGTTGCCGCCGGAGCGGTCCTGAACGACGCTCGCGCACTCGAGGAGCTGGCCGATTCGCTTCACGGCCTGAAGACTGGCGGCGTTTCGATCGTCGCCACCGGCGTGCTCGGGATCGACCGCCTGCCGCGATGGATCTCGCGCTTCCTCGACGAGCATCCATCGATCGAAATCTCGATGCGGCTCGCGAACACCGCGTCGGCCCTCGCGGCGGTTGAAGACGGTGCGGCCGACTGCGCGGTCGTCGGTGGCGAGGTGCATACCGAGCGCCTCGAGACCATCACGGTGGGCCAGTCTGAGCTCGTCGTCGTCGCGGCTCGCGACCATGCGCTGGCCGGCTCCCGCGCTACACGTGACGCGCTGGCTCAGCACCGCTACCTCGCGCGCGAGCGTGGCTCGGCGACCGAGATTCTTGCGCCTGAAGTCCTTGGCACGGCATACCGATCTGGTCCGGTCCTCGAGCTCGGTCGCCTCGAAGCCGTGCGTGCCGCCGTGCTCGCAGGCCTCGGATACGCGGTGCTTCCTCGTGGAGTCGTCGAGGGCGACATCGAGTCAGGCCGCCTGGTGGTGCTGCCTCATCGCGGCACGCGGGTCGTGCAGGTCTACCACGGCGTGCGGCGCCGAGGACTGCACAGTCCAGCCGCCGACGCGTTCTGGGACCACCTTCGAGCGGAAGCGTCTCAGGACGCGGCTATATAACCTTCACGCTCGAGGTAGAGGATTATCTCCTGCGCTGCCTCTGCCGGCGAAATCGAGGTCGTATCGATCACGACCTCGGCATCTGCCGGCTCTTCATATG
>Ga0209805_1002001_pt1 | contig 12012 bp, 12 predicted proteins | sample GraSoiAngelo_148_FD_185905 | JGI IMG/M metagenome (GOLD analysis project Ga0209805, IMG submission 185905) | Grasslands soil microbial communities from the Angelo Coastal Reserve, California, USA - 14_1009_09_20cm (SPAdes) (version 2) | ecosystem: Environmental > Terrestrial > Soil > Grasslands ... | reverse complement strand
GAAGGTCGCCGGCGGACCCGAGCTCCTCATCATGGAGGTCTCATCACGCGCGCTCGCGCGCGATCCCGACCCGCCTATCCCGATTCTCGACCTGATGCGCGACCAGGGGATCCGGGTCACCCTCGACGATGCCACCGACGAGGACGCCCATCTGGTGGAGAAGCTCCGCCTGGACATCGTGAAGGTCAGCCGCGCGCTCGTGTCGCGCATGGGCCGCGATCACCGAGCGCTCGAATATGTCCGCGCCGTCGTGAAGGCCGCTCGCGAGCGGGGCCTTGAGACCATCGCTGTCGGCGTGGAGGACGAGGACACCTGGGACCGCATCGTCGAGCTCGGCTTCTCTGGCGCTCAAGGCTATTTCTTTGCGGCTCCGATGCCTCCCATACAACTAAGTGAGTGGCGGGCGGCGAGGGTCTGACGAGCGGAATGACGCGGCGGCGGGTGGCACGGGGGAGCGGGTTGCGCGCGAGCCGTTGACCGGCCGCGTCGCACGCGGATCGATCGCACCGCCGGCGCAGCGGACCGGTAGGCGAGCGCGCGACCCCGACCGCGCTACGCGCTCAGGGGCCCCTGCCCCTTGGACAGGACCCGCCGCCGCCGTTGCGCTCGTTGCTCTTGTTCTCGCGTCGTGCGCATCTCCGGCGGCATCGTCGCCAGCCCCCAGCGCGACAACGATCCCGATCCCCACGACCGCGGCGCCTCCGACGTCGAGCCCGAGTCCGACCCCCTCGCCCCGCATCGGCCCGGCGGCCGTCCAGAACGTGCAGCTCGTGGCGTCGGGATTGCGAGCGCCCTGGGCGGTCGACCTCGCGCCGGACGGCAGGCTCTTCGTCACCGAGCGCGCGGGTCGCGTGCGGATCGTTCAGCTCGGCCCGGGCGGCGGGCTTCGTCCCGACCCGTGGGCCACTCTCCCCGCGAGCACCAGCAGCGACGGCGAGAAGGGGCTTCTCGGGATCGCTCTCGATCCCGACTTCACGCAAAACGGATTCGTCTACCTCTACTACAGCTATGGGCCGCCGAACGGAGTGACTCGAAACAAGGTCGTTCGCATGCGCGACCAAAATGGACTCGGGACACAAGAGACGATCATCCTCGACGGGATCCCTGGCAATAACACTCACGATGGCGGTCGCCTCAAGTTCGGTCCCGACGGCAAGCTGTACATCACGACCGGCGATGCCGAAGACGGCGCGAACGCACAAAACCCGAGCGTGCTCGCGGGGAAGATCCTGCGGTTGAACAAGGATGGTTCGGTCCCGCCGGACAATCCCACGCCCGGGTCGGCGGTGTGGTCGCTCGGACACCGCAACGTTCAGGGCATCGCGTGGCAGCCGGACACCGGCGCGCTGTACGAGACCGAGCATGGCCCGTCGAATTTCTTCCCTGACTGCTGCAACGACGAGGTGAATCTCATCGTGCCCGGCGGCAACTACGGATGGCCGACGGTGCGGGGCGCGCCCAACGACCCTCGGTTCCGCGATCCATTGATCGACAGCGGACGGACCGAAACATGGGCACCGTCGGGCGCCACGTTCGCCACGAAGCCGGGGCCGCTTCGCGGATCGTTCCTGTTCGCGACCCTCCGTGGTCAGCACCTGCATCGCGTTGTCTTCGGTCCGGACGGGCACACCGTCCTCTTCCAGGAGAAGCTCTTGACCAATCAATACGGCCGGCTACGCGACGTTTTCGAAATAGCGAGTGGCGAATTCCTCGTCCTTACCTCGAATCGCGATGGCCGCGGTGTGCCGGCCGCCGACGACGACCGGATCCTGCTTGTGACATTGAGGTGAGACAATTGACGCCTATGGAGCTCAGTCAGTTCGGTCGCGTGCTCGTCCTCGTCGGCGCGGTGATCTTGTTCCTCGGGCTCCTGCTCGTTGTTGCCGAACGCGTGCCGCTCATCGGCCGGCTGCCCGGAGACATCACCGTTCGCGGTGACGGATGGACCCTGTACGCGCCGGTCGCGACCTCGATCGTGCTGAGCGTTCTGCTGACCCTGGTCCTGAGCGTGGTGGCCTGGGTGCGGCGGTAAAAGGAGAACAAGTGACCGAAGAGAAAGTTAGCGAAGAAAAGAAGACGACACCCGTCGTGGCCGAGGCCGAGAAGCAGGAGAAGATTCTCAACGCGCTGCAATCGGTGCTCGACCCGGAGATCGGGCTTTCGGTGATCGATCTCGATCTCATCCGCGAGGTCGTGTTCACGCCCGAGGAGGCCGAGATCAAGATGGTCCTGACGACGCCGTTCTGTCCGTACGGACCGATGCTGATCAACCAGATCCAGTCGGTCTCAGAGACGGCGGCCGAGATGCCGGTCAAAGTCACAGTGCTCCCGGATCGCTGGGAAGCGCCGCCCTGGCTGCGTTAGCGCACTAGTTTCGCGGTCGCGCGGCCGGCGGGTCCGCTGAGCGTCACCAGATACGTTCCCCGCGGCCACGAGCTGCCGAGGATGCCGATCGAGCAGCCATAACGCGTCGTCGTCGGCGAATCCGATCCCCCGTAACGCGCGTTCGCGATGCTGACGTTGATGCGCGAGTCCGGCGGCTGCCCGTACACGACGTACACGCTGTCGCCGTCGGAGTCGCGTGTGGTGGTCGCGATGCCCGGATAGCCGTCCGCGAGCGCCAGCGCGCGATCGCTGAGCTCCGCTGTGAAGGTGTCGAAGGACCGCCCGCTCGCCGCGGTGTAGGCGCTCTCGATCGGGAGGCCACCGCCGATCTTATCCAGCAGCTTCGATTCTCCTCCGGCGTCCGAGACGACGAACGACGCGACCTGCGCGGCGAAGTAATACGCGATCACGCCAACGTCGTTCACGTACGCCCGCCATCCTGCCCCGCTGGCGATCGATGGAAGCGCCGGCATCTGACTCGCTTTCGCCGCGGATGCCGTGCAGTACCGGCTGACGAGCGCGGCATCCGCGCTCACCGGAAACTCGTTCAATGTCGCGAGGCCTTCGTGCAACCAGTACGGTACGGCGACACGACGGCCGGCGGCCTCGTCGACGACGAGGTGCGTTATCTCGTGGCGCGCGATCGATTCGGGAGCGTCATCCCCGGTCCAGTCCATCGCGACGATCGCGGGCGGGATGAAGACACCTTCCTCGTATGGCGTTGGCTCCACGCGAAGCAGCTGCTTCAAGCCAACGTCGAAGCCCGCCTTCGTCGCGAAGACGTTGACGTTCAGACGGTGCCGAAACGTCCGGCCGAACGCGGCCTCCACCGCGACGACGGACTCGTCGATCGTCCGCGTGACGCTCGCTGCGTCGAGGCCGTTACCGTTCAGCCAGACATCGGCGTACGCGCCGCAGACCACGGTGAAGGTCAGGCCGCCCGCCACTTCGGTCCGCGGCGCGACGCACTGCGCGGTCGCCGTCGCCGACGTGGTGATCCCATCGACGTCCATCGTGATGGTCGAGACGCCGGATGTACTTGCGGTGAAAATGCCCTGCTCGTCGACCGTCCCTCCGCCGCCGGTCACGTGCCAGGTCGGTATGACCGGGACGTTGTTGCCCCATTCATCGAACGCGGTCGCGGAGAACGCGACGGTGTCGCGCGGCTTGAGATTCGCCGTCGCCGGCAGGACGCGCACGGTGCGCGGCGCACCGGGTCTGACGGTGATCTTCGTGGTCGCGGCGAGCTCGCCGATCGCAGCCTGAACGTAGTAGACGCCGGCCCTATCCGGCGCGGTAAAGAGGCCGTGCTCGTTGATCGGCGCCTCGGACGACCAGACCGGCTTCGTTCCGACGGCGCGGTTTCGCGCATCGCGAACGTCCGATGCGAACTGGAACTGGGCGGTCGGCGCCACGACGACGTCGTCTCCGGGAATGATCGCGATGGTCATCGGCGGACCCGGGACAAGCTCGCTCCAGACGTAGGCGCCGCCGGCAACGGCGAGCGCGGTGGCCAGGACCAGGATCGTCACAGGCTTGCGCACCACCGGAGTCTGCGGGAGCCCCGGATGGCCTCGGTGTCGAAAGGGCCGCGGACCGGCCCGCTAGAGGAGCGCCCGCACCACTCTGAGCTGCGGCGAAGTCTCCGTGGTCAGGCCACGCGCGAGCGGTAACCCCTGATAGGTCCCGCGAACGATCGCCCACTTGCGCAAGAGGTTCGCATCGAGGCCAGCGTCGGCGAACGCCCCGATCCACTGTTCGACCCCCTCCCGGGTCGGCACGTGGCCGATCGGATTCCACAGGAGCGTCGCCACGTCGAACTCGGGCTCGCCGACCATCGGCTTCGGGTCGATCACGACCCAACCGTCGCCGTGGCGCAGCACGTTGTGGTGATGGAAGTCGCCGTGAACGAGGGTCGCGTCGCTCGGATGCATCGTCGCGTAGATCTCCTTGGCCTGACGCACGAGGTAGTGGTCGCCCGCGTTATCGAGCCACCGGGGGACGAGATCGCCGATCCACCGAAAGGGGTCGCCACTCAATGCCGGTCGCCAGATCTTTCTCGCCGCCGAGACCGCCACGCGGATCGCCTCGTGCTCCGACAGGCCCGAGGCATCGTCCCCCGGACGCGCGCGCTCGATCAACATCGCGCGCCGCGCCCGATCATGTCGCAGGAGCCGCACCGCGCCGTCACCGCCCAGGAGCGCCAGGGCGTCCGGCTCGTGATCGGCCTCGTCGTCTTCGATGGGGACGACCTTGAGCACGGCGTCATCCCCCGCGAAGGCTACGAACGAGAAACGGCCCGCGACGATGCGCTGCGAAAGGGGAACGCCCCACTCACGCGCCACTTCGGCGGCCGTCGCTCGCAGGCGGTCCGCCACCTGAGGGGTGATTCCCCAGGGCGCAGCGTCGAGCCACGCGCTCTCGTCCCCGGTCACGCTCTGGCACGCGGGCCGCGTTCGCTGGCCCGGGCCAGCACGAAGAGAAGGTCCGAGAGCCGGTTCAGCCAGGGGAGGAGATCCTCGCCCGAGACGTAGCCCTCATCGACGCAGCGAACGACCTGTCGCTCCGCACGGCGGGCCACGGTCCGGGCGTGATCGAGCGCAGCGGAGAAGCGATTTCCGCCCGGGACGACGAATCGTCCCTCGATAGGGGTTCGCTTCTTGACCGTCTCGAGGACGCTTTCGAGGCGCGCCACGGCCGCGCCGTCGAGGCGCTCCTTCAACCGACCGAGATCGGCTCGAGGCGTGGCTATCTCCGCCATCACCAGATACAGGCCCTGCTGGAGCTCGAGCAGCTCGCGGCCGAGGCTGGACCGCGGTGCCAACGATCGGGCCAGACCGAGCACCGCCTGGGCCTCGTCCAGGTCACCGAGCGCCTCGATGCGCGGATCGGTCTTCCGAACGCGCTCCTTGCCAAAGAGCGAGGTCTCGCCGCCGTCGCCGGTCCGCGTCGTGACTCTGGCCGACGGCCGTCGCGGGCGGGCGGGCATCCTCGACAGTCTGGCCTCAAAAGTCACGCTATGCTCGACCGGTCCTGCGAAGCTTCCCGCGGGGTTTTATGGAGGGACCGATGCCTTCGGGTCGAGGCGATACCAAAAAGAAGAACGAGAAAAAGAAGTCCAAAGAGCAGCTCGAAAGAGAGCTGAAAAAGAAGGGCGTGGCGCAACCGGTCCAGCCCATGACCTTCGAGATCGTGAAGCCGAAACGCAAGGAAAAAGAGAACTGGTGACAAGCCACTCCGGAAAAAACGGAGGGGAGCGGGGCGGCGCCGGTGGAAAGCAAGCCGGCGCCGCTCTTTTTGGGAGCGCTAAGGAGCAGAAGGTGGCTGTGACAGAGAAGTCGAGAGCGATCGAGCAGGCGATCCAGCAGATCGAAAAACAGTTCGGTAAGGGCTCGATCATGAAGCTCGGCGCCAACGCCGGCGAGAAGATCGATGTCATCTCGACCGGCTCGCTCGCCGTGGACATGGCCCTTGGCGTGGGCGGCTTTCCGCGCGGCCGGGTCGTCGAGATCTACGGCCCGGAGGCCTCCGGGAAGACCACCCTCGCGCTGCACGTCGTGGCCTCGGCCCAGAAGGCCGGCGGCACGGCCGCCTTCATCGACGCCGAGCACGCGCTCGACGCGGCGTGGGCCCGCACCTGCGGGGTCAGCACGGACGATCTGCTCATCTCGCAGCCGGACAACGGCCAGCAGGCGCTCGAGATCGCCGACACGCTCGTGCGGTCTGGGGCCGTCGACATCGTCGTCATCGACTCCGTCGCGGCGCTCGTGCCGCGCGAGGAGATCGAGGGCGAGATGGGCGACTCTTTCATGGGATTGCAGGCGCGGCTCATGAGCCAGGCGCTCCGTAAGCTCACCGGCACGATCTCGAAGACGAACACGACGGTCGTCTTCATCAACCAGCTGCGTGAGAAGATCGGCGTGATGTTCGGGAACCCCGAAACAACTAGCGGCGGGCGCGCGCTGAAGTTCTACGCATCGGTGCGCATCGACATCCGGCCCATCGAGCCGATCAAGCAGGGCGACGTGGTCATCGGGCGCCGCGTGAAGGTCAAGGTCGTGAAGAACAAGGTCGCGCCGCCCTTCCGCATCGCCGAGATCGAGATCCTTGCGAGCGAGGGCATCTCGCGCGAGGGCGGGCTCATCGACATGGGCATCACCATGGGCGTCCTCGACAAATCCGGCGCGTGGATCAACTACGGCAAGACGCGTATCGGGCAGGGCCGCGAGAACGCGAAACAGTTCCTGCGCGATCACCCCGACGTGGCCAACGAGATCGACGCCAAGGTGCGTGCAGGGAGCCTGACCGTCGGCGCCGAAAGCCCGAACGGTGAGGAAGCCTAGCCCCAGGGCGAAGCCACTCGGCAGCCCGTACGAGGCCGCCGTTCAGTACCTTGGGAATCGTCCGCGCAGCGTTGCCGAGATCCGCCGTCACCTCCGCGGAAAGCGCTACGAGGACGAGGCCATCGACGGCGCGATCGACAAGCTCCGCGCGCAGCGGTATGTCGACGATCTCGATTTCGCGAAGTATTGGGTCGAGCAGCGATCGCGTTTTCGGCCGAAGGGCGATCGCGCACTGGTAAGCGAGCTCACCAGCAAAGGCGTCTCCCGTGAAACGATCGATGCCGCCCTCGGGGAGATGCCTGCCGAGAGCGAGAGCGACCGCGCGCGACGGGCAGTCGCGCGCCAGCTGAGGCGCTGGGAATCGCTCGAACCTCCCGAGCGCAAGCGCAAGATCCACGCGTTCCTCGCCGCGCGCGGATTCGGCTACGACGTGATCGACGAGGTCATCGCGAGACCCGAGGTGGCCGCGGATGGGGCCGGAGCGGTCGCGGACTAAACCGGTTAGTCGGACGACCGCAAAGGCGGCCGAAAGCCCGATTACGTGGAGCGGTACGAGGACTAGCGCGGGGCGCCGAGGCCGTGTGGCTACCTTTCTCGGGTGGCGCGGTGTCGCGTGCGATTGATTCCTTACGTCACAAACTGCGCGTCCGACAACAACCACGCGGACGATAGAGCCGCCGTAGACTCAGCCGGCATCTCAGTTTTGTAGGCAGGGGGGAATTACATGCGCAAGATCCTCGTGGCATCGCTCACGCTGGCGTTGCTGATCGCGATCACCTCGCTCGCCGGTGCGGCGACCGCGCTCGTCAACGTGGGAAGTCCGCCGGCCCCGTTCTCAGAGAACAAACAGAACGAGCCGGCGCTGGCCGTCAATGCATCTCAGCAGAACATCCTCGTCGCCGGCTCGAACGACGAGATTGACATGGAGGCATGCAACGCCGGCAACGACACGACATGTCCGTTCACGGCCGGTGTGGGCGTTTCGGGCGTGTACTTCTCATTCGACTCCGGTGCGACGTGGACCCAGCCCACGTACACGGGTTGGACTGCGCGAGGCTGCCAGGGTGTCGTCGGTAATGCGGACCCGGGTTGCACGCCCATGGTCGGGCCGATCGGTACGCTGCCCTGGTACTACGAGAACGGGCTCGTTGCCGATGGGGATCCCGCCGTGGCCTTCGGGCCGCGGCAGGGCACGAACGGGATCTTCTCGTGGGCGAACGGCTCGCGTCTCTACTACGCGAACCTCGCCTCGAACTTCGGCGCGACGCGCTCGGAGGAGGCCTTCAAGGGCTTCGAGGCAATCGCCGTGTCGCGCACGGACAACGTGCAAACCGCTGCTGCCGGCGACAAGACCGCATGGATGCCGCCGGTCATCGTTTCGAAGCAATCATCGACGACTTTCTCTGACAAGGAGCAGATTTGGGCGGACAACGCTTCCTCGAGTCCGTTCTTTGGCACTGTGTACCTGTGCTGGGCGGACTTCCGCGGGCAGGAGCTCAGCCCGAACGCGGCGCCCGCGCCGCTGCAGGTAGCCGTGTCGCATGACGGCGGCACGACTTGGAGTCAAAACCAGATCGGCGCCGCAGCGAACAACAAGAACCGCAACCCCATGGATGGATGCACTATCCGCACCGACAGCCACGGGAACGCATATCTGTACGGGATCGGGCGGCAAGGCAACGACGCGTTCGAGATCCAGTCGATCTCGATGGACGGCGGGCAAAGCTGGTCGAAGCCGCAGCCTGTCGCCGGTCCTGTGACCCAGCCTGGGATCGTCGACCCAATTCTCGGCCGCCCGACGATCGACGGCATCGCCGGAGCGCGGAGTGACCTCGCTCCCGCGCCGAGCGTCGACATCGCCAACGGCGCACCAACGGGAGCCGGCGCCACCAACCGCATCGTGATGACCTACGTGAGCGGCGAGATCAACGCGCCGCACGTCTACTTCACGGAATCGACGGACGGCGGGAACACGTGGCTCGAGCCACGGACCATCGAGACCTCAGGCGATCGCGGTTATTACACCGCCCCAGCGATCTCACCCAACGGGAGGGATGTTTACGTCGTGTACAACGCCTTCACCACACCGTATCGAATGAACACGACCGATCCGCGGAGTCTGGTGGGGGTCTTCCTCCACGCAAACGCTGGCATCGCGGGTCCGACCGGCGCGTTCAGTTCGTTGGAACGGGGCGCTCCCGGCGATCCGCGCGGATCGAGCCAGAACAACCTCGTAGGTGAGTTCCTCGGCGACTACGTCTACGCGGTCGCGACGAACACGTACGGAGCAGCGGTCTGGAACGACACGCGGGCCGCTGCAGACTGTCCCGCAATCGATGCGTGGCGCATGGCTCTGCGGACCGGCGACACGACCGTTCCGCGGCCGGCCCCGCAACAAAATTGCGCACCGAACTTCGGCAATTCGGACATCTTCAGCGTGAGCGTGACCGACCCCACGCCATAGCCGCATTCAGGCGACGGAGAGGGGGCGCAAGCTGCGGCCCCCTCTCTTACTTGCTCTCGGCGAGGTCGATCTGTTTTGCGAGTGCGACGTCCGCGTCGGTCAGGCCATGCGCGACGTGGGTCGTGAGGACGATCCGAACGGTCTTGTAACGCTCGAGGTGGATGTCGGGATGGTGGTTCGCCGCGCTGGCCGCCTCGGCCACCCGGTTGACGAAGGCCACGGCTCCCTTGAAGCCTTTGAAGGTGAAGGTCTTCGTGAGCGCCGCTCCGTCGCGTGTCCAGCCGGCGCCGGAGGCGAGGAGGGAAGCGAGCGCGGCCTCGTTGAGCCGCGTCTCGTTCTCCGGGACCGCCACGCCCGCGAGCCTAGCGTGTACGCGTTTCGTACGCGGCGTGTGAACCTGCGTTATCCTGACCACACCAAAAACTTTGTGAACCAACGTGGCTGGTGGAGCGCCCCGTTCCGCCGGTCACTTACGCGAAAACGGGGGCGAGCGTAGTCACACAAGCGACCGTCCCCGCACACGCGGCACGGAAAGGATCGCCGACATGCCCGACATCGTCGTCGTGGGCCTCGTGGCCCTCGTCGCGGCTATCGTCGGCTTCGGGATCGCCCTTCTTCTGCGGCGTTCATTCGCGCTCACGAGCGAAACGACCGCGCGGGCGAACGCTGACCGCCTGCTCGCCGAGGCGCGAGCCAGGCAGAACCAGATCATCCTCGAGGCCAAGGACGAGGCCCTCAAAGTCGCAAAGACCGCCGAGCTGGAAAACCGTGAGCGTCGAGCCGAGCTTCAGCGCTACGAAGGCCGGCTCGACAAGAAGGACGAGCAGCTCGATCAGAAGATCGCGCAGGTCGACGAGCGCGACCGCCGCCTCGGTCAGAAGGAGCAGGAGCTCGAAGCCGAGCGGGGGAAAATCGCACAGCTCCAGGACGAGCAGCGCACCGAGCTCGCTCGGGTCGCTTCCTTGACGATGGAGGAGGCGCGCGGCCTTCTCCTCGACCGGGTCGAGGAAGAGATGCGCGACATCACCGGCCGGAAGGTGCGCGAGCTCGAGGTCGAGGCCCGCGAGCGGGCGGACGAGCGGGCCCGCGACATCATCACCATGGCGCTCCAGCGCTATGCCGCCGAGCACACAGCCGAGCACAGCGTGACGGTCGTGGCTCTCCCCAGCGACGACATGAAGGGTCGGATCATCGGCCGCGAAGGGCGGAACATCCGAACCCTCGAAACCCTCACCGGCGTAGACCTGATCATCGACGACACTCCCGAGGCGGTCGTCGTCTCCGGTTTCGACCCCATTCGCCGCGAGGTCGCGAAGCGCGCGCTCGAGCGGCTTCTCGTGGACGGGCGCATCCATCCCGCGCGGATCGAGGAGATGGTCGGCAAGGCTCGGACTGAGATCGACCAGGTCATGAAGGAAGCGGCAGAGGCGGCGATCTACGAGGTCGGCATCGGCGGACTCAATCCGGACCTGGTGAAGCTCCTTGGACGGCTGCATTTCCGAACGTCCTATGGCCAGAACGTGCTGCGTCATTCCATCGAAGTCGCGCACGTCGCGGGAATGCTCGCCTCAGAGACCGGATACGACCCGCAGACGATGAAGCGCGCCGGCCTTCTGCACGACATCGGAAAGGCGATCGATCACGAAGTTGAGGGCCCGCACACGGTCATCGGCGGCGAGCTCCTCAAGCGGTACGGCTTCCCGCAAGCCGTCATCGACGGAGTGGTCGGCCATCACGGCGACGTGGAACCGGTGACGATGGTCGGAACGCTGATCTCGGCCGCCGACGCCATCAGCGCGGCACGGCCCGGCGCTCGCAGCGAGATCGTCTCGAACTACATCCAAAGGCTCCAGGAGCTCGAAAGCGTCGCGAACAGCTTCCCGGGTGTCGAGAAATCGTTCGCGATCCAGGCGGGCCGCGAGGTCAGGGTCGTGGTCAAGCCCGAGCAGCTCGACGATCTTCAGACGGCGCGGCTATCCCGTGACATCGCACAGAAGATCCAGGACACGCTGCAGTACCCGGGTCAGGTCAAGGTCACGGTGATCCGCGAGACCCGCGCGGTGGAATACGCCAAATAGCCGAAACGCTCCAGCACGGAAACCCGCCCGCCTAGAGCGCACCGTCACAATCGAGTGGCCAATGAGAATGCCGCGGCTCGTCGCCGCTGTGATGCTTGTGTTCGCGGCGTGCGCCCCGGTCGGCACGCAGCGGTTCCCGGGAGCGACCGGGGATCTGGGTGGCGCATCGCCCAGCCCGTCGGCCTCACCCATTGCCGTGGTGGCGTCGACGTACGGTTCCTTTCAGATCAAGACGCAGGCGCTCGATAGCTGCGAGCTCGCCATCAAGGTCGACCCCGGCAGTGTTGGTGACGGACCGCCCAAAACGCTGAGCGCGAAGGCCGATCTGAACGGGATCGTGGCGTGGACGTACCCGACGCCGCTGATCCCGGCCGGTCACGGACGTCACGAGGTGTCGTGCTCGGGCGAGCGCGGCAAGAGCGACAGCTGGGCGGAATTCACGGTGACGCCGAGGAGTCTCGACGCGAAAGGCTTCACGACGCGCGTCGAGGCCGTCGACCCGATCGCCGGACTTTCGGGCGTGACCCAACGTCTCGACCCGAGCCTTGTTCCGGCGCGGGACGCCGACATCGCGCGCATGACCGCGACCCTCCAGAACGAGTGGAAGCTCGCGACGCGCGGACTTGGCGCCCTCACCCTGGTGCCGTCGTCGGCCGATCTGGTCGTCTACGTCCTTCCCGGAGAGGGGACCTCGGTGCACCTGCTCGCCGCCGACGGAAGCCAGCGCGTTCTCGTCTATGCC
>Ga0209805_1001996_pt1 | contig 12016 bp, 13 predicted proteins | sample GraSoiAngelo_148_FD_185905 | JGI IMG/M metagenome (GOLD analysis project Ga0209805, IMG submission 185905) | Grasslands soil microbial communities from the Angelo Coastal Reserve, California, USA - 14_1009_09_20cm (SPAdes) (version 2) | ecosystem: Environmental > Terrestrial > Soil > Grasslands ... | reverse complement strand
AGAGGTCGACGACGCGGTCCTTGGGCCTGGGGTCGGGGAGCGGCAGCGGCGCGGCGGCGGCCGGGACGGCGGTGACGATGGTCAGGGCGACTACCAAGGGAGCCACCAGCGCAGCCCGGAACACGCCAGCGGAGGTTAGCCGGCCGATCAGATGATCCGACGACGAATCGCCGCAGACGAGTAATCGATCGCCGTCGTCATGATCACCACCACGATCACCCACATCGCGAGGTCCGGGTAGAGGAAGAGGCCGACGTACTCCTGCAGGATCAGGCCCAGGCCTCCGGCCCCGACCAGGCCGAGGTAGGTCGAGGAGTGGATGTTCACCTCGAAGGTGTAGAGGACGTGCGCGACCATGTAGGGCGTGACCTGCGGAACCACCCCGTGCATGACCACCTGGAGGGGGTTGGCCCCGGTCGCGGTCAGCGCGTCGACCTGGCCCCAGTCGATGGCCTCGATGGCCTCTGAGAACAGTTTCGCGATCAGGCCCACCGAGAAGGTGGTGAGGGCGAGGACGCCAGGGAAGGGCCCGATCCCGATCGCGATCACGTAGACGATCGCCCAGACCAGCGTCGGGATCGCCCGGATGACGCTCAGCAGCAGCCGGACCACGAGGTAGACGCCGGTGCCCAGTGCGCTCCGGCGCATGAGGTTGCGCGCCGCGAAGAAGCTGACCGGGATGGCGATCAGGGCGCCGAGGACGGTGCCCAGCACGGCGATGTAGATCGTCTCCAGCGTCTTCAGGAGGATCGGGTCGACCAGCGCGCTGAAGTCCGGGTGGCTGAAGCCGGAGAGAATCCGCCCGATGTTGTCGGCGTGCTGGATCAGGGCGCCGGGGTCGAAGCCGGTCCGGTTCCAGGTGAAGGCGACGATGACGAGCAAGACCACTGCCAGCGCAGAGTTGAGACCGCGCTCCCGGGTTCGGAGGCGCTCGGCCTCCGCCATCAGCTCCGGGAGGGTGCGGCGAGGCTCGTCAGTCGTAGCCGAGGCGGCCATAGATCCTCCGGTAGGCGGCGTCGTCGAGGTCGCCCGGCAGGCCGTCGTAGACGAGCCGGCCCTGGCGCATGGCGACGATCCGGTCGGCGTACTTCTTGGCCAAGTCGAGGTGGTGGATCGCGCAGAGCACGGTGATCCCGTCCGAGCGGTTGATGTCACGCAGGTAGTCGAGGACGACGACCGCGGTCTCCGGGTCGAGCGACGCCACCGGCTCGTCGGCGAGCAGCACCTCAGGCTGCTGGGCCAGAGCGCGAGCGAGCGCGACGCGCTGCATCTGCCCGCCGGAGAGCTGGTCGGCGCGGACCGTGGCCTTCTCGGCGATCTCCAGCCGGTCGAGCGACCTCCAAGCCATCGCCCGGTCCTCCGGCGAGAAGCCGGGGACGAACCGCCGCAGGCCTTCCTGGTACCCGAGGCGGCCGGTCAGCACGTTGGTCAGCACGGTAGAGCGGCGCACCAGGTTGAACTGCTGGAAGACCATCGCCAGGCGCCGGCGAGAGCGCCGAAGCACTTCCCCCGACTGAGCTGTGATCTCCTCGCCATGAACCCAGACGCGGCCTGAGGTCGGCTCGACGAGCCGGTTCAGACAGCGCAGCAGCGTCGACTTGCCAGACCCCGAAGGCCCGATCACACACAGGAACTGACCACGGGGCACGTCCAGGCTGACCGCGTCGAGCGCCTTGGTCGCCGTCCCGAAGACCTTGGTCAGGCGCTCCACGCGGATCAGCGAGGGGGTGGCGGCCGCTCGCGCGGCCGCCATCCCGTTCATCTCGATTCGCCTATCCGAGCAGCGCCGGGTTAACCGTCTTGATCACGTCGCGAAGGTTGTCGTAGTCGTGGTCGGTGGCCGGGGCCAGGGAGTCGATGGTGTAGAGCTTCTTGAGCGGGTCGGCCATGGTCGGGTCGGTCCCCAGCGCGAGCATGGCTGCCTTCAGCTTCGCCTTCTGGGCCGGGTTCAGGTTGTGCCGGATCATCTGCGGGTCGCCGGGGATCGGGGGATCGGTGGTGGCGATGATCTTGGTCTTGGTCATGATGCCCGGGCAGGAGGTGTCGGCACCCGCGTTGGTGCGCGCGTCGTCGTAGATCGCGCCGGCGTCCACCACGCCCTGGCAGACGTTGACCGCGATCTGGGTCTGGTTGGAGATGTTGACCGTCTGGCCGAGGTTCTTCGCGTCGAAGCCCGCCTTGCTCATCATGTAGTGCGGGTAGAGGTTGCTGGAGGCCGAGGTGGGGTCGCCGAAGGCGAACTTCTTGCCTTTGAGGTCGGCGATCGAATTGATCCCCGAGTTGACGTTCACGATGATGAACGCCTTGTAGCTGGGCAGGCCCCGGCGGACCGACTTGGTGACGGCTTCAGCCCCGTTCTTCTGGTGGGCGATCACGTAGTCGAGCGGGCCGACCCAGCCGATGTCAACCTGGTTCGAGGTCATGCCCTCGGTCACCGCCGCGTAGCTGGTCAGCACCTGTCCCGTGACGTGGTAGCCGGTCTTCTTGGACAGGTAGTCGGCGATCAGAGTCGCGTTGGTCTGCACGATGCTGGTCGTCTGCGAGGGCACGAATCCCATCACGACGTCCTGCTTGACGGGAGCCTCGGCGGGCGCGGGCGTGCTGCCGCAGCCGATTGTGAGCAGCGCTACGACCGCCATGGATGCGAGGTACCGGAGCTTCATCTGAACTCTCCCCTGAAAACGGCCTCCCGAATTGGCGCGGCTACTATACCAACGGGCATGGCGATCAGTAGCGAAGGGCTCGCGGCGGAGTACCAGGAGCCCCTCGGCCCTGCCGGCGTCAGGATTCACGAGCGGCCCCGGCAGCCGCTCCTGGAAGGCCACGTCGCTGTCGCGGTCAAGACGGCGGGCATCAATCACCTGGACCTCTGGATGGCCCATGGGATGCAGCGCGTCGACCCGCCGCGGGTCATCTGCGCGGACGGTGCCGGCGTGGTCGAGGAGGCGTCCGGCGGGCGCTGGAAGCCCGGCGACGAGGTGCTGCTGCTGCCCACCGTCTCCGACGGAACCTGCGAGCAGTGCCAGGCGGGCAACGAGGTCTTCTGCCCGCACTTCGGCATCCTGGGCGAGCACGTCGATGGAACCGCCTGCGAGCGCCTCCAGGTCCCGGAGCGGATGGTCTACGCCAAACCTCCCGCCCTCAGCTGGGAGGAGGCGGCGGCCTTCCCGCTCACCTTCCTCACGGCCTACCGGATGCTGACCACGCGCGCCCGGCTGCAGCGCGGCGAGACGCTGCTGGTGGTGGGGGCCGGGGCCGGGGTCAGCGTGGCGGCCATCGCCATCGGCAAGCACCTCGGCGCCCGTGTGCTGACAACCAGTCGCTCCGAGGCCAAGCTGGAGCAGGCGCGCAAGCTGGGCGCCGACGAGGCCTTCCCGACCGAGGGCTTCTCCGAGCCGGTGCGTGAGCTGACCGGAAAAAGGGGCGCCGACGTGATCTTCGACTCGGTCGGCGCCGCCACCGTCGACGAGGACCTGAAGGCGTTGGCCCTGGGCGGCCGGATCGTGACCTGCGGCTCGACCAGCGGGCCCAAGGTGACCCTGCTCTGGCCCCGGGTCTTCTTCAAGCACGCCGACATCCTGGGCTCGACGATGGGCAACTCGGGCGAGTTCGAGGAGGTGCTGGAGCTGGTCGGCGCGGGCCTGAAGCCGGTCGTCGACAGCGTCTACCCGCTGGCCGAGGTGGAGCAGGCGCTCGCCCACCTGGACGCCGCGGAGCAGTTCGGGAAGGTCGTCCTGCGGGTAGCCGAATAGCTCCGCACATCCTCGTCACCAACGACGACGGAATCACCTCCGCCGGCCTGCATGCACTGCGGGCCGCGATGTCGGAGCTGGGTGACGTGGAGGTGGTGGCGCCGGACGCGGAGCGGTCCGCCGTCGGCCATGCCATCACCACGCTGACCCCGCTCCGGGTCAAGGTCTTCGCCTTTGAGGATGGCGGCAAGGGCCACGCCGTCAACGGGACGCCGGCCGACTGCGTGAAGATCGCCGTCGGGGCGATCCTCGAGCGACCGCTGGACCTCGTCGTCTCGGGGATCAACCTGGGGCCCAACACGGCCACCAACATCATCTACTCGGGGACGGTCTCCGCCGCCACCGAGGCGCGGATCCTGGGCATCCCATCGATCGCGGTCTCGATCGGGACCTTCCGCGACCCCGTCTGGGAGACCGCGGCCGCCTACGCGCAGCGGCTCGCCCAGCGGGTGCTCGAGCACGGCCTGCCGCCCAAGGTGCTGCTCAACCTGAACGTCCCCAACCTGCCCCTGGGCCGGGTGAAGGGCGTGAAGGTGACGCGGCAGGGCGAGTCCGCCTACGAGGAGAAGTACGACATCCGCAACGATCCGCGGGACGTGCCCTACTACTGGGCGGCCGGCCGCTACCGGATGAGCGACCTCGACGAGGGCACCGACGCCCTGGCCCTGGACCAGGGTTACGTCAGCGTGACCCCGGTGAGCTTCGACCTGACCGCCCGTGGGTTCCTCGAGGAGCTGAGCCGGTGGGAGCTCCGCTGAGGATGTCCGCGACCCGGTAGGTCACGCCGGCCTGGGGCAGGAAGCTGCGTACGCCCACCACGACCAGCGCCTCGGGGGCTCGGGTGTGGACCGGCAGCACCACCCTCGGCCCCACCTCGCGGACGGTCCGGACGATGTCGCCCGGGCGGGAGTGGCCGGAGCTGTTCACGGTTCGGAGCTCGAGCCCGAAGCGGGCGCACCAGGCCTCCAGCACGGTCGAGCCCGGGTCGAAGCTGCCGAAGGGCGGGCCGCCGCACTGGATCCAGACCGATCCCGCCGGCGGCTGCAGGTCGAGCAGCAGCGGCAGCGAGTCGAATCCGAGCTGCAGGCAGTGGCCACGCGGGTCCGCCCGGACCGCCTCGAGGTCGCCGAGCACGCCCGGCCAGCCGGCCAGCGCCGCCATCTCGGCTTCCAGGAGGAGCTTGCGGCCCGCCGCCGCGCAGCCGGCGGCGAGGCCCGCCACCCGCTCCCGGTTCATCCCGTAGCAGTTGGCGACCAACAGGCCCTTCGTCTCGGCGGCGGCCAGCGCGAGCTCGGCTATCACCTCCTCCTCGGTCAGCAGGGGCGGCGCCGGAATGGGCGGCAGGTAACCGAGCGAGACGCCCTCCTGGATCAACAGGTCGGCCCCCTTCACCGCCTGGGCGAAGGCCGCTGTCAGCTCGGGGTGGAGGCCGTGGCGGCGGCAGTCGCCGGTGAAGGCGATCGCGGCCTCGGGCGTGCTGACCAGGAAGCCGGTCGAGCCCGGCACGTCGTGGTCGACAGCCAGCAGCCGGACCTTGATCTCGCCGGCCGTCACCGTCTCGCGATCGGCGAGCGCCGTGCCGACCGGCCGCCGCCAGGGCAGGTAGCCGGAGGAGTCGGCGCCGGCCCGGACCGGCTCCATCTCCGCGGGGTAGTAGAGCGGCGCCTCGGGCGCCAGGTGGCGGACCAGGGCCGTGTGGTCCAGGTGCATGTGACTGATGAAGACGCTTGTCCGGCCGTCCCACGGCTCGCCCGCGTAGACGCCCTCCACGGCAGGCGCCTCGCCGGCCGCGACCAGGTCGGCCAGCTCCCTCCCCAGGCGTGGCCGAAGCCCGAGGCTGAAGAGCGCCCGTCCGGGCGCGTGCTCGCGGCCGAAGTCGAAGAGGCAGCGTGAGTCCCCGTGCTCGACGAAGAACTTGAGCCCGGTCGGATTCCCGGTGTGCAGGAAGGTGAGAGTGGTCCTTGCCTCCGTCATCGCGAGCCGACGATCATAGCCATGCCCGAATGGACCCGACGACCGCCTCCAGCTACGCGGCCTCGACCGCGGCCCGGGCGCTGCAGGCTCGGCGCCGGGGGCGGGCGGGCAGGGACGCGGTCTCGGGCTACCTGCTGATCTCGCCGGCCATGGTGCTGCTGATCGTGTTCGTGCTCCTTCCCGCGCTCTGGATCTTCTGGCTCTCCTTCCAGCGCTGGGACCTGATCAGCGGGACCAGCGACTACATCGGGACCGCCAACTACGAGCGGCTGCTGCTCCGCGACGACGTCTTCCGGAAGGCGGTCCTGCAGACCGTCTACTTCGTCGTCGTGACGGTGCCAGTGAGCATGGGACTGGGACTCTTCGCAGCCGTCCTGCTCAACCGCTCGATGCCCTTCCGCGACCTGCTCCGAACGCTGATCTTCACTCCCTACGTGATGCCGATCGTCTCGACCGCGCTGATCTTCAGCTTCATCTACCACCCGGACGTCGGAGTCCTCAACGCCGCCCTGAACGCGGTGGGAGTGCCCAAGATCGACTGGCTCGACTCCCCGCGCTTCGTGATGCCGGCGATCATCCTCTACAGCGTCTGGCAGCACACCGGCTACAACGCGGTCATCTTCCTGGCTGGGCTCGCCAACCTCCCGCCGGAGCTCGACGAGGCGGCCCGCGTGGACGGCGCCCGGACCTGGTCGCGCTTTTGGAGGCTGACCTGGCCGCTGCTCAGCCCGACGACCTACTTCGTGCTCCTGATCAACCTGATCGGCTCCTTCAAGGTCGTCCAGCCGATCCTGATCTTCGCGGGCGGCGTGGGCGGCGCGACCTCTGGCGGCGGCGGCCCCGACAAGGCGGCGGAGACGATCGGCTACTACCTCTACGTGCAGGCTTTCTCCTTCTTCCACGCCGGCTACGCGGCGGCCATCTCGGTCGTGCTCTTCCTGATCATCCTCGCCATCACCGGGCTCCAGATGGGCGTTTTCTCACGCCGGGTCTTTTACCGATGAACAGGCAAGGGGGAGCAGGCTCCCCCTTCCAGAACCCCCACCGGGGCGCAACGCGTTTTGTCGGAATGCAGGACTCATTCGGCCGGGATAAACCCGGCCTACGCGCCTCGCCGTTAACGACCGACGCTGCCTCTCGCCCATCGTGCGGCTGGGGAGCTCGGTGAGCGCTCGCCTGCGCGTCCGCATCCTCGAGCTGGTGCCGCGCTACGCGATCCTGGTCCTGCTCGCCGCCCTCTTCGTCTTCCCCTTCTACTGGATGCTGGTCATCTCGCTGGGGACGCTGCAGTCGGTGTTCGTGTTCCCGCCCATCCTCTACCCGCTCTGGCACTGGGAGAACTTCGCGGTGGCGGTCGGCCTCCAGGCCGATCCCCAGACCGGACAGTTCCTGCAGATCCCCTGGCCGCGCTACTTCCTGAACACGGTCATCGTGGCGGGCGGAACCACGGCGCTGGTGCTGGTCACCTCGGTGCTGGCCGGCTACGCCTTCGCTTCGATGCCGTTCCCCGGCAAGGGCGTCGTCTTCCTGGTCGTCCTCGCCGTCTACATGGTCCCGGCCGAGGTCACGCTGGTCCCGAACTTCATCATCCTCGCCAACCTGCACTGGATCGACAGCTTCCAGGCCCAGATCGTTCCCTTCGGCGCCTCGGTCTTCGGGATCTTCCTGATGCGGCAGTTCTTCCTGGGACTGCCCAACGATCTCTGGGAGGCGGCGCAGCTCGACGGCACCGGGCACCTGCGCTTCCTCTGGTCGATCGCCGCGCCGCTGGCCCGCGCACCGATGATCACGATCGCCCTCTTTCACTTCGTCGCCGGCTGGAACGCCTTCCTCTGGCCCCTGATCGTCACCAACAGCGACGCCTACCGACCGGTGCAGGTCGGGCTCCAGAACTTCAGCTATGCGGACGCGACCAATCCGGTGCTCCACGCCGCCGGGAGCTTGATGGTCACGCTTCCGATCCTCATCATCTTCTTGCTCGCCCAGCGACAGATCGTCGGCGGCATCGCCGCGAGCGGGATCCGCGGTTAGCTTTTTGAAGGGGGATTTGGCTTCGATGAGATCGCGAAGAGTTCTCGGCCTGCTGGCGGCGGTGCTGATGGTCGCCTGCGGAGGGGGTGGCGGCGGCGGCGCGGCGCAGCTGGGCGCGCTCAAGAACACAGTCCAGGTCACCTTCTGGCACGCCCTGAGCGGCAACCTGCAGGCGGAGCTGAACACGCTCACCGACAAGTTCAACTCCAGCCAGAGCACGGTCCACGTGAACCTGGTCGCCAAAGGCGCCTACACCGACCTCAACAAGGCCGTCCTGACCGGTCTGGCCGCCAACCAGCCGCCCGACCTGGCGCAGTGCATCGAGACCGACGCAGCCAAGTACAACAGCTCCAAGGCGCTGGCCGACCTCACGCCCTACATCAACGCCGCCGACGGGCTGAGCAGCGCCGACCTGAAGGACATCTTCCCGGTCATGCTCAACGCGGCCAAGATCAAGGGGACCTACTACCAGTTCCCCTTCAATAAGTCGACCACCGTCGTCTACTACAACCAGGACCTGTTCACCGCCAAGGGCATCAGCGGCCCGCCGGCGACCTGGGACGAGTTCTTCGCCGACGCCGCCAAGCTGGCCGATTCGAGCAAGGGCGTGACCGGCGCTGAAGGTCCCTCGATCGACACCTTCCTGTCGATGCTCTACGAGTACGGGGGGCACCTCTACGACAACGACTCCAGCCCTGGCAAGACGGCCGTCAACAGCGACGCCGGCGTCAAGGCGATGACGCTCTGGTACAACGCCATCAAGGCCGGCTCCGTGAAGCCGATCCCGGCCGGCAACTTCGCCGACCAGACCGACTTCCAGAACCAGAAGACGGCGATGTACATCTCGACCCAGGTCAGCTACCAGTTCATCGTCAAGCCGATCGGCAACAAGTTCAAGTTCGCCGAGACCGCCTTCCCCGCCGGCGACAAGGGCACCAAGGACGAGATGTTCGGCGCCAACCTGTGCGTCCTCAACAAGTCCGCCAAGGACGTCCAGCACGGCGCCTTCCTCTACATCAAGTACCTGACCAGCGTCGACAGCACCACGGCCTGGGCGCAGAACACGTCCTACATGCCCGTGCGGCAGTCCGCCTACAAGTCCTTGACGGACAGCTTCTACTCACAGAACCCGAACCAGGGCGTCGGCCCGAGCGTGCTCAGCAAGGGCGGCCTGATCGTGCTGCCCTCGACGCCGACCAGCAACGAGCAGCGCGACGCGCTGTCGACCGAGCTGGGCAACATCGCAGCCCTGCGCAAGGACCCCAAGACCGGCCTCAACGACGCGGCGACCAAGATGAACGACATCCTGGCCACCGGCTGAAGCGTTCCCGCTGACGGACTATCGGTCATGGCGTAAGGCGGAGCTGCACTGTCACCTCGACGGTGCGCTCCGCCCGGCCACGGCGGAAGAGCTGGCCGGGCGGCCGCTGCGGCTGCAAGCTCCGGACGACTGCGCGTCGCAGGCCGAGTACATCGGCTATTTCGAAGACCAGATCGCGGTCCTGCAGACCGAGGCCGCGCTGGAGCGCTGCAGCTATGAGCTCGGCGTCGACTCCGCGGCCGAAAACATCGACTACCTGGAAGTGCGCTGGGCGCCGCGGTTGCACCTGCGACGCAGCCTGACTGTCGAGAGGGTGATCGCCGCCGTGCTGCGCGGCCTGGACGCGGCGCCGCTGACCGCCGTGGCGATCGTCTGCGCCATGCGCCACCACCCCGTCTTCGAGAACGTGGCCCTGGCCCGCGCCGCGGGCGCCTTCGCGGGCGCCGGTGTCGTTGGCTTCGACCTGGCCGGGGACGAGCTTCGCCACCCCGCCGCTCCACAGCGACCCGCCTTCGAGGCGGCCCGAGCCGCCGGCCTGCGACTGACCTGCCACGCCGGTGAGGCCGGGGGGCCAGAGTCGGTCGAGGAGGCGCTGGACCTGGGGGTCGAGCGGGTGGCACATGGCGTCCTCGGCGCCCGCTCCGCAGCCACCCGCGCCCGGATCCGCGAGTCCGGCGTGGTGCTCGACCTCTGCCCGACCTCGAACTGGAAGTGCAAGGCGGTCCGGTCCCTGGCAGAGCACCCGCTGCCGACCCTGGTCCGCGAAGGCGTCCGCTGCACGATCAGCACCGACTCCCGCACGGTCGCCGGCACCACCCTCAGCCGAGAGTTCGAACTGGCCGAGGCCGAGATGGGCATGACCCCCGACGAGCTCCTGAGGTGCAACCTGACAGCGTATGAAGCGCGCTTCGGTCGCTGACCTCGAGCTCGCCCTGCAGGGCTGGGAGCGCCCGCCCCACCGGGACGGCAGCGGGCCGGACCGGATCCAGGCCGCGGTCTGCCTGCCCCTCCGCGACACGGACGGAGGCGTCACCGTCTGGTGCATCAAGCGCCCGGACGGCCTTCGCCACCACTCCCGCGAGATGGCCTTCCCGGGTGGGCAGAGCGACCCGGACGACGCCGACCTCGAGGCGACCGCCGTCCGGGAGACCGAGGAGGAGCTGGGCATCCCGCGCCGGGACCTGCGGGTGATCGGGACGCTGGCCGCGGTGCCGACGGCGACCTCCCGCTTCACGCTCAACCCGGTGGTGGCCGAGGTCGCGGCGGGTGCCGTGCCAAACCCGTCGCCGACCGAGGTCTCCGAGCTGGTGACCTTCCGGCTGGAGGACTTCTTCCTGGGCCGGCTCCCCTACAGCGCGGTGGACCTGGGTCGCTACACGTCCCCGATCTTCGAGTTCCCGGCCGGCGCCATGTACGGGGCCACCGCCCACGTGCTCAGGGAGCTACTGGAGGTGTATGCGTCAGTCTGCGACCTGGAGCTGCCGGCGCCGAAGCTGACCACGACGGTGCCCTGGGCCTAGCTCGGAAGCTGCGCGAGCTGCTCCACGTGGGCTTCCAGGTGGCCGACCAGGAAGTACTCGAGGCACCAGCGCGCGGTCTTGACGTCCTGAGACCAGGTTTCGAGCTCGCGGTCGAGGTCGGATTCGGCCATCCCCCGCAGCAGGTTCACAGCAGCGTCGACCCCGGTGTCGATCCGGTCGCGCAGGGCCTGCTCGCCCAGCAGGCGCCCGCCCTCGATGCCCTCGATGCGGGTGGAGCTGCCCGGCTCCCGGCCCAGCCGGACCCCGGTGTCCAGCGAACGGCGTAGCTCGCGCGACCAGAACTGCAGCATCTCGGCCGTATGGCCGAGGACGTTGAAGCGGTCCCAGCGGTCGCCGCTCTTCGGATCGGGAGGCCCCAGCTCGTGCGAGTCGCTGATCGGCGCCGCGCGCAGCCGTTCGCGCGCCGCCAGCATCCGCTCGGCCATCTGCTCGAGCTCGGCCATCAGCCCAGCGTCCCGAACAGGCGGTCGCCGAAGTCGCCGAGGCCGGGGACGATGTAGGCGCGGTCGTTCAGTCCCTCATCGAGGGCGGCCGCGAAGATCTTCACCTCGGGGTGGCGCTCCTCCACGACCCTGACGCCTTCGGGCGCCGCGACCACGCAGACGAACCGGCAGTCCTCGCCACCGGCCTCCTTGATGAGGTCGATGGCCCGCGCGCCGGAGCCTCCGGTGGCGAGCATGGGATCGAGCAGCAGCGGCACCTTCCCCTTGAGGGGCGGCAGCTTGTTGTAGTAGATGCGCGCGACGGCGGTCTCCTCGTCACGCTCGAGGCCGATGTAGCCGACGCTCACCCTGGGCGGGAGCTCGAGGACCGGGCCGAGCAGTCCCAGGCCCGCGCGAAGGACGGGGACGGCCACGACCTCCTGCTCCACGACCTCCACCTCGGCCGGACCCAGCGGCGTCTCCACGCGTTCCCTGCGCACGGGCAGGTCGGCCGTGGCCTCGTAGAGAAGCAGGCTGATCGCCTTCCTGGCCAGCGCCCGGAACTCGTCCGGCTGCGTGCGCTTGTCGCGCAGCCCGGCCATGCAGTCTCCGATCAGCGGGTGCCTACTTACGTGCAGCATCGCGCTCGATCAGGCGGCGCACCGCCTCCACGGCAACCTTCAGCATCCGCTCCATGTAAGCCGGGTCGAGGTGATGGATCTCCCCCGCTCCGACCTCGTCCACGACCAGCAGCAGCGACCCTGCCCGGAGCCGGCGGACCGACGCCACCACGAAGAGCGTCGACGACTCCATGTCGTTGGCCACGACGCCCGCCTTCGCCCACATCTCCAGCTCCGCCTTGAGCTTGGGACCGTCTGGCATGGTGTCCGGCACGAGATCGGAGTAAAGAGCGTCGACAGCGCGGATGATCCCCAGGTGGTGGCGCGCGCCCGCTTCCCGTGCCGCTTCGAGCAA
>Ga0209805_1001995_pt1 | contig 12019 bp, 9 predicted proteins | sample GraSoiAngelo_148_FD_185905 | JGI IMG/M metagenome (GOLD analysis project Ga0209805, IMG submission 185905) | Grasslands soil microbial communities from the Angelo Coastal Reserve, California, USA - 14_1009_09_20cm (SPAdes) (version 2) | ecosystem: Environmental > Terrestrial > Soil > Grasslands ... | reverse complement strand
TCAATGACGGCGACCCCGACGCGGACGCGCTCGCCGGGTTCTGCGAAGGACTCGACGTGCGCGTGAACTTGATCCCGTTGAACCCCGGGCCGGTGCCTTCACAGCGGGCACCGTCGATGGATCGCTGTCGCGCCTTCCAGAAGCGCCTGCGCGACTCCGGCATTCGTGCGCTCCTGCGCATGCCTCACGGGCAGCAGGTCGGAGGGGCGTGCGGTCAACTTGCAGGGGCGCGTCGTCTGCTGCGCAACCATGTTGCGGCAGGCTGACAGCTTGCCCGGCATGTGCCTAGGTTTCCCGCCCTATGAAGCGATGGCAGAAGATCGTCGGCGTCGCGATTGCGATTCTCGTCGTAGTGGTCGTCGTCGTTTCGTTCGTGCTCGACGGCATCCTCACTGCAAAGGCGAAGGAGCGGGCGCAGAAGATGTCGCAGGAGTGGGGCCGCCCCGTGCAGATCGGAAGCGTCGCGACCAAGCTCCTCACCGGCCTGGGAGTGCGCGTCTCGGACGTGCAGATCGGGGCCGCCTCCGGCGAGGACATGCCGCTGGTCGACCTGAAGCGCGCCGAAGTGAGGGTGGCGCTGCTGCGCGCCATCTTTTCCGCGGGCAAGAGCGTGCAGGTCCGCTCGGCCGAGGTGCAAGGGCTGACCGTGAACGTCGAGCGGCTCCGCGACGGCACGACGAATCTGCAGCGATTCCAGGAGAAGCTGGCCGCGAACGCGGAGACGAAGCCGAAGGACGAGAAGCAATCCGATCTCTCGTTCTTGCGCGTGGACCATGCGGCGCTGCTCGACGGGAAGATCGCATTCATCGACAAGGCGACGCGCGGCGCGAAGGAGCTGGCGGTCCAACATCTCGATCTGACCGTCAATGACCTCCGCTCGGGGAGACCGCTGGTCCTGCTCCTCAAGGCGGCGGTGCTGGCGGACAAGCAGAACCTCGAGGTCCGGCTGAAGACGGCTCCGCTTCCAGCGACGCTGACGCCGACGCCGACCAGCGTGGCTCTGCACGTGAATCCGCCCATCGACATCGGGCCACTCGGACCGTTCGTCGGCAAGGACGTGGGCCTGCAGGCAGGTACCCTGGATGCGGATTTCGACGCGCAGCTCGGCGCGGCCGTTGCCGGCGGATCGGGCCCCACCACGGTGAAGGGCGCCATAAAACTCGCGGGCCTGAGCTTCGCGGGCGCGGAGGGTGGCAAGAAGCTCGACGTCTCGCTGGACACCGACTTGAAGGGCGATGCGGCGGCCGGCGACGTCCGCATCGACAAGCTCAAGCTGGATGTCGGGCCCGCGGGAATCACCGGTCACGGGAGCGGCAAGGGTTTGACCTCGCCGTCGCCGCGGATCGAAGGGTTGGAGATCGTCTCGCACGATCTCGACCCGGCCCGGCTCGCCGCCTACTACCCGCCGCTGCGCGAGTCCTTGGGAAAGATGCTCGCGGGTCCGATCGGGCTCACCGTGCGCGGCAGCGGGACGCAGTCGGCGCAGGCACTCGAGCTGCGCGTCGATCTCACTCCGGTCAAGGTGGCCATGCCCGGGCAGTTGACGAAGGCGGCCGGTGCCCCGATGACGCTGGTTGCGCACGCCAAGGGCGCCGCCGCCGGCAACGGCCCGCTGCGATTCGACGCGAGATTCGATCTCGCCGGCGTGGACCTGCGTCCCGGTCAGTCGATCGACAAGAAGCCCGGAGACCGGCTCGATCTCGCGATCGAGGGCACCCGCAAGACGAACAAGTCCACTACCGACCCCGACCAGCGCATCGAGCTCTCCGATCTGAAGGCGCACGTGCTCGACGACGAGATCCAGGGCAAGGGGTGGTACGAGATGAAGGGCGTCGCGGCGAAGGCGACGAAGCAGTTCGACCTCGACCTCGCTTCGTCTCATCTCGATCTGGACCGGATGCTGATTCCCTCGACGAGGAAGAAGGAGGAGAGCAAACCGCTCGATCCGGCGACGTTCAAGGGGCTCTCCGGACACGCCAAGGTGCAGATCGCGCGCCTGACGACGAAGAGGCAGACGGCGACCGACATCGTCGCGGACGTGGTGGTCGAGGAGGACCACGTCAAGGTCAATACAGCACAGCTCAAGGCGTTCGGCGGGATCGTGAACGCTGGCGGGACCGAGATGCGCCTCGCGCACCCCGGCGAGCCCTTCCACCTGGTGACGAAGCTCGACGGCGTCGGCCTCGAGAACCTGGTCGCGCTGGGAACCACCCACAAGCTGCTGGCGGGCAAGTTCAACGGCACCATCGACCTGCGCGGCGCTGGGGACCTGGAGAAGACGCTGGCGGGCGTGCTCGACGGAAACGTGCTCGACGGGGTGTTCTATGGAAAGGACATCCTTGCTTCAGTGAGCGGGCCGCTGGCGAAGGCGCTGCCGTTCGGAGCGGCAGGGAAGGTCACCCAGGGCGGCGCGACCAGCCTGGGCAAGAAGCTGCCCTTCGGAGTGACGATCGAAAACGGGGTTGCGCGGCTGAAGAACCCGATCAAGATCTCCCTTCCGGAGGCGGAGATGACCTTCTCCGGGGGAATGCGCGTCGACGGCACGCTCGATATGCCCGGAACAGTAGCGCTCGCGCCTCCCACGGTCGCCGCGCTCACCGGCGGGAAGGTGAAGCCGGCGAATCCGATCCCCGTCAATCTCAAGCTCGTCGGTCCGGCCTGGAACCCGACGGCAACGGAGCTCGACCTGAAACCTGCCGTGAACCAGATCGTCAAAGAAGGGGGTACGGCGTTGCTCGGGCGCGCGTTCGGCGTCGATTCGTCGAAGGCGCAGCAGAGCGTGGAGCAGAAGGCAGGGCAAGTGCAGGACGAGGCGCAGCAGCGCGCGGAGGCGGAAGCGGAGGCGAAACGCAAGAAGCTGGAGGAAGAGGCAAAGAACCGGCTGAAGGGCCTGTTCGGCAAGTAGTTGCTGTTTTCGCTCGCACTGCGCGGCGACGCGAGATAAGAAGGAGGGCGCTCGCGCCGCTTTTGCGGCGGATATCTGCGAATACGGAACAATCGCATGGCAAATCAGACAAGGGATGCGTCGTTTCGCTCCGTCATCGACCGGTTCACGCGCGAACTGACCGCCGTCATCTCGCGCCAGGTGGAAGAGCAGGTGTCCGCGGCCCTGTCCCGCATCCAGGTGGGTGGCGGTGCGCGCGTCCATCTCGACGGCAGGCGCTCCGGGAGACTGTGTCCAGTCCCCGGCTGCGGAGAGCCGGGCGCAGGCCCGCGCAACCGCTGGTTCTGCAAGGACCACGCGAGCAAGCTCTCCGCGGCGGAACAGAAGAGCATCCTCGAACGCAATCGCAGGCTCGCGGCGGAAGGCAAGCTTCCCACGGCGATCCCTGCGCAGCGGATCGTCCGCCTTCCGGCGAAGGCGCCGAGGCCGCGGCGCGCGCTGGACATGAGCTGCCGCGTCGAAGGATGCTTGAACCGCTCGCGCGGCCCGCGGGTCGGGTTCATCTGCGATCAGCACCGCGCGGAGCTGAGCGCGGAGGAACAGCGCGCGGCCCGGGAGCGCTGGAACGCGCGGCAGAGGGGCGCTACGGCGGCGGCCGCGCCCGAGCAGGCGAAGGCGCTGCCGGCGGCGGTCCCGCCCATCGTGCGCAAGGCGGAATCCGCGGAAGCGTAACCAAGCGCGCGCGGGCGGCGTACGATCGCCGCGGAGGTCACGCATGCGCTGGTCCGAGGTGACGCCCAGGTCGCTATACGTTCGCCGCCGCGAGTTCCTCAAGCTCGGCGCGGGCAGCGCGCTCGCTCTATCGCTTCCCGCGTTCGCCAGGGCGAAGGTCGAGCACGGGCCGAAGCTAGCCGGGGTCACCGCCAATCCGAACTATGCGTTGGCGGAGGAGAAGAAGAACTCCTTCGAAGACATCACCACCTACAACAACTTCTACGAGCTGGGCAGCGACAAGTCGGACCCGAGCGAGAACGCGGGCAAGCTGCAGACGCGTCCCTGGACAGTGAGCGTGGAAGGCGAAGTGGGCAAGCCGCGCAAGTGGGACATCGAGGAGATCCTCAAGTCCTTCCCCATCGAGGAGCGCGTCTACCGGCTGCGCTGCGTCGAGGCGTGGTCGATGGTGATCCCCTGGGACGGATTTCCGCTGGCGGACTTCCTCAAGAAGCACGATCCCACCAGCCGGGCGAAGTACGTCGCGTTCGAGAGCGCGGTGCAGCCGCAGATGCCGGGAGTGAAGGGATACGCGGGGATTCCCTTCCCTTATCTCGAGGGATTGCGCATCGACGAGGCGATGCATCCCCTCTCGCTCCTCGTCGTCGGCCTGTACGGCGAGGCGCTCCCCAACCAGGACGGCGCGCCCATCCGTCTCGTGGTTCCCTGGAAGTACGGCTTCAAGTCGGCGAAGAGCATCGTCAAGATCAGGCTACAAGAAAGCCAGCCTCCCACCACCTGGAACCAGTATGGCGGCGGCGCCGAGTACGGCTTCTACGCGAACGTCAATCCGGACGTGGATCACCCGCGCTGGAGCCAGGCGAGGGAACGTCGCATCGGCGAGCTGCTGCGGCGCAAGACGCTCATGTTCAACGGCTACTCGGAAGTGGCCTCACTCTACGCCGGGCTCGATTTGAGGAAGTTCTATTGAAGAAGGCGCTGGTCCCCGCCGCCTTCGCCGCCTGCTGCGTACCTCTGCTCTGGTTCGCCGTACAGGCGGCGACATCGGGCCTGGGCGCGAACCCGGTCGAAGAGCTCCTCAACGATCTGGGATACACCGCATTCGTGCTGCTGGCGCTCACTCTTGCGTGCACGCCCCTGCAGACCGTCGCCGGCTGGAACTGGCCGATCCGCATCCGCAAGCTGCTGGGCGACTTCTGCTTCTTCTACGCTTGCCTGCACATGCTGACGTACGTCGTCATCGACCAGGGACTCGACTTCAAGGCGGTCGCCACCGACGTCCTCAAGCACAAGTTCATCTTCCTGGGGATGGCGACCTGGCTCTTGCTGCTGCCGCTCGCCGTCACCTCGACGCGAGGGTGGCAGCGCCGGCTGGGGTTCCGCCGATGGAAGCGGCTGCACCGCCTCGTCTACCTGGTGGGCGGACTGGCGAGCTTCCACTTCTTGCTCCGATTCAAGACCCCCCGGGTGGAAACCATCGCCTGGATGGGCGTCATCTGCGTGCTCCTCCTCGTGCGGGCGGTCGCCGCCGTGCGCAGGCGCGCGGGAATGGTACAGTCACCTTGAGATGTCGCCGGCAGCGAACATCCTCATCGTCGACGACGACGCGAACCTGCGTCAGAACATTCATTTCATCCTCGACAAAGGGGGGATGAAGTCGGCGATGGCTTCCTCGGGCGAGGAGGCGTTGCAGCGCATGCGCACCACCGCCTTCGATCTGGTGCTGCTCGACGTGCAGATGCCGGGGATGGGCGGCCTGGAAGCGCTGCGGATCATGCGGGAGCGCCATCCCGATGTCGGCGTGATCATGTGCTCGGTGCTGAAGGACATCGCAGTCGCGGTGGAGGCGATGCACACCGGCGCCCTCGATTACGTTACCAAGGACTTCTCCCCGCCCGAGTTGATCGCGCGCGTGCGCAAGACGCTGGCGCAGCTCAGGGCCGGGCGCGAGCTCGAGCGGCTGCACGACGTCGAAGCGACGCACGTGGGCCGGCCGATGGTCCTGGGCAGCTCCTCGCGGATGCGCGCGGTCGTCCAGGTAGCCGAGAAGATCGCCCCCAAGCCCGTGACCGTGTTGATCACCGGGGACAGCGGCACCGGAAAAGAAGTCCTGGCGCGGTACATCCACGCCCGCAGCGATCGCAAGACGGGCCCCTTCGTGGCGGTCAATCTTCCCGCCATCCCCGCGAACCTGGTGGAGAGCGAGCTCTTCGGCCACGAGCGGGGAGCGTTCACCGGCGCCGACCGGCAGAAGCTGGGCAAGTTCGAGCTGGCAAACGGGGGCACCCTGTTTCTCGACGAGATCGGCGACCTGGCGCTCGACCTGCAGGGGAAGATCCTCCGGGCGCTGCAGGAGCACGAGATCGAGCGAGTGGGCGGCGAGAAGCCCATCCAGCTCGATCTGCGCGTGATCTGCGCGACCAACCGCGATCTCGCCAAGCGGGTGCAGGAAGGCAAGTTCCGCGAAGACCTCTTCTGGCGGCTCAAGGTGGTGCCGATCGAGCTGCCGCCCCTGCGCGAACGGCGGGAGGACATCCGCGACCTGGCGCAGCATTTCCTCGCGCGCAACGCGGCGGAGCACGGCCGCGGACCGCAGACGCTGTCGGAGGGGGCCCTGCAGCTGCTCGAGCGCTATTCCTGGCCCGGCAACATCCGCGAGCTCGAGAACATCATGGCGCGGATGGCCGTGGTCTGCGATTCCGAGGTCATCGAGGAGCCGGATCTCCCTTTTGACTTCGCCCTGTCAGCCAGCGCGGAGCCCGAGGCCGAATCGGGGCAGAGCCTGGACGCGGCGCTTCTCGCGTTCGAAAAGAGCTTCTTGCGCAAGGCGCTGAAGCGCAACCAATGGAACCGCAAGCGCACCGCCGAGCAGCTGCAGATCGGATACTCGACACTGAAAGCCAAGCTGAAGTCCTACGGCATCGTCGCTGGCGCCAACGGCGACGAGGACTGATCTCCGCTCACCGGCAGCGACAAGGTGAACGTGCTGCCCTCGCCGGGCTTGCTCTTCACCGAAACCGTGCCTCCATGCGCCACGGCGATGCGGCGGACGTTGGGGAGGCCCATGCCCACGTGCGCGCCGGTGCGCTTGGTCGAGGAGAACGACTCGAACAGGGTCGCGATCCGATCCGGTTCGACGCCCTGGCCCCGGTCCTCGACCGCGAGCACCGCCGCGCCGTTTCCGCGCTCGATCCGCAGGCGCACCGCGGAGCCCGGTTTCGAGGCCTCGATGGCGTTGCGGGTGAGATTGAGCGCGGCGCGCTCCAGCAGGTAGCGATCGCCGCGCACCCACAGCTTGGACGGCGCCGGCTGCAACTCGATGGTCACGTTCGCCTCTTTCGCGTATCCCTGGGCACCCAGGCGCACGCTCTCCGCGAACGCGTTCAGCTCGATGGGGAGGAAGTCCGCAGGCTTCGCTTCGCGCGTCAGATCCGAGAAGTCAGCCACGAAGCGGCGCAGCGTACTCACCTCCCCGGCGAGCGATTCGCGGATGCGAGGCAGGTAGTCCGCGTCGTTCATCGCGGCGAGCTGCTCGATCTGCTGCAGGATGGTGAGCCGGTGGCCAAGGTCGTGCGTGACGCCGGTGGCGATGCGCCCGGCGGTCTTGAAGCGCTCCTCCAGCTCGAGGGACGTCAGCATCCGACGGGCGAAGGCGGAGCCGACCGCGATCGAGATGAGCAGCGTCAGCACGGCGCCGGAGGCGAGGAACTTGAGCGCCGTGCGCGCTCCTCGCAGCGCCTCCTCCGCGGGCTGCTCGACCGCGATGCTCCAGCCGAGATTCGGAAGGGAGGTCCATCCGGCAAGGACGTCACGGCCATCGCCGCTGCGTAACCTGGTGGGCGCGGGCGTTCCGTTGACGAGCCCCGAGGCGAGCGCGGATTCCGCGACCGGCTCGCCGCTGAGCACCGCGGCCCGCATCGCGCCGGAGCCGGCCGCGACCAACCGGCCGGTGCGGTCGAAGGCGAGCGCGTATCCCTGTTCGCCGATGCGGATGCGCTGGACCTGCCGCTGCAGCTCGAGCAGGTCGAGCGTCGCACACACGGCGCGGCCCAGCTTTCCCGATGGAACGCAGACGTCCATCGCGGGCGACAGCTCTGCGATGTACGTCTCGGAGGCGACCTCGTTTCCACGAAGCGCCGCGGCGATCTGCTCGCGATTGAGCATCCGAGGCAGCTCGCGTGGGGACGTTTCCGTGGAGACGAGGCGCAGCTTGCCCAGACTCGGCGCATCGAGCGAGACATCGGCAAGACGCCGCGCCGCGTCCGCTTCGTCCGCGACCGCAGTGCCGATCGCGCGCAGCATTTCGCGCTGCTGCACGATGTACGTCGCAATTCGCGTCCCAGCTTGAGCGGCGATTGCCTCCAGGGCCTCCTGCGAGGCGCGCTCCCCGCGATCCCGAAGGATCTGAAGCCCGAACACCGCGAGAAGGAGGAGCGGGAGCACGCCGCTCGTGGCGACCAGGGCCGTGAGCAGCAAGGCAATGCGGCGGCGGGTCACCGCGCGACCTCCCATTCCGGCAGGGTTTCGAGAGTCTCGTAGGGGCCGAGCCTCGGGTTCACGATTCTAGCGTCGACGACCGCGATGTGGTCGTGGGTGCAGACCAAGGCGGCAGGTGGATCGTCCCGAAGGGCTGCTTCCGCCGCAGCCCAGTCGCCATTCTCTAGCGCGCGGTCAACGGTCCGATTCGAGTACCCAAAAATGTTGTACGGACTACCGGTGCGCCACACCAAGGCCATCGAGCCGGGTGGCCATCGGAGCGGGCGGGCCGTCACCATGTCGAACGCGCCGCCAGCGATGAGCGACAGTGCCTGCTGTGGGGTCACGTGGCGAATCTCACCACCGCGCGCAGCGAGAATGCGCCGCGTCGCCAAGGCAAGCCGTTCGAAAGGTCCCCAGCTCAGAATGCGAAGGCCTCGACCGGTACCCAGGCTGACATCGCTCCTTGGCGTTGTCGCCTTTTCGGCACACTCCGTCGCTCCGTACGCGAGCTCTCGCAATTGCGTCGACGCGAGTGCCTCCGCGAGCTGGACCCGGTCCGGGCGAGCCAACGCGGGATTGAAGACGAGGGCGTCGGTGCTTCGTCCGGCTCCATGAATGATCTGCAACGAAGGCACGTCTCGAAAGAATTCCACCGAACGAGGCTCGACGTCGATGATCAGGTTTGCATCGCCCTTCAAGGTGTGCGCGAATGCATCGCGAGGAGTCTTGTAAGCGGTGAGGCGTACCTCGTTGACCCGTCCAGGCCGCGGGATGCGCCGGTTCAGTCGGAGCTCGCTCGCGGACTGCGATGCGACTGCGAAAGGTCCGCTTCCCACGACCCTGCCTTGCGATTCGCGGAAAACGTACGCCTGCAGCAGCAACGCGTCGATCGGCAACCCTGGTTGCCGCGATTGAATCACGAGTGCGCCTGCGGCTGGCGCGACGCTGAGACCGTCAGATTCCAGCGACCGGACCACATCTGCGTCGGTCACCGGCGCTCCGTCGCTGAACGTCGCGTCGGGACGCAGTTCGATGCGCACCTGCTGGTTCGAAACTCGTTCGAGACGCGAGGCGAGGATGGGCTTCAGCTCTCCGTTCGCGTCGACGGTGACAAGCTTGTCATAGACCCACGGCTGGGCGATCGATGCAAGCGCGGGTTCGCTGCCTGTGGGGGCGAGTTCACCGAGCGGCCCCCACAGGGCGACCGTGACAACGACGGGAGGTACCGGCGGCGCCGTGCATCCGATAAACGCGGTGAGCAGCAACGAACGCACCTGCTCTTCTTTGCCGCGTTACTCCGCGGAGTCAACGATGCGCCGCTCGGCGCTACGCCACCGGCGGGCTGTGGACGATTGCTCCACACGCATTCGGAACGCGAACGGACTTCCTCTTCGAGCGATTGATCTTCATCGTCTTCTCCAGTTTTGTTCAGGCTGCTTCTGTCCACTCCGGGTCCGGAAACTCCGCGAGGTAGCGGTGGACGACGCTCTCGTGGAAGCTTTTCTCGAACATGTCCTTCTTGCAGGCCACCTCGTCACGGCGGCCCGTCTTGAGGAACTTCCCGCCCAGGCAGCCGCCGACGCAGACCGGCAGGTACGGGCAGTCGCCGCACTTCTCCCAGGGGCGCAGTTCCAGCAGCGGCGCAACCCTCTCGGGCATGGAAGAGGCCACCTGTGCAACCTCGAGGCCGGGCAGGCCGGCGACCGCGGGGCACTTGTAGATGCGGCCTTCGGGATCGATGGTGTAGTTGTTCTTCCAGTGCAGCTCGCAGGGGCCGAGCAGCCCTTCCAGCGTCGCCCCGTTCTCAGCAGCCGGTGCCATCTTCCGGCGCTCGATCGACTTGTTGAGCTGCACCAGCGTCTGGGTCTCCTGCTTCTCACTGCATCCAGTGCAGGTGCCGCTACTGCGCTGCTGCGTGTCGACCATCGGCCGGAACTGGATGCCGGCGAGAAGCGGCGCCACGCCGGTCTGCTGGAACCGATCGAGCAGCGCTTCGAACGACGCCGCCTGGTCCGGGAAGAAGTGCCCGCCGACGTACACCTTGCAGCCGGCGCGCGCCAGCGCGACCACGTTGTCGAAGATGACGTCGAAGGTGCCGCGGCCGTCGCGGTACACGCGCATCCGGTCATGCGTTTCCCTGTCGCCGTCGAGGGTGATCTTGAAGCTGCCGGGGGCGAACGACTCCATCTTCTGTGCGAACTCGATGTCGAGCTGGATTCCGTTGGTGGTCATGTGCCAGCGGAACTTGCCGCCGCGCGCTCTCATCGAGGCGGAAAGCACCTCCGCCGTCCGCAAGCAGTAATCCTTGCGCGTCGTCGGTTCGCCGCCGAAATAGTGGACGTAAAGCGTGGGCAGCCCGCGCTCGTCGACTTGCCGCAGCAGCCACTCCAGCGTTGCGTCCTCGGTGGGCGACGACATCTTGGTGAAAGAGGGATGCTCCTTCTGGAAGCAGTAGTTGCAGGCGAGGTTGCACTGCAGCGTCGGCATCAGCGTCACGTACATCGTGCCGGGGACGCCCTCCCTCGCCTTGTCCAGGTGCGCCGAAACGCGCGCGTCGTCTTCGCCGCGGCCCTCGACGAGAAACCGGTCTTCGACGAGCACGCCCTGGGTCTCGCGCTCCTCGGCGGTGGCCGGTGCTCCGCCGGCCGACCAGCGGTCGACGGCGCGAAGCGTCGCGTCGTCGATGCCGACGTACCGATCTTCGAGAACGCTGTAGAGGACGTGCTCTCCGGGCCGCACGTTCTCGTACGCGACGACGAATCGCGACAGTTGCATTTGTCGGGTTCGGCACGCAACGGCGGTGCCAGATCGATCACGCGCCTTCACTCAGAGTGAGTGAGCCAGGGTTTCGGCCGAAGGCCAGATTTCAGGCTGGCGATCGAGGCTCGGAACCGGGCCCCGATTGGTGCGGCGCCACCCGCGAGCGATCTCGACGCGGCGCTCCGACGCGTCTCGAACACCTTTATAGGGTCGCGCGCGTCGAGCTGGCCAGCGTGTTGGCCGATCCGGCCAGTTACCGGGCCACCGTGCTGGCGCGCTGCTTGCTCGGAGTCCGAAACCGTGACCAAGCAAAAGATCATCGCGGTACGCCACCTGCGCGCAGGAGGGCGCGTGATCCCGGTCCACTTCTCCCGCAACGCCGGAGGCTCGGTTGCGGGGCGGGCGGTGCTCGGCGCCCAGGACACCCCCATCCTCGATGGCCCCGATCCGGAGGCGGTGCTCGCGGTCCTACGCGACGTCATCGACGGGCTGTTGCTGGCGCGACGACCCGCCTTGGCGAGCCGCGGGTAGAGCTAGACCTTTCGCAGGCGGCGCGCCGCGAAGACTCCCAGGACGCCGGCGGCGCAGAGCGCGATGACGATGGGGAGCCAGACCAGCGATCCATGCAGCGTTTCGCCGCGCTCGATCGCCTCGACGCCGGGCAGCAGGGACCCTGCCCAGGAGTAGAGGAGCGTTCCCGGCGCCATTCCGATCGCCGTGCCGATGGCGAGATGGCGCAGCCGCATGGGCGTCAGTCCCAGCACGGCGTTGCTCGGCGTGTAAGGCAGGATCGGCGAGAGCCGTACCAGGACAACCGTCAGGATTCCCCCGTCGGCGGCGAGGTTCGCGAGCGCGCGCACCTTCCGACGTTCGAGCAGCGCTTGCGCGGCAGCCGCTCCACCCAGCGCGCGAGCGATGCTGAACGAGGTCGCCGCGCTTGCGACCACCGCGGCAAGCGAAATGATCGTCCCCCAAGGTCCGTACAGCCACCCGCAAGCGACGATCAGCGGGATGACCGGGAAGAGCAAGAGGGTCAAGAGGTAGATCGATGCGAACGTGGCGAGAACGCCTGGCCATCCCAGCGCGTGAACGAGCTTCGCGCCGGCGACGATCCAGCGCTGCAGCGGCAGGCTCCGGGCGAGAGCATAGAGCGCGAAGAGGATC
>Ga0209805_1001992_pt1 | contig 12023 bp, 11 predicted proteins | sample GraSoiAngelo_148_FD_185905 | JGI IMG/M metagenome (GOLD analysis project Ga0209805, IMG submission 185905) | Grasslands soil microbial communities from the Angelo Coastal Reserve, California, USA - 14_1009_09_20cm (SPAdes) (version 2) | ecosystem: Environmental > Terrestrial > Soil > Grasslands ... | reverse complement strand
GATGCGGCCAAGGACCTGCTCGCGAAAGAAGGCTATGACCGCATCTACGGAGCGCGGCCGCTGCGGCGCGTGATCACCAGCCGGATCGAAGACCAGCTGTCTGAGCACCTGCTGCGCGGAAAGATCGCGCGTGGCGACACCGTGCAGATCGACGTCGAAGGCGAGGACGCCCTCAAGTTCACGCCCGTGAAGCATCGCCACAAGGAGCCGGCCGGGACCGGCGCCGCGGCCAAACCGTAAAGCTCGCGCTCGGCCGCGAGGGTTATTCGTAAGGACGGCCGCCGCCGGCACCGGCGGCTTTCGCGCGTCGATGTAAGCGGCGGTTGCCGGCAACCGCGCGTCTCGGCCCCCAAGCGCGGGCATGGTGGCGGTGGCGGCGGCGACAATGACTCCCGATGAGCGCACCGATGCCGCTCCGCCTACGCCCACTGGAGATCGGCGACGTCCTCGACGAGATCTTCCGGATGTACCGCCGGCACTTCCTCCTCCTCGCGGGCATTGCGGTGGTCTTCTCCGTACCGCTGGCCGCCCTCGCCGGGTATGGCTTCTTCGCGCTCTTCAGCGATCTGATCGGGCAGGCAAGCTCGGGCCAGACGCCAAACCTGAACGCGTTAGCGCCCTCGCTCATCACTCTGGGCGCGGGCAGCATCGTCAACTTCGCGATCACGCCGGTTCTCTACGGGGCGCTGTCCGCCGCCATCTGCCAGTCCGCCATCGGACGGCCGGTGACCTGGTGGGGCGCGATCAAGGCAGCTCTCAGGCGCTACCTGCAGGTCGCGGGCTATCTCATCCTGCTGGGCCTGATGTCGATTGCCTTCTGCCTGTTCCCGTTGTGGATCTGGATCGCGGTCGGCTGGGTGGCGGTGCTGCCAGCGATGTTCATCGAGAACATCGGCCTCGTGGACGCGATGAGGCGGAGCTGGAGCCTCGTTCAGGGCCGCTGGTGGCGGACCTTCTTCATCCTCTTCCTGGTCTTCGTCCTCAACTACGTGGTGTACCTAGCGTTGGGCGCGTTCCTCTACCTCGGCCAGAGCCTGCTTTCGATCTTTGTGTCGCCGTACCTCGCCGTCGCCCTATATGAGGGCGGCGTCGTCCTTGCGAGCGCACTGACCCATCCGATCCTGCAGATCGCGATAGTCCTCATCTACTTCGACCTCAGGGTCCGCAAGGAGGCTCTCGACCTGTTTCAGCTGGCGCAGCGCGTGGCCGCGCCCGCGTGAACACCGGCAAGGCTGGGACCGCAGTCGTGAGCGCCCGCGCTCTCCTCGCGCTGGCCGCGGCGATCGTGCTGTTTGTCATCAGCTCACCCCGCGGCGCGTGGGCGGACTCACCCACGCCTAGCTACCAACAGGCAGTCTCGAGCGCGCTGGACATCGTCCGCCAGGCGTCTCCCGGCGACGTCGATGCAGCACAGCAGGCCAGCGTGGTTCTGAAGGCTGGCACGGGAGTGACCCAACCCGAGATCCTGGCCGACCTCACTGCGACACCACCCGCCTTCGCCGACGCTCAAAGGCGGCTGACTGCGCTGCTCGACGCGATCGACCACCCCGCCAACACCGCGGACCCCGACCTCGCCCAGGCCAGGCTGCACGACGTGCTTTCGATGTCGCGCTACGACGCGCTGCATCGCCAGCCATCCGCGCTCGACAACTTCGCACAGTGGGTGCGCGACCGCATCAACGACCTGCTGCGCGCCATTTTTGGCAACACCGGACCGGCGGGATCTGTGCCTACCTGGGTCGTCTACTCGGTCGGCGTGCTGATCATGGCCGGCGTCGCATTCGTCGTCTTCCGCTCCACGCGCGGAAGGTTCTCGGGCGGCTTTGCCGTCGAGGGCGTCGAAGGGCCTCACACGCCTGCGGACTTTTTTGCAGAGGCGGATCGGCTCGCCGCCAGAGGCGACAGGATCGCCGCGATCCGTGCTCTTTGCGCCGGCGTCGCCGCCACGCTGGCCGGCGAGCGCACCTGGGAGGGCAGCCCGCTGACTGTGCGAGAGATCTTCCAGCGTGCGCCAGACCCAGCGCGGTTGCGCCCGCTCCTGCTGCCATTCGAGGCCGCGGTTTACGGCGGCCGCGAGGTCGACGAGGAGGCCTACGGGCGCGCCGCCGCGGTGGCGGCGCAGTTCCGGGCACCGCTGGAGAAGGCCGCTTGAGGGGAGCGAGGGCGTGGATCGCCGGCGCCGTCCTTCTGCTCGCCCTGTTCGGCGCCGTCGTCGTCGGGCAGCAGCATCCGGACTCGCCTGAGCACAGCACAAACAGCGACGCGGCAAACGGCGCCTCGGCGCTGATGCTCTTCGCGTCGGCGATGGGCCACCCGACGAACCAGATCACCGGCTCTTTCGCGCCTCCGACCGCGAACGGTCTCATGGTCGTTCTGACCCCCACCAGCACGTTCAGCTCCAGCGAGGCAAGCGACACCGCGGCGTGGGTGCGACAGGGGGGTGTGCTGATCTACGCGAGCGAATCCGGCGACTCGGAGCTCGACGGAGCGCTCGGTGTACAGCGGATCCAGGCGCTGGTGGGAGTGTCCACAGTCAACTCCTCCGGGCCGATGGTGCAAGGGGTGAATCACGTCGCGGGTGGCGACTTTGGTCAGCCCTTCCGAACCAGTCCCGACCAGGTTGCCCTGTTGCGGGTCGGGCCCTATGTCGTCGCTTACATGCAGCGGATGGGTGCGGGCACGGTAATAGCCCTCTCCGATCCGCTCGAGCTGTGTAACGGTTACCTGGACAAGGCCGACAACGGGCGCCTTGTGGCCGACCTGCTTGGTCTTGTCGGTGCCGGCGCACCGGTGGCCTTTGACGAATTCCACCACGGCCTCACCATCACCGACCTCACGCCTTCAGCGTGGATCATGACGCCGTGGGGGGCGGCGCTCTTATGGCTCATCGTCGCTGTGTTTGTGGGGCTGCTTCTACGCGGGCGCAGGTTTGGCCCCCTCATACCGCGGCGCGCCGAGGCGTCGCGGGCCGAAGCCGAGTGGACGGTCGCGGTTGGTGAGCTGCTGCGCCGCGCCGGCGCAAGAGCGGTGACGTTGGGCGTGCTGGCGAATGCGAGCGAACGCGCGGTGGCGGCGTCGACGGGGCTTCCTGTGCAGCCGCGCGAGCGCTTCTGGTCGGCGCTGTGGCAGCGCGCGCCCGAGGTCGCGGCCGAGCTGGATTCCGCCGAGCGTGCTCTGTACAGCTCCGCCAGCAACGAGCGAGACCTGCTGCACGCCGCGCAGCGCCTGCACCGGATCGCCTATCCAGTCTCTGAAGAACGCAGGAGGCGCCGTCCACAATGAACAAGGAAACGCAATGACCGCAAACGTCGCTACCGCCACCGACTTCTACAGCCGCTTTCGCGAGCAGCTGAGCAAGGCGATAGTCGGGCAGGACGAAGCCATCCGCCTGTGCGCGGTTGCACTCATCGCTCGCGGACACGTGCTGCTCGAAGGCGTGCCGGGTACCGGCAAGACACTGCTGGCCAAGGCGATCGCGCGCGCTCTCGCGCTGGACTACGGCCGGGTGCAGTTCACTCCCGACCTCATGCCCGCAGACATCCTGGGCACCTCGGTGTACGACCTCACGACCCGCACGTTCTCGCTGCGGCGAGGGCCGATCTTCACCAACGTCCTGCTCGCCGACGAGATCAACCGCGCCCCGGCCAAGGTGCAGTCCGCCCTGCTGGAGGCGATGGAGGAGGGAGGCGTCACCCTGGAAGGGCAGCAGCTGGCGCTGCCGCAGCCCTTCTTCGTGCTCGCGACCCAGAACCCGGTCGAGTACGAGGGCACGTATCCGCTGCCGGAAGCTCAGCAGGACAGGTTCCTGTTCAAGGTCCGGCTCGATTACCCGTCGGCCGCGGACGAGATGGAGGTCCTGCGTCGCTGGGAGTCGGGGATCGAGCTCAAAGACCCGACCAAGGCGGGCGTCGAGCCGGCGCTGGGCGCCGCTGAAGTGGAAGCCTGCAGGCAGCAGGTGGCGGGGGTCGTGCTGGACGAAAAGATCCGCCGCTACGTTGTCGAGCTTGCGATCGCGACCCGCAACTCACCCGAGATCGCTCTCGGCGCGAGCACGCGAGCCGAGGTTCTGCTCATGCTGGCGGCGCGGGTGTTGGCCGCTTTCGACGGATCCGAGTTCGTGACCCCGGACCACGTCAAGGCGATCCTCGCCCCGGCCTTCAGGCACCGCCTCCTGCTGCGACCCGAGGCGGAGGTCGCAGGCCAGACGCCGGACAGCGTGCTCGAATCCGTCTCGGCGCGGGTGGTGCCGCCTCGCTGATGCGCGGCTAGATGCTCCGAGGTCTCTCGCCTCAACCACGTCTGCTGTGGGCGATCGCCATCGGCGCGGGCTTGATCGCGCTTGCAGTGGCGGCGCCCGTGCTGGTGCTGCTGGCGGTCCTGTATCACGTTGGCCTGGCGGCGGTCGTCGCTCGCGACCTCGCGATGCTTCCGACCTCCGGCTCGTACCGCGCACGGCGCTTGATGCCTGAGCCCTTCTCGCTTGGAGAGCACGAGGAGGTGAAGGTGATCGTCACCAATGCCGCGGCGGCCGGCCTCAAGGCACGACTCGCCGATCATGCCCCGGCCGGCCTCAACCCGCGGCCGCGCGAGGTGGGCGGCAGCTTCGACCCGAAGGGGACCATCGCGCTCTCCTACGCGACCTCATCGCCGCGTCGCGGTGCCTTCCGGTTCGGCCAGCTCGACCTGCAGGTTTTCCGCAAGGACGGCTGGCTGCGGCGGCAAGTGCGCCTGCAGCTGCCGCACGAGGTGGCGGTATTTCCGAACATCGTCGCAATCAAGCGCATCCAGCTGACGTTGCGTCGGGGCCTGCGCGCGCTGGTCGGGCAGCGGCGCGCGAAACCGCCAGGCGCGTCCACCGCCTTCGCCGGACTCCGGGATTACGTGCGGGGCGACGATGTAAGGCGTATCAGCTGGACCGCCACCGCGCGCCGCGACCGGCCGGTGATGGTCGAGGTCGAGGCGGAGCGCGGACAGCAGGTGATGATCGCCATCGACTGCGGCCGGCTCATGACCGCGCCAGCCGGTGAGCTGGACAAGCTGGACCATGCGGTCAACGCGGCTCTGATGCTGGCCTGGGTAGCGCAGGCCCATGGCGACCGGGTCGGGCTCATGACCTTCGACGATCGCGTCACCGGCTTCATCAAGCCGGAGCGTGGAACCACACAGCTTCACCTCCTGACGCAAGCGCTGTACGCGATCAAGGCTTCTTACGTTGAACCGGATTTCGGGCACGCGCTCACGCACCTGGCGCTGCGCGTCGGACGCAGGTCGATGGTCGTGATCCTCACCGACGTGCAAGACCCGAACGCGTCGCGCGAGCTGGTGGCCCACTGCCTCCGCCTCGCCGCCCGTCACCTCGTGCTGGTGGTGGCCATGAGCGATCAGGAGGTCTTGAGCGCTCGCTACGCCCCTGTCACCTCGTCTGCGCGGGCATATCAGTGGGCCGCGATGGAAGAGTTCGTCGCCAGCCGTCGTGAGAGCTTCGAGCTGCTGCGCAAGGGCGGGGTCCTTGGACTCGACGTTGTCGCCGGCAGCCTCAGCCCTGCGCTGGTCGAGCGCTACCTGGAGCTCAAGGAGAGGGCGCTGCTCTAAGAGGGCGTGGCCGGCGGCGTTCGGTGCGTCCCGCCAGCAGCAGATACGCGTACAGCAGTGACCCCGTGCTCAGACCGATGAGCAGCTTGGCAGCGAAGGGCGCATCCGAAGGCGAGATGTTGCCTTCGATGATGCCGGCCACGACCAGCAGCGGCGCCAGCCCGAGCACCAGCGTGAACGCCCGCCCCGTCGCGATGACAAGAGCGTCCGAGCGCTTGCGGTTTCCCGGTGACACAAGGGCCCATCCCATCAGCAGGCCACCCCCGCCGATCGCAACCACAATCGACAGCTCGAGCACGCCATGAGCGATGACGAAATCAAACAGGCCACCGCCGAGCCCGTACGCCTGGGTGAGGCCGAACAGCCCGCCCAGGCTGATGCCGTTGTTGATCATCACCCAGATCACAGGCAGGCCGAAGACGACTCCGAAGGCAAACGCGAGAAAGACGACCCCGATGTTGTTGGTCATGATCGCCCCGGCGGCCTGGATCCTCTCGTCGGGAGGGATGTGCGTCCACAGCTCGTGGTGATGGACCTTATCGATCAGATCCGCGGGCGCGATCCCGTAGGCGGCGTCGGGGTTCGCGAGCACGACGAAGAACGCGATGATCGCGGGTCCGAAGAGCAGCGCGGCCGACGCCAGCAGGTAAGGCCATGCTCCCCGATACGTCTGCGGCAGCGTACGCGTGTAAAAGCTCCGCGCCCGGCGCCAGACGTCCCCTCCGCGCCGGTAGACGACCCCGTGTCCGCGCGCGACGAGGCCGTTCAGGTACCGGCGCACCGGCTCGTCGGGCCAGTCGCGTTGAGCTCGAGCCAGGTCAGCCGTAGCCCGGCGGTACAGAGCGGCCAGGGTGAGCACCTGCATGGGATGCAGCGGGTTCAGGCGCCCCGCGCTACCGCGAGCGATGAGGTTCTCCAGGTGGTTCCAGTCCTCGCGGCGGCTCGCCACGAACTCTTCGGCCCTCATTACGGAGCCCAAAATAGCCCAATGGAGCAGTTGCTTCCTGACAGTGAGCTGGTTGTCGCGACGCCAGAGCGCGTCTCGTTCGACTACCAGGTCGCGGGCCTGGGGACCCGGGCCATCGCTCAGCTGCTCGCCCTGCTGATCCTCTCGGCGCTCCTGGTCGCGCTCCTCTTCGCCGGCACCTTCGCCGGAATCGTTTTCGACTCGGGGGTGGTGGCCGACCTGATCTGGATCCTGGGCAGCTTCGTCGTGATCTTCGGCTACTTCTGGGTCAGCGAGGCCATGTGGTCAGGGCAGACGATCGGCAAGAAGGCCTTTCGACTGCGTGCCGTCGGTGACCGAGGTGAGCCGCTGACCCTCATCCAGGCCGGCATCCGCAACGTCGTGCGCATCGTCGACTTCCTGCCCTACGGCTACGGCGTGGGCCTGATCGTGCTGTTCATCAACGGCAAGGGCAAGCGGCTGGGAGACCTCGCGGCCGGCACTGTCGTGGTGAAGGATTCCGATCACGTCTGGCTCTGGCAGCTGCCCGGCGCCCGACCCGTCGACTTTCAGGTGGCATCCGGGCAAGACGCGCAGATGCGCCTGCCGCCGGGTTATCCGCCACCACCGCCGCCGCTGATTCCGCCGCCACCGCCAGCGCCGGAGCCGGCGGCTACCGGGCCGAGTCCATACACGCTGGCCTCGAACGCGGAAAGCATCCTGCGCCGTCTCGACCCCGAGCTCCGCAGGTTCGTTGGCTCGTATGCGCATCGAAGGCCCGCCCTGGGGTTGGACCTTCGTGTGCAGCTCGCGGGCGGCATTCAGCCCGGCCTGCGTCGGGCAATGCCCGACATGTTCGAGCAGCAGGGTCCGCTGGCGACCCTTGACTACCTGGCCGACCTGGAGCGGGGGCTGGCGACCTAGCCTCGAAGCTCCCGCCATTCGAGCCCGAATGGTGCTATCGCTGCGCCCCGGTGGGGCCATTTGTGCCCGAATGGCGGGGTGGTCAGCGGGGACGCGGCGCGGGGTTCAGCAGCCAGGTCCTGATCTGATTCGGGGTGAGGTTGCCGCCAGTGACGATCATCGCGATCCTCCCGCCACCCAGCGTTACGCCCAGCTTCTTTGCCGCGGCCAGGCCGACGGCGCCGGCGGGCTCGACGATCAGGCCCGCGTCGTTCATCAGCATGCGCATCGCCTCGATGGTCTGGTCATCGCTGACGTGGACCACGTCGTCGACAGTCTCCTTCATGTCGCGCACCGCGTCCGCCACCGGCGCGCGCACAGCGATGCCATCGGAGATGGTCGACATGCTCTCGGTCGAGACAACGCTTCCGGCGCGCCACGAAAGCTCCATCGCCGGTGCGCCCTCGGGCACAACTCCGATCACGCGTGTCGATGGTGACTCGCGCTTCATCCAGAGTCCGACGCCGGTGACCAGTGCTCCATCGCCAAGTGGAACGAGCACCACGTCGAGCGACTCCTCCATCCGGCACAGCTCGAGGGCGATCGTGCCCGCACCTTCTGCGATCGGTGCGACCGCGCCGTCTTCGATGAACATCGCTCCGGTTTCATCTGCGTACCTCCGCGCGGCGTCTTTCGCCCCGTCGAAGTCGTCGCCTTCGAGCACGACGTCCGCGCCAAGCGCGCGCATGCGCTCGATCTTGAGCGGGTTAGCGTTGGTGGCCGCGAACACCGTGATGGGAATTCCCCGCTTGCGAGCTGAGTACGCCATGCCCTGGCCGAAGTTGCCGGCGGACGCGCAGACGTATCCCGGCTTCTGCGAGCCCAGCCGGTGAAATAGGTGCTCCGTGCCGCGGCCTTTGAAGGATCGGATCGGGTTGAGGCACTCCACCTTCAACAAGACCTCGACGCCCAGCTTTTCACTGATCGGACCGCAGACGTACTGAGGCGAATCTTTGAAGACCGGATCGATGACCTGATACGCCTCGGCGATGCGCTCGATCGAGATCGTCTGATCCACAGACGCGAAGCATAAAAAAGCGCCACCCCGGGGGTAGTCAGGGTGGCGCCACAGCGGGGAGGGACCTTGGGGTGACCGCAGTCTCCTCTCCAAGATGAAACGCCTGCCTGCGTAAAAAGCTACGAGTTCACTTGTAAAAAGGGGCCCCCGGCCACAAAGTGGGGTGGTGCCGAAAGCTTCGATCACATTCGTCTGCACGGAGTGCGGAGGAGAAACCCTTCGCTGGGCCGGCCAGTGCCCCCACTGCCAGGCCTGGAACACGCTCCAGGAGTTCCAAGCCCGCAAGCCCGAACCTGGGCGGCGGGCCAGGTCCGAGCCCAGGCAGAGTGGCGTGGGCGGCTTCTCCCGTCCGATACCCCTCACCGAGATCACGTCCGACAGTGCGCCTCGCCGCCGCCTGGCCTGGGGAGAGCTCAACCGGGTGCTGGGCGGAGGCATCGTCCCCGGAAGCCTCGTGCTGGTCGGCGGTGAGCCCGGCGTTGGCAAGTCGACGCTGCTGATGCAGGCGGCGCGCCAGGTCGCGGGTGGAGGCGGGCAGGTCCTGTACGTCTCCGGCGAGGAGTCGAACCAGCAGGTCCACATGCGCGCGGAGCGCCTGGACGCTCTGGCGGAGGACATCCTCCTGCTGGCCGAGACCGATCTCGACGCGATCTGCGAGGCGATCGTCGCGGTGCGGCCCGGCCTCGCGGTCATCGACTCCATCCAGACGGTCATCGACCCAGGCCTCTCAGGCACCGCCGGCAGCGTGACCCAGGTGAGGGAGTCCGCCGCCAGGCTCATGAGGCTGGCCAAGGAGGAGGCAATCCCGATCTTCCTCGTGGGCCACGTGACAAAAGAGGGAGCGATAGCCGGACCGAGGGTCCTTGAGCATATCGTTGACACGGTGCTTTTCATGGAAGGCGACCGCCGCCAGGAGCTCCGACTGCTGCGCGCGATGAAGAACCGCTTCGGATCGGCCGAGGAGATCGGTGTCTTTGCCATGGGCGAGCACGGCCTGGAGGAGGTGCCTGACCCGTCAGCCGCGCTGCTGAGCAACGCGACGACCTCATCGCCAGGCACCGCGGTTGTCGTTGTCATCGAAGGCACGCGGCCGCTGCTGATCGAGGTCCAGAGCCTCGTCAACAAGAAGGAAGGTGGCTACCCGCCCCGGCGGGTCGCCAACGGATTCGACCTCAACCGCCTCCACATGCTGCTGGCGGTCCTCGACCGCCGAGGTGGCGTGCCGATGGGGGAGGCGGACGTTTTCGTGAACGTGGCGGGCGGCATCCGGATCACGGAACCGGCCGCCGACCTTGGACTTGCCTTGTCGATCGTCAGCAACCGACACAGCGCGCCACTGCCGGACGGCCTGGCTGTGGTCGGTGAGCTGGGACTGGCGGGCGAGGTCCGGCGCGTGGCCCAGCTCGAGCGGCGCCTCAACGAGGCGGCCCGGCATGGCTTCACGCGCGCATTGATTCCGGCCGGCTCGCGAGCCGCCCGGCCGTCCGGCCTCGAGGTGATCGAGGTGCGGACACTGGCGGAGGCTGTCTCCGCGCTCTTTTCTAAACACATCCGGTCCGGCGCATTCATAAAGGAGGCCGGCGTCTCGGTCTCCTGAGGAGGTTCCCGTGAGACGTTCCGATACCCTCGCCCTGAGAGTGGGGCTGGGGGTCGGGGTCGTTGGTGGCTTCGTTCTCGGTTACAGCCTGGTCCGCCTGTCGGGGATCACGCACCAGGGTTGGGTGCTGATCCTGCTGACGACGCTCGAAGGGCTGATCTTCGCGTACCTGGGCACGCCCTACGTGCTCGGCGGCTGGCGCGGATTCAACCGAGGCCTCATCAACACCCCCCTGCCAGACCTGCTCAGCGGCCTGCTCGGCATGGTGGTCGGTCTTGTGATCGCCGTGCTGGTAGGCGTGTTCGTCCGTGAGCTCCCGTTCGGATATCTGCTCTCATCCATCCTTGCTCTGCTGCTCGCAGCCCTCGGCGCCTCGGTTGGCGTCACCAGGCGGGCAGAGCTCGCTTCGATCTTCTTCGGGGGTTCCGTCGAAGCAGGGAGCCACCGCCTGACCAAGGTGCTGCTCGACACGTCGGTCATCATCGACGGTCGCATCCTCGACATCGCCAAGACCGGCTTCGTCGACATGCCCCTCGTCATCCTCAGCTCCGTCCTTCGTGAGCTGCAGCTGGTCGCGGACTCCGCCGACGCCATGCGTCGCCGGCGCGGGCGGCGCGGGCTCGACGTCCTTACCGAGATGCAGAAGGACACCTCCGTCACCCTCGAGGTGGTCGACGACGAGGCCACTCCGAGCACCGAGATCGACGCCCACCTCGTTCGCTTTGCGAAGCGCAAGGGCTGGGCCATCATGACCAACGACTTCAACCTCAACCGCATAGCCCACCTCGAAGGAGTGGCTGTGCTCAACCTGAACGAGCTCGCACAGGCGATGCGACCGGTCGCGATCCCGGGCGAGGAGATCATCGTCACCGTCGCGCGCGAGGGCAAAGAGCCGGGCCAGGGGGTCGGCAGCCTGGACGACGGGACGATGGTCGTGGTGCAGAACGGGCGGCGCCTGATCAACCAGACCATCAACGCGGTGGTCACGTCCGTCATCCAGACCTCGGCCGGCCGGATGATCTTCGCCGAGCCGTTGGGACAGGACGGACGGCGATCGGGAGCTCGCAACCGCCATGAAGAGTGAGGCTCCGACCGTCTGATGCCGACAGTGGGAGCCATAGTGGCGGCGGCCGGCTCGGGCTCACGCCTGGGTCGCGGCAGCAAGGCGTTGGTGAGGCTCAACGGTCGTACGACCCTGGCCCGCGTCCTGGAGCTTTTCCTCTCGATGGACGAGGTGGACAGGATCGTCGTTGTCGGACCTCCAGCGCGCCTGGAGGTCGCCGAGCAGGAGGTGGCGTCGCTGCATCCGAACAAGCCGGTGCTCGTCAGGCCCGGCGGCGAGAGCCGGCAGGAGTCGGTCCGCGCCGGGATCGCAGCGCTGGGCGAGTGTGACTACGTCCTGGTCCATGATGCCGCGCGGCCTCTCGCCTCGCCTGCGCTGGTGCGCAGGGTGCTGGCGGCCGCCATCGAGTCGGGGGCGGCGTTTCCGGCCATCTCGCCCCGGGACGCGGTCAAGCGCGTGGAGGGCAATCGCCTGGTCGAGAGCCTCGAGCGCTCGCGCGTGGTGCTCGCACAGACACCGCAAGGCTTCGCCTACGCGCTGCTTGCGCGCGCCCATCGCGAGGCGGCGGACGCGGGCCTCGTCGGCGACGATGATGCGCAGCTCGTTGCGGCGGCCGGGCACGCCGTCACGGTGGTCCAGGGCGAGCCCGCGAACATCAAGCTGACGACGCCCGAGGACTTCGCCGTCGTAGAGGCCCTCATCAAGGAACAGGAAGCGGTCTCCTCCACTTGAGGGTCGGAATCGGCTACGACCTGCATCCTCTGCGCGAGGGGCGCGCGCTCGTCATCGGCGGCGTGCGCATCGATCACCCGACCGGACTCGACGGTCACTCGGATGCTGACGT
>Ga0209805_1001991_pt1 | contig 12028 bp, 8 predicted proteins | sample GraSoiAngelo_148_FD_185905 | JGI IMG/M metagenome (GOLD analysis project Ga0209805, IMG submission 185905) | Grasslands soil microbial communities from the Angelo Coastal Reserve, California, USA - 14_1009_09_20cm (SPAdes) (version 2) | ecosystem: Environmental > Terrestrial > Soil > Grasslands ... | reverse complement strand
GAGGCTCAACAGCAGGCCGAGCCAGAGCAGTGGCAGTGTGAGGCTGTCGGGCAGGAGCTGGTGGTCGATGTCGATGAAGGCGAGGGCGATCAGGAACCAGGTGAGCGTGAGCGCCGCGAACGCCTGCCACCCGAACCCGAACTTGAGAGCCACCGCGACGCACAGCGCGCCGCTCAGAGCCTCCACCAGCGGGTAGCGCACGCTGATCGGCTCCCCGCAACTCGCGCAGCGCCCGCGGAGCAAGACCCAGGAGATGAGCGGGATGTTGTGCCGCGCCGCGATCGGCGCACCGCACGCCGGGCAGGTCGAGCGCGGCACGACGAGGTTGAATCGCTGCGGTGCGCCAACCTCAGGCACGGTCGCGGCCGCCGCCTCGCCGGAAGATTGCGCGCACTGCTCCCGCCAGCTGCGCTCGAGCATCACGGGCAGGCGGTAGATCACGACGTTGAGGAAGCTGCCGACCACGAGCCCGAGCGCCAGGCAGGTGCCCGTGAATACGGCCGGCGAGGATGCGAGAAGCTCGATGACCGTCATCGTCGTGTCAACCCTTTCTGATGCTTCTAATGAAAACGCCGCGCGGTGCGCGGCGCTTTCCGCCCTTAAACAGGCGCCGGCTGCTCGTCAGACCACCGATCCGAGCTTGAAGATCGGCAGGTACATCGCGATCACGAGGCTTCCGACCAGTACGCCGAGGATCACCATGATCATCGGCTCGAGCAGGCTCGACATGGCGTCGACCGCGTTGTCGACCTCCGCCTCGTAAAACGTCGCGACCTTGCCCGACATATCGTCCAGCGAGCCGGATTCCTCGCCGACCGCGATCATCTGGTTGACCATATTGGGGAATAGGCCGGTGTTCTCCATCGCGCGCTGCAAGCGCTGGCCGGTCGAGACCTCGTCGCGCATCTTTAACACCGCGTTCTCATAGACGATGTTGCCGGTCGCGCCGGCCACCGAGTCGAGCGCCTCGACCAGCGGGACACCCGCCGCGAACATGGTCGAGAGCGTGCGCGCATAGCGGGCGATGGCGGCCTTGTTGAGGATGGGTCCGATGACGGGAATCTTGAGCGACAGCCGATCGAGGAATTCCCGCATCGCTTTCGAGCGCTTCTTGAAATAGATAAAAACGTATACCGCCAGACCAAGTACTATCGCAATGTAAATGCCGTCGTGCTGCACGAACTTCGAGAGGTTTATGACCGCCTGCGTGAAGGCGGGCAGGTCGGCGCCGAATCCCTTGTAGAGGCTCTCAAACTGGGGAATCACGAAGATCAGCAGGACCACCGTCACGATGACCGCGACCACCAGCACAGCGGCCGGGTAGAACAGCGCCTTCTTCACCTTCTTCTTCAGGGCCTCGGTCTTCTCCTTGTAGGTGGCGATCTTGTCGAGCAGCGACTCCAGGGCGCCGGCATGCTCGCCCGCTTCCACGAGATTCACGAACAGGTCGTCGAAATACAGCGGGTGCTTCCCGAGCGCTTCATGGAGCGAGGTGCCGCCCTCGACATCGGCCTTGACGTCGAGGATGAGCTTCTGCATGGCGGGCTTCTCATGCCCGTTGCCGACGATCTCGAACGACTGCACGAGCGGAATTCCGGCCGCGAGCATCGTCGCCAGCTGCCGGCTGAATACCGCGATGTCGCCGGGGGTGGGTTTACCACCCGTGCCGACCTGGCGCTGCCTGCGGATCCGCGACGGCGCCACGCCCTGGCGACGCAGCTCGGCGCGTAGGGCTTGCTCGTCGGGCGCGAGGCTCCTACCCTTGACACGCGCGCCGCGCTTGTCCTTGCCCTCCCAGGTGAAGGGGACGTCGCGCTTGATCGCCCTGACCGTTGCAGTTGCTGCCGGAGCCATGCGTTACTACCGTCCTTGCGTCACTCCACCGTGACGCTGTTGACTTCCTCGAGACTGGTCATACCGCTCTTCACCTTCTCGAGACCCGCGCGCCGCAGATCCCACACGCCTTCCTTGGCAGCCTGCGCGCCAATCTCCGGCGCGCTCCCCAAGGCGAGAATGATGCGCACGATCGCCTCCGTGACCGGCAGGACCTGGTAGATGCCCACCCGGCCCTTGTAGCCGTCGGTGCAGTTGGCACATCCCTTGGGCGCGAAGATCTTCATTCCGGCGGCGAGATCGGCCTGGGTGAAGCCCTCCTTGAGCAGGGCCTCCCTCGGGATCTCCAGTGGCTGCTTGCAGTGACTGCACAGCCGCCGCGCCAGGCGCTGCGCAATGATGAGACTCACCGAGGTGGCGATGGCGTAGGGCTTGACCCCCATGTCGACCATGCGGGTGAGGGTCTGCGGCGCATCGTTCGTGTGCAGCGTGGACAGCACCAGGTGGCCGGTCTGCGCCGCCTTGATGGCGATCTCGGCCGTCTCGAGGTCGCGGATCTCGCCCACCATGATGACGTCCGGGTCCTGGCGGAGGAAGGCGCGCATGGCCGCGGCGAAAGTCAGTCCCACCTTGGGATTGACGTTGACCTGGTTGACGCCGGGGAGGTTGATTTCCGCGGGATCCTCGGCGGTGGAGATATTCGTGTCCTCGCGGTTGAGGATCGCGAGACCGGTGTAGAGCGACACCGTCTTGCCGCTGCCCGTCGGTCCGGTCACGAGGATCATGCCCTGCGGTTTCGCCAGGTACTTGAGGTAGAGCTCCTTCTGGAAGGGCTCGTAGCCGAGAGATTCGATGCCGAGCTGGGCCTGCGCGGGATCGAGAATACGCAGCACGATCTTCTCGCCGAAGAGCGTCGGGCAGGTGCTCACGCGGAAGTCGATGGCGCGATTCTTCGAGAGCTTCATCTTGATGCGCCCGTCCTGGGGCACACGCCGCTCCGCGATGTCGAGGCGCGACATGACCTTGAGGCGCGCGCACAGCTTGGGGGCGAGGACCACCGGAGGTTGGGCGATCTCCTTCAGCACCCCGTCCATGCGAAAGCGCACGCGGTAGAGCTTCTCGAAGGGCTCGAAGTGAATGTCCGATGCGCCGCGGCGGATCGCGTCCAGCATGACCTTGTTGACGAAGCGCACGATCGGGGCGTCTTCGACGTCGTCGCGCCCGACCTTGTCGTCGAGCTCCTCCTCGCCGCCGGTGACCTCGAGCGACTCGAGATCGACGTCCCCCGCGTCGGTGAGCGCGCTCATCTGGTTGTCGACCTGCTCAATCGCCTTGTCGACCGCCTTCTGCAGCTTGTCGTCCTCGACGATGACGGCTTCTATGGCGAGACTCGTCTGGAACTTGATCTCGTCAATGGCGTGCTGGTTCGTCGGGTCCGCCACCGCGAGAAACAGCCGCTTGCCGCGGCGGAAGATTGGCAGGACGCGGTGCTTGGCGAGGAGCTTGTCGCTCACCAGCCGTACGCTATCGAGGTCGAGGCTCACCGCGTCGAGGTCGAACAGGGGTACGCCGAATTCGTCGGAGGCGGCCAGCGCGATATCCCGGGCATTGGCGACGCCGCTCGACACGAGCTGCGTGACGACGCTCGTCTTACGCTCGCGGGCGGCGCTCAGGGCTTCCAGCATCGCCGCCTCCTCGACCATGCCGTCCTGTACCAGCCGCTGCGGCAGGCCGCCGAGCCCCGAACGGGAAGCGCCGCCGAGCGCCAAAGATACGTTGTCATTCATGGGCTTAGGGTGGTCGAGCTCGGCCTGAAAGAATTCAGTTTACCCCAGGGGGGCCTGGGCGCAATTGTCAAATCCTTACCGATTCTGAGGCAGCAGGCCGCTGGGGGGGCGGGGTGCGCGTCACAAACCCGGCAGGCGGGTGTGCGTCACAAAAAAGAAAGCCCCGGCGCGAGGCCGGGGCTTGAAGACTCCAATCGTCGAATTCAGGAGTCGATTACTTGCACTCCGTTGGAACGTACTTGGCGGGGACCGAGCCCAACGCAAGGCCGGCGAACCCCCGATTGGTGGCTGTGGTGTCCGCGGCGGACGCACACGCCCAGTCGATGTTGCCGGGGTTGTTGTCGGCCAGCACCGCTTTGTTGACGTTCGGGAAGAGTCTCAGGACGGTATTAGCGGCCAGCTGAGGTATCCCGTTGGCCCCGGAGTCATAGGTTATGACGATGTTTCCGGTCGCAGGGGTAATGGCGATGGTTGCCACGTACTTGGTGGGCACGAAGGTCCAGGCACCCGCCGCCGAGGCCAAGCCCGCCATGCCGCCGGACGCATATCCTTCGGCCACGGTCGTCTTGGCAGACGCCGCCAGACTGAGACCTTCCGTAATCTTCGAACGGACCGTGTAGTCCTGATACGCCGGGATCGCGATCGCGGCGAGAATGCCGATGATCGCCACCACGATCATCAACTCGATGAGGGTAAAGCCCTTTTGCACAGACTTCATTGCAGAAACTCCTAAGGATTGAGGTACAAAACTAGCTGCGCAAAGGGCGCTGCCTGGGGGAAACACAGCAAGGTGTGTGCCAAGGGCTCGGTGCACGCTTAAGTGTTTGATGTTGAAGTAGAAGCAATCACCATCCTGATGCCGGCATTTAACATACTTCTGTCGCACACTGACGGCACCCGCTGGAGATTGCGTCAGAAAGTGACCCAAAACGTCACCTCGGCCGTGGCTTGATTGAGCCCTGATCTATTCGATTCCGAGCTTCTTGATGCGGTAGCGAAGCGCGCGGAAGCTCATGCCCAGTAGCTTCGCCGCCGCCGTCTTGTTGTAACGGGTCTTCTCGAGCGCCTTGATAATGGCATCGCGCTCGATGCTCTCGAGCTGAGTGCCGAGTGCCGCGCCGCCCTCGGCAGCGGAGGGGCCGATGTGGGCCGGCGGCTCCGCGGCGGCAGGAGGCGCGCCGGTGCGCAGGCGGATGTGCTCCGGCGTGATGCTGCCGGTGGTGCTCAAAGTGAGCGCCCGCTCCAGCACGTTCTCGAGCTCGCGCACGTTACCGGGGTAACGGTACGCCTGCAGCGTCTGCACGGTTTCCGCGGACAGCTTGGGTGCCGTGGCGTTCATGCGGCGCGCCAGGCGGGTGAGGATCGCCTCGGCGATCTCTGGGATATCCGCGCTGCGTTCGCGCAGCGCCGGCACCCGCAGCTCGATCACGTTGATGCGGTAGAAAAGATCCTCGCGGAACAGTCCCTGCGCGACGAGATCGGCGAGATCCTTGTGGGTCGCGGACAGGATGCGCACGTCGACGCTCTCCTCGCGCGGCTCTCCGATGGGCCGCACGGTCTTCTCCTGCACCAAGCGCAGCAGCTTCACCTGCATGTGCAGCGGCAGATCCGCGACCTCATCCAGAAACAGCGTCCCGCCTTCGGCGCTCTGGACGAGTCCCTTTTTGTCTGCCACGGCTCCCGTGAAGCTGCCGCGCTTGTGCCCGAAGAGCTCGCTCTCCATGAGCTCGGTGGGAATCGCGCCGCAGTTCACCGCCACGAAGGGGCCTTCGCGGCGGGCGCCGCTCTCGTGGATCATGCGAGCCGCGAGCTCCTTGCCCGTACCCGACTCGCCGCAGATGTGCACCGGGGCCTGGCTGCGGGCGACGCGCACGATCATCTCGCGCAGCTGCTCCATGGTGGGGGAGCTCCCGAGCAGGCGCGGGGCAAATTCAGGGGCGGTCTTCTCCTCGGGTGCAGTGCGCAGCTTGATGGCGCTGCCCACGAGCTTCCTGAGCACGCCGAGGTCCAGCGGCTTCGACACGAAATCGAACGCACCGAGCTTGAGCGCGCGCACCGCGGACTCGACGTTCCCGTGCGCCGTGATGACCGCCACCGGCAGGTCGGCGCGGTTTTCCTGGATCCACGCGACCAGGTCGAGTCCGTCGCCGTCCGGCAGGCGCATGTCGGTGAGACACAGGTCGAAGCGCTCCGCCTTGAGGAGACGTCGCGCGCTCTGCAGATCGGAGGCGGTGCGCGTCTTCAGGCTCATGCGGCTCAACGTCAACCCGACGAGCTCGAGGAGATCGGGCTCGTCGTCCACCACGAGCACAACGGCCTGCTCGACCGCACCACGAGGGCTCTGCGCCACTTCGTTCATCAGCTCTCCCAACGGCGCGGGTCTGCGAACACCAGCCTGAAGACGCTGCCGCCGCCCCCGCGCGGCTCATAGAGGAGCGTCGCTCCGTTCGCCTGGGCCAGCTCACGGGCCAGGAACAGTCCGAGACCCGTGCCGCGTCCGCCGCTGTAAAAAGGCTCGAAAATGCGCTCCATGTGCTCGGATGCCACGCCCGGCCCGCGGTCGGCGACCTCCAGGAACGGGCGTGTGCTCGGGGACATGCGCCCATAGCGTATCTCGATGCTCTGTCCGAGGTCGCCCTGCGCGGCGTGCTTCAGTGCGTTGTCGCACAGATTCCAGACGATCTGCCGCAGCTGGTCCGGATCGACGCGCACCTCGACGTCCGAGGGGGTTCCAGTCACGATCAGCCGCGCCCGGGGCCACTGCATGGTCTCGCAGAACTCGGCGTGAAACTCTTCCGTCCACGCCAACAGCGACAGCAGCTCGAGCCGCGCCCGCTCCCGCCGCGAGAGGCGCTGCACGTTGTCGATGATGCCGCTCACCCGATCGGCGTTGGTGCGGATGATCTGGGTCAGCCGGCGCTCCTCCTCGGTGAGACGCGGCGATTCCGCGAGCAGCTGCCCAGCGTGGCTCATGGCCCCTACGGGGTTGCGGATCTCATGGGCGATGCTCGCGGAGAGCCGCCCGAGCGCCGCGAGCTTGGACTGCTGCACCTGCTCGGCGATGAGACCCGTGTCCTCGAGGAAGACCAGCACCGGCGCGGGGCTCGAGGAGCCGAGCGGCGCGAAGTGCGCCCGGATCACCCGCCCGCCGTCGGCGGCCACGAACGTCGGGTCGACGGCCGGCAGCGCTCCGTTGCCCCCGCTACCCTGACGCCAGGATTCAAGTAGAAAGAGGAGTCGCGGCGAGACTTCCCCGACCAGCGCGTCGGGATAGGCGTGCTCATCCCCGAGAATCTGGGCGGCGGACTCGTTGATGAGCCGGATACGGTCCTGCGCGTCGACTACCAGGATACTCTCGCGCAGGTGCTGGACGATGTACTGCGAGAGCTGGGCCATGTTCGCGAGGTCGATCTCCTGCCGGCGCACCAGCGCCTCACTCTCGCGCAGGCGGTTCGCGACCGGCCAGGTGGCGAGCGCCACCACGAACACCAACGCCCCGACAAATCCGGCGGTGGTGTAGTCGGCCGCCGGGGTAGCGCCCGCGAGGCCGGTGAACACCTGCTGGGCGAGCACGCCGAGCGCGGCAACGGCTGCGATCAGGAATGCATCGCGACGATCGGCGAGCACCGTGAGCGCAAACACCGGCAGCACCAGCAGGATTCCCAGCCCGCTCGCGACCCCGCCGCTGGCATAGAGGATCAGCCCGACAGCGATCGCGTCCACGCTGGCGTTGACCAGCGCCACGATCCGCAGGCTCGACCACTTCAGGCGGCGCGCAATGACGAGTAGTACTGCCGCGGTGAAATAGGCGATGCAGGCGCCGACGAACAGCCTCGGCCGCGCCGCAACCAGGCCCCAGTCGGGACCCGCGAGCGACTGCATCGCGAGCAGCAGCAGCGGCACCAGCAGGCGATAGAGACTCAGGAGCCCGATCACGCGCCAGGCGAGATCGCTCGGAGTGACGGATGGGGTGGCGGCGCTGGCCGGGGTTCGGGGCAAGATGGATGGCGGGCCGTTGAACTGCGCGCGACTCTAGCATCTTCGCCTGCATCTGGAACGCGACCCGTATCGCAGGAGCGCGCGTTTTCGAGCAGAATGCGCGCCTTATGCGTGACCGGCGGCGACTATGAATCTGCACGAATACCAGGCAAAGGACGTGTTCCGCAGCTACGGAATCCCCGTCCCGGCGGGCAGGGTCGCCACTAGCGCCGAGGACGCCGCCGCGACCGCCCGCGCGCTCGGCGGCTCGGTCTGGGTGGTCAAGGCGCAGGTTCACGCCGGCGGCCGCGGCAGGGCGGGCGGGGTGAAGCTGGCGCGCGACGTCGAGGCCGTGCGCTCCGCCGCCGCCGCCATGCTGGGCACACATCTGGTGACGGCGCAGACCGCAGCAGCCGGACTCCCGGTCTCGCGCGTGTACGTCGAGTCGGGATCGGACATCGCGCGGGAGATGTACCTGTCGCTCACGCTCAATCGCGAGCGCGGACGCATCGCGCTCATCGCCTCCGCCTCCGGCGGTATGGACATCGAGGAAGTCGCGCACGAGACTCCCGAGCGGATCCTCTCGGTCAGCATCCATCCGGCGGCGGGACTCGAGCCCTACCAGGCGCGCGAGCTGGCATTCGGCCTCGCGTTGACTGGCGCGCAGGTGACGCAGTTCCAGTCGCTCGCGGCAGCGCTCTACCGGCTCTACACCGACAAGGACCTGAGCCTAGTCGAGGTGAACCCGCTCATCGTCACCGCGAGCGGCGCGCTCATGGCACTCGACGCCAAGATCAACGTCGATGCCAATGCGCTCTTTCGCCAGGTCGATCTCGCAGCTCTCCGCGATCCGAGCCAGGAAGATCCGATGGAGCGGCGCGCCAGCGAGCACGACCTCAACTACGTATCCCTCGACGGGGACATCGCCTGCATGGTGAACGGCGCGGGGCTCGCCATGGCGACCATGGACCTCATCAAGCTGCACAAGGGTCGGCCGGCGAACTTCCTCGACGTCGGCGGCGGGGCGACGGCCGAGCGCGTGACCGCGGCGTTCGAGCTCATTCTCTCGAACCCGAAAGTGCGTGCGGTGCTGGTGAACATCTTCGGGGGCATCGTGCGCTGCGATCTGATCGCGGATGGTGTGATCACCGCGGTGAAGAAGGTGGGCGTAAAGGTGCCGGTGGTGGTCCGGCTCGAGGGTACGAACGCGGAAGCGGCTCGCGCCATGCTCGCCAGTAGCGGGCTCACTATCACCGCCGCCAAGGACCTGACTGACGCTGCGCGCAAGGTCGTGGCGCTCGCCGCAAAGGGCAAGGCATGAGCATCCTGGTCAACCGCAACACGCGCGTCATCTGCCAGGGATTTACCGGCAAGCAAGGCACCTTCCACTCGGAGGCTGCGATCGCCTACGGCACGCGGCTTGTGGGCGGCGTGACCCCGGGCCGGGGCGGACAGCAGCATCTGGGACTCCCGGTATTCGACACCGTGAAGGACGCGGTGCGCGCGACCGGCGCCACGGCCAGCATGATCTACGTGCCCGCGGCGGGGGCCGCGGATTCGATTCTGGAAGCGGCCGATGCGGGCATCGAGCTGGTCGTGTGCATCACCGAGGGGGTGCCGGTGAATGACATGGTGCGGGTGAAGACGGTGCTGAGCACCTCCGCGACACGCCTGGTAGGCCCGAACTGCCCCGGCGTCATCACCCCGGAGGAATGCAAGATCGGCATCATGCCGGGGTTTATTCACAAGAAGGGCACGGTCGGCATCGTGTCGCGCTCGGGGACGCTCACCTACGAGGCCGTGTTCCAGACCACGAACGTCGGCCTCGGCCAGAGCACCTGCGTCGGCATCGGCGGCGATCCGGTGCGCGGCATGAACTTCATCGACGTGCTCGAGCTCTTCGAGCGCGATCCGCGCACCGAGGGCATCATCCTCGTCGGCGAAATCGGCGGCAGCGACGAGGAGGCGGCCGCCGAGTTCATCCGCAAGTTCGTCACCAAACCCGTGGTGGCCTATGTCGCCGGACTCACCGCACCGCCCGGCAAGCGCATGGGCCACGCCGGGGCGATCGTCGCGGGCGGCAAGGGCACGGCGAGCGATAAGTACGCCGCCTTCGAGGCGGCGCGCGTGCGCACCGTCAAGTCCCCCGCGGAACTCGGCTCGACCATGAACGAGCTGCTGCGGTCCCGGCAGCGGCGCGCAGGCCGTACCGCGGCGCCTGTGCGGGCAGCACCCGTGCGGACAGCGCCAGGGCGGAAGGCTGCCGCACGAAGCGCGCGGACGGCGTCCGTCCGCGCCGCGCCCGCGCGGGTGGAGTCGGCGCGTACGCTACGACGCCCGGGGCAGGGCAGACGGCGCTGAGGCATGAAACAATAGCCGGCAGGTTTTGGGCCGGTACCACATGAGCGAGCCTCTCCGGATCGCGCTGGCGCAGGTGAACCTCCTGGTCGGGGACGTCCAGGGGAACGCCGAGCGGGTCATCAGCACCGCGCGCCGCGCGAAGGGTGAGCTGCGTGCGGATCTCGTGCTCTTCCCCGAGCTGACGCTCTCGGGCTATCCGCCCGAGGACCTCCTGTTTCACCGCGGGTTTCGCCGCCAGGTCGAGGCAGGTCTGACGCGCCTTCGGCGTGAGCTCACCGACGCCGCGGCGTTCGTGGGATTCCCGGAATATGCGCCCGCCGGCATCTACAACTCCGCAGCGCTGATCGCGCGCGGGGAGCTCATCGCCATCCACCGCAAGGCGGAGCTCCCCAACTACAAGGTGTTCGACGAGAAGCGCTACTTTGAGCCCGGGGCGCAGCCGACGGTCGCCGACTGTCGGGGCTTTCGCGTGGGACTGCTGGTGTGCGAGGACATCTGGCAGCCGGAAGCCGCGCAGCTCTCGCGTTCGGCGGGCGCAGAGCTTCTCATAGTCAACAACGCCTCCCCCTACGAGATCCACAAACAGCGCGAGCGCGAGGACATCGCGCGCAGCCGCGCCCGCGACGTCGGCCTGCCGATCGCGTACGTGAATCTCCTCGGCGGACAGGACGAGCTCGTCTTCGACGGCAACTCCTTCGTCATGGACGCCGAGGGAGAGGTGGTGATGCGGGCGCCGCCGTTTGAGGAAGGCACCTATGTCGCGAGCTTCGTGCGCGACGCGCGCGGCCGGGTGGCGCCGGAGCGGGGGGATGTGGCGCCCGAGCTCTGCGACGAGGCGAGCGTCTACGGCGCGCTCACTCTCGGGGTGCGCGACTACGTGAGGAAGCACGGCTTCCCGGGAGTCGTGATTGGACTTTCGGGCGGCGTCGATTCCGCCCTCACTCTCGCAATCGCGGTCGATGCCCTCGGCAAGGACAGTGTGCAGGCGGTGATGATGCCGTCGCGCTATACCTCGACCATGAGCCTCGAGGATGCGCAGGAGCAGGCCCGGATGCTCGGCGTGAAGTACAGCGTGCTGTCCATCGAGGGGATGTTCGAGAGCACGCTTGCGGCGCTCAAGGGCGAGTTCGCGGGTCGCCCGCAGGACGCCACCGAGGAGAACATCCAGTCCCGCTGCCGCATGCTGCTGCTCATGGGGATCTCGAACAAGACCGGGCGGATGCTCCTCACCACCGGCAACAAGAGCGAGATGGCCGTGGGCTATGCCACGCTCTACGGCGACATGGCCGGCGGCTTCGCGCCGATCAAGGACTGCAGCAAGCTCCTGGTGTACCGCCTCGCGAGCTACCGGAACTCCCTCGGCCGCGCGATTCCGCCGCGGGTGATCGAGCGCGCGCCGTCCGCGGAGCTTCGGCCGGGGCAGAAGGACTCCGATTCGCTGCCCCCCTACGAGGTGCTCGACCCGATCCTGGAAGCGTTCATCGAGGAGGACCTGTCGGTGGATGAGATCGAAGCGCGCGGCTTCGATCGCGCCACCGTCGCCAAGGTGCTCGACCTCGTGAAGCGCAACGAATACAAGCGTCGCCAGGCGCCACCCGGCGTGCGCGTCAGCCGCCGGGCCTTCGGGCGCGACTGGCGCTATCCGATCACCAGCGGCTACCGGCGCTAGCGAGGAGCGCGCGCGGTGGCACGGCGCACGTCGGCCCCGTAGTTGAGCTCGTACACCTGGCGGGCCTCCGCCGCGAGCGGCTGCAGGTTCAGCCGGTCATAGGATTCGATCATGATCTCGAGCGCCTCGCGCACCGCGGGCGCCCCGTCGTACTGCTCGATCGCCCCCTTGGCGCGCTGTGCGGCGGCGACGTAGGCGCCGCGCTTGAAATAGTAGCGCGCGACGTGCACCTCGTAGCTGGCCAGGCGGTTGCGCAGGTAGACCATCCGCTGGAGCGAGTCGTGCGCGTACTCGCTCTTCGGGTACTGCTCGACCACCTTCCGGAAGGCGGCGAAGGCCTTGCGGGCGGTGCTCGGGGGGCGCTGCGTGAGGTCGGCGCGGAAGAGGTGCTCGATCAGAT
>Ga0209805_1001989_pt1 | contig 12030 bp, 7 predicted proteins | sample GraSoiAngelo_148_FD_185905 | JGI IMG/M metagenome (GOLD analysis project Ga0209805, IMG submission 185905) | Grasslands soil microbial communities from the Angelo Coastal Reserve, California, USA - 14_1009_09_20cm (SPAdes) (version 2) | ecosystem: Environmental > Terrestrial > Soil > Grasslands ... | reverse complement strand
GCACACTGTGGTCAAAAAACTCGAACGGCTTGAAATGGCGTGGCTTAGGATTTTGCACAGGCTCCGTTTTCGAATAGGCTTCTCCGACCCAGAAACAGCACCTACAATCTTGCTTTTATTTTACGAAGTTATAGATTACAGGGAATCCAAGATGCTTTGGGCGCGATTGCTCGCCTATCTCTTCGCGTGAGTAGACAGGAAGGAGCCGATATCCGCTGCGAGTGCGGACGTGATACTTTTTCAAGTGTTCTCCGACAAGTTTAACATTGATAGTGCGCCAGCCGTGGTTAAGATTCGGTGCTGGATAGTAGCTGATCGAGTAAAGATGTCCCAAATCGTTGCGGATCGACGCAAAGGCTTTTTTTTCGTCTCTCCAATTTTTCGCAAAGTAGGCTTTGCCACCCGTCGCCGCGCTCATGCGTTCAAAAACTGCAGTCGAGACAGGCTCGAGCCTAGCTTCAGTCGTACTGACCATGTAGACGGGAATGCCGACAGACTGAGCTAATTCAGCAACATCCTCTGGAGGCACTACGCTGGCATTGTCGGGGCCGTTGGAGAACACCACGACCACTTTTCTTCCCGGATACCGGGCCCCGTCCTTGATTGTGAGCAGCAAGCAGTTGTAGAGTGCCGCGTCATCTCCGGCCACTGTACTACGCACCCCGCGTAGGACCTGACCTCGGTCGGTGGTTAAAGGCGCGGCGCGAGAGAGGTTTCGACTGTAAGAATAGAACGCCACTCTGTCCACCGTTTCTAGCGACCGGATGAAATCGGAAATGGCGTCCTGCGCGAAGACGAAACCGCGGTACATATAGTTGCTGGTGTCAAACAAAATGAAAACGTCGGCGCCGGCCAAAGCCTCATTAAGGCTGGACGCCACCTTCCCTCTCTGACCTTCGGTTTGTGCTAAGGAGTTATCGCTCGAGTCTGGCTTGTCCTCGTCAGGCATTTCCACCAATCTGCGAGTGGGTCCGTCGCCTTCTTCAAATGTTGCGATTTTCTCGGTAATACCGTCTTCGGTGATGGCAAAGTCAGCGGGCTGAAGATCCGTTATGTAGTTGCCTTTATTGTCCGTCACGGCGACGTTCAACTGCACGAGATCGACAACGACTCTTAGAGGAGCACCGGTTTGGTTTTGCTGGGCGCTAGTTTCATTCCTGGAACTAGCTGCGAGAATGACGAAAAGAGCGGCAGCTAATGCTAGCTGTTTTCGCATTGTTTTTTCCTGCCTGTGCCGGCCGTAAGCGCACTTAGGGCGGAGAAATAACCCCACTGTTGGGCAGTGAGGCCATCTTGCCATTTCGAAACTCGTCGCCAGTTTCTCGCGCGGCGCGCCACAGCGCCGGCCAATCTTCCATGTCGGTGGCGAAAATCTTTTCAACCATGCGGCGAGTCAGCTGGGGAACCAGGCGAGTTAACATCACCGGGGAGTAACCCTTTTCGTCGGCCAAGCGGACCCAGTACAGGTTGTTGGAATCCCATGACTCGGCTAAGAGACGGCTAGAGTAACCAGCGTAAGCAGGGATTGGCTCGAGATTCAGCAAGTCGCAGCGGTAGCTCTGTTCTAAAATGGTATGCGGTACACCGAAGTCGCGAGACAAGCGCTCCCAGTTGACTTCCTCGGGATAGCGATGAGAGAGACTCTCTAGCTCTCTGCCTGCCGGTCCGAAAGAGTCGGTCTCTTCGGGGAATCGTCGGCGATATTCAGCCGCGAGATAAAAGGTGTCGGCCGGCAGCAATTCAGGCAGCGTTCCCGCCAAACGATTCGCACGCAGCGATTGCTCGAGGTGCTCCGTGGTTCGCGGAGCCATGCGATCATCGAGAATGTTCATTACTTTCTGCCGCAGATCCTCATTCTGCGCAGAGGCAGTCAGTATTTCCTCACCTGTTTGCTGATAAAGCGCGACGGCGTGCAGTTCATTTCGGGTCACCTTCCACCATCTCGGTACGATAGCGCTAGTCAGAAGGCTGGGCGCTACTTCGTCCCAGATGAGGGCCTGCACGTTTTCGGGAGCAATGAAATGCTGTTCTGCCTTGGAAAGAACGTACGGCAGGTCCGCCAAAGAGCCGACCAGGTGCGCCCCGCCACCGGCCGGCGAACCAGCCCCTAACAATTGCGAAGCTTGCCACACTCGCCACTCGCCTGTAAGGCTTTCTCCTGCGAAGTCGTGCGAACGAACGAAAAGAGGGTTGTGGTGAAGAATCTGAGCGCCGGGCGGCTCGTAGTAGGCGTAGTTCAATCCGACCAACGTGTCTCTCAAAAAAGAAGCAAGCCGACCGCGAGCGGTCGCGAGTTGTGCCGGAGAAGTGGGTGCCTTGATTACCTTTGTCAAGTCCGTTCGCATCTCCAAGTCGGTGTGACTATTATCGTAAATACCCGCTGCCCATTGCTCCCGCTCACTCGCGCGGAAAATGGGCTGCGGCATCTCGAATTCCCGCAGTTCTCCGGCGAGGGGAAGCAAGGTATTCGCCTCGGCTTTTACGCGAGCGATATCCTGTAGGGCATCACCGAGGCGTAGTAAAGCGTCCAAAGACACCAGGCGCTGTTCATCCAAAATCGTGCGCATTCTATCGGCGAGCAGGTCGTGCATCTGCCGCCCTTCGGAACTTAACTGACGTGGACCTGCGAGCAAATTGATGATCTGATCTTGCGAGGCATGAGGGTTGCCCGTCACCGCGAGAAGCAGTTCTCGAATTGCATTGCGGCCAGCATCGAAGAGCTCTGCGGAAGACGCAACCTTATCAAACGACTTTATAAGGTGTTGCCAGGAACCATTCAGCTCTGCGTCTGGAACCTGGCCCTGACGCGCAAATATCTGCCAAAGTCCCACGCTGGCCTGGAAGATTCCCAAAGCGTTACCGCGCAGGCTGTTATTCGAGATTTTGTTGAGACTTGAGGCCGAAGCTAGGAAGCTGCTGATGGACGCATCATCCAATACTGGAAACTCGGGAAAGATTCGAAATTGATCGCAGAAGTCCGCGAATTTGCTGGCCATTAGAGCGGTTGTTTCGGGACTTAGCCGATGACCCGGAGCACGCACGGCATCCAGTTCACTCAAAAAAAGATAGGTTTGCAAAGGCCCTTCGGATGTCTGCACGCGAGAAAGCGCGAACATGGTTTCCAGCAGTTGCTCGGGAGTGTCGAGCTGTCCGCGTTTGCTTAGACGACGGACGATCTTTGATTCGGCCCTGTTGTCGAGGATTTTCTTCCAGACCTCGAGATTTCCAGGTACGTATGGCTGTCCGCTAGCTTCAAACCGGGCGCGAGTTACCAGAAGCAAGAGACCGGAGTTGGGACGAAAGACCCCGGTAACGGCGTCCGATGAAATGCTTTTGCCTCGAAGCGCCTCATAATAACGACGCAAATACCGGCTTTCGGTGAAGTGCGTTTGCTGAGTCTGGTTGACTCGGGACAAGGCGTCGAAGTAAGCGGCCAGCCAGCCTCCATCCTTGGCCAGCAGTCGGGGGATAAATTCTGTAGGGAACTCGGGACCGGCCCCAACCAGATCCGTCCATCCAGCCTCCGCTGCCCGTCCCCCGGGAACGATTACACGCCGCGATCGAACACGGACATGACTCCCGTAAAAGTCCAGATTTGTGGCGAAGGGCAGCATCTTCTTAACATACTGCGGTCGCCGAAGGGCGACCTGTGTCTCTCGGTCCATTCGGGATAGGGCCCAATAAAAGTGTGCAAAAGCCGGATCCTGGAGCAGCGCGTCGATTAGATACGGCGTGACTCCTTTTTGTCGCCAATCGTTCTCGATCAGCAGCGCAGGTACCTGCGTGCTTGGGAAGGGGTAGTCGAAAGGTTTGCCTTCTCGGAGGCGCTCTTCCAGGTCAGGTAGAGGGAATCCGGAATCGATCGTCAAAAACGCTCTCTCGGAGTCATGTGTCAGCAAGGTGGCATTTGTCCGCCCACAATCCGGCCGAGGCAGGTAACCCAAGACTTTCAGCAGAGGCTTGGCCTCCTCGCAATTAGAAGCGTGAATCACGCCCTGAGGCCCCGCCAAAGCCTGCAATTCTCTGGCCTGGTGAACGTAGCGGATCAGCAGAATCAGGAATTCGGTTTGATGGCCGGCGTGTAGGCCTTCATAACCTCGTTGAAAGACGTTGCGGGCCAATAGCGGCAACACTTCTTCAGGTGCAATCTTCTGACTGATGCCGGCCATGCGAAGGAAGGAGCGCAGCGGCCCGGGAATGGCGACCGTGATAGCCTCAGAAGGTGGTGCCGCTCCCTGCTGCGATGACGAAGCCTCAGAATGCATCGCTCCGCACAAAAACGCGGCCACAAGGGCGGAGATAAGAAAAGAAGACTTCATAGCTGCAGCTGTGTCCGACTCTTCTTCGGACGAATCGTCTAGGCGATGCCGAAACAGGGCGGGTGCCCACCGCAAGAAAGACGACGCACGTGACCGAAAGTCGGGCAACCCTTGAATTCGGCACTGACGATAAATCATCTTTCGTCCCAATCCAAGAGTTTTGTTTCCCGAGGCTAACAACCTGGTCTCGGCGCGGCAATTGGGGGAGCATCAGCGGGCGGAAAGGGCGCACGATTGGCACGGCCGCCGGTGGCGGGGGAGCGCTCTTGGTGCTGATCTCGCTGGAAATCATGAGATTGTGCTTCCGTCCGAGACGCTTCTGACGTTCCACGCTTCTTCTGTTACTACTCGCCACCCGTATCGGGCCTCCTCCGAAGAACAACCAAGGACCTTCCTGCGACGCATCTCTTTGGGCGCACGTCTACCACGGCCGGTTCCGCAGTGCGGATGATCGGCTTCACGTCCTCAATCCGTGTGTCACTGTCTCGGGAACCATCGTGAACGCACGGCGGGAAAGGGATGGTGATCGGCACGTCCAGCTCGACCTCGAACACGGATTCAGCTCAATGTTGAATCAGGCCAATTTAGAAAAGCAGCAGGGGCTATCTGGTTCTGGAGCCGATATGCGGCAATCCTGTCACCCAACGCGACACTCTCGAAGAGGGATCCTGTGGATGGCGAATTGTTGTTTCGCCCACCTTTCCTTAGGATTTCCCTTCCTGCTACGCTCCTGGGCCTGACTTGGCGGCTCGGGGGGCGCCTCGGCACCTGGCGGCGATTCCACCGCGTCAAGAGGGAATTCCTCGAAGCTGTTCGCGCGAGGCTCTTTCGAGTTTTGTTTGCGCTTGTGCCGCTTCATCCCGCAAGGATTCTAGCGCAAACCGCTGCTCTCCCGAACCCCGGGGGGTGGCCTTGTAAATATAAATAGATATTGACCTGCCGGAGGGATTGGTGCTCTAGTTCATTTGAATCGGGCGCGGCAGGTTGAGACTGTCCGTGCAGGTGACCCAGAAGCGGGAGCGGAAGGATGAGCCGCGAGGAAGTGCGAACGGTTTTCCCGGAGCTGTTTGGCATGAAGCGCGTCAATGGCCGGCAGATCGATGCCGAGGAAACCATCGCGTCGCTCACCAGAGAGCTGCGGCCGGCGATCGCCGCGGCCCTGACGGCGCGGCGCGAACTTCTGCACTCGAGCTTGCCAGCGGCCGAAAAGTACGCCTGGCCCAAGTGGGACGAAAAGTTCGAGGATCCCGTGAGCGGGCGGACGTGGACGTTTCGCCAGATCGTTCAGGGGATGATCGACAATCTTCTCGGGCGTGAGAGCGAGTGGCGCTGGAGGCTGAACGACGAGGCACCGATTCCAGAGGACGCTCACCCGCTGCGAAATCCGGGGCTTGAGCTGACCGGGCCTTGGCATCCGCTGGATATGGCGTTCAACGCACTGAACAGCCTGGCGCCGATGAATATGCCCGATTTTGAAGACGCCTCGCCGCCGCACTTCCGGCCAGACGGAACGCCCAGCCACCAGCCGGTGGGGATCTTTGCCGCACTGCGGAACGCGCAGGAAATTTTCGAGGGCCGCTGGAATGACCGCGCGTACGAGGCGACCAAGAAGGGGCAGAAGCGGAGTTACCGGCTTCAGAAGCCGGCCTCTCAGTGGCCCACGCGGTTTATGCGGCCGCCGAGCATCCACGTGCAATACGATCACGTGTTGGTCGACGGCCAGCCCGCGCCGGGAACCATTGTGGCCACCGTGCTCTGGACCCTAAACAATTACGAAGCGCTGGCGCGCGCGGGAACGGGCGTGTACTTCTACATTCCGAAGCTGCAGACACCGCGAGAAGCGCTGATTGTCGAGAAGTTGCTCTTCAAATTGGAAACACCGCTGGGCCTGGCGGCCGGCACGTTCAAGATCAAGATGCTGTATGAGGAAGGGAACGCCGGCAGAGCGCTGCCGGCGATTTGCTGGACACTGCGGCGCCGCCTGCTGGGCACGAACGTCGGGCGCTGGGATTACTTGGGAAGCCTGATTGAGATGTGGAAAGACGATCCGGCGGGCGTCTTTCCCGATCCGCAGACCATTGGAATGGCTTCACCGAACATGATCGCCTACCAGCGCTACAACGCGCTGATGATGCTCTTGGCGGGGACCAAAAACGGCGAGCTGACGCAAGGCGCGGCCATCGGCGGCATGGCCGCGGTGATGATTTACCCGCAAACCGACCCTTACGGCCGCGCGCGCTACAATCCGATCGCGTTGCGAGGAATGGTTTTGGACAAATTGCGAGAGCGGCTGCTGGGATTGATGTACCTGCCGCAAGAGCCGTCGCGCACCGGGGCGCAGCCGACGCTGGACGAGATTCTCTCGGGCCAGGCGAAGGGCCGATTGTATGATGCCTACCGGCAAAGCTGGGTGGCGAGTCCGGAGCCGTCGTATGTGGGCGCGGGAAACGATCCGCTGCGGGCGCCCCTGGAAAAGCTGCAAGCGAGAATTGAGGCGCGGCTCGAGACGGTGGATCTGAAAGGCAAGCGGGTCCCCGCGGTCGAGAGCGGACTGGACGATTCCGAACGCGCGACGTTCCGGTCGCGGGGCCTGCTCAACTCAGAAGGCAAAATCACTCCTCGCGTCATTCACGTGGAGGAAGTGAACGCGCCGGAGAAGATCTACACGCCGCTGCTGTGGAATGAAATTTACGGCGTCCCGAGGGGCGAGATCACCATCGAGCACATTCAGCACTCGTTCTACATGGCCGCGAATTACGGCTTCCAAATCCTGAACGGGAATTTCGCCGCGGCCATCGACGATTACGAGCTGAATCTGCGCTTCATGAACGACTTGGCCACCTACCGGATCAATGTGTCCTGGCTTTGGACGTTGCTGCGCCATCAGGCGACGATCACGAAGGATGGGTATTTGAAACGTCCGGCGCGCACGGAAAACGGCGTCGTTCCTGCGGTCGACGATTTTTCGGTCCAGGCAGGAACCCGCTTCACGCCGGAACTTTTTCTCAGGGTTTGGGAATGCCACAACGAATGGACGGCCGAATTTTTCGCCGAGCAGGATCGCCGCGGCGAGGCGAGCCGTTTCGACCGCTCCAAGGCGCCTGTGATCATGGAACTGCTGCAGCGCCAGCTGCGTTCTTCGCGCTACATTCAGCACAGCGCCCGCGTGCTGTTTTTGGCCGGACAAGCGAACGCGGAAGAGAGAGCGCAGCTCTTTGATGCGATTTTCGACCTCTCTCGTCAAGAGGTTGCCCGGCGTGTGCAAGCCGGCTCGTTCTCGAAGGCGGTGTTAGCCGCGCACGACTACGTTTTCGACATTTTCCCCGGTACCGAAGTTTCGACCCGGCCCGCAGCCGCCGGTTAATGGGCTGAAGCGGCCTGGAATTTGGAGGGATATCCATGTTCCAACAAAGTCTGGTGCTCGCGGGTTCCCTTGGAATAACGATTCTTCTGTCGCTCGTCCCTTTGATTGTCCTTCTGTTTTTGCTGGCGGGAATTCGCATGACGGCGTGGCTGGCCACGCTGATCACCGGCGTGATTACGATTCCGCTCGGGGTTTTTCTCTGGCAGGCGCCGTTCCGGCCAACGATGCAAGCGTATTGGTATGGTTCGCTGACGGGCGTGTGGGTCATCGACTGGATCACCTTTTGGGGCTTGATCATTTTCAACACGCTCGTCGTCACCGGCGACTTCGACACCTTCCAGAAATGGATGCTGCACCACGCCACCGCCGACGTGCGCATTCAGACGCTGATGCTCGCGTGGGCCTTCGGTGCGCTCCTGGAGGGAGTTGTCGGATTCGGCTATCCGTGGGCCGTGGTTGCCCCGATACTCATCACGCTGGGCATTGCGGACCTGGAGGCGCTGCGGGTGGCGGCCCTGGCGAATAACGCGCCCGTTTCCTTTGGTGCGCTCGGCTCGCCGATTTTGGCTCTGTCGGCGGTGACCTCGCTGCCGCTGCTGAGCCTTTCCGCTTCGGTGGGGCACATTGTCGCGGTGCTGGCGCTCTTTCCCACGTGGGTCCTTCTCTACCTCGTGAGCGGCTGGGTGGGATTGGTGGAAGCGTGGCCCCTGGCGATCGTGGCCTCCCTTGCCTACATCGCCGGGCAGTGGCCTGTGGCGCGCTATTGGGGACCTTACTTGCCGGATATCAGCGGCTCGCTCGTTTCGTTCTGGGCGCTCTACGCGTTCGTGAAAGTGTGGAAGCCCAAGACCATTCGTGGATTTGGCGGCGCTCCGCTGACGCAGACGCCAGCCGTGGTGACGGCGAATCCTGACGCGAAGATCGGAGCATTGCGCGCGTGGCTGCCTTACATCATCTTGCTTGTGGTCGTGGGAATTTGGACCGGTCCGTGGCTGCCGAAATATTTTCATGTGAATCTGCCGGGGCTCAGCCTGCACAAGTGGAGCGTGAGCGCGATTTCGTCGGTGACGCACAAGGCGGCCGCTTCGACGTTTAATTTCACGCCGCTCAGCGGCGGGACCTCCATTTTGGTCTCGTGGCTGGTGATCTTGTTGTTTTTGCGGCCGACCGGCGCGCAGTTGCAGGAAGTGTTTCGGAAGACGTTTCGGCAGATGTGGGGCGCGCTGCTGGTGGGCTTTTTCATTTTTGGACTCGCGTATACGTTTGTCTTTACGGGAATGGCCAATTCGCTAGCATTCGGGCTATCCAAAATCGGGCCAGCATTCGTCATTTTGTGCCCGGTCCTCGGTTGGATTGGCGTGGCCCTCTCAGGAAGCAACACCTCGACGAACGCTATGTTTGGGCCGGTGCAGGCGACTGCCGGCGGGTTGCTCAAAATGCCGGCGCTCTTGCTCCCGTCTCTGAACTCCGTTGGGGCCGAAGTGGGCAAGCCGGTGGCGCCGCAAACCGCCAGCGTGGGCGTTTCCACCACGCGCTTTGTGCGAAGCGAGGGGGAAGTCATTCGGCATAATATGAGTTGGACGTTCGTGATGCTCGGCTACCTCGTTCTGGTGGGGCTGCTCTTTTATTTCTTCTTCCCGAACTTGATGCAACTCTAGTGCGGCCGGCGGGATAAACCCTGCCTGCGGCAGGCAGGCCGCCGCGACAGGAGCCCAGCAAGACCTGGGATGGAATGGAATGGAATGGAATGGAATGACGAATTTCAAATAGGCTACTTCAACCCAGAAACAGCGCCTACAATCTCGCTTTCGCGAAGTTACAGATTACAGAGGAATCCAAGATGCTTTGGGCGCGCCTGCTCGCCTATGTCACCGGAACACTGAATCAAAAACTCCTGTTGCGAAACGAATATCTGGCGGCGGAGAACCGGATCCTGAGAGGGCGGATCAAGGGTCGGCTGCTGCCTTCATAAGGAGAAAAGGTGACACTGGGCGCCGGGAATGGTGGCGGGGGGTCGCGGCCTGGCAAAGGCTTCATTGACTCGCCACCGAAGTTTTCAGTTTGCCGATCTTGTCGATGGCTTGAGCGACGTTAAAAAGCAAGCCCCGGGCATCCGCACCGGAACCGAACGCGGGAACGCACTGACCTGCGCGAGAACGTAAGGTCATCTGTAACTCACCTCGGGGCGCAAAGAAAAACCCGCGCGAAGGCTCTCGCGACAGCGGGAGAAAGATCCTGACGTGATCAATGAACAAGTTATTTCTACGCTCGCAGAAATTTTGCAGCAAAAACACGGGTTTGCCACGACAACCATGCTCGACAAGGCCGTCGCCGATCTTTTGCGGCGGACGCAGGAGCGCAGCGCAGGTGGCAAGCCGGCGTTCTCTTTGTCGAAAATGATCAGAGGCTTACGCGCGCTGCACGGAGAGCCGATCAACCCACAAAGCGCAGAAGACGACGTCAAATATCTCCGCGCTTTGACCACCGGCGCGACACCTGGTTCTTATTTGGTTCCCAATATTCAGGCCGAGGAGATCGTCGCGTATTTGAGCATCGGCGGAATCTTGCGCGCCTCCGGCGCTCGCATCTGGCCGATGAACGGCATACAAAAGATGACCGTGCCGACGGCTCTCGGCGCTGCGAACCTGACCGCCGTGAACTGCGCCGGAAGCGCGAACGGGGGAAACATCTCCTACTCAGACATCATCACGCTGCTCCCGCAGATGGCCGACGTGAAGGGCGTCGGACCGTTCTGCTGGTACATGTCGCCGAGGACGTTCTTCCAGCGCGTGCTGGGCTTGATCGACACGACCAGCAGACCGTTGACAATCCCAACTTTGGCAGAGGGCCTCTTCGGCGCCCCGCAATACCGCTTGATGGGATGGCCCGTCTTCGTCACTCCGTTCTTGCCTGGAGAACGAGTCGCTCGGCTCCGGCACGAACCGGGCACACGCCATTTTCACCAACCCGAAGTACCTTCACGTCGCCCAGGGCGGAAACATCGGGATCGCCTACAGCCTGGAGCGATTTTTTGACGCCGCGCAGACGGCAATTCGCGCCATCCAACATTTGGATTTCGGCGTGGCGGCTTTTCGCATCTGCGCGCGCCAAGCAACAGTACGGGAAAGGATGCCGCTTTTCTCACAAACGCTGGCGATTCCTCGGTAGTACATCGTCTTCAGATGCTGCGGCATCTAATTTGCGGAAGGCTTGGCACGTTTTAGTGTCCTGGCAGTGGGAGAAACGGGATGAATCTAAGAATCAACAGAAAACTAGCGACAGCCTCGCTGAACTGGGCAACAGCGCTATTGCTCGGCACCGCTCAAGCGCTTGCAGGTGGGGCACAGGAGACCGCAGTGCAGGGGCGGAAGGCACAAGTTGCGGCGAGACCGGCGGCGGTCCATGCGCGGGCATTCGCCTATGACGCGAAGCGCGAAACGGTACTGGAAGGAACGGTAGTGGGTTACACGGAAAGCGCCCAGATCGCGCCGACAGGGGCGCACGCTACAGTGCAAACCACGAGCGGCGACGTCGATGTACATCTCGGACCGGCTTCGTACCTACAGGCCAAACATTTCTCTCTGGCAGCCGGCGAGCAAGTGAGATTTGCCGGTGTCGACGCAGTGGTGAATGGCAAAGAGGTGTTTTTGGCACGCATCGCGCAGAAGGGGAATCAAGTCCTCGCGATTCGATCGCCGCGCGGATCGCTTCTTGCGAATGGCGCGGCGCGCCTCGTGACCGAGGCCGAGCGCGCGCAAATGAAGCAACAGGGCGGTGCGCGATGAACGCCCGCACTGGGAGCACGGTCTCGCGGGTCTCGATGGTTTTGGCGCTGTTTGCCGCGGCTTGCGGAGGCGGTGGCGGCAACAATGGCGGCCCACCACCTCCACCGCCGAAGTTCACGAACGCTAGCTTAAGCGGGCAGTACGCGTTCTCGATGAGCGGTACGGAATTGTGCGCGGGACAAGGCAGCTTGTTCGCCCGCATCGGTACGTTCACGGCCGACGGTCACGGAAATATCACGAACGGCCTGGAGGACGTGAATGTTTGTACCGGAGTGGGCATTCTGCAGTTTACCGGCGGCAGGTATTCCATTGATGCGGACGGGCGCGGCTCCTTGAGCCTGACGAACAGCAGCGGCACAACCAATTACAGCATTTCGTTGGTTTCCTCGGCGCAGGGCGCCGTGGCGCAAACCGACGCGACCGTGACGGCGAGCGGCTCGTTTCAACGGCAGAATCCGGGGACCTTTTCCAATGCGGCGATTGCCGGCGGATACGTGTTCGATTTCAAAGGTGTGGAAGTCGTGGGCACTACCGTTGATCCGGTGTCGATCATTGGCCGACT
>Ga0209805_1001988_pt1 | contig 12031 bp, 11 predicted proteins | sample GraSoiAngelo_148_FD_185905 | JGI IMG/M metagenome (GOLD analysis project Ga0209805, IMG submission 185905) | Grasslands soil microbial communities from the Angelo Coastal Reserve, California, USA - 14_1009_09_20cm (SPAdes) (version 2) | ecosystem: Environmental > Terrestrial > Soil > Grasslands ... | reverse complement strand
TGGCAACCTCCACCAGCCGGGCAAAGGAACCGCTGTCGCGCACGGCCAGGTCAGCCAGCACCTTGCGGTCGATCTCCACCCCGGCCTGGCGAAGGCCGTGCATCAGCTTGTTGTAGGGCAGCCCCGATTGCCTCGAGGCGGCGTTGATGCGCGCAATCCACAGCTGCCGCATCTCGCGCTTGCGGCGGCGGCGGTCACGAAACGCGTATGCGAGCGCATGCAGGACCGCCTCATTGGCGGGGCGAAACAGCAGCTTCTTCGAAAGCCGGAATCCCTTGGCGCGCTCGAGGATCGCCCTGTGGCGACGGTGCGCCGGGACTCCGCGCTTGATGCGGGCCATTGATCAGATGCCCTGCCGGAGGTTCCGGCGAGAGCTGCGGCGCATCGGCGAGGCGAGCCCAAGGAAGGGGTGGCGTGAGGAGGAGCGCATTACACAATTCGCCACGACGAATCGCCGGGCCCCCTGACGCGGGGATCGGCCGCCTAGGCGACGCAGATCCGTCGGAAATCTCTGGCTGGGCATCTTCAAATCCCCAGGGCCCGCCGGACTGCTTTGCGGTCAGTCTTGTCGACGGGCTGCTTGTCTCCGAACTTGCGCTTGCGCTTCTTGGACTTGTGCTCGAGCAGGTGACTCTTCCACGCCCGAGTCCTCACGAGCTTGCCGGTCGGCGTCACTCGCACTCGCTTGGCGATGCCCTTGCGCGTCTTGAGCTTAGGCACTGGTGGCTGTCTCCTTCGCGGCGCCAGCCGTCCGGCTTGGAGCGAGGATCATGAAAAGGTTCTTACCCTCGAGCAGGGGCTGGCGCTCGACGACCGCGAAGGGGCGTGCGTCGTCGGCCACCCGATCGAGGATCTTTCTCCCGATGTCCTGATGCACCATCTCGCGACCCCTGAACATGATCGTCACCTTTACCTTCTCGCCGGCTTCGAGGAACTGCTTCAAACCCTTGAACTTGGTCTGGAAATCGTGCTCGGCCACCTTCGGCCGCAGCTTCATCTCCTTGAGCTTGATGACGTTCTGCTTCCTCCGCTGGTCCTTCTCCCGCTTGACGGTCTCGAACTTGAAGCGTCCGTAGTCCATCAGCCTGCAGACCGGCGGGCTGGCTTGTGGCGCCACCTCGACGAGGTCGAGCCCCTTCTCGCTTGCGATGCGCAGCGCGGCGTCCAGCGAAAGCACACCTAGCTGGTTGTTCTGGTCGTCGATCAGCCGCACCTCAGAGCTGCGGATTTGATCGTTGATCCTGAGCTCCTTAAACGGTATGGGACGCTACCTCGGTCAAATTCAGGGCTCTGCTATTCCTCCAATCGTCGCAAATAAAACAAAACGGACAGCTTGAAGCCGTCCGCAATTCGGGACCCCTTCAGGCGCGAGCCCTGGGGGTGAGGGTTGGGACCCTGCTTCAGTCGCTGGATGGTACCGGAAACGTAACCCCCTACGCAAAGGCGCGTTGGCAACTGACGTGAAAACGCCGGCATGCAGTGCCCTACCTTGCCCCAGAATGTCCTCGGCTTGAACCGTCTTGCCTACGTCGTAGCCATTGTTCTTCTCGCCGGATGCGGATCATCCAGCGCGGCAGCCCGTCAGTCGCTGCCGCCATCACCAACCTCGTCGGCCTCGCCCACCGCGAGTCCTTCGGGGGGAACCCCTCCGTCCGCAGCGCCCAAGCCCTCCCCCACGCCGCAGCCGGTCGGCCAGTATGCGGTCCTGGTGACCCAGGGCAGCAGCGACACGTACGCGGTCAGCATCGTCGGCACCGACGGGAGAGTCGTTGCCAGCGCGCAGCCCAGCAACCCAACCCAGATGACGTGCGGCGACGCGCTTGCCGCGGTGCTGCCCGTACCTGTGAGCACGACCGGCACCCGCGTCTATTTCCTGGACGCGCAGGGCAACGTCAGCTTCCTCACGCCAAACGGCGAGACCGGGCACGCGACCCGGGTTCCCTCCGGCGGCACGGTGCGGAGCATGTTCGCGGTCAGCCCGGACGATCGGCAGATCGCGGTCATCCAGAACACCTACAACTCCAGCGGCGCCACGACAGTCCTCTATGTCGAGGATCTCAACGGCGGCACCCACCACGTGAAGCTCTACACGCAGACCGGCGGCTACACGCTGTGGCCGATCGGCTGGCACGGCGGCAACATCGTGCTGGCGAAGGTGCCGGCGTGCACGCAGGGAGGCGGACCATTCTGCTGCGGGCCGATGGAGCTGCATGTCGTCGACGCGGCGACCGCGGCGCGGCGCTACACGTTGGGTGGTTCCCAGTGCATCATTGCCGGCGCCGCGACGACCGCCGGCGTCGTGTGCGAGAGCACCAGCAACTACTCGCAGGCGACCGTCCTCAACTGGACCGGGGCGACGGTACGCCACTTCACCATTCAGGGGCCGGTGAGCGCCGACCTGTCGCCCGACGGCACAGCCGTCGCACTGTCATCCAATACCGGGACCACGTTCGAGGGCATGAAGCGGTCGCTCGACCTCGAGGCCTGCGGTTGGATCGACAACCAGCACGTCATCGCCGGCGGCGACACCGAGCAGCAGCCCCGGATCGGCGACGTCGCGACCGGCGTGATCGTCGCCGTCAACGCCCAGGGCGTGTGCGGAGGTGTGATCCCAGGCGGCCTTTGAAATATGAGAGGAAACCCAGGATGGTTTCCTCTGCGCGCCAGGCGCGACCAGGATGGGACTTACTGATCGCATCGACCGGGCGGCAGTCTGCTCCTGGCAACGCGTGGAGGAACGGAAACAAAGTCGTGCCGGGATCAACCCGGCCACCAAAGCGACGCGTAGATTTGGTACGCCCCAGTACTAAGGCCGGCTGGCGCGTTGCGTGAGGGTCAGGGGATCGGGAAGGGAGCGCCAATTCCCGACGGAGGTTCGAAGTCCATGCGCACACTGGTCCGCTTTATTTTTGGGGCGTCGCTCATCGCCTCGATACCGGCCCTGGGCGTGGCCAACCTCGCCCTGGCGGCACCCGCCGCAGGGGGCTGCCAGCTGCAGGGCCTCGCCAACCTAAGCCCTGGGCTGAGCAGCACTTCGCAGGCTTTCAGCTACAGCTTCACCGGCAACCTCACGGGGTGCCAGTCCAACGTGGCGGGGGCGCCCGCAACGGGGACGGCCTCCGCGGGGGTTCAGCTTCCCGAGACGGTGACCCTGACGAACGCGACAGGTGGCACAACGACCGGCACCGTGCAGTACCAGGAGCCGACTCCGACCGGAAGTGGCAGCTGCGGATCCAGCACGACCTCCGGCCAGGCCCTCTCTCAATGGGCTGATGGGACAGCCACCGTCATCGGCTACTCGACCACGGGGTCGGGACCAGCTGTCGTCCTGAGCGGAACCGTGCAGCCGTCGATGACGCTCACCCTGGTCACCAGCAGCGTCCCGGCAGGCTGGACCGCGCCGTCCACATTCAGCATCTCCAGCACCAGGTTCCCAGCCGGCAGCAGCGCCTTTGCGCCGCTCACCTTCAGCCCGGCCACCACCGCCCAGAACTGCGCCACTGTGCCCGTCACGAGCGCCAACATCAACGGCGCAGTCTCAATCGGGTCGGCGAGCTAGACGAGAAGAACCTCTCCCCAAGAGGACCGAGGCGGGCGCGTCACCCCGCTTCGGTTCTTCTAATCCGCTGCCGCTGCCGGCAGCGGCGGGTTTCAAACTCGCATGAATGCCGCGTGCGCCGGCAGCGGCGGTTTCAGCCGGTTTCAGCGGCGCCGCTCGGCGACCTCGACGGTAACGCGTTCGACGAACGCTTCGACGGTCTCCTGAGTTCGGTTGTTGGCTCGGTCACGCACGGATATGACTCCTTCGTCGACGTCCCTGGGGCCGACCACGACGATGTACGGAACCTTCTGCAGCTTGGCGTCGCGGACCTTGCGGTCGACCTTCTGCGATCGAGCGTCGAGCTCGACACGAAGCCTGGCCCGGCGCAGCGCCTCGACCACTTGCTTCGCGTATCCATGCTGTGAGTCGGTCAGCGGCGCCACCACGACCTGCACCGGGTGCAGCCACGTCGGGAAGGCGCCGGCGTAGCGCTCGATAAGGTAGCTGAACACTCGCTCCATCGATCCCGCCGCGCCCCGGTGCACCATCACCGGCCGCTTGCGTGAGCCGTCCTCGGCCACGTACTCGAGGCCGAATCGCTCGGGCAGCTGGAAGTCGATCTGCACGGTTGAGTTTGTGAATTCGCGCCGGTGCACGTCCTTCACCTGGAAGTCGATCTTCGGGCCGTAGAAGGCCGCCTCCCCCACTCCGACCTCGAAGCTCTGCCCCATCGCCTTCAGCGCATCCGCGAGGGCGGCCTGCGCGCGCTCCCACTGCTCCTCAGCACCGAGCCACTTCTCCTTGACGTTGTCGCGCGACGAAAGCCGGTACGACCAATCTTCTATGCCGAGCACCTCAGAGAAGTACAGAGCCAGCTCGATCGCCCCCTTCACCTCGTCCATCAGCTGCTCCGGCGTGCAGAAAATATGAGCGTCGTTGAGGGCGAATGCCCTGACCCGATTCAGCCCTATCAACGTCCCCGAGCGCTCGTAGCGCCAGTTGTTGCCGATCTCGGCGATCCGCATCGGGAGGTCGCGGTAGCTGCGCAAGTCGGACTGGTAGATGACGATGTGGTGAGGACAGTTCACCGGCCGGAGCTCGAGCTCCTCGCCATCCTCGAACTTCATCGGCGGATACATGTTCTCCGCGAACAGCTGGGCGTGTCCGCTCTGGCGGTAGAGGTCAAGCCGCGCGACATCAGGTGTCCGCACGTGGAGATATCCCCGCGCCAGCTCTTCGTCGACGATGAAGCGCTCGAGCTCGCGCCGAATGGTCGCACCCGCTGGAAGCCACAGCGGCAGGCCTGCCCCCACGCGCTCATCGACCATGAAGAGCTTCAGGTCCTTGCCGATCCGCTTGTGATCCCGCTTCTCCGCCTCCTCAAGGAACTGCAGGTGCTCCTCGAGCTCTTTCGGGGTCGACCACGAGGTGCCGTAGATGCGCGTGAGCTGCGGCTGCTTCTCATCGCCGCGCCAGTAGGCGCCTGCGACGCGTAGCAGCTTGAACGCCTTGAGGTTCCTGGTGCTCGCAACGTGGGGACCGCGACAAAGGTCGAGGAAGTCCCCGGTGTGATAGACGCTGACTTCGTCACCTTCGACCTTGTCGTCGATCAGCTCGAGCTTGTAGTCCTGGCCGCGCTTGCGGAACTCTTCGACCGCCTCAGCGCGAGTGAGGGTCTCCTGCACAAACTGGCGGTCCTCGTGGACGATCCGGCGCATGCGCGACTCGATCGCAGGGAGGTCGGACTCCGTGATCGGCGATGAAAATGCGAAGTCGTAGTAAAAGCCGTCCTGCACCGGGGGACCTATGCCGTACTTCGCATCCGGGTAGAGCTCGGTGACCGCGGCCGCCAGCAGGTGGGCGGTTGAGTGCCGCAGGACGTGCAGGGGGTCCTCGCTGGTTTCGTGGTCTGCGTACTCTCCCATGCGGAAAGCCAGTATATGTAGGCCTTGAACATCGACTGGATGGCGGTCGTGGACGCCGCCGCCTACCCCGTCGCCGGGCTCGGAATCCTGATCGAGAGCGCTGGGATTCCTTTCCCTGGAGAAGCCCTGCTGCTGGCCGCTGCCGCCTGGGCTGCAGCCTGGCGGCACAGCATCGTTCTGGTGGTCCTCTTCGGATTCATGGGCGCCACGTTCGGTGCGGACATCGGCTACTACCTGGGCTACAAGGGCGGAAGACCGTTCGTCGAGAGCTTCGGCCGTTTCTTTCACATCCGGCCCGATCACATCGCCCGGTCCGAGATGTTCTTCGCGCGCTATGGCGACCGCGCGATCCTCGGCGGGCGTTTCGTGCTGGGCTTACGCACTTGGGCTGCGGTGCTCGCCGGCATGTCGCACATGCCCTTCTGGCGTTTCCAGCTCCTCTCGATGGTCGGTGGGCTCGCCTGGGCCATGGTGCTCGGCGCCGCCGGCTACTTCCTGGGCAGCAACCTGCCCCTGATCGAGGCGTTGGCTCGCGCTATCGGGATCGGCGGTCTCTCGATCATCGTGATAGTGATCGTCATCGCCGTAGTGGCGCAGCGATCCGGGTCCAGGCAATAGCGACCCCGACTCCGCCCGCAATCAGTAGCGCGCCCATCCCGCCGATCACGTGTGCGGTGCCGATCGTGTCCGAAAGCGCCGCGGCGGCGAGAACCGGGATCGCGGTGGCGCCGTTGATGACCATGTAGAGCAAAGAGAAGATGCGCCCGCGGATCTCGTCGCTGGTCGCCTCCATCAGGTAGGTGACGGCCGGGATCATGATCGCCCCAAACTCGATCCCAAGCACCAGGCTGAACGCGGCGCCGGTGAGGCGAGCGTGGACGTGGAGGTCGGGCACCTGGCTCATCGCCTGGGGAACCGCCGCCAGTCCAAGCATGGTGACGCCGAACGCGATCATCGACATCGCGAGCAGTCGGGCCCGGTCGATGTTGCGAAGGAACTGACCGAGGACGATCGCGCTGAGAATCGCGCCCGTGGTGGCCGGAACCAGCACCACATACGTATCGAGAGCCGAGATGCCGATGACCCTCGTCACGAACGCGGGCGCAAGCGTGAAGAGCATGAAGAGGACCAGCACCGCCACCGACAGCTGGAAGAACGCGAGCATGAGGCCGCGAGAGGCGCGCACCGCATCGACGCCTTCCTTGATGTCGATCAGCATGCGGCGGAACCTGCTGGCGCTCTCAGCGACCGGCGGGTCGGCCGTCCTGTTCACCGGTGGGATCTCCGACGCGAAGATGAGGGTGCCAGCGATGGCGAGCAGCGCGGCGCCGACCCAGTAAGGCGCGTACAGGTCGATCCTGGACAGGATCGGTGCCAGCGCGCCGCCGACAACGAGGGTCAGCACCATGGTCAGCAGCGACATCGAGTTGGCGGTGATGAGCGCTGATCGCGGGAGGATGGTCGGAATCACCGCGGCCTCGGCGGGTCCGAACAGCTGCCCAACCGCCGAGAAGATGAACGTGATCAGCAGCAGGTGAGCGAAGTCGTTCTTCAGTCCGGGTACCAATGCGGCGATGGGGATGAGCGCGATGGCAGCCCCGCGTCCGAAGTTGCACCACATCATCAGCTGTTTGCGGTTGACGCGATCAGCGAGCACGCCCGCCGGTGGTGCGAGCAGGACGGCCGGGACCGTGTAGGTGAGCAGTGTCACCGCCACCGGGGTGCTGCCGCCCGAGACGTTGTAAGCAAGGATGATCAGCGAGAAGAGAAGAAACTTGTCCGCCAGCTGCGCGGCGAGCTGCGCAAACCAGATGTTGCGAAAGGCGGTGAAGGCAAGCACGGTGCGAAATCCGCCAGGCCCCTCGACCGGGAACCTGATGGGAGCTTCCACGGCCTCAGGAAGATTAGCGGGCGGAGAAGCCGCTGTAGACCCGTTCCCACTCCTGAAGGCTGAGCGTCTGCGGGCGTCGCTCCGGGTCGATACCCGCATCGCGAAGGCGTGATGCGGCCTCCGAGCTGGTGGTGCCACTCAAGCGGCCCAACGTTCCACCAAGCTGCTTCCGGCGCTGCTGGAACACGGCCTCGACGAAGCGGAAGAAGGAGTTGAGATCCGCCACGTTCACTGCCGGCCGTTCACGAACGTCCATAACCACCAGCGCGGAGTCCACCGCAGGCTGGGGCTCGAAGGCGACCGCCGGGATGATCGACACGATGCGTGGCACCGCATAGACCTGCACCGCAACCGTGCCGACGCCGGCTCCGGTATCCGCGGTCCAGCGCTCGGCCACCTCCTTCTGAACGACCAGCGACAGCCGGCGCGGCCGGGGCGCGGCGTCGAGCAGTTTCCTGATCAGTGCGCCGGTGAGGTTGTAGGGGATGTTTCCCGTCGCCACCTCCCCACCGCCGGGGAATCCAGCCTGCAGGTCGTACCTGAGGATGTCAGCCTGGACGACCTCCACGCCGCCATGGCCAGCGACGACCTCGCGCAGTGCTTTGATGATCGTCCGGTCGAGCTCGACCGCCACCACACGCCGGCAGAGCTGAGCCAGCGCGATGGTGAGCGTGCCTACGCCCGCGCCGACCTCGAGGACCTCATCGTCGGCAGCGATGCCGGCTGCCTGCGCCACGTGGTCGCGTAGAACCGGGTCGACCAGGAAGTTCTGGCCGAATCGATGTTTTAGCGTGATCCGGTGGCGGTGGAGCAGCTCGAAGAGCTGGTCTCGATCGGCGGGATCGATCGCCACTAGTGCATGCGAGTGAATAGTCGCATGGCGTTCGCGCTCTCCAGCTCGCCCAAGTCGTCGAGGCTCAGACCCCGAAGCTGCGCGACGAGCTCCGCGGTGTCGATGAGATAGGCCGGCCGGTTGGGCGTGCCCATCCGCTTGTGCGCTTGCCCGTATGGGGAGTCGGTCTCGAGCAGGAGCCGGTCCGCCGGGCACTCGCAGACGACGTCACGAAGCTCGGAGCGGCTGGGCCGGGTGACCAGGCCCGCGAACGACAGATAGAACCCGAGAGCCAGGTATACCTGCGCCTCACGCGAGCCGAGCGCGAAGTAGTGCATCACGCCCCGAAGGCCCGGATGGGTTCCGATCAGCTCGGCGACCTCGGACACGGCGCCGCGATTGTGGATCGAGACCGGCAGGTCGAGCTCGACGGCGAGCGTGAAGAGCCAGTCGAGACGCACCATCTGCTCGTGCCGCGAAACGGCACCGTGCTCGAAGTCAAGCCCAACCTCACCTATGGCGACGACACGCGGGTCGAGGGCGAGCAGGCGCAGCTCGTCGATGTCGGGCGGGGCCTCCTCGGTGGGATAGTGCCCGACACCCGCCCAGACCGCCGGATGCTCGTTCGCCATCACGACGGCTCGCCGACTGCGATCAACGTCGGTTCCCATCGCGATCATTCGCGTGACGCCGGCTTCGGCTGCCTGCGCCACAACCTCTGACGTGTCGCCGAGCTCCTCCAGGTGAGTATCTACGAAATTGATGGCTCTTCTTCGACCACGTCGTCGAGGCGCTTGAAGAGCGCCTCGGGAACAGGCAGAGGCCGGCCCGGCTCGAGCTCGGACGGCCGCCAGCGGTTGTCGCTTGCGTAGGTCCCAGTCAGCACTTGGTGGGACGTCCCATCCTCCACGTACTCGCGCACATCCGGTTGCGGGGCGATGACGTCCTCATAGCCGAGCATGGCGTGCAGCCGCTGCGACGAGAACGGAAGGAAGGCAGAAAGCATCGTTTTCAGGTTGTCGACGCAGCGGAGCGCGACGTACAGCACGGTGCCGGCGCGCTCCCTGTCCGTCTTGATGGTGTGCCACGGCTGTTCAGTGCCGAGGTACACGTTGACTTTGGCCGCCGTGCCCATGGCCAGCTTCAGCGCGTTCTGAAATCGAGCCTGCTCGAGGTTCGCGGCGACGTCATCGAGCGCGGACTCGATCTCCTCGATGAGGCCGCGATCAGCCGGCGTCAGGGCCTGGGGCTTGGGGACGGCGCCGAAGTTTCGGTGCGCGTTGACCAGGGTGCGATGGACGAGGTTGCCCCACGTCGCGACCAGCTCGTCGTTGTTTCGGCGCACGAACTCGTCCCACGTGAAGTCCGTGTCCTGATTCTCTGGCCCCGCGATCATGAGGTAATACCTGAGGGCGTCGGCGTCGTAGCGATCCAGGAAATCCCGCACGAGGATGATCTGGCCGCCGCGGCTGGTCGAGAGCTTCCGCCCACTCATGTTGAGGTACTCGCTGGCGACGATCTCGTCCGGCAGCTCGAGCTCTCCGGCTCCCATGAGAATGGCCGGCCAAAGCACTGTGTGGAACGTGATGTTGTCCTTTCCCATCACGTAGTAGTGCCAGGACTCAGGGTTCTGCCACCACTCCTTCCAGGCGTCAGGCTCGCCTCGCTGGTGCGCCCACTCGATGGATGCCGACAGGTAGCCGATCACGGCGTCAAACCACACGTAGATCTTCTTGTGAGGGTTGTCCTCCCAGCCGGGGAGCGGAACCGGCACGCCCCAGTCGAGGTCGCGGGTGATCGCCCGCGGTTTCAGATTGCGCACGAACTCTAGAGAGTACTTGCGGACGTTCGGCCGCCAGTTGTCGTGCTGCTCGATCCAGCCCTTCAGCTGCTCGCCGAGCGCGGGCAGGTCGAAGAAGAAATGCTCGGTCTCACGAAATTCCACTTGCGCGTCGCTGCCGCGTTGGTGCGGATTGATCAGGTCGATCGGATCGAGCTGGTTTCCGCAGTTGTCGCACTGGTCGCCGCGTGCATCGGGGAAACCACAGATGGGGCACTTGCCCTCGATGTAGCGGTCCGGGAGCGTGCGGCCGCTGGAGGGATCGAACGCGCCCATCTGCTTCTGCTTGACCAGGTAGCCCTTCTCGTAAAGCTTCAGGAACAGGTCCTGCGTCACCCGATAGTGGTTGGCGGTGGTGGTGCGCGTGAAAATGTCGTAAGTCATCCCCAGCCGGCGAAGGTCCTCGACGATGATCGCGTTGTTCTCATCCACGAACTCGCGCGGCGCTACGCCCTTCTTGTCTGCCTCGTACGTGATAGGGGTCCCGTGCTCGTCCGTGCCACTCGCCATCAGCACGCGCGATCCTCGCAGGCGCTCAAAGCGCGCGAGCACGTCAGCGGGCACTGCGAATCCCGCCAGGTGGCCGATGTGTCGCGGGCCGTTCGCGTACGGCCAGGCGGGGGCAACCAGGACTGTTCTAGGCACCGGAGATCACAAGCGTAAACTCGCCGCGCGCTCGCTCACCGAGAGCGTCGATCAACTCAGACGCGGTGCCACGCAGCACCTGTTCGTGGACCTTCGTCAACTCTCGTGTCAACGTCAGCGCCCGAGCCGGCAGCGACTCGGCGATCAGTGCCAGCGACTTGTGGATCCGAAACGGCGATTCGAAAGCGACAGCAGGTCGCGGGTCTTCGCGCAGCGTTGCCAGCAGACGTCTCATCTCGCCAGGCTTGCGCGGGAGGTAGCCGGCAAACGTGAAGCCTGGCCCGCCATACCCGGCGACCGACAGCGCTGCTGTGATCGAGCTTGGTCCGGGGATCGGCACCACCGTGTGACCTGCCGACCATGCCGCGCTCACCAGAGCCTGCCCGGGGTCTGAGAGCGTCGGCGTGCCGGCGTCGCTGACGAGGGCGACGTCGCCCTGCTCCAGCGCTGCCATCACCCGCGGCAGGCCGCGCCGCTCCACCGGCGCGCGGTAGCTGAGCAGAGGCTTGCGGATTTGGTGGCGGCCGAGCAGCCGAGCCGTGACCCGGGTGTCCTCGGCGGCGATCGCGCTCACCTCACCGAGCACGCGCAGCGCACGCGCGCTGACGTCCTCCAAGTTACCAATGGGGGTGCCAACCACGAAGAGCCGGCTCAACCCGATTCGAGCCAGAGACCTACCTGACTCGGGATCACGTCCGCGGGGCCGACGAAGCGCGACGCAGGAGGCAGGATGTCGAGAAACGCCCGACCGTAGTCGCGGCCGAGAATGCGGTGGTCGAGGATGACGACGGCGCCACGATCCGTGGAGCGCCGGATGAGCCTGCCGAAGCCTTGCTTCAGTCTCAGTGCTGCCTGCGGCAGCGCAAGCTGTGTGAACGGGTCGCGCAGCTGCTCGGCACGGGCGGCGTAGACCGGCTCAGACGGGACCGGAAAAGGCAGCCGGACGACGATCACGCAACTCAGGCGCTCGCCCGGGATGTCGATGCCCTCCCAGAAGCTCGACGTTCCGAGTAGCAGCGGGCGCTCAGATTCCTCGAACGACTTCAGCAGCTGGCGGCGCTGCCCATCGATCCCCTGCCCGAGGATGAGGATCTCGTCGAGGTCGACCCGGTGCTTCAAAGCGGTGTGGACGTCGCGGAGCTGCCGGTGCGACGTGAAGAGCACTATCGTGCGCCCGCCCACGCGCCGGGCGATACCGGCGACGGCCTCCTCGACGCTGAGGTCGAAGTCTTCGTCCTCCGGCAGCGGAAAGTCCGACGGCAGACACACCAATGCCTGGTGATAGAAATCGAACGGCGATGGCAGGATCAGCTCCTCGACGTTGTCGCTCACTCCGACCCGGGAGCGGAAGTAGTCG
>Ga0209805_1001987_pt1 | contig 12037 bp, 14 predicted proteins | sample GraSoiAngelo_148_FD_185905 | JGI IMG/M metagenome (GOLD analysis project Ga0209805, IMG submission 185905) | Grasslands soil microbial communities from the Angelo Coastal Reserve, California, USA - 14_1009_09_20cm (SPAdes) (version 2) | ecosystem: Environmental > Terrestrial > Soil > Grasslands ... | reverse complement strand
ACCACCGCCTGGTCCATGAAGGTGGATGGCAGGTGGTCCAGACAGACCGAGGCATCAAGTTCATCCCGCCTGACCATGAGGTGTGGCGGCGGGCCCGCGCGCCAGGGATGCGCTGGGCAGCCTGATCGCCCTCGGTCCTCCCCATTTATGGGGGAGGTGGCGCCGAAGGCGCCGGAGGGGCTGGACGTTTTCCCGGTATGGCCAAGACAACATCCACGCGCTGGTACATCGGCGCCTGGATCGTGTGGGTTGCCTCGTTGATCGGGTTCTCGATCGCGTATCAGCACGTTGATCGAAGCTCTCCGTTCTGGGTTGGAAATCCAAGCCTGGTAGGACTCGGGACGATCGCTCAGCTCTCCATGCTCGTGATGCTTGGGAGCTGGATTGGAGCTCTGATTCGCCTCCGGCGGCTCAAGAGGTGGATGTGGTTCGCAGGAGTCCTGATCGTCCAGCTGATCGGACTGGGAATTCTCGGGATGGTGGCCTATGCGATCGCCGGTCCAGACGACACCGCCCTGGCGCGGCCGGGGGTGAGCTAGCCTCCCGCCACCGCCGGCACGATCGAGATCTCGTCCTTCTCCCCCACCCTGACTCCCAGCCCGGACCCCAGGCGCACGTCCTCGTCATTCAAATACACGTTCACGAACTGGCGGAGGTCTCCGTTCTCATCCAGCAGCCGGTCCTTGAAGCCCGGGTACTGAGCGTCCAGCGCGACGATCGCCCCGATCAGGTCCGTCGCCTCGACGTCGACCGTGATGTGGCCCTCGGACAGGCGGCGGAGCGGTCCAGGAATTCGAAATTGCGCCATCTCTAAATTGTCACCTTCTCCCGAAACGACTTCATCGTCGGCTCTATTTCCACCCCGTTGGAGTGTCCGTTCACCGAGGTCAGCACGTCTGCCGTCTTCAGGCCGTGCCCCGTCACGTAAGCGACCACCACCTCGTCGCCTTTCCACCGCCCCGCCCGCGCCAGCTTCGAAAGCACCCCGATCGTCACTCCCCCCGCCGTCTCGGTGAAGATCCCCTCGGTCCGGGCCAATAGGCGCATCGCCTCGACGATCTCCTCCTCCGACACCGCCTCTACCACTCCGCCAGTCTCGCGCGCGATCCGGTTCACGTACAGCCCGTCCGACGGGTTGCCGATCGCGATCGACTTCGCGATCGTGTCCGGCTTCACCGGCAGCACCCGGTCCGGAGTGTCGGAGTGAAACGCGTTGTACACCGGCGCGCACCCAAGTGCCTGCGCCCCGGTGAATGCCGGGACGCGATCACCTCGCACCAGCCCGTACTCGATCAGCTCCCGGGCGGCCTGCCGGTGCCGCACGAACTGGCACCCGCTCCCGATCGGGATGATGATCTCGTCCGGCAGCGTCCAGTCCAGCTGCTCGGCCGTCTCGAACGTCAGCGTCTTCGAGCCCTCGGCGTAGAACGGCCGGATGTTGATGTTGCAGAACGCCCACGGCGTCGACTCGATCAGCTGCGAGCAAAGGCGGTTCACCTCGTCGTAGTTGCCGCGCACCGCGACCACGTTCGGGTCGAACACGCTGATGCTCGCCACCTTCGCGGGCTCGAGGTCGACAGGGATGAACACGAAGCACTCGAGGTCCGCCCGCGCCGCGTAAGCAGCCACGGCGTTCGCCAGGTTGCCCGTCGACGCACACGCGATCGTCTCGAAGCCGTGCGCCCGCGCCCAGCTGATGGCGACAGACACGACGCGGTCCTTGAACGAGTTGGTCGGATTCATGCTGTCGTTCTTCAGATAGAGATTCCGCAGGCCAAGCTCGGCCCCGAGTCGATCTGCCTTCACTAGCGGAGTGAAACCCTCGCCCAGCGTCACGACGTTGACCGAGTCCTCGATCGGCAGCAGGTCGCGATACCGCCACATCGACTTCGGGCCGGCTTCGATGCGCGAGCGGCTCACGACCTTCTTCAGCGCCGCCTGGTCGTACACCGCGTCCAGTGGCCCGAAGCACATCTCGCACACGTGCGTGGCCTGGAGCTCGTACTCCGTCCCGCACTCCCGGCACCGCAAACCGATGACCTTGGGCATCGCGACCAAGTTTAGAGAGCGCGAATCTGGAGCCACCACCTCAAGGTCCCGCCCGGCTCGAGCAGCGGCGGCGGCGCCGATGGGTCGGGCCTGTCGTTGCCTCCGGTGGCGGGTTCGATCGCGATCTGCCGGTAGCCGCCCAGGTCGCCGTTGCAAACCCAGATCGCGACGTACGGAGTCACGGCGATATCCCAGCTCATCTCGACGCCGGCTCCTGACCTCCAACGCAGCGTCATGCGATCGATCGACCCGGGCGCCAGGTGCACCTTGGCGCTCGACCCCTCGCCAGGAGCCGGCGCGTCGACCGCCATCCCCGGCTCGTACTTGAACAGGGGATGCGCGCACCAGTACGCGGGGAGAGCTTCAGTGCCCGCATTGCGATAGACATACGAAAGACGCAGCTGGTCGGTCAGCTCGATCGTCCTGTCCAGAATCCAAGGCACCAGGCGACCCGTCGCGCGCATGAATACCGAGTGCCGAGTCAGATAGGGCACCTCCCACGACATCCGCCACGCCTCGCCGTGATCGGGCAGCGTATCGGTTGCCTCGACGTTCGGCACCATCTCGTCCCAACCCCACGCACCACCCTCGACGAAGTCCTCGGCCGCCGGGTCGTCGACGCCGATGCCCTGGTCGAGCAGCTCCTCGCCGCGGAGCTTCAGCGAGGTGATCCGCCCTCCGCGCTCGGGCCGCACCTCGAGGTCCCAGGGACTTCTTTGCAACTTCACAGGGGGTTGTTCCGTAGGCTGGTTGCCGATGAGGCTCATCGCCGTCGCAGCCTGCGCTCTGATGCTTGCTTCCTGCTCACGCAGCGCCCCGCAAGCTCAGGTTTCGCACACCCCAAGCGCGCCGCCCACCGTGGTGACCTTTCCGGGCGCCACGCCTGACCCCACGTCGACGCCCGATCCGAGCCATGTCTTCGTCATCGTGCTCGAGAACCGCAGCGCCGACCAGGTCTCGGGCAGCGGCTACATCGCGCAGCTCGCCCAGCAGTACGGAGTGGCGACCAACTATCACGGCGTCTACCATCCGAGCCTGCCCAACTACCTGGCCATGACCTCGGGCAGCACCTGGGGCATCGGCGACGACGGCTGGCACAATCTGCCCGCGGGCGGTCTCGGTACGCAGCTGACGTCGGCGGGGATCGACTGGCGCGCCTACATGGAGGGCATGAACAACGGCTGCTACCGGAACGGCAACGGCTACGCCCTCAAGCACAATCCCTTCGCGTACTACGGCGGGACCTGTCCATCGCAGGTGGTCCCATTCACGCAATTCGCGTCGGACATGAGCGGCGCCATCCCGCGTTTCGTGTGGATCACGCCCGATCTGTGTCACGACGGACATGACTGCGGCAACTCGACCGTCAACGCCTGGCTTTCGCAAACCGTCCCGACGATCCTCGCCTCCGACGCGTGGCAGGACAACGGCGTCCTGTTCATCACCTGGGACGAAGGCGAGGACAACGCCAACTCAGTGCTCACGCTGGTCATCCACCACGACCCGCTGCACCACCAGAGCACCGTCGCCTACGACCACTACTCGCTGCTCGCCACGATCGAGGACTCGCTCGGTGTGGACCGCCTCGGAGCGGCGGCCCAGGCGACTCCGATGACCGACCTCATGGCCGCCGTCCCTCCGGCGCCGCTGAGGAACAAGACCTAATCGACCCTCTGCTTCCAGTGCGTGATCGAGTCCACGAACTCCCGGTCCACCGTGACGCCCAATCCGGCGCCGGTCGGAACCTTCAACCGCCCGTCGTGCAGCACGAACGGTTCGGTGATGTCGCGGTGGTAGTAGCGGTCGGAGGCCGAGGTGTCGCCCGGCAGCGTGAAATTCGCCATCGCCGCCATCGCCACGTTGCCGGCGCGGCCGATCCCCGTTTCGAGCATCCCGCCCATCCACACCGGCACGCCTCTCTCCGCGCACAGCTCGTGGATCTTGCGCGCCTCGAGGTAGCCGCCGACGCGCCCCGGCTTCACGTTGATGACCCTGCATGCGCCCAGCTCGATCGCGTCGGCTGCGTTCTGGGCCGACTCGATCGATTCGTCCAGGCAGATCGGGGTTTGCACCTTCTTCGCCAGCTGCGCGTGGGCGAGCACCTGCTCCTCGGGCAGCGGCTGCTCGATCAGGAGCAGACCGTATGGATCCAGCTTTGCGAGATGCTCTGCGTCTGAGAGTGAGTAGGCCGTGTTGGCGTCGACCTGCAGCGGCACGTCGCCGAACTTTTCCCGTACGGCGCGCACTGGCTCGACGTCCCAGCCCGGCTTGATCTTCAGCTTGATCCGCCTGTAGCCCTGGTCGAGGTAGCTGCCGACCGTCACGAGCAGCTCTGCGATCGAGGCATGGATGCCGACCGAAACACCGCAGTCGACCTCGCGACGCACCCCGCCGAAGAAGTGTCCGAACGACTCGCCGCGTGCGCGCAGCTCGGCGTCTAGCACCGCCATCTCGATCGCGGCCTTCGCCATGTGGTGCCCGTGCACGGGGCGCAGCTCCGCCGAGACGTCCGCCGCCTCCAGCTCGCGGCCGAGCAGTCGCGGGATCAGGTGGTGGATCAGCACGTGCTGCGCCGCGTCGACGTATTCGGACGAGTATGTCGGCTCCTCACCGGCGACACACTCTCCCCAACCCTCTCCCTCGCTCGTGATCGCCTTGACGAGCAGGATGTCCCGCTCGGTCTGAATCCCGAACGAAGTCTCGAACGGAGCCACCAGCGACATCTCGATCCGGCGCATCTCCACGGCCTCGAGCCTCATGTGTCCTCCCCATTTATGGGGAGGTGACCCGGAGGGCCGGAGGCGCTCGCTCGCGGACGAGGCTCCTCCCCATTCATGGGGAGGTGGCGGCGAAGCCGCCGGAGGGGCTCGCTCGCGGACGAGGCTCCTCCCCATTCATGGGGAGGTGGCGGCGAAGCCGCCGGAGGGGCTCGCTCGCAAACACCTCCGCCTGGATCACGATTTCTCCGCCACGAGACGGTCATACACGATCTGTGACCACGACTCCATCGCGAGGTAGTACAGGCGCATCTCGTCGAGCGTAAGCAGCTCGCCCGCAAGCTTGTCGGTCTCTCGGATCTGGATGTTCGGCGAATCGCCGTCGACGATGAACACGACGCCGAGGTGAACCTTCGAGACCGGAGAGGAGTCCTCGTTCAAAAAGCCCAGCAACGTGGCCTCGAAGCGCCCGTCGTACACGACCTCCTCCTCCCACTCGCGCTTGAGCCCGTCAAGAATCGGATCGCCGGCGTCCAGGTCGCCCGGGTTGATATGCCCCCCGACACCTAGCGAGTACTGCTTGCGCAGGCGCTTCTCCGACGAGGCGCGCAAACGGTGCGTCAAGAAGTACCGGTCGCCGTGGCGAAAGACGACGTACGGAATGATCTGTTGGTAGGTGGGGTCGTTCTCGACCTCCGCCCGCGGCCTGAAAGAGTGGCGCTCGCGGATCACCGACTGGAGACGCTCCAGGTTCTCGCTGACGAATCCATGCCACGCGCCGTCGGGAAATATGTCGTCCCGCCTGACGCACAGGACCTGCTCGCTCGCCGCCTTCAATCGCCGGCCATCCGCATCAAGCCGCGGCCGAAGACCGCGATCAGCTCCGCCGTTCGGTCGACGTCGTCCTCACGCACCGGAAGGAAATAGATCCAGGCCGCTCGCTCGGTGTCCGTGGTGATCATCGTGCGCGCCGAATCCGCGCTCGGGTTGCCGATCGGGCCGTCGGCGTCGGCGACGCAGATCCGGCCGGCCACGTTCACGCGCTCCTTGCCGATCCCTTCGTAACTTTCGCCTTCGTTCCCGAGCCGGATCACCAGCTCTTCGCCCTTGACCTTTTCCAGGTCGTACAGGCCCACCGGCACCTGCAGCTGAACTGAAAGCGCGTTGGCGACATCGACGAGCGAGTTGATGCGCGGTAGTGCCTCACCCTTCTGCATCCGCCGCAGGAGCGCCTCCGACGATGGGCGCATTCGAGTCGGGTCCATCCTGAACTTGCGAAAGAGCTCGCGGGACCGCTTGACCTGGCCGGCGTCGGCCGACCGAACGGCCTGCGCCGACCGCTTTATCTCGAGCTCGAAGTCGTCGCGCGGCGGCGTGACCTCCAGCTCGTAGAGCTCGAACGCGACCACGTCCACGTCGATCTCACAGCGGACCTTCAACACCGATATTCGAGGTGGTCGAAGAAGCCCGGATACGAGATCTCCACGCACTCGGCGCCTTCGATCTCGGTGTTTCCGCCTGCGATCAGGGCGGCGATCGCGAGCGCCATCGCCACGCGGTGGTCGCCGAGCGAGTCCACGCGTGCCCCCTCGAGATAGCGGGGTCCGTTGATGATCCAGCCGTCCTGCTGGGCGACGATGTCGGCCCCCATCGCCGTCAAGCCCTGCTCCATCGCGGCGAGCCGGTCGGACTCCTTCACGCGAAGCTCTTCCGCGCCGGAGATGACGCTCGTGCCCGGGAGCTGTGTCGCCACCACGGCGAGCACCGGCAGCTCGTCCAGCATCTCCGCCGCCAGGTGGCCGTCCATCCGGATCGGCCGGACCAGGTCGACGGATGAGACCTCCAGGTCCGCGACGGGTTCGCCCGCCTCGAAGCGCGGGTGCGAGCGTTTGATCCGAAAACCGACCGAGGCCAGCGTGTCGGCAAACGCTGTGCGCGTCGGGTTGACGCCGACACCGAGCAGGCGGACCCGCGACTTCGCGACGAGACCGGCGGCCGCCAGCCAGAACGCCGCCGAGCTGAAGTCCCCGGGGATCGAGATGTCGACCGGCTGGAGCTGCTCGGTTGTCTCGACAGTGACACGCAGCCCGTCGACCGAGACCGCCGCGCCCATCGCGCCGAGCATGAGCTCGGTGTGGTCGCGGGTCCGAACGGTTTCGACGACCTGCGTCTTCCCGTCCGCGTACAGGCCGGCGAGCAAGATGGCCGACTTCACCTGTGCGCTCGGGATCGGGGCCTGGTACTCGATACCGTGCAGCGGGGTCTCGCCGCCAACGCGCAGCGGAGGCCACGTGGCGGCGGCTCCCATCTCGCGCAGCGGCTCGACGACTCGACCCATCGGCCGCCGCGACAAAGACTCGTCGCCGGCCAGCTCGCTCTCGAAGTCCTGCGCCGCCAACAAACCTGCGAGCAGTCGCATCGTGGTGCCGGAGTTGCCGCAGTCGAGCGGCCCGGACGCAGCGCGAAGCCCTCGCATCCCGCGCCCTTCAATCCTCAAATCCTCGATCTCCACGCCCAGCGACCTCATGCACGAGGCCGTCGACTGCACGTCGGCGCCGGTCGACAGCCCACGCACCCGGCTCTCGCCGGAAGCGATCGAGCCAAACATCAGCGCCCGGTGCGAGATGGACTTGTCGCCGGGCACGGTGATCGCGCCTTCCAGTTTCTTGGCGGGGCGGACAGTGGCAATCACGCCCTGAATGATGCCGCTTACACCCGCGACAACGATTCCGTGCGTTTTGCGCAAAACACTCCTGTCGATTGATAAGAGAGGAGCCTTCTGCGCAAAAAGCACCCAATCGATGCCACTATGACCGGCTCGCCCACCGCTCCCGCACCGCGCGCGCCTCCTCGAACAGCTCGACCAGCCTCGGGTCGTCGGTCTCCAGGTGGCGGTACAGCCGGCCCAGCTCCTGGCTGATCGCATCCAGCATCTCGAGCAGGTTCTCGCGATTCGTGCGCGCCACACCCGCATACAGGTCCGGGTCACCCGCGGCGAGCCGGCTCATGTCGCGAAAGCCGCCCGCCGCGAGCTTCGAAGCCTCAGGCCAGTCCTTGCGCCGTGACATTGCAAGCACGTAGCCGACCGACAGCAGGAACGCGGCGTGGCTCACCCCGGCGACCAGCTTGTCGTGCGTCATCGCGTCCATCACCACGGGATGCGCGCCGACCGCCTCGACCAGCTCGGTGATCCTCGGCTCGTCCCGCGTCAGCACCCACGGCGCACCCTGAAACATCGAGGCGTCGGCCGCGTCGATGCCAGAGACCTCCTTGCCGCACATCGGGTGCCCGCCGACCAGATCGATCCCTTCCGCGGCCGCCCACTCCATGACCGAAGCCTTGGTGCTGGCCATGTCGGTGACAGGCTTGCCCTCGGACAGCGCACCAAGGCCCGCGAACACGGAACGCAGCGCGCTGATCGGTGCGCCGACCACGATGACGTCCGCCAGCGGCACCACGCTCAGGTCGGTGTTGGCGGTCGACACGATGCCGCGGTCCAGCGCCTTGCGGACCACGATCGGGTTGCGGTCGCTGCCCACGATCACCATGTCGGGCCGGGCCTGATTCAACGCCAGCGCGAAAGAAGAGCCCATCAGGCCCAGGCCCACCACCGCGACCGTCGGCATCAGGGCACTCTGCTTATGCGAGCTGCTTCTGCATCGCGCCGAGGAGGCGCCGCACATCCGCCATCAGGCGGTCGAACGCCTCGAAGTCGAGCGACTGCGCCCCGTCGGACAGCGCCTGATTGGGCGTCGGATGGACCTCGATGATCAGCCCGTTCGCCCCGGCCGCCACGGCGGCAAGTGACATCGGGCCGACCAGGGTCCACTTGCCCGTCGCTTGCGATGGATCAACGATCACCGGAAGGTGCGACAGCTCGCGCACGAGCGGGACGGCGTTCAGGTCGAGCGTGAAGCGCGTCGAGGTCTCGAACGTGCGGATGCCGCGCTCGCACAGGATCACGTTGCGGTTGCCCTGGGACAGGATGTACTCGGCGGCAAGCAGCCACTCCTCGATGGTCGATGACATGCCGCGCTTCAGCAGCACGGGCTTGCCCGAGCGCCCCGCCTCCTGCAGCAAGGCGTAGTTCTGCATGTTGCGCGTGCCCAGCTGGAGGATGTCGGCGTACTTCGCGACGAGCGCCACGTCGCCGGGCGACACCACCTCGGTCACGACCTTCAGCCCCGTTTCGTCGCGCGCCTCGGCCATCATCTTCAGCGCCGACTCGCCGAGTCCCTGGAACGAGTAGGGTGACGTGCGGGGCTTGAACGCGCCTCCGCGGAGGATCCGCGCGCCCTGCGCGGCGACGTGACGCGCCGTGTCGAGGAGCATCTCCTCGCCCTCCACCGAGCACGGTCCGGCCATGACCACGACCTCGTCGCTCCCGATCTTGACCCCGCCGACGTCGACCACGGTGTCCGCCCTGCGGAACTCGCGGCTTGCCAGCTTGAAGGGCTTGGTGATCGGGATGATCTCCTGGATCCCGCCGAGGTGGGAGAAGGCGTCCCGGTATGCGTAGGCGTTGCCGCCGATCACGCCGATGACCGTCCGCTCCTCGCCGCGCGAGAGCTCGGTCTTGAGACCGATCTCCTCGACGCGGTCGACGACCGCGGTGATCTCGGCCTGGGTCGCCTGGTGCGACATCACGATGATCACGGTTTCAACGAACCTCTCATGTACTCGAGATCGACCTTGATCGCTTCCGCGCCGCGCAGATACGCGAAGCGCATCGAACCCTGTGGCCGCGGCGTGTTGTACAGCAGCAGGATACGGATGCACATCGGAACGCCACGAGGGTTCGGCTGCTGCACGTCCATATCGTGTCCGCACAGAAGCGGCACCTCGAGCCATCCGAGCCGGCGCGCGGCCAGGGCCGGAAACTCCGCGTTTAGATCGGGCGTCGTCGTGAAGTAGGCGAACGCGATCTCGGTGACCTCGAGGTCGTTCAGCCTCACCAGCTCGCGCAGCAGCTCCTCGGTGGCGTCGGTGATTGCCTCCGCCGTGTTCGCGCTCGCCGTGGTGGCGCCCCGAATGCCTCTTACCGGCACGCCTTCAGCAGCTCCTTCACCAACGCAACGGCGTCGCCGCCGTGGTCGATCTCATCCACGATCGCGCTGCCGACCGCCGCCGCGTCGACGGTGCCTCGCAGCGAGCGCATGTGCTCCGGCCGCGAGATGCCGAATCCGGCCGCGATGGGCAGGTGCGTGTGCTTGCGCACCTCGCCGAACAGCTCGGGCATGCCCTCCGGCAGCTCCTTGCGCGCACCGGTGATCCCGGTCACCGTGACGCAGTAGACAAACCCGCTCGAGTGCGAGCAGATCGTGGCGATGCGGTCGGGCGGAGTCGTCGGTGCGACCATGAAGATGGTGTCGAGCGAGGCGGACCGCAGCCAGCCCGCGACGGGCTCGGCCTCCTCGATCGGGAGATCCGGCACGATCACGCCCGACACGCCGGCCTGGGCCGCTTCAGCGGCGAACTTGCGCGGGTCATGGGACAGGACCGGGTTGATGTAGGTCATGAGCGCCACCGGTACGCCTTCGGCCGCGACAGCTTCCGCGACCTCGAGCGCGCCCGAGACGGTCATCCCGTGTTCGAGGGCGATCTGCCCCGCGCGCTGGATGACCGGGCCGTCCGCGAGCGGGTCCGAATGCGGGATTCCAATCTCGATAGCTGCGACGCCAGACGCGGCCAGCCTCTTCCCCACCTCGATCGATCGCTTCTTGTTCGGATGGCCGGCCATCATGTAGGCGACCAGCTTGAGATCGCCGTTGGCCTTGAGCGCGGTCGCCAGTTTCGTTCTTTCAGCCACCATCTTCACAGGGGTCCCCGCGAAGTCACGGCGCAGCCTCTGACTTCGTGGGGATTTCGACGCTGTCCATGTCCTTGTCTCCGCGCCCTGACAGGCAGAGGAGGATCCGACCGCCCGGCCCGAGGTCGCGCGCGATCACCCCAGCCTGGTGGATCGCATGCGCCGGCTCGAGCGCCGGCATGATGCCCTCCAGCTGAGTGCAGAGCTTGAACGCCGCGAGGGCTTCTTCGTCCGTCACCGCGACGTACTCGACCCGCTCGATGTCGCGCAGGAACGAGTGCTCCGGTCCCACGCCCGGATAGTCGAGCCCGGCCGAGATGGAATGGGTCGGCAGGATCTGGCCGTCGCCATCCTGCAGCACGTACGAATACGCGCCGTGCAAAACACCCGGACGCCCGCCGACCAGCGATGCGGCGTGCTCCCCCGTCCTGATCCCCTTGCCCGCCGCCTCGACGCCGACAAGTACGACGTCCTTGTCATCCAGGAAGGCGGTGAACATGCCGATCGCGTTGGACCCGCCGCCGACGCACGCCACCACGACGTCGGGCAGCTTGCCGTCCAGCGACAGGTACTGCTCGCGCGCCTCGTCGCCGATCACGCGCTGCAGGTCGCGCACCATCTCGGGATAGGGGTGCGGCCCGACGACCGAGCCGATGATGTAGTGGGTCGTGCGCACGTTGGTCACCCAGTCGCGGATCGCCTCGGTGGTCGCGTCTTTCAATGTCTTGGAGCCGCTCGTCACTTCGACGACCTCAGCGCCGAGAAGCTTCATACGGCGGACGTTCATCGACTGCCGCCGCATGTCCTCGGTGCCCATGTAGACGGTGCACTCGAGGCCGAACCGGGCGCAGACCGTGGCGGTCGCCACGCCGTGCTGGCCCGCCCCGGTTTCGGCGATGACCCGCTTCTTGCCCATGCGCAGGGCGAGCATCGCCTGGCCGACCGCGTTGTTGAGCTTGTGCGCCCCCGTGTGGCACAGGTCCTCGCGCTTGAAGTGGATGTGCGCGCCGCCGAACTTCTCGCTCAGCCGGTTCGCGGCGTAAAGGGGAGTGGGCCGCCCGATGAACGCGCGCCTGTGCCCGGCCAGCTCGAGCTGGAACTGTGGGTCGGCCTTGGCTTCGTGCCACTCGTCTTCCAGCTCGTGCAGCGCGCTCATCAGCGTCTCCGGGACGTACTGCCCGCCGAAGGCGCCGAACCTCCCGTCGACCGGGTGCGTCAGCCCGGCGCGGATGCTCACCCGAGCGCCTCCGCGAGCCTGACAGCGTGGACGAAGGCGCGCATCCTGGCGGGGTCCTTGACCCTGACTCGCGCCTCGACGCCGCTGGACACGTCGACCCCATAGGGCTTGAGCTCGCTCACGACCTTGCCCACGTTACCCGGTTCCAGACCACCCGCGATGAACACCTTGCGTGACGCGAGCAGCGGGCGCGCGAGCTCCCAGTCCCAGGTCCGGCCGGTCCCG
>Ga0209805_1001986_pt1 | contig 12038 bp, 10 predicted proteins | sample GraSoiAngelo_148_FD_185905 | JGI IMG/M metagenome (GOLD analysis project Ga0209805, IMG submission 185905) | Grasslands soil microbial communities from the Angelo Coastal Reserve, California, USA - 14_1009_09_20cm (SPAdes) (version 2) | ecosystem: Environmental > Terrestrial > Soil > Grasslands ... | reverse complement strand
GTGGGTACCCACGCGCTCCTCCGCGATGGGGCCGGCCTGGTCCAGAACGCCCGGGACGTGCTCGCGACCTTGAGCCTGGGCGGAGAGGTCCTGGACGACCCCCTGGCAACCCCCAAACACCTCGGTTTCAAGCTCCCGGCGGAGCGGGACGGCATCCTTTCCCACCTCTCAGACGTTCTGGCTTTGAACGCCGCCGAGATCGCCCGCAAGCTCCAGCTTCCGATCGCGGAAGTGCTCGGCCGGTTGACCGCGCTGGAGCTCAGCGGGGCGGTCCGCCGCCACGGGGGCGGCTACGTCAAGGCATTGCGCCGCGGCAAAGAACGGGCGTAGGATGCCCGCCTCAGACCCGGCCTGGGGAACAACTTGCCGGGTTTGGGAATAAAGAGAGGGCTGTGACAGAAGGACTGATCATCGTCGAGTCGCCCGCCAAGGCCAGAACGCTGAAGCGGTTTTTGGGTGACCGTTTCGACGTGCGCGCCTCCATGGGGCACGTTCGCGACCTGCCTGGAAAGGAGATGGGCGTGGAGGTCGACGACGGCTTCAAGCCTCACTACGAGGTGGTGGAGAGCCGCCGCAAGACCATCAACGAGCTCCGCTCGGCGGTCAAGGGCGACGGCGGCCAGGTCATCCTTGCCTCCGACCCTGACCGCGAGGGCGAGGCGATCGCCTGGCACCTCGCCGAGGTGCTGAAGCTGCGCGACCCCAAGCGCATCGAGTTCCACGAGATCACCGCGGACGCCGTCCGCCATGCGCTGGAAACGCCGCGCGACATCGACATGAAGCTCGTCAACGCGCAGCAAGCGCGACGTGTGGTCGACCGCCTGGTCGGCTTTCGTCTGAGCCCGTTCCTCTGGGCCAAGGTCCAGAAGGGAATTGGCGCCGGCCGCGTCTCGTCGGTCGCGCTGCGCCTGGTCGTCGACCGCGAGGAGGAGATCCGCAAGTTCGTCCCCGTCGAGTCCTGGACGATCGACGCCGAGCTGTCCAGGCGGGGCGCCGAGAACCGCTTCATGGCGCGGCTCAACCGGCCCATCGGTGCAGCGGGGACCGAAGCCGACACCAAGTTCGAGGTCCACAACGAGGACGAGGCGCAGGAGATCGTGCGCAAGCTCGAGGGCGCGAGCTATCGCGTCATCGGAGTCGAGCAGAAGCGGAGGACCAAGAGCTCCAACCCGCCGTACATCACCTCGACCCTGCAGCAGGACGCGTCGAGCCGGCTGCGCATGCGGCCTCGTGTCGCGATGCGCGTCGCCCAGCAGCTGTACGAGGGTATCGAGCTTGGCAGCGAGGGTCCTGCCGGTCTCATCACCTACATGCGCACCGACTCGACACGAATCTCGGCTGAGGCTGAGGGCAAGGTCAAGGGATGGATCAAGGAGCAGCACGGCGAGAAGTACCTCGGCACGGCGCGCGCCGCGAAGGCGACGCCGGGGGCGCAGGACGCGCACGAGGCGATCCGCCCGACCGACGTCAACCGGACCCCGGAATCGGTCCGCCAGCACCTGACCCCAGACCAGTACAAGCTCTACGACCTCGTCTGGCGGCGCTTCGTCGCGAGCCGGATGGCTCCGGCGGTGTACGACCAGACCCAGGTCGAGATCGAGGGCGGCGAATACGTGTTCCGGGCCAACGGGTCGGTGCTCGCCTTCGACGGTTTCTACAAGGTTTGGCCGCGCGAGGAAAACGGCGAGAACGAGCTGCCCCAGCTGACGCAGGGCGAGGCTCTGGACTACCACGGCATGAAGCCCGAGCAGCATTTCAGCCAGCCGCCCCCCAGATACTCGGAGGCGACGCTGATTCGCGAGCTGGAGCAGCGCGGCATCGGCCGGCCGTCCACGTACGCGCCGATCGTGGAGACGATCAAAGACCACGGCTACGTCGAGCTGAAGGACCGCCGGCTGCACCCGACGCGCACGGGCGAGGCGGTCAACTCGATCATGGTCGACCACTTCAAGACGATCGCCGACGACGACTACACGGCCACGCTCGAGAAGCGGCTCGACGAGGTGGAGCGCGGTAAGCGCGAGTGGGTGCCGGTGGTCAAGGACTTCTACGGCCCGCTGCAGCGGATGCTCAGCGCGGCCGAGGAGGCGACGCCGGCCGACACCGACGAGGAGTGCCCGTTGTGCCACGAGGGCCACCTGGTCCACAAGGCGAGCCGCTTCGGGCCCTTCATGGGCTGCTCGCGCTACCCGAAGTGCAAGTTCCGACGCGCGCTGACGCCTGACGGCGAGGCGCCGCAGCCCGTCCTGCTCGATGAGCCGTGCCCTGTGTGCGGCAAGCCGCTTCAAAAGCGGAACGGCCGGTACGGCGAGTTCATCGGGTGCTCCGGCTATCCGGACTGCAAGTACATCAAGCGCGACCCCGCGACATCCGAGGCCAAGCCCACAGGCGAGAAGTGCCCGCAGTGTGGCGAGGGACAGCTGGTCGAGCGCACGGGCCGCTACGGTCCGTTCGTCGCCTGCTCGCGCTATCCGGAGTGCAAGTACCGCGCGAACATGGGCAAGGACGGCAAGCCTCGCGAGGGCCCGAAGGTCCTGGACGAGCCGTGCCCGATCTGCGGCAAGCCACTGGTCGAGCGCCGCGGCCGGTTCGGCCTGTTCAAGTCGTGCTCGGACTACCCGCAGTGCCCGGGGCCGAAGGGTGTCAAGAAGTCTGAGAAAGCGGTCGAGGCTTAGCGCCTCGGCGCTCTGGGTATACTCGCGTAGCCAGTCCTAGCGACTGAGTTAGCACGCCCGGGGCAATGCACCTGTCCTCCGCAAGGGGGCCTGAACCGGGCGGAAGAACAACAGGAGGCAATCAGACAAACGTGGCTCAAGTGACCTTGAAGCAGCTGCTGGAGGCGGGCGTCCATTTCGGACATCAGACCAGCCGCTGGAACCCGAAGATGAAGACCTATATCTTCACCGCCCGCAACGGCATCCACATCATCGACCTGCAGAAGACCGTCCGCCTGCTGGACGACGCGTGGGACTTCACCCGCAACGTCGCGGCCAGCGGCCGCCCGGTGCTCTTCGTCGGCACCAAAAAGCAGGCCCAGGAGACCATCCAGACCGAGGCCGCGCGCTGCGGCATGTACTTCGTCAACCGGCGCTGGATGGGCGGCATGCTGACCAACTTCAGCACGGTCAAGAAGAGGATCGAGCGGCTGCAGGACCTGCGCAAGATGCAGCAGGAAGGCCAGTTCGAGCAGATGTCGAAGAAGGAGGCCAAGCGCCTCACCGACGAGCTCGACCGGCTGATGTTCCACTTCGACGGCATCGCCGATATGAAGCGGCTGCCGGGAGCCCTCTACGTCGTGGATCCGCGCAAGGAGCACATCGCCGTGACCGAGGCCAACCGGCTGAAGATCCCGGTGGTGGCGATCACAGACAGCAACTGCGACCCGGACCTCATCACCTACGTGATCCCCGGCAACGACGACGCGATCCGCGCGGTGAAGCTCCTTACGGGCAAGATCGCCGACGCGTGCCAGGAAGGACGGCAAGAAGCCGCCGCCCGGGGCGAGATTCTGCCCGAGGTCGAGGATCGCGAGTTCCTGGAGACGCCTCGCTACGAGGAGATCGAGGAGTACCTCGAGGACGAGGAGGACTACCTGCCCACGGTCTCCGAAGAGGAGTTCATCGGCCACACCGCCGATGACGACGAGAAGCGTTGATGGCGGTGGACATGGACATGATCAAGAAGCTCCGCGAGATATCCGGCGCCGGAATGATGGACTGCAAGAACGCCCTCGAAGAGGCGGGCGGCGACATCGAGAAGGCGTACACGATCCTGCGCGAGAAGGGAATCGCGAAAGCGGCCAAGCGCGCGGACCGCGCGACCGGCCAGGGAGTCGTCGAGGCGTACCTGCACAGCACCTCGCCCGACTTCCCGCCGCAGCTCGGCGTGCTGATCGAAGTCAACTGCGAGACGGACTTCGTCGCCAAGGGCGCGGACTTCCGCAAGCTCGCGAAGGAGCTCGCGCTCCAGGTCGCGGGCTTCGGCGCGCGCTGGGTCACACGCGAGGACGTGCCCGACGAGGTGCTCGTCACGGAGCGTGAGGTCTACGAGGCCAAGGCGCTCCAGGACGGCAAGCCGGAGCAGGTGATTCCGCGAATCGTGGAGGGGCAGATCGAGGCCTTCCTCAAGCAGAACTGTTTGATGGAGCAGGAATACTTCCGCGAGCCGAGCCGCACCGTAGGCCAGATCATCGCGGAGAACATCTCGAAGCTCCAGGAGAACATCACTGTCCGGCGCTTCGCCCGATTTAACATCAGGGAGTCCTGATCGAAAACGTAGCGGTAGGTGACCGATCCCCGAAGTACAACCGCGTGCTGTTGAAGCTCAGCGGTGAAGCGCTCGGCGGCAGCCGCGATTACGGCATCGATCTCGAGATCGTCGAGAAGATTGCCGCGCAGGTCAAGCGCGTGCACCAGATGGGTGTGCAGATGGCGCTCGTTGTCGGAGGGGGCAACATCTTTCGCGGCCTTGCCGCGACCGAGCGTGGCTTCGACCGCGCGACCGGCGACTACATGGGCATGCTCGCGACCGTGATCAACGCCCTGGCGCTGCAGGACGCGCTCGAGCGCACCGGCATTCCGGCCCGCACGATGACCGCGATCCAGATGCCGCAGGTCGCCGAGCCGTACATCCGGCGCCGGGCCGTGCGCCACCTCGAGAAGGGAAGGGTGGTCATCCTCGCCGCCGGCACGGGCAACCCCTACTTCACGACCGACACGACGGCCGCGCTGCGCGCAGTCGAGATAGAAGCAGACGTGATCCTCAAGGCGACCAAGGTGGATGGCGTCTACACCGCCGACCCCAAGCGCGACCCCACCGCGACCAAGTTCGAGCGCCTGGGCTACCTCGAGGTCCTCAACCGCGGCATCGAGGTGATGGACAATACGGCGCTCACGCTCTGCATGGACAACGATGTGCCCATCGTCGTCTTCAACCTGCTGACTCCGGGCAACATCGAGCGCGTGGTCCTCGGTGAGCAGATCGGCACCCTCGTCGGCGCGGCAACGTCATGATCGACCCCGTGCTGCGCGACGCCGAAACCAAGATGACCAAGTCGGTCGATCACTTCGCCGGCGAGCTGGCGACGATCCGCACGGGCCGCGCCAATCCGGCGCTGATCGACAAGGTCATCGTCCCGTACTACGGCACGCCGACCCCGCTCAACCAGCTCGCGCAGATCAGCGCGCCCGAGCCTCGCTTGCTGGTCGTGCAGGTTTACGACAGGAGCCAGATCGGCGCCGTCGAGAAGGCGCTGCGCACGAGCGAGCAGGGCCTCAACCCCGCGAGCGACGGCCAGGTCATCCGTGTGCCGATTCCGCCCCTGACCGAAGAGCGGCGCCGCGAATACGTCAAGCTCGTGCGGCAGAAGGCGGAAGACGCCCGGGTGGCGATCCGCAACGTGCGCCGCGACGAGCTGCACCGGATCGATCAGATGCAGAAGGCCGGCGACGTCGCGGAGGACGACTCCAAGCGGGCGCACGCCCGCCTCCAGAAGATCACCGAAAGCCAGATCGAAAAAGTCGACGCTCTGGCAGGCCGAAAGGAATCAGAGGTAATGGAGGTCTAGGCGGAGTCGCTCCTCCCCATTCATGGGGAGGTGGCTGTTCCCCGCTTGCGGGGAAGTACCCGCCGCAGGCGGGGGATGGGGCTCGCCCAAGCTGGCTGCGTCGCGGATCGGTAACCTTTCCTCACCCTTGGACTCCCAGGTCCCCCGCCACATCGGGATCATCATGGACGGCAACGGCCGCTGGGCCCGCCGTCAAGGCCGGCCGGCCAGCTTCGGCCACCGCGCCGGCGTGCGCTCGATCAAACGCGTGCTCCAGGCCTGCGAGGACTTCGGCGTGCACGCGCTGTCGATCTACGCGTTCTCGACCGAGAACTGGGCGCGGCCCCGCGCGGAGGTGCGCGCGCTCATGCGCCTGTTCCACGAGACGATGCAGCGCGAGATCGACGAGATGCACCAGCGCGGAGTGCGCATCCTGGTCAGCGGGCGGCGCGACGAGCTGTCAGCGCGCATGCGCACGCGCATCGACGAGGCCATGGCACGCACGGCGAATAACAAGAACGGCGTCCTCAACGTTTGTCTCAATTACGGAGGGAGGGCCGAGATAGTCGACGCGGTGCGCAAACTGATCAAGGACGGAGTAACGGAGGGCGGCGTCGACGAGGCGGCCATCTCGGCGCGCATGTACCAGCCGGTCCTGCCCGATCCCGACCTGATCATCCGCACAGCGGGCGAGCACCGGGTCAGCAACTTCCTCCTCTGGCAGGGCGCGTACGCCGAGATGCTCGTGACCGAAACGCTGTGGCCCGACTTCGGCGCCGACGACCTCAGGGCCGCGCTGGACGACTACGCGTCGCGGGTGCGGCGCTTCGGCGCCAGGCCAGCAAGTGAAATTGTGTCCTCCCCATCGCATGGGGAGGTGGCGCGCAGCGCCGGAGGGTCTGGTTGACTACCCGCAACGCGTCAATGACCAGCTGGAAGCCGAGCCCCCTGATGATTCGCATCCTCAGCGCGTTCGTCATCCTGGGCGGCGTCATCGGGCTCGTGTTCGCCGGCATATTCGGCGTCTACGCGCTCGTGCTCATCCTCGGCGGCCTCGCGCTCTGGGAGTTCGACGGTCTCTCCGAAGGCATGGGCTCGCGCGCCCCGGCCTGGCTCCTGTTCCCGCTCGGCGCATTCTTCGCGTTCAGCGGCACGCTGCTCAAGGCGGTGGACGTCAACCTGGTGCTCGCGCTGTCGCTCGTGGGCGGGCTGGCGGCGTTCCTCGTCGTGCCGGGCCGCAGACAGGGACTCAGCCGGTGGGCGATGGGGGTGGCCGGCGCGCTCTACGTCGGCATGCCCTTCAACTTCTACCTGCTCCTCTACACGTCAAAACCCAACGGGCTGGTGTGGACCCTGTTCACGATCTTCGCCGTGGTCGCGAGCGATGCCGCGGCGCTGCTCGTCGGGAGCCGCATCGGACGCCATCCGTTCTTCAGCAACATCAGCCCGAAAAAGACGGTGGAAGGCGCCATCGCAGGCGTGTTCGCACCAATCCTGGTGATGCTGATCGGCGTTTCGGCAGTGCTCGGCTTCTCACCGGTGCACGCGATATTGCTGGGCTTCCTCGTGGGGAGCAGCGCAGAGATCGGCGACCTGGTCGAGTCCCAGATGAAGCGGCTCGCGGACGTGAAGGATTCATCCCATCTCATACCGGGGCATGGGGGAGTGCTCGACCGAATCGACTCGATCCTGTTCCCGCCGATCCTCGTGTACTTCTATGTGGCGGTCTTCCACCTTCTTTAGATGACGCGACCCATCAACGTGGCCGTGCTCGGCGCGACCGGGTCAGTCGGCCGCCAGGCGCTCGACGTGATCGACCGCAACCCCGGCCGCTTCAAGCTGTTTGGCCTCACGGAGGGCACGCGCTCGACCAACCGACAGGCGGAATACGTCGTCCAGGGCCAGGCCGGGGAGCCCGATTTCGACGCGAGGTTGGAGGCGATGGTGACCGACCCCCGGTGCGACATCGTCGTGGTCGCGATTCCGGGCGCGCGTGCGCTGGCGCCAACCATGGCGGCCCTGCGCGCGGGCAAGGAGGTGGCCCTGGCGACCAAAGAGGTCCTGGTCATGGCGGGCCACCTGGTCATGAAGCTGGCCGGCGAAAAGGGGATCAGGCCTGTCGACAGCGAGCACAGCGCGATCTGGCAGTGCCTGTGGGGCGAGGAGCGCGAAAACGTGCGCCGCCTCATCATCACCGCCAGCGGCGGTCCCTTCTGGTCTCAGCCCGACGCCGACCTCGACCATGTGACGGTCGAGCAGGCGCTCAATCACCCGCGCTGGTCCATGGGGCCAAAAGTCACCGTAGACTCGGCGACCCTGATGAACAAAGGCCTCGAGCTGATCGAGGCACATCACCTCTTCGGGCTGCCCCTGGATGCGATCTCCGTGTGCATCCACCCGCAGAGCGTCATCCACTCGTTGGTCGAGTTCGTTGACGGCTCCCTCAAGGCACAGCTGGGGCGGCCGGACATGAGGCTGCCCATCGCCGTCGCGCTCGCCTACCCGAACCGGCTGCCAGACGCGGTGCCCCCGACCAGCATCAAGGAGCTCAGCGGCCTCGAGTTCTACGAGCTGGACGAGAAGCGGTTCCCCAGCGTCCGGCTGGCGCGCAAGGCGGCCGCCGCCGGGGGCGGGCATCCCGCCGTCCTGAACGCCGCCAACGAGGAGGCGGTGAATGCCTTCCTGGCCCACGAGATCCCCTTCAGCGCCATCGTGCGGACTGTGGAGCGGGCTCTAAGCGACTTCCCAGGCTGCGAAGGTAGCCTCGAGGAGATTCTCGAGGCCGACAGCTGGGCGAGGGGTTATGTGAGGCAGGTAGATGGGATTCGTCCGGTAGGCTGAAGGCCGCATGAGCGCTCTCCTGGTCATCGTCGGCATTGCGGGGATGTTCCTGCTGCTGATCGCGCCCCACGAGGCGGGCCATTTTGCCCTGGCCAAGCTCTTCAAGGTCCGGGTGATCGAGTTCTCGATCGGCGCCGGCACCCGGCTGTGGTCGACGACAAGGGGCGGGACCCTCTACGCCATTCGGGCCATACCGATCATGGGCTACGTCCGGATGGGGGGCATGGAGGGCGGCGATTTCGACGACCCCGACGGCTTCCACCGGAAGGCGGCCTGGCAGCGGATCGTGATCCTCGCCGCCGGGCCGGCCGCCAACTTCCTGGTCGCGATGATCCTCGCCACGGGTCTGCTCCTGAGCCAGGTCAACACCGAGCCGGGCAAGATCGCCGCCGTCCTGCCAAACACGCCGGCCGCCGCCGCCGGGTTTCAGGTCGGCGATCGGCTGACCTCCGTCGATGGGCGGCGGATCGCCAAACCGGACCAGCTGAAGAGGGCGGAGGATGCTGCCCCGGGCGTTCCGCTGGTCGTTTCCGGAATCCATCCGAACGGCAGGAGCTTCACGGTCACGGTGACACCCCAGTGCGACGCGGCCGGCAAGAGCTGCCAGATGGGCCTGCGGGTCCTGCCGGTCATGACAGTCCAGGACGCAGTCGGCCAGGGGGTGCAGTTCCCCTACATCGCGATCCGCAACATCGTTCAGGGGTTGGGTCAGCTGGTGACCGGCCAGATTCCGGGCGGGCTGCTTGGCCCCAATGGAGTCACAGGGCCGATCGGAATCGCCGATGTCACTGCGCAGTCTGTTTCACGTGGCCTCGACACGTATGTTTTCTTCGTTGCGCTGCTCTCGGTTGCCCTCGGTTTCACGAACCTCTTGCCTTTCCTGGCCCTCGACGGCGGCCGCGTGGCGGTGGTCCTGATCGAGGTGCTCCGCCGCCGCCCGTTTGACCGGAACAGCGAGCTGAACTTCCAGCGCATCGGCCTGGTGGCGCTGATCGCGATCGCGGTGCTCATCAGCGCGCTCGACATCCAGCGAATCGCGTCGGGCCAGTTCCCGGGGCTGCAGCGTTGATGGCGCTTGTGAGCCGCCGCAAGGCGATACCCGTCAGGGTGGGCAGCGTCGTCATCGGCGGCGCCGCGCCGATCGCAGTCCAGACGATGACGAAGACCGACACGCGCGACGTCAAGGCGACCGTGCGCCAGATCCACGAGCTGAAGGAGGCCGGGTGCGAGATCGTCCGCCCGGCGGTGCCCGACCGCGAAGCCGCCGAGGCGCTGAAGGAGATCGTCAAGCAGTCGCCGCTGCCTGTGATCGCCGACATCCACTACGACCACACCCTTGCGTTGCTGGCGATCGAGGCGGGCGTGCACTGCCTCCGCCTGAATCCCGGCAACATCCCGGACAAGGACAAGGTGATCAAGGTCGTGACGGCGGCCAAGGAGCGTCAGATCCCGTTTCGGATCGGGGTCAACGCCGGCTCGCTGCCCGAAGAGGTGCACAAGACGCTGCGCGAGCAGCACCACATCGACCGCGACGACCGCGAGCGCACCGCCGACAGGATGGTCGAGGTCGCCCTGGGCCATTGCAAGATCCTCGAGGACCTCGACTACGGCCCGGGCTACATCAAGGTCTCGCTCAAGGCGACCGACGTGTGGACCAACATCTTGGCCAACCGCAAGTTCGCGGCCGCGCGGCCGTACCCGATCCACCTCGGCGTCACCGAGTCAGGGCCGGTCGAGGCGGGCAGCATCCGCAGCGCGGTCGGCATGGGGATCCTTCTGAGCGAGGGGATCGGCGACACGATCCGGGTTTCGCTTGCGACATCGGACCCGCGCGAAGAGGTCCGGGTCGCGCATGAGATCTTGAAAACGCTGGCCTTCCGCAAGGAGAGCCCGACGCTGGTCGCCTGCCCGACGTGCGGGCGGCTCGAGTACGACATGGTGCCGATGGTGAAGGAGGTCGAGGCCTACATCGCGAAGCTGAAGGCGCCGATCACCGTGGCCGTGATGGGATGCGTGGTAAACGGTCCGGCCGAGGCCAGGCATGCGGACATCGGCGTCACGGGCGGTCGCGGAAAGGGCGTGATTTTCAAGAAAGGTAGCCTTTACAAGACAGTGCCCCAAGAGGAGTTGCTTCCAGTGCTTCTGGCAGAGATCGACGCGATCGCGGCCGAGCACGCAGTCCCGGCTTCCTAGCGGTCATGAAGCAGGAAACCGAAGAGCAGCAGGACTTCGTCAAAGAAGTCACCAAGATGTCGGACGACTTCGATCGCTGGTACACGGACGTGGTCCGCAAGGCCGAGTTGGCGGACTGGTCCGGCGTCCGAGGCATGATGGTCGTGCGTCCGTACGGCTGGGCGATGTGGGAAGCGATCATGCGCGCGTTCGACGACATGATCAAGGAGAGCGGGCACGAAAACTGGGCCTTCCCACTGCTGATCCCACGCGAGTACTTGATGAAGGAAGCCGAGCACATCGAAGGCTTCGCGCCTGAAGTCGCGTGGGTCACAAGGGCGGGCGGAACGATGGAGGAGCTCGAGGAGCCGCTCGCGGTACGGCCCACGTCGGAGACGATCATCGGTCCGCTGATCAAGCGCTACATCCAGAGCCACCGCGACCTGCCCAAGCTGACCAACCAGTGGAACAGCGTCGTGCGGTGGGAGATGCGCTCGCGCCTCTTCTTGAGGAGTCGCGAGTTCTGGTGGCAGGAGGGTCACACATTCCACGCCTCCGCTCAGGAGGCGATAGACGAAGCGCAGCTCATCCTCGGCTACTACACCTCGATCGCGCAGGACTGGCTCGCGGTCCCAGTTCTGAGCGGCATGAAGTCGCCCGCCGAAACCTTCCCGGGTGCGGTGCACACGCTGACGGTGGAAGGGCTGATGCGCGACGGCCTCGCCCTGCAGATGGGCACCTCGCACTACTTCGGCCAGAACTTTGCACGCGCCTACGACATCTCCTTTTCGAACAAGGAAAACGAGCGCGAGCTGTGCTATTCGACATCGTGGGGCATCAGCACCCGTCTCGTCGGCGCGCTCGTGATGGCGCACGGCGACGACTCGGGCCTGATCGTCCCACCCAGGGTCGCACCCGTCCAGGTGATCGTGGTGCCGATCTACCGCGATGACGAAGGCCGCGCGAAAGTCGAGCGCTTCATCAACACGTGGTCGCCCGAGCTGAAGGCGGCAGGCATCCGCCACCGCGTCGACTGGCGCGACGAACGCCCCGGCGACAAGTACGCGCACTGGGAGCTGAAGGGGGTGCCGATCCGCCTGAACGTGGGTGCGCGTGACGCGGACGCCGGTCAGGTCGAGATGGTGGATCGGCTGACTCGCGTCAAGGTCGCAGTCCCCATCTCAGGAATCGCGAAACGCCTGTCCGCGGAGCTTGACGCATTCCAGAAGAAGCTCTTCGACCGTGCACTCGCCTACCAGCGGGAGAACACCTTCGAGCTCGAGACGCTGGACGAGGTGTCGGCCCACTTCCGTGAGCGCGGTGGCTTTGTCTGGACACTGTGGTGCGGCGACGATGGGGAAGAGGCACGCATCAAAACCGAGTCAGGCGGTGTGACGATCCGCACCATCGACGAGACCGCGAAGCCATCAGGCAAATGCTTCGTCTGTGGCAAGCCGGCGAAATATCGAGTCTCCCTGGC
>Ga0209805_1001982_pt1 | contig 12061 bp, 12 predicted proteins | sample GraSoiAngelo_148_FD_185905 | JGI IMG/M metagenome (GOLD analysis project Ga0209805, IMG submission 185905) | Grasslands soil microbial communities from the Angelo Coastal Reserve, California, USA - 14_1009_09_20cm (SPAdes) (version 2) | ecosystem: Environmental > Terrestrial > Soil > Grasslands ... | reverse complement strand
GCACGTGATTGAGCAACTTGATGACAACCGGCTGATTCGTCCGCGCGCGGATTACATTGGACCGGCGTATCCGCAGCGCTATGTGGCGGTAGAAAAGCGATAGGGAAGAGTTCCGTCATAGCTGTCTCGACACTTCAGCGGCCAGCCCATCCAGGTTGTACTCAGCTTGCCATACACGGCTACTAAAATCTTTTGCGCTACTAAGGGATACGGACGAAGGTATCCGGGTCACATGTTTCCGTCCTAGGGCCGTAGCTCGGCGTAAAATAGAAGGGAAGTCATGCGCCGAGTCTATCTGGACAATAACGCGACCACCCCGGTGCTGCCCGAAATATTTGAGGCCATGCGGCCTTACTTCGGCGAGCAGTTTGGTAATGCCTCGTCCATTCACCACCACGGCCAGGAGACACGGGCGGCGGTGGAACGGGCGCGGGAGTCGGTGGCGGGGCTACTGGGCTGCCGGGCATCTGAAATCGTATTCACCAGCGGGGGCACCGAGGCGGACAATCTCGCGATCTTCGGCTTGGTCGCCGCCGGAGATCATGTCATTACCTCGACCATTGAACATCATGCGGTGCTGAATTCCTGTAAACAACTTCAGTCACTGGGCTGCGACGTCACCTATGTGCCGGTGGACGGTCAGGGACGAGTCGATCCCGACGATGTTCGCCGCGCCGTGACCTCGAAGACGAAGCTGATCACCATCATGATGGCGAACAACGAGACCGGCGTGCTGCAGCCCGTCGATGATATCGGCAGGATTGCTGCCGAAGCGGATGTGTGCTTCCACACCGACGCGGTGCAGGCGGCAGGGAAGGTTCACATCAACGTGCGTACGATTGGTTGTGATTTGCTGGCGATTTCCGGTCACAAGATTCACGCTCCGCAAGGTGTGGGCGCGCTGTATGTTCGGAAGGGTACGAGGCTTCGAGCACAGCTCTATGGCGGTAGTCATGAGCGGTCGCGGCGTGCCGGAACTGAGAACGTGCCAGGCATTGTGGCGTTGGGCAAAGCTGCCGAGTTAGCGCGCAGAGGTCTTGAGCAGGGCACCGATATAGCCTTAAGCGCAATGCGCGATCGTCTGCAGAAAACTTTGTTTGATCAGATAGACGCCACGGGAGTGACAGCCGCTGGAGCGCCGAGGGTGCCGAATACGACCAACATTTATTTCGAACACATCGAGGGCGAAGCGCTGGTCATCGCCCTGGACTTGAAGGGACTCGCGGTTTCAACCGGCGCAGCTTGTTCTTCAGGCGCGATTGAACCATCGCATGTGTTAACCGCCATGGGGCTGACGGCGGATCGCGCACGTGCCAGTATTCGATTCAGTTTGGGCAAGCAGAACACAAACGACGACATTGAGTTCGCTCTGAGCCTGATTCCTGCAACAGTGGCCCGCCTGCGAGAGTTGTCACCGGTTTACAATAGAACAGTAGTTAGCAATTAACACTTTGACGGGTAGTCTCTCAGGTTGCGGAGGAGGCGTCTTTGTTAAGTGTCAATTGCTAACCTCCAAGCGCCAAATGCTGAATACTCAAACCATTGCCGTCGCCATGTCAGGCGGGGTTGACTCCTCGACCGTTGCGGCCATGCTCCGCGCGGACGGGCACAATGTCATCGGCTTGACCATGCAGCTCTGGAACCAGCGCCGGCTGGCAGGTCATGATGGCATGCCTGAAGCGGTGCAGGGGCGCTGCTGCTCGCTGGACGACGTATACGACGCCCGGCGCGTCGCGGAGACGCTTGGCATTCCTCACTACGTAGTCAACCATGAGGATCGCTTCGAGCGGGATGTCGTACGGCCTTTCGTTGAAGAGTATCTATCTGGTCGAACGCCGATTCCATGCAGTTTGTGCAACAACCACTTGAAGTTTGACCAGTTGCTTATTGTGGCGCGTCAGATCGGCGCCGACATGCTCGCAACCGGACGCGCGCGTTGTATACGATGCGAGCCGCGGACGGTGGCTGCTCAAGCGGCCGGCAGACTCGTCGAAGGATCAGACTTATTTTCTTTTCGGACTAACCCAGCAGCAACTCAGCCGTACGTTATTTCCCTTGGGCGAAATGACCAAGCCTGAGGTCCGCGAGTTGGCTCACCAGCACGGGTTAGCGCTTGCAGCGAAACCCGATTCACAGGAAATCTGCTTTGTTCCCGGGGGCGATTACAAGCGCTTCATCGATGCATACCTGGCAGAAGAGGGCGCGACGCTTCCGGACACAGCCGGTGAACTGGTCACAACGAGCGGGGAAGTAATTGGTGAGCACGGCGGTATTCACAACTTCACGGTCGGGCAACGCAAGGGTCTGGGTATCGCTACTGGCTCGCCATTCTACGTACTGCAGATCAAGGGTGATTCACGTCAAGTGGTAGTCGGTGCGAGTGAGGATCTGTACTCCCAAACCCTGCGAGCGCACCGAGTCAATCTTATTGCCGTGGATGAACTACACGAACCGATGCGTGTAGCGGTGAAGATTCGCCACCGTCATGAGGCCGCGCCCGCTCTGCTCGAAAAGACTGGGGCTGACGAAGTGCTTGTCACTTTTGACCACCCGCAGCGCGCCATCACCCCTGGTCAGGCGGCAGTGTTCTACGATGGTGATGTTGTCGTGGGAGGCGGCTGGATTAAAGAGAACGCTCCGACTTCAACTTTCGGCATTATAGCCAGCGAGTTGTGAAATATTTGCGTATGTTCAACCTAATGTAATGCTCTACACATATACCACAAGTAACTAATTCTAAATTACTAATCGTTTCACAACATCGTCGTACATCGCCTGCAATGAATATCGCGAGCAACTTTTTCGGCCCGAAATAGCAACAGACTTCAAAGGGAGAACAGCCTCTATGAAGAAGATTCTTTTTGCAGGTCTAATCACAGCTTTGTTGACCGGAACTTCGTTGGCGCAAAGCTCGACGGAATCACAGACAAACGCGACAGCTTCGCAGAGCACATCGACTTCAGCAGCCCAGGCGGCAGATTCCACACAACTTGCCGCTGGCACAACCATTCGCGCCGAGCTGGCGAAAACAGTCGACGCAAAAAAGGCTAAGCAGGGCGACGAGGTCGTCGCCAAGACCAGCGATGACGTGAAGGCTAACGGGCAAGTCGTCATTCCCAAAGGCTCGAAGCTCATCGGGCACGTAACCGACGCTAAAGCGCGCACCAAGGGCGAGTCGGAATCGATGTTGGGAATTGCCTTCGATAAGGCAATCCTGAAGGGCGGACGAGAGATTCCGCTCAATGCCACCATTCAGGCGCTTGCCGCGCCCGCGCAAAACAATGCCGCCAATGAGGAACTGTCAACGCCACCATACGGCGGAGGCGGGGCTCCCAGTTCAGCGCCTGGGCGTCCCCAGGGTGGAATGAGCGGTGGCGTAGCACCGGTTGGTTCGGTGGCTGGGACGGCAACCAAAGCCGCCGGCGACGTCGGCAGCACTGCCGCCGGCACGGTAACCAATGCCGCGGGTGGGATAGCTGCTAACGGACAGCTTTCGGGGAATTCGCAGGGCGTGGTTGGAATCTCCGGTCTGTCGCTGAGCGCGGCAGCGGCCAACAATACACAGGGCTCGGTTATCACTTCGCAACAACGCAACGTCAAGCTGGATAGCGGAACCCAGATGATGCTGCGCGTGAACAGCAAGTAGTGTGAAAGGTAAGCGAAAACGAAAAGGCAGCGCATGACGCGCTGCCTTTTTGTTTTGATGGAATTCTTCGCAGTTAGATGAACATTTCGTCCTGGGGTACACCCATTCCGTCGCCGGGCTGACGGCGGCGGCGTCCAATCAGAAACTCCAAGCCAGCGGTCACTCCGTGCATCACTCCGGAAACACGACGAAGCGGCGAAACCACGGTTTTGTGTACCATGTCGGTAGTTTCTTCCACTCGATCCATGGTCCGATTGACGAGTTCATCGGCGCGAATTATCTGCAAACGGGCGCGGTCGATCACGTCGCTGACAGTGGCGTCCACTCGCTCAAGTTGAGCTCGAAGCATGGCGGTGGAATGGCTGACATTTTCCGCGATCGATTCCACCTTAGGCCGAAGCTCAACTAACAGGGTGTGAGCGGCCTCTACTGTGGGCAGAGCTTTGGTCCTAACCTCGTTCGCGAGAACTTCCATCCGGGCGCTGGTCTTGCGTACTGACAAATAAAGAGCCACTAGTATAAAAGCCTGGATCACTACCGCAAAAGCGGTCAAGGCGATGAACGCGATCAAGAGGTTTACATTTTCCATAAGCTTAAACTCCGCAGGCTGCGCACCGAGTCACGCGCTTTGAATCAGGATCACAGGTTCTTCGGAGTTGCACCTTCGGTTGTCACTTCCTTATAGGCCTGGCGACCGGCTTCGTAAGCTGCGCGAAACTGTTCCTTTTGCTGATTCAGTACATCTTTGCCCTTGTCGACCCACTCAGTAGCGTGCTCTCGTGCCTCGCGGGCGCGGTTTCGCATGAATTCGCGGCTATCGTCGGCCTTAGCGCGCAACGCTTCCCGCATTTCACTGCCTGGACGGGGCGCGTACAATACTCCAACCAGCGCACCCACTCCCAATCCGGCGAGGAACCAAACAAAATTATTGCCATCTCGATCCGACATAACCCTTTTCCTCCTGCAGTCTTCAATCTCGGATGGTAGCACCCGACCTGCGGAAATACAATTCGTTGCAGCCAGTTACAATGCGGTTGCAACGCAAATGGCCATCCTTTGAAAGATCGGCCGGATTCAACCTCGATGGCTTGAATCGCGGTATCCTGATGGAGATGCCAGCGAGATATTCCATGCCTAACCGCGGATTTACCCTGATCGAGTTGTTAATAGTAATCGCGATCATCCTAATCATCGCTGCCATTGCGATTCCCAATCTGTTGCACTCGCGGATCGCCGCTAATGAAGCATCAGCCGTGTCCTCGATTCGCAGCATAAACAGCGCGGAAGTCTCCTATCAAGCGGCATATCCCACCCATGGTTACGCCGCGAAGCTGGCCGATCTGGGCGGAGGTTCGCCGTGTACGCCGAGCCCGACTTCCGCTTGCCTGGTCGACCGTTTCCTGACGCGGGGAGTGAAAAGCGGGTACAACTTCGCCGCGACTGGGACGGATCGGGCCATCAATGGGATTTTAATGAACTACACTACTGGTGCGGCTCCCGTGGCTTATAACCAGAGTGGAATTCGCTGGTTCTGTTCGACGTCGGACGCGATCATTCGCTACAGCCCCAACGTCAGCCGCCGTACGACGCCTCCGAGTTCGACGGAGTGTCATTCGGCTTCGCCATTGGAGTGATGGATCTTTAGTCTTGACCCTTCGGATTTTCAACCGGACTTGTCGCGTGTGCCCACACGCGAGACAATGTCAGCCATAGCTGGAGGGTTCCTTTGTCCGATAGAAAGTACCGGCAGCATGGCTACCAGGATAGTGGTCATGAACCGCAAAAGAGAACTGAGAAACTCCCGAAACCAGAGACCTTCGGGCCCAAGGCTTTGCAGATGCCCGGAACCCGCAGCGTCTCACGCTGCAGCCAGTGCGGCACGTTGCTCCAGTCGATTGCGGAACCGGTTGGGCAATGTCCCAAGTGCGGCTTTGAATTGCATTCCTGCAAACAGTGCTCTTTTTTTGATCCTTCCAGCCGCTTCGAATGTACGCAGCCCGTTCCTGAGCGGATTCCGCGAAAAGATGCTCGCAATGGGTGTACGTTTTACGCTATCCGTGTCACTCGGGAAAAAGAGACCTCAGCCGGCGCCGGCCGCGTGACCGATGCGCGCGCCGCTTTTGACAATCTTTTCAAGAAATAAAATGCGCGTCGCGTTCACGGTTTCAGGGTGGGACGCAGCACGACTTCGCTCGCGAAAGATTGTGGCGCTTGCGTGACCAGCATTTGGACTGCGTGCGCGACGTCATCCGGTTGCAGCATCCTTTCGGGGTCCTTGCCTGGGTGAGGACTGAATTCGGTGTGCACCGAGCCGGGGCAAACCACCGAGACACGTATCTTGTGCGCGCGTAACTCCTCGGCGACGGAGTAGCTCAGCCCATTCAATCCCCACTTTGAGGCGGAGTAGGCAGCTCCATTCGGCAGAGCGTTCTTGCCTGCAATAGAAGAAATGTTAACGATGTGCCCGCCACCGGTGCGAATTATCAGGGGAGCGAAGCTGCGAATGCAGTAATACACTCCGCGCAAATTTGTGTTGAGGATTTGGTCCCAGATCTCCGGGGCGAGCTGATGTAGTGGGCCGCCAGCGCCTCCAATTCCTGCATTGTTAACCAGGATGTCTACCCTGGCGAACCTGCTGTCTACGTGCTTTGCCAGCAAGTTCACGGAGGAGAGGTCAGTGACATCGCATTCGACAATGTCGCTCTGGCCGCCTTCTTGAGCAATCGCCGCGGCGGTCGATTCCAAGCCGCCCCGCGTCCTGCCGGAGAGCACCGAGGTCGCGCCAAGGCGGGCCAGTTTACGCGCAATGGCAGCGCCAATGCCACGTCCAGCACCGGTTACGACCGCAATTTGTCCCGCGAGTGGTCGGGTTGTATCGGACATTGAATACTCCATCCTTGGATGATCTCACCGGGCCTCTCGGCAACCATCCTCGCATGTAATTTTCTGCATCTTATATAGCTAGGCACTCAGTGCGGATGCTGGCTTGCCAGAAGGCAGAGCACATCCTTATAATCCGGCACACCGGAATAGCGGATTGGCCGCTTTCACGTTGTTGGGCGGCGTTCAGTTTCCGGGACCTGTCGCATGAGCGTGAGCTGCGCTCGTGTATGAAGGCTTGGGCGCGTGAGTTGGAGCAGGCCTGAGTGAGTCGTCGCAATTTTCCCGAAAGCTCAAGGAGCCATACTGATGAAGAAAATACTGGTGACGATTGTGCTTGGGTTTGCTGTAGTGGCAAGCGGTCAGACCACATCGCAACAGGCGCCGGCGCAACCGGCAACTCCTCCGCAGCAACCCGCCGGCCAAGCCCCTGCTGCAAAGCCCGGACAGCAACCCGCGCAGGCGGGACAACAGCCGGCCCAGCCTGCACAAGCTGGACAGACTGCCCAACCCGGCCAACCTGCCGCCCCCCAGCAGAAAAAAGAAATCAAAGATCCGGCGGAATATAACGCTTACATGGGCGCCGTTCAACAGTCTGATCCAAACGCCAAAATCAGCGGTTTGGAAGCCTTCGTCACACAGTACCCCAACAGCGTGATGAAGGAAGACGCGTTGGAAGCGCTGATGGGCGCCTACCAACAAGCGAACAACGCCGCCAAGATGGCAGATGCCGCCCAGCGATTGTTGCAGGCGAATCCATGCAATCTGCGCGCTCTCGCGCTATTGGCATACACTAAGCGGGCAGCGGCGGAAGCGAACCAGAATCCACAGCAGAACCTGACGGAAGGTGCCCAGTACGCAGAAAAAGGACTGCAATGCTTACAGTCGGCGACTAAACCGGAAGGAACTTCAGATGCCGATTTCGAAAAGTTCAAGAAGCAGACGAGCGGAATCTTCAATGGTGTCGCTGGCATCGCTGCATTGCAGTCAAAGGATTATGCGAAAGCACAAAAATACTTGCGAGCGTCAGTAGAAGCGGATCCCAACAATCTGCGCGATGTCTATCCCCTGGCGTTGGCGTACTTAACGGCAACGCCACCTGATTCTTTGAACGGTCTCTTCTTCATCGCCCGAGCCGCGAATCTGGCCGCCGGATCACCGGCCCAGGCTCAGATTATGACCTACGGCCAAAAGCAGTACACCAAGTACCATGGTTCAGACCAGGGATGGACCGACGTGCTGGCACAGGCAAAGGCCAATCCCTTGCCACCTGCCGGTTTCAGCATCACGCAGTACGTGCCACCTACCCCTGCGCAACAGGCTGCCGAGCTCGTAAAAACCAAGCAGCCCAAGGACATGAGCTTCGGCGAGTGGGAGCTTGTGCTTTCCGCCGGCAAGCCGGAGGATGCCGCCGCAGTGTGGAATGCAATCAAGGGCGTCCCGCTGCAGATGCAAGGTCAGGTCATCAAAGCGAGTCCGACGAAGCTCGAGATCGCGGGCAGCGTGGATGATATCGATCAGAAGCGCGCTGACATTATTCTGACGATGAGCGGTGCCATACCTCCTCGCATGATGCCAAAGGAGGGCTCCAGCCTCGACTTCGAGGGCGTTCCTGTCTCTTACGAACCCAGCCCGTTCGTGATGACAATGGAGAAAGGAGCTTTGCTTACGAAGAAAGCCCCGGCGCCGGCGAAGAAGCCAGCGGCGCGACGTCGCCGTCCAGCATCACAATAATTCTCTGCAATGCGGCGGAAACGAAGGCAGCCTGATTGGCTGCCTTCTTGCCTTGTGGTTTGGCAGGTGATCCTATCGCGCGACTTTCCGTTCCAGGAAAGCCGGCCGGGCACTGCGAGGCGGACGCCTGGTGCCGTCGCGCAACTGTCGCACGTCAATTTTCAATTCAGAGATAGTTCGACTGAGGGTGTTGCGGTGCATGCCGAGTTCGCGCGCGGCGCGGCACTGGTTACCCTTATTTTCCTGGAGCACCGTGAGGATGAAGCGCTTCTTGAATTCGCGTACTGCTTCGGAGTAAAGAATGTTGCTCTTGTACATCTGCATGATGAGGGCTTCAAGCTGATCTTTCACGGCGATCTCTCTTTCTTCCAGCGTTTAGTAACAGCCATTTTGAATGTCTAGTGCGCCGCCGCCGGTTTTGACGCGGTAGGAGGTTGCGCTTGGTGCTCTTTCCGCAGCAAATCTAACCCTTGATAAAAACGCCCCCGCAATTCCGAAGGCGCCGCCCAGATAGCGGCACGACCTAGCACCAGAAAATAAGGCGCAAATTGTGATCCTTCCAGCCATTGCGAAGTGGGCGTGAAAGCAGTCATTCCCATGAGGATCACCGCTACCATCAATGCACCTCGCAACACACCGAAGGCAGCACCCAGACTGCGGTCGAACCAACTAAGCCCGGCTTCTTTGACCGCCCAGCGCACTACCCGGCCGATGATGCCGGCCAGCACCACGAGCGCGATAAAAATAATCAGGAAACCCGCAATATCCCCTAACCACGGGGACTTTAGATGTGGCGCGAACCACGCCGCCAACCGGTGATACTGCCAGGCCGCCAAGAGATATCCGACGACCAGGCCAGCCACTCCGAAGGCGGCGTGAAAAAAACCTTCCGAGGCGGCCTGTAATACCGAGATCAGAATGATCGCCAGGACCGCCCAATCCGCACCACTCATGGAGCTATTCTCCTGGCGGAGTCGATCACACTTCCAACTCGCGTCCCGTGAGCTGCCGGTATGCCGCGAGGTATTTTTCGCTGGTTCTGCGAGCCACCTCCTGGGGGAGCGCAGGCGCGGGGGACTGCTTGTTCCAACGAATTTGCTCGAGGTAGTCCCTTACATACTGTTTATCAAACGAGTCCTGGGCTTTCCCTGGTTCATATTTGTCTGCCGGCCAGAAGCGTGAGGAATCCGGCGTGAGCACTTCATCTCCTAGCGTGACGCCGAGCGGGGTTCGTCCAAATTCAAACTTGGTATCCGCAATAATGATGCCTCGCTGGCGGGCGTAGTCCGCTGCCGTTTTGTAGAGATTGAGGCTGATGTCTCGTAATTCCCGGCTCAGCTCCGGCCCCGCGCGTTTGCACATCTCTTCAAAGGAAATGTTCTCGTCGTGGCCGCTGGTGGCCTTAATGGCGGGGGTAAAGATCGGCTCCGGCAAAGCATCAGACTCGCGCAGTCCTTTGGGCAACGCAATCCCGCAGACGCTTCCATTGGACTTGTATTCCTTCCAGGCTGAGCCGGAAATGTAGCCGCGCACCACGCACTCGATAGCGAACATATCGGCGCGCATCACCAGCATGGAACGTCCGCGCAAGTGGTCGGCGTATTTGCTCAGGCTGCCAGGGTAACGGTTGACGTCGGCCGTGATGAGATGATTGGGAACGATGTCCTTCAAAAAATCGAACCAGAAAAGCGAGAGTTGCGTCAGTACGCGACCCTTGTGCGGAATACCGGTTACCAAAACGTAATCGAATGCCGAGATGCGATCCGTGGCCACGAACAGCAGGCGCTCGTTGTCCACACGATACACGTCCCTGACCTTGCCACTGGCGTAAAGTTCAAGTTCGGGGAAGTCAGTCTGCAAAATGACGGTGTCGAGGAGTTGGGAAGTCATGAGGAAATTTTACAGGCAAAAATCGTGGCGTATTCTAGCTGGCCAGAAATATTTGTCAACGGTTAAGTAGGGCCCTGGGAAAAATCCGGTATTCACAAATATGAAAAAAGTTGACATCGGGGTGATACGCGGAGATTGCCTGTCCGGCGCGACTTTCAGCGGCAAATCGTTGTGGAAAAACTGAGGACATCAGAGGATCAAAAAGCATTCATCTTACATCGCGTCTCTACCCAGGCCGTTTGAGCGGGCAAAGTGCCATACTGATCATTAGCTGCTGACCATCGGACCTAAGCAGTTGCACCGAAGCGTACTGACACCAGCTTCGAAACTCCGGGCTCCTGCATCGTCACCCCATAAAGTACAGGGGCGATGCTCATTGTCCTCTTGCTGTGGGTGATGAGCACGAACTGGGTCTGCACACTCATCTCTTTTACGAGGTCAGTGAAGCGGGCAATATTAGCTTCGTCAAGCGGAGCATCCACTTCGTCCAGAATGCAGAATGGGCTGGGCTGGTATTGGAAGATGCCCACCAGCAAGGCCAGCGCCGTAAGCGCTTTCTCGCCGCCGGAGAGCAGCAGCACGTTTTGCAGCTTCTTGCCAGGAGGCGATGCGACTACGTCAATGCCGCTCTCCGCGCTGTTTTCCTCATCGGTCAAGCGCATAAATGCTTGTCCGCCACCGAACAATTTGCGGAAGGTGGCTTGGAAATTGTCGTTGATCTTGTGGAACGCTTCTTCGAATTTCTGACGTGAGAAAGTATCGATTTCCTTAATCGTAGCCTGCGTATTTTCAATGGACTCAAGCAGATCCTTGCGCTGCGTTTCAAGGAATTGGTGGCGCTCGGCACTTTCCTTATACTCTTCGAGTGCCATCATGTTGACCGGGCCCATCGCATCCAGCCGAATGCGCATCTCACGATAGATCTGGTCTTCGATCGCCAGTTGCTCCCCGCTGGCAATTGCTATGGTGGTGTCGGCCATGAGTTCATGCCGCTGCACGCCAAGATCGTTCAGGCAACTTTCCGCCATGTGCTGCGCGTCGGATTGTAATTTGGCCGCGCTGGCTGAGAATTCCCCCCGACGATCGCGGGCCTGATCCAGTAACTGACGGGCGCCGCGCAGCATTTCGTCAATTTCTGCCTTCCGTGCTCGGAGTTGCTCTGACTCGAATTGCAGCAATCCGTCGCGTGCTGCCGCCGTGTTCCGCTCAGATTCCAAGTCGAGTAACTGCCCCGAGAGTTCCTGATTTTCTGTTTCGCGCTGCAGCTTTTCGGCAGCGGCGGACTCGATCTGTATGCGCAGTGCACTTACTCGCTCGCGCATTTCGGAAACTATGGCTTCGATCCTCTCCATTACGGCGGCGGCCGAGCGGTGCCGCTCTTCGAGAGCCGCCACACGCGCTACGTGGTGCGATTTATTCTGGGCTGCCAGGTCGCGGCGTTCCTTTAAGTCTGCCAGACGTTGGTGAGCACTGGTCATCTGTCCTTCGAGTTCGACCCGCTTTTGCTCGAAAGCAGAGATGTCAGCCTGACGCGCGTTGATTAGTTCTTGTTGATCGGCTCGTTCAGAAGCGAGCCGTTGGAGTTCCTGCTGGCTAGTGCGCAAGCGCTCGCTCACGCGGCCCATCTCAGCGTCGAGCTGTTGCAACATGTGGCCCGACGTCATCGCCTGTTTCTCGGCGGCGAGTTTCTCGCCTTCCAGGCGATCGAGCCGGGAAGCAAGTTCCTTGATTTCACGGCCCAACGTTAAGGCACGAGTGCCCTCGTCACGCAATGCACGCTCCACTTCCTCCAGCAGCCGCGCTATTTCGCGCAATTCGCGCTTCATGGAAAGCGGGCCTTCAGCCCGCTGTTTGCCCCCTGTCACAGTGACGTTGTGGAAGCATTCGCCGGAATTGGAAAGAAAGAATGCA
>Ga0209805_1001981_pt1 | contig 12071 bp, 8 predicted proteins | sample GraSoiAngelo_148_FD_185905 | JGI IMG/M metagenome (GOLD analysis project Ga0209805, IMG submission 185905) | Grasslands soil microbial communities from the Angelo Coastal Reserve, California, USA - 14_1009_09_20cm (SPAdes) (version 2) | ecosystem: Environmental > Terrestrial > Soil > Grasslands ... | reverse complement strand
TTTTGGATCACCGCGAACGAATTCTTCTTCTGGCAATGAGGGCAGGTGAGATCGACCAGAACATGCAGCGGCACTTGTTTGGCTTGGGTTTGCGAGTCAGCTTGCGAGGCGACCTCTGCCTGCGAGGGTGCTTGCATTTTTTTGCTCGCCCGTTTTCTGGCGTACAGGATTTCGTCGGCGCGCGCCAGCATTTCCACGGGCTGCTCTCCCAGTTCATATTGCTTCCATCCGGCCGAAAAGGTGACGGGGATTTTTTCGCCGTGCCAGTCAACTTCCAGGACGCCGAGGCGCCCTACCACCAGCTGCAACTGCTCCACGTTGCACTCCGGCAGCAATACAAGGAATTCGTCGCCGCCCAGGCGCACCGCCAGGTCCGAGCCTCGAATCACTTTATTGAGCTGGGCGGCAAATTCGTGCAGCACCTGATCGCCCGCCGGGTGGCCGTACTTGTCGTTTATCTCCTTGAAATTGTTCAAATCCAGTGTCAGCACGGTCAAAGGATGGCCCTTGCGCTCGGAACGTGCCACTTCTGCTGCCAGGCGTTGCTCGGCGAACCGCCGGTTGTATAGACCGGTCAATGGATCAATCATGGCCAGATTGCGCAAGAGATCGGAATGCCCCTCTTTCTCCGCCAGTTGGCGCCGCAGGCGCCTGATGAGGAATTGCTGATAGGCAGCGAATAGGTCAAAGAGCACGACCAGGATCGCCAGACCAAGAACGACGTCGGCTGCCTTGATCCCGAACTGAGTTTGCGCTTTATGGCTCAGCCCCGGGATGCTGAACGGAATGACCACAAGGACCAGAAGCGCAATGACGAAAATCGAGTGGCCCAAGAGCCACCAATTCTGCTTTTCTGGTGGCGGGAGTTCGCGATGCAGTTTCTGCTCCTCGGTTCTCAGAGGAGCCGACAGGGAAGGGGTTTGAGGGTCGCTCATTGTAAAGAATTACCGTCGCGCATTGCTGAATTCTCTCAACTTAGGCCGCTTAGGTCTTCCGGTCAAGCCGCTTGCCGATTTGTATTTCTGATTTAGTTATCGGAGCAAGAATGCTTGAATCAAGGACCTACGAGGGGAGCCGAGCTTCCGCAACATGCCTATTATCAAGCAGTTGGCGGATGCCAAAAGATCTATCTTGCTGGTACTCCTGGCCTATTGGCCAGTGCGAACGAAGCAGGCACAGTACTTTTGAAAATGATTTCTCTCTTCATTCTCGGGTTCTCGCTGTTCGCGCTAGCGAAATTCGGCGTCGCGCAATGGCGCGCCCTTTGGGTCAGCGTTGCCACGCAGCGCGTTTCCGAGTCGCTGCAGCTGTCGACCGGCATTGATGGCGCGGCCATTGGGCCTGGGGACTTCGACGCACTAAAGGGCTTTTGCGAACGGCTGTCTCCGGAGTTGAAAAAGACGAGTTCGTGGCTTAAAGAAGTATCCGCGTACTACCACATGGTTTCCTTAATCGAGAAACTTCCCGCTCTCTCGGTTTGGGCAAACCGCGAAATGCAACTGTGCTCGCGATATGCCGCAGTGGTGCTTGACCAAAATCTCGCGATGAGCCTCGATCGACAGATGGCCGGCAGATCGATCTAACCCACTCTCAAATACAAAAGAAGAAGCGACTTCTTCGGGGGCGTGCGTTCGAGATGCGGGGCCGGGATAGGCGCTGCGCTCCTAAGAGAAAGCACGAGTCTTCCCGGAGAAGTCGGCATGCAAACCCGCGAAAGACGCGCCATTACACAGGCGTTGAAACAAGAAAACCAACGGGTCTGAAGACCGCCACTACAAAAGAGTTAGTTAGAATTTGAAGGCGCGCCGCCACAAAGCGCGCTAGAACAGGTTCCAGAGGAACTGGTTGTAGACTTCGTGGTGGAACTGGACTTCCTGCGCCTTTACGATGGTGCCGAGGGCCCGCGGACAGCGGTCGGCGGCGGTGCGCTTCAATTCGGCGTAGCGGCTCTTTACATCCGCGCCGAGAAGCGTGGTGGTCCACTCGGCTTTCTCGAAATTCTCGATCGCGGTGTAAATGTTGTCCGGGAGATAGCGTTTCGCGGAACGCAGGTCCTTGATTTTCGCAATCTCGCCGTCCAAGCCGGACTTGAAGATCGAATACATCACCAGGTAAGGGTTCGAATCGGGCGCGACCGCGCGCACTTCGGTGCGCATGCTGCGATCATTGCCAATGGGGATGCGCACCATGGCGCCGCGGTTGGTGGGCGAAGCGTTGAGCTGATTGGGCGCTTCGAAGTGCGGATCCAGGCGGCGATAGGCGTTGACACTCGAATTGATGAGCAGACAAATGTCATTGCCGTGCGTGAGGATGCGGTCGACGAAATCCCAGCCAAGCTTGCTGAGCTTTTCTTCGCCCTTGGCATCCCAGAAAAGATTTTTGCCGTCTTTGCTGACAGAAACGTTGGTGTGCATGCCGCTGCCGTTGACCCCCACGACGGGCTTGGGCAAGAAGCTGGCGGTGAAGCCCATGTTCGTGGCGACCTGGCGGCAAATTAATTTGTAAAGCTGAATCTGGTCGGCGGCCTGCACCACTTCGCCGTAACTGTAGTTGATTTCGAATTGTGACGGCGCAACCTCAGGATGATCTTTTTCGTTCTGGAAGCCCATGGCGCGCTGCACTTCGGCGGTCGTGTCGATAAAAGTGCGCAGCGGATCGCCGGGAAGGGAATGGTAGTAGCCCCCGGTGTTGACGTATTCGAATTTGCCGGTTTCGTGATAGCGGCGCTCGGCGTCCGGTCCGTTAAAGAGAAAACCCTCGATTTCGTTGGCGGCGTTGAGCGTGTAACCTTTTTTTTCGAACAGGCCGTCGGCATAACCCTTCAGGACACCGCGAATGTCGGCGGTATAGGGCGTGCCGTCCTTGTCGATCACGTGGCCGAAAACAAGAACTTTGCCGGAGCCGAACACGTCGGAAGGAGCCCAGTAAAACGAGGGCCAATCCAAGGACAAGCGAAGATCGCTCTCGCGCTGCGCGGTGAAACCGCGAATGGAGGAGCCGTCGAAGGTCAGATTGTCCCAGCTTTTGATGAGGAATTTTTTGTCGTAGTCGAGCATGTGCAGGCGGCCTTCGAGGTCGCTGAAAAGAACGGTAACCGCCTTGATGTGCTTTTCGTCGGTAAGATATTTGAGACGCTCTTCTTGGACTTTGTGCACCGGAACGCGATTTTTGCGCTGCTCCTTGGCCTTCAGGTTCATTTGCTCGAGTTCATCGTAAGGAAGAGAGAGAAAATTTCGCAAACCGTTCGTCGACATGAAACTCCTCAACTGGGGATTGGGCGCATGCGCAGGTGCTAACTTTGGGGCAGAGGCAGCCATATATGCGCAATAGCGTATCGCGGGGATATTGCGAGCGTCAATCGAAAGACCTGATGCAAAGGATTCAAGAAAGTGCAGAATTGTGGAAAACTGCAGGATAAACGCTGGAAGCGGGAAACCAATTTGGCAGGCAGAAACAGGGCTTCGGCTCAACGGGCATGGCAGACTTAGATCCATGCCCCACGGAAGAGTCAGAAATGTAGAGTTCCGTTATCGACCCGCCGCTGCCGCCGAAGCGGTCACGGGTTTGTAGCCGCACGATGCCGCCTTGTTCAAAATTTTGACCCCTTGCGCCGCCGTAATCAGTTGCGTTGTCTTGGTGGCTCTCAGCGCCCCGCCTCCAGCAGCCGCAACGGCCAAGGCTGCGGCACTGGCCTCGTCGGGCATCTCGAGAATCAGGACGACATCATATTCGTCATAAGCGAAGAACGCATTGACGAAGCGTCCTCCTAGTTTCTCCACGACCGGTTGAAGAGCTTCGAACCGGTTGTGCGGGTTGCGCATTAATGCGTTCCACGCGTCGGACGTGTAACTTGCTTGGGTGAGGAAATATGGCATACCGAACCTCCTTCAACGGCTCAGCAACCACGGAAGACTTCGGATGCACCAGGATAACGTAGCTGAAGGCCGCGCAAATCGACGAAAAGTAAAGGGAACCTAACGGCCTTGCTCCTTAATCTTGGCTCGCGAAGGGCAAAGGGATGTGGGCGATCTTCACCTAGATAACGGAGCCGGCGAATCCAATTTCTCCGAACAGGGCTCAACTATCCTGCCCAACTCTTCGCCGATTCCGTGTGATGAAACGAATCATCAACTCAACACACGATTCTGCGACTGCCTGCGTGCTGGCAGCCGCCCAGCCCTCCACCCTCATCGAAGTCGAAGTCTGCCGTGTCTTACAGCCGGAAGCTGCTCTGTAAAAGATTACTGTGATATTGCATCGGTCGATGAGAGAATGAGGCAAAGCCGTTGACGGCACGAACAACCATGCAAACTGAGCGGCGATGTGTCCCAAGGAAGAGGCTCGACGGGATTTCCTACCTCGAGTTTGAGGCGGGAAGGGGGGGAATCGTGCTCGATGCATCGGAGAAGGGACTCCGGTTCCGAGCGGCCGACGCGGTTCAGCACCTAGGCCCAAGCCGGATCCGGATCTGGACCTCTCCTCGCCCCGAGGAGCGGATTGAGATCACCGGCAACGTGGTATGGACGGATAGCTCCACCAAAACCGGCGGTTTGCGTTTCATTGAGACAGGCGCAGATAGCTCCGATCAAATTCGCACGTGGCTGTGGCAGCCGGGTGAATTGGAGGTATCTTCCCAATTCCAACCGTTTCCCTCGGCTGCGAGGTCAGCTGAGAAGCCGCCCGAGGTGCGGCGTGAAACCCGCCACGATGCGGACCGTCCGCGCTCGCCGCGTACATCCCGAGCAAAGACCCAAGTTGATGAAGCGCGGCCGATAGGGCAACGTCCAATTCCAGGTTTGCCTTCTCTTTTTACTTCGAACTTGCCAGGGCAATCGCGGGATTCTCAACCCTCTCAGGGGGGAATCGCATATAGGCTTGCGACAGGATTCCTTATCGGTGTGCTCGTGGTGGCGGTGGTAGTGCTCTTTCAGATGTTTCGTCCCGAGGTTGGGGCTTCGCTGATCCATCTGGGAGAAAAGATCACCGGGATCGGCGCGCAACCGCAGTCTTCATCTCCGCTACCGAGTTCGGCTCCCGCTCCAGCACACCCTTCGCCGTCCACCGAAGCGAACCCAGCTGTACTTCAACAGGAGGCTTTAGGGGATTCCGCCCTGCCGCCTGATTCCTCCAGGCAGGTTAATTCGCATAGCCCAGATCTTGCAATTTGGCCCACAAAGGAAGCAGCGGACCGTTCGCCGTATCGCCGGTCGCCGAATTCGGCGCAGGATAGAAGCGCGGAGGTAACGCGTCTTTGGTCCGTGGTTGCTTCGGGCAACTCCTCCGCGGAAGTCGACTTGGCACGACTTTATTTGAGGGGAGACGGGGTTCCCCGAAATTGCGAACAAGCAAGAGTCCTTCTGCGGGCTGCAGCCAAACGTGGAAGCGTCGAAGCTCGACAACAATTGAAGGAGCTGCGAACTCGCGGCTGCCCGTAATTCCTGCGAACTCACTTCACGTCGCTTTTGCTTCGTGACCGCTCGAACCCGGAAAGGGAGCGCAAGGTGAACTGCGAGCGGAGGGTGTTTACCTGCGAGGCTGACCCTGACGGCTTGGGTTTTTGAGCGAGGCCTGAGGCCGGGCAGGCAACAACAGCGAGCGTCCACCACCGTCTGCGGCAATTGGCGAGTCGACCGACGTCGATTTGGGTATGTCGAGAAGAGACCTTCGGAGACGATGACTCTTAGGCCCACATGGCCTTCACGTCGGCTGGCGCAGGGCCGTGGAGTGGCGCTGCTGCCGGTCTTCTCGCCCTAGGAAGCTGAGCTCGCCTTCTCGCGGATCTTGATTTCTTTCCTGCCTGTATGGAGCGACTGTCTGCTTTGCTTCGCGTTTCCAGTGCTGAGTCGCTGCTGCCGAGAAGGACCCACTCCGTGCATCAGATTTCCGAGAATCGCCAACAGTCCGCCTGTGTGTCTTTGTGGAAGAGCGTGTCACGCTCACCTGCGCTGCTACTGCCTGGGGAACCTCGTCAGCTGATTGGTTTGTATGTTTCTAAACAGGAAGGTCTGGACCGACCCCTTTGGCCCCTGGTTTGTGTCAAACCACCCACCGTCAGTGGCCACGAGGATCGCATTGATCGTGTAGCCGAGACTGTTGGCGCAGACAACAGCGCCGGAGTAGGTGTTGTAGATTGTAGAAGGTGCCGGGGCATAGCTGAGACGTGTCCCAGCGCAGTCCCGCGGCGTCTGTGGCGACGTAGACATGGATTTCAGGTAGCGAACCCGTTTCGGTGCCGTGCGAGACGACGATGGGAAATCCTGGCGAGCCACCGCCGAAGCAGCCATGCTCAACGTAATAGTCGGTTTGAAGATTTGTGAGTTCGTCGAGCGTCGCCCCTCTCAGCGGATACATCACCATATCTCCGAAGGTCAGGCTCCCATCGACAATGCAAGTCGGATAGCCGTCAGCGCACACAGATTGCTCAAAAAGGACCGCTCCTCCTCCCGTAGGAGATCGCACGGGCCGCGCGGTTCCGATAAATGTTCCATACCCGTTAGGGTCCGGCGGCGCGGGGCCAGAGACGGTGTTTTGAAGAACGTTTTGCGTCGAGGAGACGCTGGCGGTTGCAGTCCCCAGCGTCATTGTTCCAGAGGACCAATCGTAGTTGTATGAGGTTGAGGTCGTGATTGGGCTGAAGTTAACGTTGATGAAGTTGACGGGCGTCGATTGAGCAATGATTCGCGTAACCGGCGCGATGAGCATTACAAACACGAGCAAAGCAAGCCAAGGGAACGGTCTTCTCATCTGGGCACCCCCAATTGGTGTTTGTCCTCAAGCGAGGCGGGCGAACCCCAGCCCGAGGTCAAATGCGAACCCATCCGGTGAACTCCCGAATTTGCCTTCGGGGGATTGTCCGTGCGCAAAAGAAGCGGTAAGTAGCCTGGGAGTGCTGCCACCGAAGACCATTCAGCATTTCCTGGCTAAAACAGCGCTCACTTCTTGCAGAATCAGCGTATTTGCGTTTGCGTGATTACCAGCCAAAAGACACCAACTGAAAAGGAAAATTGGCAAATGTGCTTTCAGGCAAGAGGGCTTAACGGGGAGTTGGCAGCGATACCGGGATTCGAACCCGGATTTTAGCCTTGAGAGGGCTACGTCCTAACCCTTAGACGATATCGCCAGGGCGTTACACTATGAGGTTTCCCCGGAGCTTTCCGGCGCGAGAATTCATTTTCGCATGGACGATCGAGGCGATCAAGCAAGGAAGTGTTTGCCCAGTGTTTGCAGAGTGTTTACAAGTGAGCCGATTTCGAGTTGGTGACCACCCGGCGGTAAGATCATTTGCCAGTACCGTGTGGTCGCAGCAGGCTTCGCAAGCGGAAAAAGGAGTGCCACCCCAGGAGTCCCTTATGCCAGCACGGAAAGATAATTTAAGAGACCGCCTTTCGCGATCTCGCGAAATCAACATCGTGGTGACCGGCAGAAAATCAGGACGCGCGATCTCGATCCCGGTATGGTTCGTGTGGGACGATGAGAAGCTTTATCTGTTGCCCGTGTCCGGGTCGGATACACAGTGGTACAAGAACGTGCTGAAGAACCCGACGATTCGAATCGATGCGCGGGATGCGGAGGCTGAATTCAAAGCCGTTCCTATCACTGAGGCGAAGCAGGTGTCGTCCGTAGTCGAGAAATTCCGCGTCAAGTACGGCGCCGGAGACGTGAAGAAGTACTATTCCAAGTTCGACGTTGCGGTTTTTGCGCAGATGCGGTGAGCGCCATCATCGACCAACGGGGTGTGCATATGCCGGACGCATCAGACCAACGTCTGCTTGAAGCTTTATTGGATTCCTGGGATTGCTGCCTCATGACAGCACTTTTGACCAGCGCATCCCGGGTTTGCACGCCAGCCGTTTTTCGGTTGTGGCTGAATGGGGGTGACGCGTTGACTGGTCAGCGGTAAGCAGCCGCTTGGATGCTATACAACTCCGAGTAATGACCTTTCCCGGCCATTAGCTCATCGTGCGTGCCGACTTCTACGAGGCGGGCGCCATCCAGAACAAGGATGAGATCGGCCATGCGCACGGTCGAGAAGCGGTGCGAGACGAGAATCGTGATACGGCCGCTGTCGTTTTCTCCGCGGCTGCGTGCTGCCGCGGCATAGCGTTCGAACAAAGCATGTTCGGTCTCCGCGTCGAGAGCCGCGGTCGGCTCATCTAGGATGAGCAGCAGAGGCTCGTCGCGCATGAAACCGCGAGCGAGCGCGAGTTTCTGCCATTGGCCAAACGATAGTTCGACGCCGCCTGGCCACGTCGGACCGAGCTGTGTTTCCAGCCCCGCGGTCAAACGCCTGACGACATCTCCAGCGCCGGCGCGATCGACCGCGACAACCACGGCGGGCTCATCGTCCAGTCGGGGCACGTCGCCCAGGCCGACGGTGTAACGCGCGCGAAATTCGAAACGGAAAAAATCCTGGAACGCACCGGCGAGACGCTTTCGCCATTCGCTGGCGGGCGCGCGCGCGAGCGGAGTGTCGTCGAGAAAGACGGAACCGGACGTTGGTTCGTACATTTTTGCCAGCAATTTGACGAGCGTCGTTTTTCCTGCGCCATTCTCGCCGACAATGGCGACCACGGCGCCTGCAGGGAGCTTTACAGACACATCGTCCAGCACTACGCGTTGCGTTCCGGGATAGGCGAACGAAACATGCTCGATTCGAATGCCTTTTCGCAACGCGCTGGGAACTGGCTGGTCGCCGGATGCCGCGACTGCGGCGGCGTAATCTTCAAGCCACGCCAGCCGCCGCGAGCCGTCCATCCAGAATCCTCGCAGGAATCCGAGCTCGCCCACGGTTGCACCGATGTACGCCGAAAGCCGCGCGCCCGCGGCCAGCACCAAGAGCACTTGACTCGCCGATGCGTGAAGCCCTGACGAGACGAACACGACTGCGCCAACGTAGGCGGACCCGAAAATCGCCCATGCCATGGCGTGCCAGAACGCGGATTCCCAGCGAGCAGGAGCGACCAGTCTGTACCAACGTTCCCACGACGCTCTCCGCTCGGTCGCCAGAAGGTCTCCGATGCCGGTGACGCGCACTTCTTTGCCGGGAGAGGCTTTTGTGACCATGTCGAATAAATGACGCGCTAAACGAATCGCCTCTGCTCCACGCTCTTGCGCGGACCTTTCGACTTCGGGCCGCCACGTGGATGTCCAAACGGTTGGGATCGCAAACACGGCAAGCAGCAGGAGCGCCGGATGAATGGAAGCCAGCAGCGCAAGCGTCACGCTCAGGCGCAGAATCCACCCGAGCATGGAAAATACCGCCATGTACATGTGGTCGAGGACAAAGACCTGATTGCGCAGCATGGACAAGCGATCAAGATATTCGGGGCGCTCCTGGTGCTCAATGGTCGCGATGGATGCCTGCAGCTTGGCGACGTGCGACTCGAGCGCGATGGTCACCTTGTCGCGAAACCGCCGCTGGACGCGCGTGCTCACAGTGCGAAGAAACCACGTTGCCGCTGTGGATACGCCGAGCCCGATAGCGGATCCTTCCGCGAGCCCGGGGCGATGCTCCAGCACGCCCTTGCCAAGCAGCATCAGCCACAAGGCCAGAAGCGCATCGGGCAGCGCGGAGAGTTGCGACAGCACCAAGGAAGCCAACATCATGCGGGGCTCGTGACGGTACCCGAACTTGCACAACCGCCACATGGAGGAAAGCGCGGGCGGCAGTGGATCGATCGTCTTGCCCTGTTTAGGAAAGAACGTCATACGTCTTGCCTTCGTCGTCTTCCGGAACGATGAAACGTTCCGCTTGCAGGTCGAACATCGTCCGGTAGCGCCCGCCATGCGCAACGAGTTCGTCGTGCGTGCCGAGCTCTATCACGCGTCCATGTTCGAGGACGCAGATGCGGTCCGCATGACGGACGGTGGAAAATCGATGAGAGATCAGGATGGTCGTGCAGTGCCGCGTCTCCGATAGCAGGCGGTCGAAAATCTCGGCTTCGCCACGCACGTCGAGCTGCGCCGTGGGTTCATCGAGCAGCACCACGCCGGCGCCCATTTTTACGGCCGACAACGCTCGCGCCAGCGCCACGCGCTGCCATTGTCCGCCTGAGAGGTCGGTACCGTCGTCGTACGCGCGGGAAAGAACGGTGTCGAGCGAAGCCAGGTTCGCCGCGCCTGCCGATTCCAAGGCGGCGCGCACGACATCGTCAGGAGCGCCTGCTGGCGCGACGTTTTCGCGCACAGGTAGCTCGAGGCGAATGAAATCCTGAAACACGGCCGCGATGCGTGAGCGCCAGGCCGCCAGATCGAATTCGCGAAGGTCCACACCGTCAATTTCAATCCCACCGGACTGCGGGTCGTACAGCCGGCAGAGCAATTTTGCGATGGTTGTCTTGCCCGCGCCGTTCTGCCCCACGATGGCGAGCGACGACCCCGCTGGAATCGTGAGATCGAAATGCTCGAGAACAGGCGCACCAGGACCGTTAGGGTAAGCGAAGGTGACGTCGCGCAGACAAATCTCGTGCGCACGTTTCGCGCTTACCGGGCGATTGCCGGAGTGAAGGGCGCCGGCTGGACGCATCGCCGGCTCGAGCCGCAGGACAGCCGCGACCGGCGCGGCGGCTCCGTCGAGAGCCCAACTGAATCCGCCGAAGGCAATCATCGAAACGCCGACGGCGCTTTGCATGTACGCCACGGCCGCACCGAGACTGATCTTTCCGTTTGCGGCGCCGCTTGCGAGTGCCCAGAACACTGCGATATTCGCGCCCACGACCAACAGCAAGCTCCAGATCAACGGCTTTTCGCGCAATCGTGTGGCCGCGTATTGCAGCTCGTGCAGGCGAGTTCGTCTGGCGACGAAGCGGTCAATGGTCCAGCCGACGAGTCCGAACAGCCGCAGCTCCTTGCTCGCGGGCGGATCCACCGCAAGCCGATAAGCGTAGTCTGCATCGCGCTGCGCGCCGCGCACCTCTTCGGTGTTGCGGTCGCGCCAGATGGCGCTTTCGCGTAAGAGCCAATGCGTGGCGGCCCACGCCCCCGCGAGCAAGATGGGCGCCCACCACGCATATCGGAAAAGAATCACCGCACACGCGATGCCGCCGACAATCTCGACCATTCCGCTGGCGATAAAATCCATGGAGATCGTCAGTGGCGGGCCAGTCATTCCGAGGTCGAAGTCGCGCGCCACGGTGAGGTCGTTCGTGAGTTTCGGATCTTCGAGATGGCCCATGCCGGGCGGGCGTACGCATGCTTCCGTGAGCCGGTCGTAAAGCCAAGCTGCGGTGCGGTCGCCTAGGTTGGCGCTCAGCGCTTGATGAATCGGGTTAAGGACTTGAAGGAGGATGAAGATTGCACCGACGAGCAAGAACGGGCCTGCGAGGGGATCGCCGCGGTGCACGGCGCCGACAAGAACACCCATCGCGATGGCGAACGCCGCCGGCAGCGCGCCCCTGAGCAACAGGGCCAACCACCAGGCGAGGGCAAGCCCCGGAGCTGCCTTGGGCAGGGCGGCGAAAAACTTCCATTCCTTGCGTTCGAACACCCGCTGGAGCATGACCCGCATTGTGCCTTAAAAAAATGCCGTGTGCGCATAAATCCTCGGTAAAGGGTGAAATCCTGGAATTTAGAGAACCCCGGCAGGTGACGCGTGTGATTTTGTGCAGCTCGGGGAGGCGGGCGTAATCTAAGACTTCGCTTGCCCTGTACGAGTGAGAAACGCCGTCGGAGGATGCTGGGCAGGTTCAGCGCCAGCCTTGTGTATAATGAACGGCCTGGGGGAATCCTAAGTTTCATGCCAAAGGGCTTTGGAAAATCACATGCTTCGCTAAAAGTGTGGTTTTGGCGCGCGCTGCGCTTCTTCCACACGCGTGTGCGAGAGGTGCGCGCAATTGCGAAGGCGCTGGTCTCAACGAAGCATCCCTTCCTGGTGCACATCATTCCGATCCGCCGCTGCAACCTGGCTTGCACGTACTGCAATGAGTTCGACGATTTCTCACCGCCGGTGCCGCTGGAAGAGATGAAGAAGCGCCTGGACATTCTGGCGGGCATGGGAACGTCCATCATCACGATCAGCGGGGGAGAGCCGCTGCTGCATCCGGAGTTGGATGAAATAATCCGGCATATTCGGC
>Ga0209805_1001979_pt1 | contig 12076 bp, 10 predicted proteins | sample GraSoiAngelo_148_FD_185905 | JGI IMG/M metagenome (GOLD analysis project Ga0209805, IMG submission 185905) | Grasslands soil microbial communities from the Angelo Coastal Reserve, California, USA - 14_1009_09_20cm (SPAdes) (version 2) | ecosystem: Environmental > Terrestrial > Soil > Grasslands ... | reverse complement strand
GCGGACTGCAACTGGGTCCAACGTTAAGTGGTATAGAGGGCAGACCGTCAAGGTTTCGCCCGTCAGGAACATGATGAAGTCATCCCGACGACACAGCCGGCGGAAGGGCCAGTCGATGGTCGAATTCGCGCTGATCCTGGTCCTGGTCGCCGTGGTGTGCATCACCGCCATCACGGTGACCGGCAACCAGCTGGCGCTGACCTTCCAGGACATCCAGGAGGCGGTCGAAAACCCAGGGGACGCCGGGTCCCAGGCTGTCTACACCTGCCCTGACGGCACCACCGCCGTGCTGCACGGCCACAAGTACCACTGTCACTAGCCGGCCGAACCGCGCCCGGCCGGGGGAGCTTGGTGGAGCGTGTGCAGGTTCGGTTGATGCTTGACGAAGCTGATTCGGTTGATGCTTGACACTCCTCTGCAACACTAGCGCCGCGGGGCCTGCCCCTCGGCATTCTTCTTGCGGATCACCCCTTTCGTCGTTCGGGCCTCCGTCTTGACGAGTTGGCTGCCCACCCAGAACTGCAACAGCCCGTCTCTCACCAGGATGTCGCAGGCGCTGCCCGCATGGCGCTGACCGACGTTCACCTTCTGGTATCCGACACAGACGATGCCGTTGCTCGTCACCTTCCGGGAGACCCAGTCGTCGCCAGTCCGTTCCGGCTCGCGGACCTGCGTGGTACCCGCCGTGAAGCGGCTGGCGGGCGTGCCATCGTCCAGCGATCGATGGGGTCGCTCGGCGTTGTAGTACGCCACCCATTCATCCACGGCCTCCTGGGCGGTCGTGATGTCCTTGAACACCTGCCGGGTGTCGAGCTCCAGCCGCAGCGTCTTGTGGAACCGCTCGATCTTCCCGGTGGTGGTCGGCGAGCGCGGCTGGGTGAGGAGGTGCTCGATGCCGTTCTCCCGGCAGATCCGGTCGAACAGCACCTCCACCGGAGGCTGCGCGAAGCGCCCGGTGAACACCTTGCCGTTGTCGGTCAGCACCTGGTCCGGCACCCCGTATTTCCGCAGCGCCACGCTGAAGCCCTCACACACCTTGCTGGTCCGTTCCCGATGCATCAAGCAAGCCGCGACGCAGAACCTCGAGTGGTCGTCCAGCCCGGTCAGGGCCTTGGCGGTGGTGCCATCGGCGAGATGAAACCCGCCGACCACGTCCAGCTGCCACAGCTCCATCGCCGCGCCCCGCTCCCACCGTTTCCAGTCCTCGCGTCGCCACCGCCTGGGGACCGGCTGAATCACGCCCGCCCGGAGCAGACAGCGATAGATCGCGGAGGCCGACGGCGTCGGGGTCACGCCTTTCCTGGCCAACTCCAGGACCAGGCGACGCGGGCCCCAGAACGGCTTGTGGCGCCGCATCTCCAGCACCCGCACCTCGATCAGGGCCGGCATCTGATGCGGGCAGTGGGTCGGCCGGTGCGACCGGTCGCCCATCCCCTCCATGCCCGCCCGCTCGTAGCGAGCCAGCCAGGCATGGACCGTTTGCCGGCTCACGTCCCCGTCCCGGGCCACCTCCGTCACCGTCCGCCCGCCGCTGAGGACCGCCATCACCGCCTGGTATCGCTGCTCTCCCACGCTCAACTCCTTCATGCGCGGGAGTGTCAAGCATCAGCCGAAACCCCTGTAAGGCATCAGCCGAATCTGGGTAAAGCATCAGCCGAACACGTTTTGTCGTGCCTCAGCCGAATTCGCACAGGGAGCTTGGTGGAGCGAAAGAGACTCGAACTCTCGACCTCCGCAATGCGAGTGCGGCGCTCTGCCAGCTGAGCTATCGCCCCAAGTACGCGATTATATGCAGGCTATGGTCGATCTACCTTGTTTGATTCTCATGAGGCGCGCATAGACTAAGCCTATGGCCCAGTTCCGGCCCGATCAGACCCCTCCCACCCAGTCCCCCCGCAGTCCGCGCCAACCCGGGTCCTGGCTGCGGCTGGCGCTGCTTGCCGGGCTCGCCCTGTACCTGCTGATCGTGTTCTTCCCCACCCTCGTTCGGCTCGGTGGCCCGGCGCGCGTGGAGCTCACCTATTCGCAGCTGGTGTCGCAGGTCGAGAACGGCAACGTCTCCGACATCACCATCCAGGGCCAGTCGGCACAGGGTGATCTCAAGACCGCGGTCAGCAACAACGGCGTCACCAACACCCAGTTCAGCGCGACCATCCCGGACGCCGTCGGGCTCAACGATCCCAGCTTCTTTCCCCTGCTGAAGAGCAGCCACGTCGATACCCAGGTCAAGGAGGATACCGGCGGCCTCAGCAGCCTGCTGTTCAGCTTTCTCCCCTTCCTGGCGCTGATCGCCATCTGGATCTGGTTCGTGCGACGCAGCGGCCAGGCGGCCCAGGGCATCTTCACGTTCGGTCGGAGCCGGGCGCGGATGCAGGAACCGGGGACGCCCAAGACCACCTTCAATGATGTGGCCGGCGTGGAGCAGGCCCAGTTCGAGCTGCAGGAAATGGTTGACTTCCTGCGCGATCCGCAGAAGTTCCAGAAACTGGGCGGCCGCATGCCGAAGGGGGTCTTGCTGATCGGCCCACCCGGCACCGGGAAGACGCTGCTCGCCCGCGCCATCGCCGGCGAGGCAAGCGTGCCGTTTTTCAGCATCTCGGCATCGGAGTTCGTCGAGATGTTCGTCGGCGTCGGGGCCTCGCGCGTCCGCAGCCTGTTCGAGGACGCCAAGAAGCACGCGCCGTCGGTGATCTTCGTCGACGAGCTGGATGCGGTCGGGCGCCAGCGCGGCGCCGGCCTGGGCGGCGGCAACGATGAACGGGAACAGACGTTGAATCAGCTGCTGGTCGAGATGGACGGCTTCGACCAGCGGGAGGCGGTCGTCGTCGTGGCCGCCTCGAACCGTGCCGACGTGCTCGACCCGGCGCTCCTCCGGCCCGGCCGGTTCGATCGGCGCGTGGTCGTCGACCGTCCTGACCGTCGGGGCCGCGCCGCGATCCTCAAGGTCCACACCCGCAGTGTGCCCCTGGATTCCGACGTCGACCTGGATATCATCGCCCGCTCGACGCCCGGGCTCGTTGGCGCCGACCTGTCCAACCTCGTCAACGAGGCGGCGTTGCATGCCTCGCGAACGAATCGAACCACGGTCTCGATGGAAGACTTCGAAGAGTCGTTCGACCGGGTGGTGCTCGGCTCCGAGCGCAAGATCTACCTCAGCGAAGCCGAACGTCGGGTGATCGCTTATCACGAGTCGGGCCATGCGCTGGTGGCCTGGTACCAGCCGCAGGCGGACCCGGTCCACAAGATCACGATCGTCCCGCGCGGCCAGGCCCTGGGCGTCACGCAGTCGATTCCGACCGACGACCGGCACAATCTGTCGGAGGAATACCTGCAGGCCCGGATCGCCATGGCGCTGGGCGGCCGGGCGGCCGAGCAGCTGGCCTTGGGGAGCATCACGACCGGCGCCCAGAATGATCTGGAGACGGCCACCGAGCTGGCGCGTCGCATGGTCGTGAGCTGGGGCATGAGCCAGAAGATGGGGCTCTTCTCATTCGACGATTCGCCCCAGGCGGTGTTCCTCGGCCGCGAGCTGGCCGGCACCCCGCACATCAGCCAGCGGACGGCGGCCATCATCGACGAGGAAGTCACCCGGCTCCTGACCGAGGGGTACCAGACCGCCGAGACCATCCTGACCGCGAACCGGGTCAAGCTCGACACTCTGGCGACGGCGCTGCTCCAGGAAGAGGTACTCGAGGAGGACCAGATCGCCCGCCTGATCGGACCACGCGCGTTGGAAGGCGGCATTGCGACGCCCAAGCCCTGGAAAGCCACCGTGAGCGACGCGGGGGAGCAGGTCTGAGGATGGCCGACGAGTCGGTGAAGGAGACACCCCAGCCTGACCCTCCTGCGCAAGGAAAGGTGAGTGCGCTGCGGCGCCTGCCCCTGGTGCCGCTGCGCGATGACGTCGTCTTTCCCAAGCTGATCGTTCCGCTGTCGGTCGGCCGGCGAACGTCGATCGCCGCCATCACGTCGGCGATGGATCACGACAAGCAGGTCCTGCTCGTCGCCCAGAAGGACCCACAAGTCGATGACACGGCGGACTCCGACCTGTACGCGACCGGCACGATCGCTGAGATCAACGGCATGCGTCAGACGCCGGCCGGCGTGCAGATGCTGGTGGCCGGCTCGCAGCGGGCGCGGATCGTCCGCTTCAGCCAGTTCAAGCCATTTATCGAAGTCGAGGTCGAGCCCATCGTCGACCAGGTGGGGGAGGGCCTCGAGCTGGAGGCTCACATGCGCTCGGTCAAGAGTCTCTACGAGAAATACGTCGAGTCGGGCGCCGCGGTCGCTCCAGAAGTCGCGGCAACCGTTTCAAAAACCGACGATCCGGTCTATCTCGCCGACCTGGTGTCCGCGGCGCCGGACCAGACGCTGGAGCAAAAGCAGCACATGCTCGAGACCCAAAACGTGCTCGAGCGGCTCCGGTTGCTGTCCCTGTTCCTCAGTAAGCAGGTCGAGATCCTCGAGCTCAAGGCGAAGATCCAGAACGAGGTGCAGAGCACCATCGGCAAACTGCAACGCGACCAGATTCTTCGCGAGCAACTGAAGGCCATCCGCAAGGAACTCGGCGAGGACGAGGAAGGCGCCGATCTCCATAACCTCCGAGAGAAGATCGAGTCATCCGGGATGCCGGACGCCGTCAAAGAACGCGCCCTGAAAGAGGTCGACCGGATGCAGAGCATTCCGGCCGCCTCGCCTGAGGTGGGCATCATCCGGACCTACGTCGATTGGCTGATCGCCTTGCCCTGGGGCACTCCGGCTGCTGAGAGCTGGGATATCAAGCTGGCGGCGAAGGTCCTCGACGAGGATCACTACGGCGTGGAGAAGATCAAGGAACGGATCCTCGAGTACATGGCCGTCCGGCAGCGCTCGCAGAGCCTGCGGTCGCCCATCCTCTGCTTTGTCGGGCCGCCCGGGGTCGGGAAGACCAGCCTCGGCAAGTCGATCGCGCGGGCCCTGGGTCGAAAGTTCGTGCGGCTGTCGCTGGGCGGTATCCATGATGAGGCCGAGATCCGCGGCCACCGGCGGACCTACATCGGCGCGATGCCCGGCCGCATCCTGCAGCAGATGAAGGTCGCGGGTGCCCGCAACCCGGTCTTCATGCTGGACGAGATCGACAAAGTCGGCGCTGATTGGCGAGGCGATCCATCGTCGGCGCTGCTCGAAGTGCTCGACCCGGAGCAGAACAAGGACTTCTCGGACCACTATCTCGAGGTGCCCTACGACCTGTCGCAGGTGCTGTTCATCACGACCGGCAACGTCGTCGACACGATCATTCCCCCGCTGCGGGACCGGATGGAGGTCATCCGGCTTCCTGGCTATACCGAAGACGAAAAGATGCACATCGCGCAGCAGTTCCTGGTGCCGCGGCAGTTACGCGAGCACGGATTGACCGAAGAACACCTCGAGCTGCCCGAGACGACGTTGCGCTTACTGATCCGCGAGTACACCCATGAAGCCGGCGTACGAAATCTCGAGCGCGAGATTGCCAATATCGCCCGGAAGATCCCGCGACGGATCGCCGAAGGCGAAACCGAAAAGGTCGTGGTCACGCCCGAGGACCTTTTTGGCTATCTCGGCCCGTCGCGCTTCGAGTTCGGTGTCGCCGAGCTGGAGGACCAGGTCGGGGCCGCCACCGGCGTCGCCGTCAACGAATACGGCGGCGATGTGATGACGGTCGAGGCGATCGCGATGCAGGGCCGCGGCGAGTTCGCGCTCACCGGACAGATCGGCAAGGTCATGGAAGAGTCGGCCCGGGCCGCCGTCAGCTATGCCCGGGCGCACGCGCTGGAGCTGGGGGTGAAGCCGGCGTTTTTCGACGAGTATTTCTTTCACATCCATGTGCCGGCCGGCGCGATCCCGAAAGACGGGCCCTCGGCCGGGATCACGATGGCGACCGCGGTGGTGTCGGTTCTGACGGACCGGCCGGTGCGGCGCGACGTGGCGATGACCGGCGAAATCACGCTCCGCGGGAAGGTCCTGCCAATCGGCGGGCTGAAAGAGAAACTTCTGGCCGCCCACCGAGCCGGGATCAAAACGTTTATCCTGCCGGAGAAAAATCGCAAAGACCTGCACGAAGTACCGGACGAGGTCAAACAATCGATGGAGCTTGTCCTGGTCCGGCACGTCGACGAAGTGCTCGAGAAGGCCTTGTTGCCGGCGGCGCCCCGGGTGGCCGGGCCGGGGCTCGGGTTTCGGCGACCGCTCGGCGAGACCCAGCCTGGCACGGTCAACTAGCGCCGCCGTCCTCCTGGCGGCCGGGCTGCTGTTGAGCAGCTGCACGCTCCAGCCGGACGTCTCACAGGCGGCCCCGAATGGCCGAGTCGGGACGGCGGCCCCCGCGCTTTCTGCTGAAACGCTCGAGGGAGCGGCCCTGACCATTGACTTCCATCAGGGCAAGTCGGTGCTCGTCTTCTGGGCCGCCTGGTGCGGGCCCTGCCGTCAGGAGCAGCCTGGACTCAATACGCTGGCGGCGCGCTACGCGACGCGCGGGATCCGCTTCTACGGCATCGACATGCTCGATCACGATCGCGCCCTGGCTCGCGCCTTCGTGCAAGAGTTCAAGGTCGCGTACCCGAGCCTGTACGATCCATCCGGGTCGGTGGCGGCGGCCTACGAAGTCGACTCGCCACCATCCTTCGTGCTGGTCGATCAAAAGGGGATCGTGGTCGCTCGCTATCCGGGGGAGGCGTCCAGCTCGCAGCTGGAGCGACTCATCGATCAGAAGCTGGCTACTTAGTCCTTCTCTGCCAACGAGTCGCCTTGAGCATCTTCTTGTGCTTGTGTTTGCGCATCTTCTTTCTGCGCTTCTTGATTACCGAGCCCAATCGTGGGCCTTTGTCGTCACTGCGCCGGCGTGCATGTCGCGGAACATTCTAGAGGATGCCGGAGTTTAGACTTATAGAGGTATGAGTGACGCTGTCATCGTCGAAGCCGTGCGGACGGCCATTGGCCGCCGCAGCGGCAAGCTGAGCTCCGTGCGGCCCGACGATCTTCTCGCACTGACGCTCGCGGAAGTCGTCAAGCGTGCCGGCGTCGACCCGGCGCAGGTCGATGACGTGGTGGTGGGTTGCGTGACCCAGACCGGCGAGCAGGGCATGAACATCGGGCGCGCCGCCGTCCTCATCGCCGGCTTTCCCATCGAGGTGCCAGGCACCACGATCAACCGTTTCTGCGGGTCGGGGCAGCAGGCCGTGAACTTCGCGGCCCAGGGCGTGCTCTCTGGCGCCCAGGACATCGTCATCGGCGCCGGGGTCGAGAGCATGTCGCGGGTGCCGATGGGGTCGGACGCGTTTGGCCCCGGCGAGGGGCCGGTCAGCCCCAAACTCACCGACCTGTTCGAGATCATCCCGCAGGGCAACTCGGCGGAGATGATCGCGAAGAAATGGGGATTCTCACGAGAACAGCTCGACGAGTTTGCTTATCAGAGCCACGTCAAAGCCGGGCAGGCGATCCAGGAAGGCCGGTTCAAGCGCGAGATCCTGCCCATCGACATCAAGAGCAACGGCACCAGCTCTCGGTTCGAGACCGACGAAGGCGTCCGTATTCCACCGTCTCACGAAAAGATGGCGCAGCTCAAACCCTCCTTCCAGGAGGACGGTGTCGTGACGGCCGGCAACTCGAGCCAGATCAGCGATGGGGCGGCCGCCGTGCTGGTGATGACGGCCGAGAAGGCGAAATCCCTCGGGCTGCGGCCACGGGCGCGGATCGTGGCGCAGGCCATCGTCGGCTCCGAGCCGACGATCATGCTGACCGGCCCGATCCCGGCGACCCAGAAAGTCTTGCGCAAGGCCGGCCTCCAACTCAAAGACATCGACCTCTTCGAGGTCAACGAAGCGTTCGCTCCGGTGGTGCTCGCCTGGCAGCAGGAGACCGGCGCCGATATGGAGAAGGTCAACTACAGCGGCGGCGCCATCGCGCTGGGCCATCCGCTGGGGGCTAGCGGCGCGCGCTTGATCACGACCATGCTGCACGAGCTGGAGCGCCAGGATGCTCGGTACGGCCTGAGCACGATGTGCATCGGCTATGGAATGGGCATCGCCACCGTGATCGAGCGCTTGAAGAACTAGCCGTTCTTCGCGCGGCGGTCGGGAAAATCGATCGGGGCCGTCTGCCGGCGGCGTTCCACCACGCCGGAGAGGACGAAAAGAAAGATGACCTGGACGACGAAATACATGGCCACGATCAGGTCAATGACGGCCGCCAGCGTCCCGCCGGACTCCCGAATATCGGCGATGGCGAGGCCGAAGAACAAGAACGAGCATAAGTAGGTTACGAACGCGACCGAATAAATCGCGTTCTTCCAGAGCTGCCGGTTGGCCAGCAGGCGGTTCAACCAGCCCGGCGCCGGCTGCCGCGGGAGCTCGATCGGGTGCGGCTCTACTTGCACTTCCACTTGTGTCCTCTCAGTTCGAGTACCGTGCCGGGCGCGCAGTCGGACGCCGGCGGCGTGACGCCGGGACTGAGCGTCGTTCCGTCCGGGGCCAGCGTGCTCGCGTCGGTGAGGTGGGTGAACTCGTAGGTGACTTCACTGTAGAGCCCGCTGAGCTGGTTGCCCGCGAGGGCGACCACGGCGAAGGTGATGGTCGCCAGCAACACCATGAGGAATGCATATTCGATCAGCGCCTGGCCGGACTTGGTACGACGTCGCTTCATGGCTAAAACGACGGTAGCACCACATTCCGTGCGGCCCATCCGCCGTTCGACCTAATTGCACGACGAGCAACTTACGATCGCCGTTACGCGATCCGGTCGAACCCCATGCGGAGCTCCTGATAACTGGTCGTAAGGCTTTCGTTAAGGACTTTCGTGTCGGCGACCACCGGCATGAAGTTCGTGTCGCCGTCCCAGCGCGGAACCACGTGCTGGTGGACATGGTCCGCCACGCCCGCACCCGCGATCTTGCCCGCATTGATGCCCAGATTGAAGCCCTGCGGTTTGAGCACCTCCCGGAGGACGCGCAGCGAGCGCTGCGTCAGCGTCGCCATGTCGCTCGCCGTCGCCCGCGGCAGGTCTTCGAGGTTTGCCAGGTGGGCCGCCGGCGCCACCATCAGGTGGCCGTTGTTGTACGGATAACGGTTGAGTATCGCCAGCGACAGGCTGGTCCGGGCCAGGACCAGGTGGGCAGCCTCCTCGCTGGGGTCGGCGCCGGCCGCCTCGCAGAAGAAGCAGCCTGCCGGCTTTTCGCCCTTGATGAATGCCATCCGCCAGGGTGCCCAGAGGTGCTGCATCGGCTGAATCATAGAAGTCGGCCCGCCGTTGTTCGTAGCGACACTAACACAAAACCGTGTATACTGCTGACGCGATGGTCCCAGCGTGGCTGCTCGCGCGACCAGCTTGCTAAACTTGACCCTCGACCCGCGCGTGTGGGGCCGTGGCGCAGCTGGGAGCGCGATTGCATGGCATGCAATAGGTCACGAGTTCGAATCTCGTCGGCTCCACCATTCATTTAGTTCCATGGCCAGCACTGTCGCCCCCGCGTACGATCCGCAGGCAATCGAGCCGAAGTGGCGCGACGCCTGGAAGAAGGCCGGCCTGTTTCGGGTGGCCGAAGACGGGAGCAAGCCGAAGTTCTACAACCTCGTGATGTTTCCCTACCCCTCCGGGCCGCTGCACATGGGGCACTTCCGCAACTACGTCATCGGCGATGCTTTCGCCCGGTACAAGGTGATGCGCGGCTTCAACGTGCTCAATCCTTTCGGCTGGGACGCGTTCGGCCTGCCGGCGGAGAATGCGGCGATCGAGAGCGGCATCCCGCCGCGGGTGTCGATCGAGGGCAACATCGCGATCTCGAAGCGGGAGCTCGACCTGATGGGTGTGCTCTACGCATGGGACCGCGAGGTGACGACCTGTAATGAGGATTACTACCGCTGGACGCAGTGGCTGTTCTTGAAGTTCCTCGAGCGCCGGCTCGCCTACAAGCAGAAGGCCGCGGTCAATTGGTGTCCCAAGGACAACACCGTGCTCGCCAACGAGCAGATCGTCAATGGCGTCTGCTGGCGCTGCGGCACCAAGCCGACAAAAAAAGAACTGGAGCAGTGGTTCTTCAAAATCACCGCCTACGCGCAGCGGCTGCTCGACGATCTCAACAAGCTCGATCGCTGGCCGGAGCGGGTCAAGGTCATGCAAGCCAACTGGATCGGGCGCAGCGAGGGGGCGGACCTGGACTTCTTCGTTGAGCGGGACGGGAAGCTCCGCGTCTTCACCACCCGGCCCGACACCGTCTTCGGCGCAACCTTCATGGTGGTGGCGCCCGAGCACGAAATTCTCCAGAAGGTCGTGACGCCGGACCAGCGTGCCGCCGTGGACGCATATATCGAGCGCACCAGAGCGGAAACCGAAATCGAGCGACTCTCCACGGAGCACGAAAAGACCGGCGTCTTTTCCGGCGCCTACGCGATCAATCCATTCACCGAGGAGCGAATCCCGATCTGGATCGCCGACTACGTGCTGGCCAGCTATGGCACCGGCGCGATCATGGGCGTCCCCGCTCATGACAGTCGCGACTTCGAGTTCGCGCGCCAGCACAAGCTGCCGATCCGGCGGGTGATCAGCGCCAGCCAGGACGCGGCTCACGAGCCAGTCGACGCCGCCTTCGAGGTCTATGAGGGTGTGCTGGTCAACTCCGGCCGGTTCAATGGATTGAGCGTCAAGGAAGGGATCGAGCGGATCACTGCCGAAGCCGAGCACAAAGGCATCGGCAAGCGGACGATCACCTATCGCCTGCGCGATTGGCTGATCTCGAGGCAGCGCTACTGGGGCGTGCCTATCCCCATCATCTACTGTCCGGAGCACGGCATCGTGCCGGTGCCGGAGAACCAGCTGCCGGTCCGGCTCCCCGCGCAGGTCGAGTTTCGCTCCGACGGCCAGAACCCACTGGCCCACACGCCATCGTTCGTCGACACCACCTGCCCGAAATGTGGCAAGCCGTCGCGGCGGGAGACGGACACGATGGATACGTTTGTCGACTCGTCCTGGTATTTCCTGCGCTACCCGAGCGCCGACGACCAATCGCAGCCCTTCGATAAGAAGCGCGCTGATTACTGGATGCCGGTCGATCAGTACACGGGTGGGATTGAGCACGCCATTTTGCATTTGCTCTACTCACGGTTCTTCATGAAAGTGCTCTTCGACGCGAAGATGGTCTCGGTCGACGAGCCATTCGCGGCCCTCTTTACCCAGGGCATGATCCACCGCAACGGCTACGTCATGTCGAAGTCGAAGGGCAACGGCATCGCGCCCGACTACATGGTCGAGAAGTACGGGGCCGATACGGGTCGGGTCTACGAGCTCTTCATCGGTCCGCCCGACCAGGACGCCGAGTGGAATGATCGCGGCGTCGACGGCGTCGCGCGTTTCCTGCATCGCATCTGGCGGCAAGTCGTTGGCGAAGAAGATCAGGTGGTTCCCGGAATGGCGCGTGTGTCGAACGAGGACCTCAGACGCAAGCTGCACCAAACTATCGAAAAGGTCACTCGCGACGTCGAGGCCTTCCATTTCAACACGGCGATGTCGGCGTTGATGGAACTGTCGAACGCGATGCAGGACTACCTCCAGGCCGGCGGCCAGCGCAACGAGGCCTGGGAGCAGGTCTGCCGCGACCTGACTCGCCTGTTAGGCCCCTTCGCGCCGCACCTCGCCGAAGAGCTCTGGCAGCGCCAGGGCGGCGAAGGCCTCGTCGTCTTTCAGCCGTGGCCGGAGCCTGACCCTGGGATCCTGCGACGAGCACAGGTCACCGTGGTCGTGCAGGTCGACGGGCGGCTTCGAGATCGGATCGAGATGCCGGCCGGCATCGAGCAAGCCGATGCCCAGGAGCGCGCCGTGCGCAGCCCCAACGTCCAGCGGGCGATCGGGGAACGTCGGGTTGCGCGCGCGGTCTACGTTCCCGATCGTTTGATCAACCTGGTCACGGACTAGCGGGCTCGCCGCCCTCATGCCACCGGCAATATCGCTGCGCCCATCGCCTTGAGTTTGCGCAAGCACACAGAACGGTTTCGAGATTGGCGCCAGGGACTCAGCGGTTGGCTGTACCGTCACAGCTGGCAGCTCGCCAGCGTCCTGGCACTCGCGCTGCTGG
>Ga0209805_1001977_pt1 | contig 12082 bp, 10 predicted proteins | sample GraSoiAngelo_148_FD_185905 | JGI IMG/M metagenome (GOLD analysis project Ga0209805, IMG submission 185905) | Grasslands soil microbial communities from the Angelo Coastal Reserve, California, USA - 14_1009_09_20cm (SPAdes) (version 2) | ecosystem: Environmental > Terrestrial > Soil > Grasslands ... | reverse complement strand
TGCCGAGCGCGCGGTCGTCCGCGATGCCGAGGACGGTGGCGCTCATTTTTTGACCTGCGAGCGGCGCAGCGCGATCGCGAGCACCGGGCAGTCCTCGACCGCCCGCTGCGCGAGCGGGAGCAGGTGTACGGGGACGGATTCGGAGTTGACGATCGGATAACCCCAGTCGTCGAGGCGGATCAGCTCGGGCAGGAGCTCGGCGCACAGCCCGCGACCGTCGCACTTGATCCGATCGACCACGAGCCTGTGCTGAGGGCTCACGCGGTCCGCCTCAGGTCGTGAGCACCTTCGTGGCTCGCAAACTCGCGGCCGAAAACCTGCAGTGCCGAAGACAGGAACATGACCGCGCCGTCGGGATGCCGGCATGCTCCTCGACCTGGCACGTCATCCACCCAGCGGTTGAGTCGCAAGAGGTCGCGACCGTCCGAGCTGTTGTCGGCGATCCGGGTGCACGCGTCGGCGAGCGCCCTCAGACCGAAAAAGCACGGACCGCATTGCGCCGAGCTCTCGGCAGCGAGGTAGCGCATGATACCGGCCGTCTCACAAACGGGACAGGCGGTCGCGGGGAGCAATCCGATCACGCCGCAACCAAGCCGCGCGCGGTGGTCGAGAGGCAGGTTCCAGGCCTCGGCAGGTTCCATCCACGAACCGAAGTAACCGCCGACCAGGACGGCCATCGGCTGCTCAGTGACACCGCCGCCCTGGCGCACCGCATCGCCGATGCTCGTTCCCAGCTCGACCTCGAGGACGCCTTGGCGTGCGACTCCGCCGACAAGTGTGATGAGCGTCGAGGTGGGCCTGCCACCCCTCGCGATGAGCGCGATGTGAGCGAGCGTTTCGACGTTCTGGACGAGGGTCGGCGCCCGATCGACGCCTTGCTCGAACGGCAGCGGCGGCGCCGTGGTCGGCGTGGCGATGCCTTCGTTGAGGAAATGGATCGCGGCCGTCTCCGCCCCCGCGACGTAGCGCGCGGGAGCAGCGGCAAGCGTCACCAGACCGCGCTCCGGTTCGGTCCGCTCGTGGAGCGCTCCGACCATTGCGTGGCGTGCATTTTCGTGACGCTCGCCGATGTACAGGATCACGCGCCGCGCGCGCAGGACGCGTGCGGCGATGAAAGCGCCGTCGAGCACGAGGTGCGGTCTTGTCGTCATCAGGAGCCTGTCTTTCTGGCTGCGCGGTTCGCCTTCGGCTCCGTTGACGACGATCACCGCGCGGCCGCCGGAACGCTGCGCGACCGCCCGCCACTTCGTGGCCACTGGAAATCCCGCGCCTCCGCGACCGACCAGGCCCGACCGCTCGATCGCGTCGATGAAGTCGGCGCCGACGTGCGGCAGGGGGCCGAACCTTTCCGGTGAGTCGAGCAGTCGAGTCATCGGAGCTCGCGGCGGTCGACCGCCGTCCGAAAGCTCGCGCGCGCTGTGGCGAGCGGATCGGTGGAGCCGGACGTGAGGCGGACGAAGATCGCCACGCCCACCGCCGCGATGCACGCCGCTGTGATCGCCAGCATCCACGCCGACAACGTGTCGGTGCCCGTGCCGACGCCGTGCAGGACGCCGACCGGCCACGCCGCGTACGTCAGCCAGTGAATCGCGCGCCAAGCATGGTGACCGAGGAAACCACGCATCAGGCTGGTCACGACGATGGCGAGGAGAAGCTCGAAGGAGACGACGCCCAGGCCGAGCCAGAACGTGCGGTAGTAGGACGAGAACGGAATCAGCGCGGCGGCCCAGCCGAGGTGCGTGAAGGGATCGACGACCGAGGTGACGATGTGCAGCGCGAGGAACACCATCGTCATCAGGGCGAGGTTCCGATGGAGGCCCGTGGTCAGGAATCGCGGCCAGCTCGGGCTCTGGACTCGGAGGACTGTGAGGATCCCGAGCCCGACGACCGCCGTCAGGAGGATCAGCGTGACGGCGCCCGCGCCGCGCGTCGTGTACCAGAGGAGTGTGTCGGGCACCGGTCAGTGCGAGGCGCCCGAGACGACCACGCCACTGCCGGACGAGGACGAGCTGACGCCACTTGAAGGCTGGAGGCTGGCGGAAGAGCTGGATGACGTCGAGGACGTGGAAGAGGTCGACGTTGAAGTCGATGTCGACGCGGAGGACGTTGCGGGGGTGCTCCCGGGGATGGTCGCCGCGCCGATCGCGCCGAACACACCCAGGCCGGCAAACGCCCCGACCGCGGTCAAGGCTGTCAGGCGGTTGAGCGCACGCAAAGCGGCGTCACGCGCCAATGCTCGTGTTCGTTCCATGCTCGAAGAGAGTGAGCGCGGCGGCTGAACCGGACCTAGGAGCGGGCTGAGAACTCGCTGTGAGCCTTAGCGCACGGCCGGGCGCGAGCCGGGCGCACAAATCACAATTCGTACTCTGTTGGTGCTGCCCCCGTAGCTCAGGGGATAGAGCAGGACGGTCCTAACGTCAAGGTCGGGGGTTCGATTCCCTCCGGGGGCACCAGCTTGAAAGCCTCAGCCCGACCAGTTCGTCCCCGGCACCGGCAGGTAAGGCATCGGGTCGATGACCTGGTCGTTGACCCGCAGCTCGAAATGAACATGCGGCCCGGTCGACAAGCCCGTCGAACCCTCGAGCCCGATCATCTGCCCACGCACGACCCGATCGCCGACCTTCACGCTCGTGTCAAGCAAGTGACCATACAGCGTCGCGATTCCGCCGCCGTGCGCGATCACGACATAGTTGCCATAACCGATGGTGGTGTGACCCACCGCCACCACGACGCCGTCCGCGGCGGCCATCACAGTCGTGCCGAGCGGCGCGGCGATGTCGATCCCGGTGTGGAAGTGCTTGTACGGCCCGTAAGCAGGCTCGAGGACGACCGTCGACGGCCCGAAGGGTTGCGTGATCTGGAAGTGCGTCATCGGCCACCACAGCGCGAGGCCCGCGATCGGCCGCCCGACGGGCAGCTCGTGGTTGACCAGGGCGATGCCGGTGCCGACCTGAGTCTCGTATGAGCGCAGGATCAGGTCCTGCTCCTGGGATTCCAGGAGCTGGGCGAGGCTTGCCGTCACGTCCGGCGGCTGGTTCTGCAGGTGATCCTTGGCGGTCTGGATCTGGGTGACCAGGTCGGCGAGCTGGCCGTTGACGTCGGTCTGCCGGCTCATCACCTCCTGCAGCGAGCTGAGGTTGGCGCTCAGCAGCTCGAGCGTCGCGCTCTCGCGATCGAGGTCGTCCTGGCGAGCCTTACGGTCGGCCTGCAGCTTGGCGAGGTCAGCCTCCAGCCTGGTCTGAAGCGCATGCGCGCGCTGGCCCGCCACCACGGCATCGGCGGTCGCGACCAGGGCCTCGCGCAGGTTGCCGCTGCGCGCGATGAGCAGCCAGAAGGAGTCCGGCTGCCGGTAGATCGCGCGGGACATCACAGCGAGCTGCTGCTTCTCGACCTCGATCCGTGCCTGCGTCTCGGCGATCTGGGCGTCAAGCCTGGCGATCTGCGCTTCGAGGTCGGCGATCAGCGCTTCCTCACGCGCGACGTCTGCCGTGAGGATGCCCTCGATCGCTGCGAACTGGTTGAGCGTGGCCGTCAGCTGCTGGGCCGCGCCGAGCGCCCTCGCGACGTCTCCGCCGAGGCGGGCCTTCAGCAGTTCGTAGGCGGCCTGGTTGGGATCGACCTGCGCCGTCGGACAGGTCACACGAGTGTCCGACGCGGCCGCGGGGGTGGGGCACGGAGTCGGAGTGGTGGCCCCCGCCGTGGTGAGCTGGAGCGATAGCATCGCTCCCATCAGCGCGGCGGCCGCGAGCGCTCGCTTCAAGCGCGGGCCTGGCGAAAACCAAGCAGGGCAGTGGCCGTACCGAGGACCAGCCCGGCCGTGATCACCGCCGCGAGGACGTACTGCACCTCGGTCGCACCCACGCCGGGAAGCACCTGGGTGTAGATCGCTGACTCGAAGCGCATGGCGAGCAAATAAGCGCCCGCGACGACGGCGGCCGCAAGGGCCCCTGCCAGCGCGCCGGTCGTCAGCCCCTCGACCACGAACGGACCGCGAAGCATCCAGCCCCGCGCGCCGAGCAGGCGCGTGACGGCCACCTCCTGGCGGCGCGAAGCGGCGATCCCGCGCATGGAGTTCGCGATCACGGCGTAAGCAACGATCACCAACAGCAGCACGATGCCGGCGGCGATCGAACCGGCGACCACCGCGAAGTGGCGCAGCCGGGAGTAAGTGTCAGCGTCGTAGGAGGTCGGATATGAGGCGTCAACCGCGGGATCGCCCTTGACCGAGTCCGCCACGGCCGCGACCTTGGTGACCAACCGGACCCGCACGTCGAGGCTGGCGGGGAAGGGGTTGGTCGAGCTCAGGCTGGACAGGTTGTCGAGGCCCGGCCGCTTGCTTGCCTCGGCCAGCGCCTGCTCGGGCGTCAGCGCGGTCACCGATACGACACGACTGTCGGCCGTCAGCCTGGCCTTGAGTGCTGCGACGGCTTCGGGCGTCGCGTCGGGCGCGAGGTAGACGCGCACCAGGGACGCCTGGCTCGCCTGATCCGCCACGGCTTGCTCCACCGCGATCCCGACCAGGGCGAGCGTGCCGCACAGCATCAGGAGCAGCGCGATCGTGCCGATGACCGGCGTGGTGAGCCTGACGTCCCTGCTCCAGCTGCGAAGGCCGCTCAGCACGACCAGCCGGTAGCCGTTGGCTGTGAATGCAACCGCGCGCCTCCAGAGTGGAAGCCGCGGCGCCTTCGCGCCTCGATGCTGGCGCTCGCGTGTCGGGATGACGACTCGCCACCACGCCGGGCGAACGATGGCGCCGATGGTGTGTCCGTTGCCGTGCCCGTTGCCATTGCCGTTGCCGTTCGAGCTGCCGTTGGCATGGCCATTGGCGCTGAGCGCGGGCCGGCGGGCGCCATTGGTCATCACCCGCGCGCTCGGTAGGCGCAGGATGCGGCTGGCCGCGAACGTGTGCCGGTGCGAGGCGACGATCACCGTGGTGCCGTTGGCGGCCGCATCCTCGAGCAGGTGCGTGATGATCGCGGCGTTCTCTTCATCCATGGACGCGAGGGGTTCGTCGGCGAGAAGCACGCGCGGTCTCGTCGCCAGGGCACGCGCGACCGCGATGCGCTGCCGCTCTCCGGCTGACAGCTGATGCGGATAGGCGCGCCGACGGTGAGCGAGGTTGACCGACTCGAGCGCCTGGAGGGCTCGCTGCTTGATCGTGCGGTTCGGCACCTGCGGATCGCGTACCTGGAGCGCGAGCACGATGTTCTCGAACGCGTTCAGGCGCGGCAGGAGGCGCTGCTCCTGGAACACGAACGCGACGTCGCGGCGGAGATCGCCGAGGCCGCGGCGCCACCACCGGTGAAGGCCGCGCCCGCGCACCCACAGCTCGCCCGCATTCGGTCTCAGCTGGCCGTGGACCAGGCGCAGCAGGGTGGTCTTGCCGGCGCCGCTCGGTCCGGTTACCTCGACCAGCTCACCCGGAGCGACGATGAAATTGACGCCCTTGAAAACGGCGGTCTTGCCAAACGACTTGGAGACGCCAACGAGCTTGACCGCCGGCTCGACTGTGAGCTCGCCTTTGGTCGCAGGGCGGCGCCTGGTCGCCCCGTTCTTCTGCGCTTGCTTGCCCTTGACGTCGGTGCCGTTTTCGGACGTGCCAGCGCGGCCAGCAGTGACTGGTCGGCTTCCCACCCTTCGTGTCCAGATTAGCCCAAGCCAGGTGATGGCGACGAACGTATCGTCGCCGTCTGTGATCCCCCTTGGAGACGCATGCGTTTCGCCGTTGCTAGCCGCAGCCGGTCAGCGCAAGCGGCGCAGGCGAGACGGCGACCACAAAGTCACCCCCGGTCGGTGATGCGAAGGCGATCCTGCTTCCGTCCGGCTCGTCGCTGACCACGACACGAACGGCCCCGTCGCTCGTGATCTGGCCCGTCACCGATCGCGGCACGTAGACGCCGGTCGTCGGGTCGCCCGCCTGGCCGCGGGCGTGCATCGTGAAACGGCCGTCCGACGGGTCGTAGTGATAGGTCAGGGTCGCGTCGCCCGTAACCCGCGGATAGGCACGGGCCAGCATCCGCTCCCGCGAAACCCGGAGGCAGCCGCTCGATGCGTCCGGCGACTCTGGCGGCGCGAACATGCCCCAGTTGCCGCCGCCGCTTTCCTTCCACGGCCAGAACGCAAACCCGGTGCGATGCTTCTCTTGCTCCAAAAGCTGGGCATTGAGGATCAGGTCGTCGTCCGCGGGCGCGTTGCCGAACTCCGACACGAACAGCGCCGCATCCATCGCCTTCGCCTCACGCTCGGCCAGGTCGTAGCTCTGGTCGTAGCCGCCCCACGGATAGGTGGCGTTGGCCGCCTTCTGGCCGGTCAGCGCGTCGATGGTGTAGATGTGCGTGTACGCGTGGATCGCGAGCACGACGTTCGGATACGAGCTCAGCGGAAGCCCAAGGTGCGTTGGGAAATCGGTCACCTCGCGCAGCAGGCCAGTGTCCACAAACATCAGATGACGACGGTCGCCGACCCCGAGGTCGCGATATCCACACGGAGCCGGCATGAAAAAGCCGGACCAACATGGGATCCCGTCGCGCACGCCTGTGATCGCGTCGATGGCCCTTCTATAGAAAGGAAAGAGGAGGAGGTCCTCGAATCCAGGTGGAACACTCCAGCCGAAGAGCGGCTCGTTGTAAACGCCATAACCGGCGACGACCGGGTCGTCACGAAACCGGCTTGCGACAAATGCGAGCGCTGCGAGGTATTCGTCCTGGATTCCGTCGCGGTCGTACCAGAAGTTGGTGGTTGCCTCCAGCACCGCTGCGTTGAGCTCGCGCTGTCCGGCGCTGACGTGCGAGGGCATGCCGTCGGTGAAGGTCGCCCAATCGGGCGCGCCGCTGTTGTAGGCGAGATCGACGGTGGAGTCGCCCGCGCCGACAAAATGGGAAAACGCGTTCTGGTGCATGTCGACGATGACGTACATACGCAGCGACCGCGCCCAATCGACTATCTGCGCCACGCGGTCGACATAAGCCGTGCTGAAGCGCCCGCGTTGAGGCTCGAGCAGGCTCCACGAGATCGGGAGACGGACCGAGTTGAAGCCCAGCGCGGCCATCTGAGAGAGGTCGGCCATGCACAGCGGCGGGTAACGGCTCGAGCGAGAGTTGGCCGGGCATTGCCCGTTCTCGTAGGCGGCCGTGTCGAGCGGGTAGATCGGACCCGAGCCCGGGCCGAACTCGAGCAGCGAGGCAGGGATGGCGCCGTGCAGGAGGACCATTCGGCCCTGTTCGTCCGCGATGTAGGGCCGGGTGTCGGGGGGATGCGCGACGTGCAGCCACGACACTGCGCCTGTCGGTCCGGTCGACGCGGTGGGCGGCGGCGCCACGCGCGTCGCGAGCGAAACGATGAGCGCCCCTGGATACGTGAACGCGGCCACCAGCACGATCAGGAGCCAGATCAAGATGCGCGCGATCACGAAGCGATGAGCCAGTAAGCCGTCCCGATCAGAAACGTCGCGAGCCCGATCAGTCCCGCGATCAACCCCCCTCCGGCGCTGGCCCCGCCTCGCAGCTCGCCGCCGGAGGCGCGGATCCGCCGTAGGGAGCGCGCTCCGCTCCAGATCGCGAACGGGGCGAACACGCCGAAGGGCAGCGCCAGCAGACCGAGCACCAATGCCCTGGTCGCCGCGCGGTCTCTCATGCCGTCAGGCGCTTACCAGAACTTGCCGCGGCCGAGAAGGATGTAGAGGATGGGCCCGATGCCCCAGAAGAAGGTGATGATGATCCACAGCACCTTCCAGCCCCCACCGAGGTCTTTCCGGTTGACGATGTCGATGATGCAGAGGACGAACGCGACGGGATGAAGAAAGATCGCCAGCAGGACCTCGACGATGAACTTGATCAAGTCGCCCCCTAGTGTTTCACGATCGCGTGGAGCGGGGTCTGGATGCGGGGCCATCCGCCAGACGGGGCGTACGTCCCGTCGGCCGCCTGCTCGTAGGTCGCCTTGATGCGGCCGCGCGCAACCTGCCTGACCGCCTCCAGGAAACGATCGACCTCGGCCTCGGTGTTGTAGGGCGCGAGGCTTGCACGCACTGCTCCGGGAAGCGCCTTGCGGCGTCCGGCGGTGACCTCGCCTTCCACCGCGACCACGTCGTCCCTGCTCATGTGCAGGAGGTGAAATACGTACGGGTTGGCGCAGAAGCAACCGTGACGCACCGCGATGCCCCATTCGTGACTGAGCGCCGCGGCCACCAGACCGTGGTGCAAGCCGTCGACGACAAAGCTCGCAAGTGCCAGGCGGGTGCCCGACGTGTGCGGCTCGACGCCGCCCAGCACCGTGACCCCGGGAATCTCGCTCAATCCATCGATGAGCCGGAGGCCGAGCGTGACTTCGTGGTCGAGCATCTCGTCGAAACCAAGCTCCAGAAGCGTCTCGATCGCGACTCCCAGCGCGACCGCGCCGATGACGTTCGGCGATCCCGCTTCCTCCCGGTCCGGTAGGTCGGCCCACACCGTGTCGTCCCACGTGACGATGCTGATCGCGCCGCCGCCCATCACCTCCGGCGCGCCAGCGAAGAAATCGCGCGGCGCGACCAGCACTCCCGCGCCGTAGGGTGCGTACATCTTGTGGCCTGACAGCGAGACGAAATCGAGGTGCCCGGGGTCGTCCGCCGCTCGCACGTCGATGCGGTGATGCGGCGCGAGCTGGGCGGCATCGACCGAAACCCGGGCCCCATATCGATGCGCCAGCGCGGCCACTTCATGGATGGGCGACACGAAACCGGTCACGTTCGATGCGCCGCAGATCGCGACCAGGCTGATCTTGCCGTCGCTTGTCTTCAGCGCTTGCTCGATCGCCTCCAGGTCGATGTGTCCTTCATCTGACAGGCCGACCATCATGTGGCCGCTGCGATGCCGCCACGGCAGAAGATCCGCGTGGTGCTCCATCTCGGTGACCAGCACCTGACGCCCGTCGCGTCGCGCTTCGGCCGCCGCGATCCGGTTCAGCGCGTCGGTCGTCCCCTTGACGAAGATGACGACCTGGTCTTTCTCATCCACGTTGAGGAACCGCGCGACAAGCTCCCGCGCCTGCTCGTATGCCTCGGTCGAGAGCCGCGACTTGTAGCCGGTTCCGCGGTGCACGCTCGAGTACAGGTCGGAAAATGTGGTGACCATGTCGCGGACTCGGTTCAGCGGTGGCGTGCTGGCGGCGTTGTCGAAGTTGATCCCGGTCGCGGTCGCGCCGCCGTAAACCGGGACGGGCAGGTCGACCCCGGCGAAGTGCTCGCGCCACTGTCCGGAGTGGGGGGAGGCCACGCTGGGCTAAATCTAACGCCAAGCTGGCTGCAGGTCGAGTCCGTATCGTTCACACTAGCCAAGGCGTTGTCCATGGTGTCATTGACACGAGTGCTGGCATGAAGAGCAGCCGTAACTTAACTGGCGTGCACGTGACCGCAGGCGCCGCCGATTCCAGCCTGGCCGCCCGCGAGCTGAGCTTTCTCGTCCGCCTCGCCCAGGCCGCGGCGTCGACCCCGCGCCCGGATGAGCTGCTCGAGCTGATCATTCGCGAGACGACCTCGGCCATCGGAACCGACGTCTGCTCGCTGTACCTGCTGACCGATCGGGACCTGCTGCTGACGGCGACCAACGGGTTGAACGAGAACATGGTCGGCAAGGTGACGATGAAGGTGGGCGAGGGCATCACCGGTTGGGTGGCCGAGTCCCGCAAGCCGGCGGTGGTGCCGGACGTGAGCCGGGAGCCGCACTGGAAGTGGGTGCCTGGGCTCGACGAAGACCGCTTCCACTCCATGGCCTCGGTGCCCATCGAGTCGGGGCCGCGCCTGGTCGGTGTGCTCAACGTTCAGAGCACCGAAAGACGCGAGTTCAACTCGGGCGACATCGACTTCTTGCGCGCCATCGCGGGACAGGTCGCGGGGATCCTCGAGCGCAGCGAGCTGCAGCGGCGGACCGAGGTCCAGCTGGCCGAGATCCGTCTCTCGCACGATATCCACGAACGCTTCACCAAGCTGTCGCTGGATGGGGCTGGGCTCCAATCGATCCTGGAGGTCATCGGCTCGCTCGCAGGAGCACGCGCGGCGCTTTACTCGGTGGACGGTTACCGCGTAAGAGGAGTGGGGGAGTCGTCGGACGGCATGCCGCAGCGCATCCACGTGCCGCCAACCCTGGCCCAAACGACGGCCCGCGAGGTGAGGATCACGGCGGGCCGTCCGGCGAAGCCGCTCGACGTCGTGCCGGTGCGCGCAGGGGCGGAGATGCTCGGACTGCTCGCGGTCGGGATCGATGAGGAAGCCGTAGACGACGAAGGCCGTCTTCGCGCCCTGGAGCACGGTTCGACAGTGCTCGCTCTCGAGCTGTCCAAGGAACGAGCCGCGGCGGAGGTGGAGCGCCGGCTGCGCGGCGACCTGGTCGAGGAGGTTCTCGCCGGCGGCCTGGAGTCCGACGAGGCGGAGCGGATCGCCCGCCAGGCCGAGCGATTGGGACACCGGCTGCCGCAACGGGCGTGGGTCGTCGTGCTCGAGGCGGACGACGACAAGACAGAGGCGGCCCTCGCGGCGCGGGGCCAGCAGGACCGGCTCGACGGCGCGCTGACGGGGTTGATCCGTTCGCGCATGCTTGGCGCCCTCACGCTTGTACGGTCCGCTTCGGCGGTGTTCCTGGTACCCGACGAGCTGGCGGCGGACCTGTCCGCGGTGGAGAAGCTGGCGGCCCAGGTGCTGGCCGCGGCGGCCCCGGTGATGAAGCCGGGCTCGGGCTCGGTCGGCATCGGCAACCTGGCGAACGGGGTGAGCGAGCTGGCGCGCTCACACGTGGAAGCCCGACAGGCGCTGCGGCTCACGCGGCGGGCGGGCGGGCGCGGACGGGTCGCGTCTTACCGCTCGCTGGGCGCGTTCCGGCTGCTGCTCGAGGTCCAGAGCCCGGACGCGCTGCGTCGCTTCGTCGACGAGCTCCTCGGCCCGCTGCTGCGGTACGCGCAATCCCGCGACACGCCGCTGCTGGAAACGCTCGAGGCGCTGTCGGCCGCACGATGGGTTCGCCGTGCCGCCTCGCGGAACCTGGGCATTCACATCAACTCGATGACCTACCGCGTCGAGCGCATCGAGGCTTTGACGGACCTGAAGCTCGACGACCCGGAGACGCGCGTGGCGATCAGCATCGCCCTGCGCGCCCGCGCGATGCTCGGCATGTAGGGCCCGGAAAAGAGAAGGGCCCCGGTGCGAGCCGGGGCCCTGGAGTAGTTAGAGGTCGGGTCTAGACGTCCGAATAGAGCATGAACTCCCACGGGTGCGGCCTCAGCGCGACTGCGTCGACTTCCTTCTTGCGCTTGTAGTCGATCCACGTGTCGATGACGTCCTTTGTGAACACGCCACCTTCGAGCAGGAATTGGTGGTCCTTCTCCAGCGCGTCGAGCGATTCGGCGAGCGATCCTGGCACGGACTTGATCCTCGCCTTCTCTTCGCCCTCCAGCTCATAGATGTCCTTGTCCACCGGCTCCGGTGGGACGACCTTGTTCTTGATTCCGTCGAGGCCGGCCATCAAGCACGCGGAGAACGCGAGGTACGGGTTGGCGGCCGGGTCCGGTGACCGGAACTCGACGCGCTTCGTCTTCGGGTTGGTCGAGTACATCGGGATGCGCACGCACGCCGAGCGGTTGCGCTTCGAGTAGACGAGGTTGATCGGAGCCTCGTAGCCGGGCACGAGCCGCCGGTACGAGTTGGTGGTCGGCGCGCAGATCGCCAGCAGCGCCGCCGCGTGCTTCAGCAGTCCGCCGATGTAGTAGACCGCGCTCTGGCTGAGGCCGGCGTAACCCTTCGCGTCGGCGAAGAGGTTCTCGCCGTCCTTCCACAGGCTCTGGTGGACGTGCATGCCGGAGCCGTTGTCCTGGAAGAGGGGCTTGGGCATGAAGGTCGCGACGTAGCCGTGCTGCGCCGCGATGTTCTTGATCACGTACTTGTAGACCATCATCTTGTCGCCCATCTTGGTGAGCGAGTCGAATCGCATGTCGATCTCCGCCTGTCCGGCGGTCCCGACCTCGTGGTGCTGCACCTCCACGCGCACCCCGGCCTCGATCAGCTTGAGCATGATCTCGGAGCGGAGGTCCTGCAGCTTGTCGGTTGGCGGCACCGGGA
>Ga0209805_1001976_pt1 | contig 12083 bp, 12 predicted proteins | sample GraSoiAngelo_148_FD_185905 | JGI IMG/M metagenome (GOLD analysis project Ga0209805, IMG submission 185905) | Grasslands soil microbial communities from the Angelo Coastal Reserve, California, USA - 14_1009_09_20cm (SPAdes) (version 2) | ecosystem: Environmental > Terrestrial > Soil > Grasslands ... | reverse complement strand
AACTTGAGAAAGTCCTCACGGGGTGAATGCCAATTGGGAGGGCTGCCAGGGTTTCAAGCGTGAGTTCGTGCGCTGAGTTCGTGCGCTGAGTTCGTGCGCTTTGCCGCTGATGACCAAGTGCAAACCTAAGATCTCGCCCGGCTGAGCGATCTTGAGGATAAGCGTCTTGCCGTCGCAATTCGTGGTCATCAACTTCGCGCGACCCTGGCAAACAATATAAACCCCACGCGCCGCCTGTCCCTCCACAAAGACCAGCGCGCCTTCCGGGCAAGAACTGGTGTGCTCGATCTCGGCCAGGCCGCGTGTTGGCTCTGGCGAGAGCGCGCAAAAAAATCTGCCGCGGCGCAGCTTGCAGCTGGCGCAGTTATCAATGATCGGCAAGCCGAGCGTGCCTTGCTCTCGATATCTGCCAAAGGTGAAAACGAGAAAAATCAGTGCTGGTAGTCACCAGGTGTGTTGCCATGATGCCTCCTTTAATCCAGAGCCGGCTTGCCTTGCTCTGCCCACTGGTGGTGGCAAAAGCACGTGGGATATCAGGCGCGTTGCCTGTCTTTTGCCCCCCAGAGCACCGTGCCCTTGATTTTTGACGTCTATTTGGCTTAATTTGCAGCGACATGCAAAACGTCTCGTGGGGCTGAGCAAATGCGTCTTTCTTGACATGGAGGGGCGTCCCCTAGCCAGCTTCACGAATCCTAGAGGAGAGGCAAACAGATGAAGAATCTTATCCGGGTCTCAATGGCAGTCCTGACATTCGCTCTCTTATTTGCCACCTCGTCGTTTGCGGCGGACACGGGAGCGGATCTGTACAAGGCAAATTGTGCCTCGTGTCACGGAGCAAGCGGCGCGGCGGACACCACCATGGGCAAGAACCTGAAGCTGAAAGATCTGGGCTCAGGCGAGGTGCAGAAGCAGTCCGATGCGGAACTCACCACCGTCGTCGAGAAGGGCAAGAAACCGATGCCGGCGTATGAGGGCAAGCTCAGTAAGGATCAGATCCAGGAACTGGTGAAGTACATCCGGACACTGAAGAAATAGCTGTAAGAGACACTCCGGTATAGGTTCTGGTTCTTGCGGCCGGCCGCATTTCATCAGTTCTCACGAAATCGTCCGGGAAGGTTTTGTCCTCTCGATTTCGCGGAACAATCGAAAGACAAGAATGGCCTAGGCCTAAGGCCCGGAACCTAAAGCCGAGGGCCTATTTCACCTTCTCATACTCAGCCTTGGCTTGCCTGAGAATAGGAACATCCGGATCCGCATCTTTCCACGAAGCGAAGAAGTCCTGGTACGCAACCCGGCTCTTCGCGTTATCCCCTTGGAGGGCGTAGGCCCGCGCCAATCCAAGTCGAGAAAGCGGAACCAACACATCAACCCCATACCAGCCCTTCCGATCCAGAATCTTCTGAAATTCCTGCGCCGCTTCGGCGCCCTGCTTCGCCTTCAGGTAAGTCCAGCCACGGGTGTAGCCAACGCCGGAGTTGGCACGCCCGTAAACCGCCGCTGTGTCCAGCAGATCGATAGCCTTAGCCGTCTCTGAATGCTGAAGCTCGATAAGGGTTCGGATGAGCGGAACATCAACGAATTGTGCCATCGTGTCGTTCGGACGCCGACGGCTGACATCCCTGGACAGGCTGAGTGCCCTTTTCTCTTCTCCTGCAATCGCCAGAGCAAAAGCCGCACTGGTTTCCACCGGTGGGGAATTGGAAAGTTTCAGAGCTTCGCTGGCCCAGGTAACCGCCCGTGTACGATTCCCCACTAGCGCTTCCAAGTCCGCCTGCTGGGCCAACATAAGCGGCACCGACTCCTTCAGGTTCAAACGGATGGCCGCCTCATTAGCCCGGTGAATGAAATCCCGGGCCTGCTTCAATTGTCCGCGCGCACCGGCCAACCCGGCCCGGAATCCGAGCACGCTGTACTCGCCGTTGAACTCGGCCGCGGCCAGCTGTAACTCTTTTTCCATCGTGGCTTCCTCACCCTGGTCCCAAGCCAGCGTAGCCAGTTGGATATGTAGGATGGGCAGGTTCAAGTTGTGCTGAAAGGCTTGGTTCAGTGTGGCCTTGGCTTCGTCCAGCCGGCCCAAACCCATGTACGCTGCCGCAAGATTCTCATAGCCAGACACGCTGGATGGGTCGGTGTCGATAGATAAGCGTGCGTTCTGCATCGCGTTCTCAAACTGGCCCAACTGCAGGTAGATGCTGGACAGGTTGTTGGACGGAATCGAATCCCGAGGATAAGTCTGCTTGTACATCTCCAGCGCCGTAATTCCTTTGTCCAGTTGCCCGGCATCGGCGTAGTAATGCGACATGATGTACAGCTTTTCACGTTCGCTCGCCCGGTCCCGCAGCTCAAAAGCCCTTTGACGGTAGTGCTCCGACATTTGCGGCTGTCCCAGATTGCCGTACACCGCGCCCAGACGCGCATGAGCCATCGCGAAGTTGGGATCCAGTTCCACCGCGCGCAGGTAATTGGGCAGGGCTTCCAGTTCCAGGCCGGCCGAGTGCTTCACGTCTCCCAGCGTGAAAACCCTCAGTGCTTCCAATGATGATGTGGTGGCTTCCGAGAGCGGCTTGTCAAACTTCTGCACCGAGGCCAGCGACTCGCCCAGCTTGCCGCGCAGCGCAGAGGTGGCCTTATGCAAAGCGTTCAGAACATCTTCTTTACTGCCCGACTGACTCTGTTCACGGGCCAGAGAATCCCCGTTGGCGGCATTCATCGCCTCCAGCGTGACGACGTACTGATTGCCCAGGCTTGCGATGGAGCCGGTGAGCATAGCCTTGATCCCGTTGCGCTGGCAGATTTCACGCCCGATTTCACTGGTGATGCGCTCATCCGGCGCGCGCCCCATGAATTGCAGGGTTTGTTGCGCTTTTCGTTCCGGAAAAACATTCAAGTAAGGGGACTGTTCCAGGTCAACCGCGAGGGCTTTCTTCAGAGTTCCGTCAAATACCGGATCAGCGGTGGTATTCACCAAATCGCTGAGCAAGATGGTGTCCTTCTCCGTCATGGCTCGGCCCCCGCGCGCGGTGAAGAACATCGCCAAAGCCAGGGCAGCCACCACGACTCCGGCAATAGCCGCGTACTTGCCAAAAGGTGTCGTCCTACGGGATGACTTGGTTTCCGGAAGACGAACTTCTCCGCTGGAAATGGCGGCCAGTTGCGAAGACTCGCTGTCGCGCTTGAGCCGCTTCAAATCGGCGCGAACTTCAGCCGCACTCTGATAGCGTAAGTCACGATCTTTCTCCAGCAGCTTGCCGATAATTTCTTCCAGTTTGGGCGGAACTTCGGGATTTAAGCGAAGCGGAGCGACCGGAGTACGGTTCAGGATGGCTTCAAAAATGATCGCGGAAGTGTCCCCACGAAAAGGAAGATTGCCGGTGGCCATTTCGTATAACACGGCGCCGAAGGAAAACAGGTCGGTGCGTGCATCCAGTTCCTTACCCTTGGCCTGCTCGGGAGACATGTACGCCACCGTGCCCACCGTACTGCCCGGATGCGTGAGCATTACGTCGCTCAACCGCGAGCTACCCATCGTGGTGTTGTTTCCCATCGCGACCGAAGCGGGCCTGGCCGACTTGGCCAGGCCGAAGTCGAGAATCTTGACCTGCATCCGTTCCGTGACAAAAATGTTGGCGGGCTTGATGTCACGGTGCACGATTGCCTTGACGTGGGCGGCTTCGAGGCCGTCGGCGGTCTGGATAGCCAGGTCCAATACCTGACTCATCTCGAGCGGGTCTTTTTCGATCAGGCTCTTCAACGTTCCGCCTTGCAGCAACTCCATGGCGATGAAATGCCGCCCGTTTTCCTGCCCAATCTCGTAAATGGTGCAGAGATTCGGGTGATTCAGCGCCGATGCGGAACGCGCCTCTCGCTGAAAGCGCTCCAGCGCCTGCGGATCCTTCTCCAGGTCTTCGGGCAGGAACTTGAGAGCGACGTGGCGGCCCAGGTTGAGGTCCTCGGCTTCGTACACGACGCCCATTCCGCCTCCACCGAGTTGTTGCAGGACGCGATAATGGGAGATGGTTTCGCTGATCATGATTAGTCTGCGACTGGAAGACTGGTACTTCCGATGGTAGGTGCAAGCTGCATGGTAGTCAAACAGGAGCTCTCAGAAATCACGCGTCCTGGTTGTTTATGTACGTTAGGAAATCCAGGATAGTTTCCAATTTGTAAAGGTAAGTAGCCGGGCCAGAGGACAATCAAAATCTATCAAGCCTTGTCATTCCGTGGGCTTTGGTGCCGAGGAATCTCAGTTTTATGTTTCTGGCTGCACAATTTAGGAAATTTTGAGGACTGATTTCTTACAACCAAACCCTCGTTTCTCGTACAATAATGACAAGCCTTAGTGGGGCGAGGAGTTTCCGTATGCGTTACTCTGTTCTCGTCAGCACCTTGCTGGTAGTTCTTGTAATTTCTCTGACTGCCGCCGCCCAGCAGATTAGGGGCGACTATCTGGAAACGCGCAGCGCCGATGTCTACACCGGCCAGTGTTTCGCCAATGGCGAAGTGAACCTGGTGGGAAACGAGGCCATCCTGGCCTGGCACGTACAAAGCGGAACGTGGAATGGAGTGCCGCTCGGCGGCCTTTCTGTCGCTGCGGCGGTACGCGCAAAAGGGACGCTGGGTGATCCCTACGAAAATCCTTATCCCGCGCAGGCCGTCCTCATGGTTGACGACCAGGCCAACGACCGCCAGCGTGTTGCCTTGGAAGACTTCGCCCACCACATGGGCGGCAAACTCCTGGAGCACGTGGAGCGCGTGATTGCCGCGCCGGTTCAATTTGAAGTGAGCGAGCAACAACACGGGTTCGCATTGCTGCGCGCCGGCCAGTTCGCCACGGTCCAGACTCGTTCGCTCGGCGATAAAGACCACCTTTGCGGCAATGAGGTCACGTTCTACCCGCCATTAACGGAACTGGCCCATTCAATGCCGGCGGTTGCGGTCACCGACCAGTACCGCGGTCCCGGGCTGGGCGTTTCCTGGGATTTGCATGGCAAGCGTAGTGCCTTCATCGGGAGCTTTGCCCGGTAACGGCAAGTTGTAGAACTCAAGCTCCCGGTCTCGCTGGGGCGGGTCAGATACCCGCCCCACACCTCTCCATTCAGCGTTGCATGCTTCATCCTTGCCTGTTGGGAGATTCATCCGGCAAGATTGTCCCGGCAAGACGCTGATTTTGTTCTCCTTCCTCTTGAGAAAGTTCTCGCAACGTTGAAATTGCAAGGAAAATCCCCCGTTGTCATTCTCATCAGGATCCCCTTGCAACTTTCATCGCAAGTCTTGACCGACAGAACACTGACTCTCGTCTATCTGCCTCTTCCTCAATTACATCACGACCACTAACCAAGGCGGCCCGCGATCGCACTGCAGCACGGCAATTGGCTTTGCAGAGGGTGACGTGGCTCAGAAAAGCCCTCGGGCGGGGTGACTTATGACAGTCCTACCGGTCCTCCTGGCCTTTGTGACATTGTGGAATGCGCGAAGGCCTGGAGGTAAGCTGGCTACCCTCCTACGGACCGGAGATGCGCAGCGTCAGCGCCCATTGTCACGTATGCCTTGCGAAGGAACGAACCGGGTCGCCGGATGGGTTCGCCTACTAACCTGTAACGAGAGCCTGTAACCGGATCCCCCAGATCCGTCGCTGCCGAGCTGTCGGCCGGGGCGGCGCTGTCGCCACATGTTTTGGCCCAGCGTACTCGGCGGTAAGAGGCCTTTCCCCACCCTATCCCGCGCGCTTCCCGCGCAGCTTGACGGAGGCCACGGCGGCAGCCGCCTCATACATCCAATGGTCGGCTGTGCCACAACAGGATTGTTCTGTTTTTTCTTCGAGCCCATACGCCACGAGGAGCTTGCTTGTAGGCACGATCTCGGGCACGCTGAGCTCAGTCAAACCTGCATCCAGCGCGAATCGGATGTAATCATTCAAAAGGCTGGCGCCGGCCACACACCCTACATAGGCGTTCACATCTTTTTCTAGTTCAGGCGGCAGATTCTTCAGCAGGACCAGATCGGTGACGGCAAACTGGCCACCCGGCTTCAGCACGCGCCGAATCTCGCGGAACACCGCCGGCTTGTCTACGCTTAGATTGATGACGCAATTGCTGATCACCAAATCGACCGACGCCTCTTCCACCGGGAGCGTCTCGATTTGCCCTTTGCGGAATTCGATGTTGGTTGCGCCTAACTCGACAGCGTTCTTTCGCGCCTGCTCCAGCATCTCGTCGGTCATGTCCACACCGATCACGCGCCCGGTCGGGCCAACCCGCTGCCACGCCAGGAAGGCATCAAATCCTGCTCCACTGCCCAAATCCAGCACGGTCATGCCCGGCTGAATTGCGGCCATGGCGAGCGGATTGCCGCATCCCAGCCCCAGGTTGGCTTGCTGGGCGATGGCCAGTTCTTCCTCAGAATAGCCGATGGCTTTGGCGACTTCAGTTGGAGCGGAACATCCGCAACCCGATTTTTCGCCACGCGCGATCGCGCCATAGCGCTCGCGTACAACGTCCACGATTCCGCTCTCATTGCCTGACATTGGTGTTTCTCCTTGTCGCTGGCTTCTTTCGATCCATGACCTTGCAACTCACGGCAACCTCCGGCCACTCTCCATTGAATTCGCAGCAGCCTTCCGGGCCCATGGACTGGTTGAGCACACGCAGCGCGGCCAGAAGTTGCGGCCGCCACCCGGCAGGGATGGAGCTCACGATCTTCTGGGTGCGTTCCAGCATGAGTTGATCGATACGCCGGCGTACATCCCGGCCCGCGGGTGTGACCGAGACCATTGCGGCGCGGCCATCTTTGCTCTTGCCGCGAACCCGCTGCGCCAGTCCCTGTGCCTCGAGTTTTTCCAGCACGCGCGTCATGGCACTGGGCGTAATACCTGAATCCGCTGCGAGGTCGGAGAGCCGCGCGCCCTGCTTGTCCGCCAGCGTGCGCAGAATGCTGCATTGCCGCCGCGTCATGCCCTCGCAACAAACCTCGTCTGGACCCACGCGGCCCAAGACACGGGACAACTGTTCCAGTTCCTCGGACCAGCTCTGCAGCTGAGAATCTTGCGCCATGGTCTTATGCTAGGCTAGCAAATATATTTGCATGATTCATGCAAATAGTTTCCGTGGTTTGAATAGTTTTCCACAGACCCAGGCGCCGGGAGGCTCCTTTCCCGGAAAGCACCGCCCCGGCGCGGCAAAGCATTTCTTTACAAAAATTAACAGTTACTTTTGCCAACTCAAGACGTCTAATGTTGGAAAAGGTTCCGAGTCGTGTCTGGATTCCCACTCATCCAGGACGCTGCGTGCTCTCGGACGTACGCCGGTGGATTTACGCCCGGTTTTTTCGGAAACAACCGCGCGCAAGTCTACGTATTGATGACGAGGAGCGGTGCGGTTCTGTCGCCTTACCGCTGCCTGTTGCAGCACGGTGAAGTAACCGGAGGATGGTCATGGATTTGGGGAGAACCGGAAGCCACGGAACTAACGGAAGTGCAGCTAAGTCAGGCCCGGCCGAGGATCACGTTCAGCAGGTAGTCAAATCAGCGCACGAAGAACTCTGCAGTCTTCTCAAGCAGCGCGCCGAGATCATGAAGCGCATCGGGACGGTCAAGCAGACGATTGTGGGCCTCGCCAACATGTTCGGCGACACGATCCTGAACGACGAACTGCTGGAGTTAATCGATCGCAAAACCAACGGTCGCCAACCCGGTTTCACCAAAGCTTGCCGCATGGTGCTGATGGAAGCAGGCAAGCCGCTGGGTGCGAGAGAGGTCTGCGAACACATTCAGCAGAGGGTCCCGCCCCTGCTCATGCGTCACAAAGATCCGCTGGCATCGGTCACCACGGTTCTTAATCGTCTGGTGGAATATGGAGAGGCTCGGACGGTAGTCAAAGAAAACGGCCGCCGCGCATGGGAGTGGGTATCGGACCCGGCGAATACGGCTACCCTGGCAGTAGAGGCTGAGAAACCCGCTTCCTAACATGTGTGGGCCAGGATCCGAAACCCAAGATCGCTCGGGTGGTATTTCCGGCCCGTAATCAGTTGTGTGCCGGCAGCTTTTCGCAGGCGCGTCGAATATCGTGAAGAACCACAGCGCTGGTTTGCAGGAACTCGAAGCCGTAGTGTGACATCGAGTGGCGGTGGACCAGCGCGCGCAGGGTCAACTCCTGACGCGACGTAGGCAGCGGAAATTCCACCAGCACAGTTTGTCCTGCGGAGAGCTCTCCCGCCAGAATTCCACCCATTCCACCTTCGCTGATCTCGCGCGAGCGGCCTTGTACAGTGTGGGGAAGCCCCGAGTGCACTTCGGTCACCCTGATCGCGGCATCTAGCTTGTAACGCGGAAAGCGGCGCCGTTTGGTCTGGGATGGATTGAGTTCCCCTCTGGTCGGGTCCATGTGAGCTTATTGTCTCGCGGTTTGCCGTTTCAGGACGCACTGGTTCGTGGGAACCGTTGCGGCTTTTGATACTCTGATTTCCATGGAGCCGGTCGCAGGAGAGCAGCAGAAGCTTTCCGAGACAAGACAACTCCGAACCATTGGCCTCGCCCTGCTCGCGGTTGCGTCGCTGCTTCTATTCCTGTGGTTGGGGGAGGATGTCCATACCAGCCGCACGCAGGACGTCGACAATCAAGTGCGAACCAGAGTCCATGCCTGGGCGTCCCCTGCCCTGACCCGGTTGATGCTACGCATTACGCAACTGGGATCAACGCTGACCGTCACCACGCTAGCGGTTGTAACCGTAGTCGTCTTTCTCAAAGTGAAGTCGAAGCGCGCCACAATTCTGCTTGCGACTGACCTAGCGATGGCTCTTGTGCTGAACACCTTCCTAAAGGACGTCTTTCATCGGCCTCGCCCGCAACCATTTTTTGGTATTCCACCGCCGCACACCTACAGTTTTCCCAGCGGGCACGCGCTGTTTTCGATCTGCTTTTACGGAATGCTGGCAGCGCTTCTGTCCACCAGGCTGAAGAGCCAATTAGGGCGAGTGGCAGTGTGGATTTTCGCAGGGTTGCTCGTTCTGGCGATCAGCTTCTCCCGCGTATATTTGGGCGTGCACTACCCCAGTGACGTGGTGGGCGGATGGGCAATCGCATTGGCGTGGATCAGCGTCTTGCGGATGTTTGACAGAGGCGATGAACCGAGTAAGCGCTGAACGCAGCTGCCTGTGAAGACCAAGGCCTTCCCTGCACGCTTGTCATTCCGAGCGAAGCAAAGAATCTGCATTGCCCGCGCCTGCTGAAACCGAGTCACGGATGCGCATGGATATCGGATGTCCGATCAGTTTGAATCGGTGCCGATTCGTGGTCTTATCTCTTTCTCTTAATAACACCTTTGTCGTCGAACGCGTTCTTTGCGCGAGTCGAGGAAGCTGCTTTTGTTTATAGTGCGCGCAAAGCGTCCGCCACGGGACGGCGCGCTGCCCGAATCGCCGGGGGCAGCCCGCCGACCAGCCCCATAACCAGCGCAAAAACAATGCCGCCAGCCAACAGGATTGGCGTCACGCGGAAGGCAAAGGCCAAGTGAGAAAAAGTCTGCCAGTTCATGGCGCCCGTGGTAAACCCGTTTAATGGGAGTACGGCCACGCACCCCAGCGCGCCACCGACCGAAGAGATCAGCAGCGCTTCCAGAACAAAGGAGGACACAACGCTTGCGGCGCCAAAGCCCAGGGCGCGAATGGTGGCGATTTCCCGCGAGCGTTCCGCCACCGCCGAGTACATGGTGTTCAGCGCGCCAAAGACCGCGCCGATTCCCATCACTGCGGCCACGATCGATCCCAAAACCGTGATCAACGTAGTAAGCACTCGCGACTGCTTGTCGTAGTAGTCCACTTCCCGCTCCGCCTGCAGCGTGAGCCGCGGGTCGGAGGTGAGCGCATCTTTAAACGCGCTCATCGCATCTGGGGAATTCAGGCGCACCGCCAGAGATGAAAAGATACTGGCGGGGCGGCTGTAAACCTGGCTCAAAATGTTGGAGTCACACCAGACTTCCGAATCGAAGGCGGTGCCGCCCGCGTCGAACACTCCCACGATCTTCCACTGGCCGCCGCCGAATCTAACCGTGTTTCCCAGATCCAGGCCGGAGTAGCTGTGCACCGCGTTCTTTCCCACGACCAGCTCGCTGACACCCGGCTGGAAAAACCGGCCAGCAATGATTTTCACGTTCTCATGAACTTGTGGCGCCTTCGTCGACACGCCGCGGATCTGCACGTTTGCGTCGGTACCCGTAGACCTCATTGGGAAGGGCGCAATGACCACTACTTCGGGGCTCACCAACGGGCCCTCGGCGGTGCGCGCGACACCGGGAGCATCTTCCAGGATTTTTTCCTGATCGAGCTGAATAACGCTGTCCATCTCGGAAGTGGAACCCGCGCGGCGCACCATGGCATTGCGGGCCGATCCGGAGTGCACCAGCGTAGCTTTGAATCCGCGCGCCAGCGACAACATGGCGACGAACACGCCCACCGTGCCGGCAATGCCCAACACCGCCACCACGGCGGACGTCCAGCGCGCTTTGACGCTGCGCATGTTGTAGATAACCGGAATCGCCATCCTCACACCCTCCGCAGCGCATCCACTACGCGCAACCGCATCGCGCTAATCGCCGGCAGCATACCGGCGACAATTCCAACTGCCAATGCCGTGACAATCCCGGCCGCGATCGCGCTCGCAGGCAAGTAGAAGAACGGCAGCAGACCACGTGTGGGATCGCCGGCCAAGGTAAATAGTTTGGCCAGCGACATCCCCAGCGCTCCGCCCACCGCCGCCACCATCAGCGACTCCGCCAGAACCAGCCGCAGAACAAATCCATCGGAATAGCCAATGGCCTTCAACACAGCCAGCTCGCCAATGCGCTCACGAACCGCAATCGCCATCGTGTTGCCGGTAACGAGTAGGAGAGTGAAGAACACGACCCCGCCGATGGTGAGAATCAGGAACTGAATGTTGCCGAACTGCTTCACCCAGGAAGCGGCAAAGGCCTTCTCGGTGTCGGTCTTGGTTTCCCACGGCGAATTGACGAACACCGCGCGGTCGGGGTTGTCAATGCGAATCGTGTACCATCCGACAAAACCCTTGCCGAAGGGCTTGCGTTCGTCGAAATACTTCCAGTGAAACCAGAACTGAGTGGTGTCATCTGCCGGACGGGTGCCGTGGTAAATGCCACGAATGTTGAATTCCCATACGCCCGGAATGAACGTGCCCCGGATGGGAATGCGATCGCCGATTTTCCAACCAAATCTCTTGGCCGTGCTTTCGCCCACGAACGCTCCTTCGCGATCGGCAACAAATGCCTGCCACTGATCATCGGCGATCCGGAATTCCGGAAACATTTGGCGCATAGTATCGGTATCGACCGCGAACTGGGGGAAAAAGTTGCGCTCGTCCTGATAGACGCCACCAAACCAGTTCGCAAATGTAACCTGCTTCACGCCGCGAATTTTCAGCAGCCTGTCTCGATAGGAGAGCGGCAACGGCTGGATGATCGAGGTCCGGTTGATGGTAACCAAGCGGTCCGCGCCGGCAATATCCACCCCGCCGGTGAATGCCCCGCGCACCACAAAGAGCAAGCCAAACAGAAAAAGCGCTACCGCAAACGAGCCCACCGTTAATACGGTGCGGATCTTCTTGCGGAACAGATTGGCGAAGATGAACGGCAGGAATCTCATGATGCGCCAACTTCCTTCGTGGCCGCCTCCACCAGAGCGCCCTTCTCCAAGTGAAGGGTGGTATGCGCCCGCTTCGCCACCAGCGGGTCATGCGTAACCATCAAAACCGTCTTGCCGTATTCCTCTACTAGACGTTCGATCAGCGTCATGATCTGGTCGGCGCTCTTGCGATCCAGGTCGCCGGTCGGCTCATCGCACAGCAGGAAGGTCGGATCGGAAACGATGGCTCGGGCAATGGCCACGCGCTGTTCCTGTCCACCAGAGAGTTGCCGCGGGTAGTGATCCACGCGGTCGCTCAAGTCGACGACTGCCAACGCCGTTCCCACGTGCTTACGCCGCTCCGCCTTACTCAGCTTGGTCAGCAGCAGCGGTAGTTCCACGTTTTGGTAGGCGGTCAGGACCGGAATGAGATTGAAAACCTGGAAAACGAAGCCGAC
>Ga0209805_1001975_pt1 | contig 12093 bp, 9 predicted proteins | sample GraSoiAngelo_148_FD_185905 | JGI IMG/M metagenome (GOLD analysis project Ga0209805, IMG submission 185905) | Grasslands soil microbial communities from the Angelo Coastal Reserve, California, USA - 14_1009_09_20cm (SPAdes) (version 2) | ecosystem: Environmental > Terrestrial > Soil > Grasslands ... | reverse complement strand
GGTAAGGCAGATCTAACAGATTAATAACAGTCGTCGAAGACCCTCGGACTGTTGGGGGAGCATCGCTGAAACCGGGCTGGCGTGGCATGAAGACTACGTGATGGCGCGCTTCACTTCAACTCATGGTGGTGTGCAGCAGTCCCCAATTTACAACGAAAGCGAACTTCGGCTGCTAGAGCGCCGCTAAAGAAATCGCTGCAGCGAGACGGTAGCGCGGTCTACGAGTGCCGTTCCAATTGTAAAGTTCGATTCCTTACCGCACACTAGCTTTCGCGCGTCTCTCCGCTGATCGAAAATCGCATGGAAGAAACCAACGCCAGCGCTATTACCCACCATCCCGTGCCTGCGCAATGGGCGCGGAGCTTTTTCATCGCGCTGCTTCCGGTCTTTGCAGTTTTTCTCGGCGGCGCGACCAGCAAGTGGGCCGAAGGCATCGTCGTCGCCTTATTGGGTCTCTTCCTGATCTTCCAACCTCCACGCCGCTCCTTGGGCTGGAAGATTAACACCGTCTTCTTTGCTTTCGCGCTCTGTAGCCTGGTCAGCTTTCTGCCGCAGGCCTGGTTTTTCACGCCTGATTGGCGGACCGCACTACAAAACGACTTCGGGATAAAATTGCCCTCTACCGTTACTCCTCAGCCGTGGGTCACGCTCGGTTGCTTCGCCAGTCTCGTTGCCGCTCTAAGCTGGCTCTACCGCGTCTCGGCCCAGGAACTCGAATTGCGGGTCGCGCGTTTCCAGCTGCGACTCTTCGCGGCCGGGATTGTCGCGATCGCCGCGCTCAGTATCCTGGTCTACCTCACGCGTCAATCCGTCCCCTTCTGGAGAAACGAGCGCAATTTTGGCCCGTTTCTGAATCGCAACCAAACTGCCGATCTCTTCGGCCTCACTTCCGTTCTCATTCTCGCCTCGGGTCAGGATGACATTCGGCACGGCCGGAAACGCTGGGTCTTCTGGATCATCGCCCTTGCTATCGTCATTGCCGCGATCTGGCTCAATTTTTCCCGTGCCGGAATTCTCATTCTCGTAGCTTCGAGCGCAATCTGGATTGCGACTGTAGCATTGCGTCTGGGCGCCCCCGCCCGCGCCGGCGCTGCCTGCCGCATCTCGTTAGCTGTTTCATTTCTCCTGATTCTCGTTAGCACGCTCCTGCTTGCCGGCGGACCGACGTTGGAGCGTTTTCATTTACAAAAATTCGCGGGCAGCGGTTTCCCAGCCGATTTTCGATGGTTGATTTTTCAGGACGCCTGGCAGTTGATTCGCTCCTCACCGTGGGTTGGCCTGGGGATGGGTAATTTCGAATCGGTTTTTGCCATCTTTCGTAATGTTTCGCGCGGGACGACCCGTTCGCTTCATCCCGAGAGCGATTGGTTTTGGGTTTGGTCGGAGATGGGATGGTTGGCAATCCCGCTTATTATACTGGGCGCGCTATTGCTGATCCGGCGCGTCGCCCCGTTGGAAGTTGGAACCAACCAGCGCTTCCGTCTCGCCGCCTTGATCGGCGCGCTGATTTTTGCCCTGCATGGTCTGGTTGATGTTTCGGGACATCGCGTAGGTACGGCCTATTCCGCATTGTTCTTACTCGGACTTTCTCTGCACCGGCCAACGAAGCTGCTGTGCTCAAAAATTACAGAATGGACTTTCCGGGTTCTGGGACTTGCCCTTTTCACAATTGGTCTCTCCTGGGCCGTTGCGTGGCGTTCAATGGCGATGTTGCCGGGCGCGGTCGGTGCCAACAATGCCAAGCAACTCGCCGTCGTCGCGAGTCGCGGCCACAATTTTGTCGAAGCGATCAACCTGACGACGCGCGCGTTGGACTGGGCGCCGCTCGATTGGGAACTGTATTATTTGCGCGGTGCCGCCGAGGTTGCGCAGCGCGAGTCCGAGCAGAAGGCGATTGATGATTTTCGCCGGGCGCGATTTCTGGAGCCGAATTCCGAGTCGGTGCCGTTGCAGGAAGGTTTCATCTGGCTCCGCACCAGACCGGATCTGGCGGAGATGGCATGGCGGGAAGCGCTGCGCCGCGCCGGGGCACAACGCAAGGATGTATTCCGCAACATTATGTTTACAGCCGACCTGCGGGATCCGACTGCGCGTGCGATTATTCGCCGGCTCGCTTTCAGCGAACACGACCTCGCGCTCGCCTATTTCGAAGAATTGAACGCTCAGGAATTTCGGCCTGCTTTCAGCAAATTTTTCGATGCCGATCCGGATCTGACTGCGATGACCCCGGAGGAAAAACGCGAGTTTTTCCAGCTTTGGGACAGCCGGGGCGACATCAACGCACTCGTTGCGGTGGTGAACAAACATCCCGAATGGTTGCAATACACCTGGCGCGCCCTTGCCAAACATCGCGCCAGCTCGGGTGATTTCCGTGGTGCCTGCGAATTGATGGAGAAATATGATAGCAAAACTGTTTTGCCGCCGGAAGAAACCGGCCAGTCACTCGAGCGTTTGCGCGACCGGGTGTATCGCGGCACCAACGATTTTTCCGCCGCCTACACCCTCTATCGTCAGCAAGTGAGTCACGGATCGATTGACGACGCGCTTGCCACCATTCGGCACTTTACCTTTAACCGGAATCCGCCGGTCTATTTCTATTTGTTGGAAGCCCAGGCGTGGGCGGCGAAAAATAATTGGGAAAAATCCTGGAATGCGTGGAACAAGTTCGAGGACGTAAAGCAGAAGTAATATTTGTCGCATCTGTCCCATTGGTCCCCTAAGGCCGTGTGCTGCGACACTGCCTAATGCCCGGCGGTTGGCGAAACTGACATCGAATAAGTGATGAAACCGCAGATAACGGTCATTACCACCATGGCGAAGATAAAAATACTGTCGGCGGCGCGTTCAATTTGATGCCTGCGCCGAAAACTACGCGCTCGCAGGGCGGCATAGGAAAGCAAACAGGAAGTAAGAAACAGGAGCGCGTCACTGGCGAGAAAATCGTCGGCTAAGGTATCAGCCTTGCCAAGCGTAATGACGACGCGAATCAGTCCGATCACTGTCAGGCAAACGCCCACCATCGCCGATGAGACGGTGAAAATGTGAATGCAAATATCTTCTTCGAGCTTTTTTCCGTTGTTGTCCGAGGCCATTCCACCTTCGACACTCAAATTCGCTCCGCGTTAACTGAAAAATATGCTCACCTTCAAGCCTGCGGATGCGGGACCGAGGGATCCCGTTGAAGTTATCTTAAAGCTCGCGCCCCGAGATTAGTTGACTTCGCTCGGGGTTACGAACGTGCCGCTAGTCTATTCCGTAAGCGCGGCCTGAGCGGCAGCGAGACGCGCGATGGGGACGCGGAATGGACTGCAACTGACATAGTCGAGGCCGAGGCGATGACAGAATTTCACCGAATCCGGATCGCCGCCGTGTTCGCCGCAGATGCCGAGCTTGATTTTTGATCGGGTCTTGCGGCCTTTCTCGATCGCGATTTGCATCAATTGCCCGACACCGTTTTGATCGATCGTGGCAAAGGGATTGCGCTTCACGATTTCCAACTCGGCGTAGTGCGGTAAAAACGAGCCGCTGTCGTCCCGGCTCATCCCGAGCGCAGTCTGAGTGAGATCATTGGTGCCGAAGCTGAAAAACTCCGCTGTTTTGGCGATCTCATCAGCGGTCAACGCGCCGCGCGGCACTTCAATCATGGTGCCGACCAGGTAATTCAGCTTCACTTTTTTCGCGGCCTGAACTTCCTGCGCGACGCGATGCACGATCTCGACCTGCAAGTCGAGTTCTCGTTTAAAGCCAACCAGCGGAATCATCACTTCCGGATTTACTTTGATCCCGCTCTTCTGCACTTCCGCCGCCGCTTCGAAAATCGCCCGCGCCTGCATCTCCGTTACTTCGGGGAAAGAAATTCCAAGTCGACAACCGCGATGGCCGAGCATCGGATTCTGTTCGTGTAGTTCATGTACGCGCCGCGCGATTTCGTCTGCGCTCACACCGATCTTGTCCGCGAGCGCGCTTTGGGCGGCGTGATCCTGCGGCAGAAATTCGTGCAAAGGAGGATCGAGCAGACGAATTGTGGCCGGTCTTCCTTTGAGCGCTTTGAAAATGCCGGCGAAATCGCTCTTTTGATACGGCAACAATTTCGTCAGCGCTTTTTGCCGATCATCCACTTTACGCGCCAGGATCATTTCGCGCATAGCATCAATGCGATCGCCCTCGAAAAACATGTGTTCAGTCCGGCAAAGACCAATGCCACTGGCGCCGAACGCGACCGCATTTTCCACCTGCTCTGGCGTGTCGGCGTTAGTCCGTACACTCATGCGGGTGACTTTGGCACACCAATCCATCAGCCGATTGAAATTGCGATACGTCTCGGCCTTCTGCGCGATCTTATCGCCATGGAGCAATCCTTGAATAATTTCCGATGGGGCGTTCCGCAGTCGATCTGCGTAAACCGTCCCGCTCGTCCCGTCGATCGAAAGGTAATCGTCGCCTTCACGAAACACGGTGCCGTTGACCGACATCGTTTTCGCGCGGTAATCGATGTTCAGCGCCGAGGCGCCGCAAATGCACACTTTACCCATTTGCCGCGCGACCAGCGCCGCGTGCGAACTGACGCCGCCACGAGCGGTCAGAATTCCTTCTGCCGCGATCATGCCGCGCAAATCTTCCGGCGAAGTCTCGACCCGCACGAGTAGCACTTTCTCGCCCTTATGCGCAGCAGCGGCGGCGCGATCGGCGTTGAAATAAACTTTGCCCGTTGCCGCGCCAGGCCCGGCCGGAAGTCCGCTGGCGATCGCCTTAGCGCTCTTGAGGGCATTGCGATCGAAGACCGGCGCCAGCACCTGATCGAGCTGATCAGCCGGCACCCGCATAATCGCGGTTTTCCATTCAATTAACTTCTCGCGCACCATGTCGCAGGCGAATTTCACTGCCGCTACGCCTGTGCGTTTTCCGTTGCGGGTTTGCAGCATGAAAACCTTCCCATCCTGAATGGTGAATTCGAAATCCTGCACATCCTTGAAATGCGCCTCGAGCACATGCCGGATCCGCTCCAACTCGACGAGCGCTTTGGGCAGATGTTTTCTCAAGTCCGCGACCGGTTCCGGTGTGCGGACGCCGGCGACGACATCTTCGCCCTGGGCGTTGATCAGAAATTCGCCGTAGAACACTTTCTCGCCGGTAGCAGGGTCGCGGGTGAACGCGACGCCGGACCCGGAGTTGGCGCCGGTGTTACCGAAGACCATCGCCTGCACGTTCACCGCTGTGCCCCATTCTTGCGGAATATTGTATTTCCGGCGATAAACGATGGCGCGATCGTTCATCCACGAGCCGAACACAGCGCCGATCGATCCATAGAGTTGTTCCCAGGGATCGTTGGGAAATTGTTTGCCGGTCCGCTCATTCACCAGTTTCTTGAAACGCGCGACTAGCTCTTTCAGGTCACCTACGCTCAGTTTGGTATCGTCGATATCCTCGTGATGACGCTCGTGCTTGACTTCGTGGATCACTGTCTCGAACGGCTCGTGATCTTCGTCGGGACGTTTTTGCACGCCCATGACCACGTCGCCATACATCTGGATAAAGCGCCGGTAACAGTCCCACGCGAAACGTTCGTTATTTGTCGCCTTCGCTACTGCTACCACTGTTTCATCGTTCAGGCCGAGATTGAGGATGGTGTCCATCATTCCCGGCATTGAATCGCGTGCCCCTGATCGGACCGCCACCAGCAACGGCATCGCCTTGGTGTCGCCGAAGGTCGTACCCAAGATCCGTTCCATCCGGCGAATCCCTTCTTCCACCTCTGACCGCATCGCAGCGGGATAGCCGCGGTGATGCGCATAGAAATAAGTGCAGACTTCCGTTGAAATCGTGAACCCAGGCGGCACGGGCAAACCGATTCGGGTCATTTCGGCCAGATTCGCGCCTTTGCCGCCGAGTAGCCCTTTCATTTTTCCGTTCCCGTCGGCTTTACCTTCGCCGAAGTAATAAACGGACTTCGCGGCTTTGCCTCGCCCCTCGCCGCGGCGAGCAGACCGTGAGTCCGTCCGATGGCGGACTTTGGTTTTTTGTTTTGTCCGACGCGCAGAGGTCGGCCGGCCAGCTGCGCGGTGGGAAGCAGAAGATTTTCGAGGCATGAAAGGGAGAAATTGTGACCGGAGCGCGGCAAAATAGTTCCGCGACTCGGCGTGTCAACGCGCTCTCAGCGCGATGTTTCTATTCGAGTCGTGAGGAATGATATGCCGGTGCTTGCTCGGTAGCGGCAAGCACGTCGTCAATGGCGGCAGTGAACTCGTTCGTCCCGGTACTCGGGACGATGATGGTATTTCGCCGGCCATGGGCTTCCTCGGTAATGCGAAGGAATCTTCCTCGATCGTTTTCACGGAATTCCACATAGAAGTGCTTCCGCTCGATCTGGACCTCCTTCGTTTCGATAATATTGTCCATGTCGGGCCGGAGTTTGGCAGGCTGTCGAGCTTTGTGGAAGCAAAAAATTCGCTAAATTTCACGACCCAAAAGGCTAATGTTTGGCCCCGACTTCGTCACCGGTGGCGTTTGCGCAGTGGTCGATCCGGGCCTGGTCTCAGATCAGCGATCACAAAATCAATTTGTCGCTTAAATTGATCTACCCGAGCGACATGCACGCGCAATCTATCGCCCACGGCGAAGCGGCGGCGGCGTTGTCGCCCGACAAAACGCCGCTGGCTCGACGAAAATACGTAAAAGTCATCCGCCAAGGTCGAGACGTGGACCAAGCCCGTCAGCAAGATTTCCGGCAGCTCGACCAGGAGACCGTAGTTGCGGACATCGATCACAACAGCGTCGAATATTTGCGGATCGCGCGCCTGCAACTGTAACTCGAAAAATTCCAACTTTTTCATTCTTACGGCATCGATTTCGGCTTCGGCGGCGTTCCGTTCCGTGTCGGAAATGTGATCAGCGATGGCCGAGAGCTGCGAGGTCGCCCGAGAACTTCGGCGCGAGATATTGCGAGCGGCTAGCGCGCAATGGACTTCGAGATCGGCATAGCGCCGGATCGGACTGGTGAAATGGGCATAGTTGGCTTTCGCCAGACCATAGTGACCCAACGGCGTCGTGGCATAACGTGCGCGCTTCAAACTCTTGAGCAGCGCAATCTTGAGCGGATGCTCTTCCGCAGTTCCCCGAATCGTCGTGAGTAATTTTTGCACCTCGCCACGGTGCGTCAGATCACCGACCCGAATTCCGTGGGCCAGCACAAATTCACGAAATTCGCCCAGCCGCTCCGCCTCGGGATTTTCGTGCACGCGGTAGATCGTCGGGATCCCGCGGTTCTTCAGTTCCCGCGCCACTGCTTCGTTTGCCGCCAGCATGAATTCCTCGATCAATTGATGCGACTCATCATTCTCGACTCGCTCAAACCGAATCGGCTTCCCCTTTTTATCGACGACCACCTTTACCTCCGGCATGTCCAGATCGAGGGAACCGTGCTCGAAGCGTTTTCTGCGCAACAACGCGGCCAGCTTCCACGCCGTGTGCAACCGTTCGCTTACTTCGTCGTGCGCTGAACCTTTTAGGATTGCGAATGCCTGTTTGTAGGTCAGCCGATGCGCGCTGCGGATAACAGTCCGCGCAAAACGGGTTTGACGCACCCGGCCGTGGCGGTCGAATTGCAGGAAAACGGAATGGGTCAGGCGATCTACATGCGGATTCAAGCTGCAAACACCATTGCTCAACCGCTCGGGCAACATGGGAATCACCCGATCGGGCAAATAAACACTGTTGCCGCGACGCTGCGCTTCGCGATCGAGGGCGCTGCCGGGTCGGACATACGCGCTCACGTCCGCGATGTGAACGCCAAGCTGCCAGCCGCCTTTGATTTCTTCGACCTGAATGGCGTCGTCGAAATCGCGGGCGTCGTCGGGATCGATCGTGACGATGAATTGCTGGCGTAGATCCTCGCGACCGTCGATCTGAGTGACGGTTTCCGGAATCGCGGAGGCTTCCTCGAGAACCGCCTTTGGAAATTCGACGGGCAGATGGTATTTCCGGATGATCGAGAGGATGTCGACACCGGGCGCAGAGCGCGGGCCGAGCAGCTCGGTGATTTTCCCTTCCGGGTTAACATGCCGCGATTGCCAGGCTTCGAGTCTGACCACGACTTTGTCGCCGGGACGGGCGGTCTGTGACCGCCGACCTGCCATTACCATCGGCATTTGCACATAAATGTTGTGAACCAGTCGTGGGTCGTCGGGCACGACGTAGAAGAAATTGCGCGTCTGTTGCAAAGTGCCGACGAAGGTCTCGTTTGCGCGCGTCAGAATCCGGATGATGCGGCCTTCCGCCCGCGGTGTGCGTGCCCGAGAAAATTCGGCGCCGCGAATAATCCGTGCGACTACACGATCGCCATGCATGGCCGTGCCGGTGTTTTCAGCCGCGATGAAAAGATCGGCCTGGCCCGGTTTTTCATTGGTGAGAAAAGCGTAGCCGGCCTCATGCACACTCAACGTTCCGGTCAGGAGATCCGCTGCATCCGGCTGGACGTATCGATTTTTCCGGATTCGAGCGATTTCGCCTTCTTGTTCAAGATCGCGCAGGGCGCGGCGCACCTCATTTCGTTGTGCCGCGCCGTAACCGAGCGCGTTTGTGATTTCGATTTTGTCGAGCGGCCGATATTTAGGATCACGAATGAGCCGTAGGATTTCCGCTCGTAGCTCCGCCTTTATTTTCGCCGCCATTGGTGACGCAAGGTTGCGTTGTTCGGTTCTTCGCTCCAGTAGAAGTTGCCGGAGGTTAGGCTTCTAGCCTGACTTGGCCGACATGCTTCCAGCGTGTCGTTGTCTGGTGCTAGAATTTCGAAGGGCAAGATGCTCGTCGGCCGAGACAGGCAACATGCCCATCTTCCGTCCAGAGATCGTGCCGAATGGCTCTCCCCTTGACCGCATCCAGCGGCGGTCAAAGTTTGCTCAATGAAACCGATCTCGTTCGCCCTCGCGATTTTCGTTGGAACAATCGTCAATATGAATGCGGCTTCCTCCATATCGGTCACCACGCCTGCTTTCCAGGCTGGCGGCGACATCCCTGCGAAATTCACGTGCAATGGAGCAAACGTGAATCCGCAACTGAAGATCGACCGCCTACCCAACGAAGCAAAGTCACTTGTCTTGATCGTCGATGATCCGGATGCGCCGCGCGGTTTATTTACGCATTGGATCGTCTGGAACATCGATCCGAAAACGACCGATATCGGGGAGAATAGCGCGCCGGCGGGCGGGGTTCAGGGCACAAATGATTTTGGAAAACGCAGTTACGGTGGTCCATGCCCGCCTTCCGGAAGCCATCGCTACTTCTTCAAAATCTTCGCGCTTGATACGAAACTAGACTTGAAACCGAGCGCGCGGCGCACGGATTTGGATGCGGCAATGCATGATCACACCCTAGCACAAGGCGAATTGATGGCTCGCTACTCGCATAAGTAGCACTGGCATCTTGCCTGCGAGGCCAACGGGCGTTTCTCCGCCCGTTGCATTCGCTCACCGTCGCGACCTCGAATAATTCGCCGCGCGTGGTAGTCTCACTTATATGGGTGTGACGACATGGAAAATCGGCGGCGAGATTTTCGATTTGTCTACCCGCGGCTGGATCATGGGCGTCTTGAACGTCACCCCCGACTCGTTTTCCGATGGCGGGAGATTTTTTCAGACACCACAGGCCCTCGCCCAGGCAAGAAAAATGATCGCGGCGGGTGCCAACATCATCGATGTCGGCGGCGAATCGACCCGTCCGGGCGCCGATCCGGTCGATGTCGCGGAAGAAAAACGTCGCGTCATTCCTGTTGTTAAGGAGCTCGCCGGCGAAGCATTAATTTCAATCGATACCTCGAAGGCGGAAGTGGCTGCCGCCGCTTTGGATGCCGGGGCGAAAATCGTCAACGATGTCACCGGGGGTCGCGGCGACGAGGCAATATGGCCGCTACTTGCCGAACGGGGCGCGGGTTTCATCATCATGCACATGCAAGGCACGCCACGAACAATGCAACGCACGCCTTCCTACCGTGATGTCGTTGCCGAAGTGGCCGATTTTTTTCGACAACAATATGCCTGCGCCCTAGAGTTCGGCGTTGATCCAATGACGCTCGCGTTCGATCCGGGAATCGGGTTCGGAAAAACGCTCGGGCACAATCTCTCGTTGTTGAAAAATCTGCCGCGCCTGCGCGTTCATGATCTGCCACTTGTAATTGGAGTGTCGCGCAAGTCTTTCCTCGGCAAGATTTCCGGGCACAACGGCTCGATCCACGATCGGCTTTCGCCCACGATCGCGTTTACCTCCTTGCTGCGAATGAACGGCGCCGATGTTTTGCGCGTGCATGATGTAGAAGAAAATGTGGAAGCCTTGCGCGTCGCCGACGCGCTTCGGAGTGCGCCATGATCGATCGCATCGTACACCTTATCGTCCTCGGCTGGCGCAGCGCCTTCGAGATCGTGCTGCTGACGGTGGTAATCTATTATGGTTACCTCTATTTCCGCGGCACTCGGGGTGCGAAAGTTTTGACCGGACTGGCCATTGTCTTCCTCGCACTCACCCTGATTTCGACGCTCCTGAAACTCGCCGTCATAGGCTGGATCATTCGCAGTTTCTCCGTCTTCCTCGCCATCGCTCTCGTCGTCATTTTCCAACCCGAACTTCGACGTGCCCTGGCGGCATTGGGCGGCCATCCCATTTTCTCGCTCGCCGGCGAAAAGCGGGAAATGGTGCACGATCTCGCCGAGGCTATCACTCAGCTTTCGAGTAAACAATTCGGTGCCCTGATCGCGATCGAACGCGACACTTCCATCCGCGTTTATGAAGAAACCGGCGTTCAACTCGAAGCCGATTTCTCCGTCGAGCTCCTCCTCACGATCTTTCATCCAAAGACTGCTTTGCATGATGGTGGCGTCATCATTCGGAACGGTCGTGTGGCGTCGGCGGCGTGCATTTTCCCAGTCAGTCAGCGCGAAACTCTCGATCGCAGTCTCGGTTTGCGACATCGCGCTGGATTGGGATTAACCGAGGAATCCGACGCCATCGCGATTGTGGTCTCGGAAGAGACAGGGGCAATTTCGATTTGTCATCGCCGCCGAATCGAGCGTGATTTCACTCCAGAAACATTCCGCAAACGAATCGGCGAAATTTTGCTGCAAGGGCCTTATGATGAAGAAACTGATTCTGAGAAACTGGCAGGCGAAGATCATCTCGCTCCTGCTCGCGAGCACGCTTTGGTATCTGATCAAAAAGAACGTGGCAACGACCCCATCGCCGTCTGAGGAGCCCCCCGCGGCGGAACAATCGCGTTAGTGCTTCGGTGGCGCAGGCATCTAACGCCAGTCCGGTCGAAGACTCGCCGTGGAGAGCATCCTCTGTGGGGGGCCAACGGGAATTGGGTCCGTGCCCAATCGCTAGCGCAAGAAGCGCGCGAGATTTTCGTCTTCCCAACGCCGGGCGCGTTTGTAAAACCGAAATTCGCGTTCGCGCCGATTGAATTCCTCGGTGTGAACACAACGCCGACCATTCCCTTGCGGTTTGTCCGGCACGACGGCGTGCAACATTTCGTGATAAAGAATGTATTCGAAGAACCAGAGCGGAACGAATTTTTGATCGAGCCACGGATTAATCCGAATCACACGATCTTCTTCTTGGATTGTGCCGAAGATAAAATATTCTTTCGGACGCTCCCGACGTTTCCGGCCCCAAACGACCTTGTAACCGCGCAGACGATTACTGAAATGACGCGCGTTTATTTTGTCGAAGACACTGCGCAAATCGAAATAGCGTCCTTCAGTTTCCAGACTTAACTGGCGCTGCAGTGGCAATCGCGATCTTGCTATTTTTCGTTTTGCCCGTCTGGCCATATTCCCTTTTAAGAGCCCCGATTGGTCGTGCGGGACACCTTAATTGTACGCAACTGCGAATCTGGAAACAACTAGGCTGAAATTATTTTTTCTAGACGCGCAAGCTACACAACATTAGGAGCTTGTAAGACCATCCGAAATGGGCGAACTTATCAAAAATGCGAGAAAAAACGCTCTTTGATTCGTGTTATTTCACACAAGTTCCAGCGCCGCAAGAGCTTCTCCCGAGAAAGGAGTTTTTGCGGCGAATATCGGTAAGTCCGGCAGCTGTCTGGAA
>Ga0209805_1001974_pt1 | contig 12094 bp, 8 predicted proteins | sample GraSoiAngelo_148_FD_185905 | JGI IMG/M metagenome (GOLD analysis project Ga0209805, IMG submission 185905) | Grasslands soil microbial communities from the Angelo Coastal Reserve, California, USA - 14_1009_09_20cm (SPAdes) (version 2) | ecosystem: Environmental > Terrestrial > Soil > Grasslands ... | reverse complement strand
CGGAGCGGAACGCGTCCAGGAGCGCGGGATCCTGCGACACGTGCGCGAGCACACGAAGCTCGATCTGCGAGTAGTCCGCGGCGACCAGGACGCGGTCCGACGAGCCGGCAACGAACGCGCGGCGGATGCGGCGGCCGAGCGGCGTGCGGATCGGGATGTTCTGGAGGTTCGGCGCACGGCTCGAGAGCCGTCCGGTCGCGGCGACGGTCTGCTCGAACGTCGTGTGGACGCGGCGCGTCTCCGGATCGACGAGCCCGCCGAGCCCTTCCGCGTAGGTCGAGCGGAGCTTCTCGATCTCGCGGTACTCGAGGATCTTCTCGATCACCGGGTGCGCGCCGCGGAGCTCTTCCAGGACGGTGGCGTCGGTCGAGAAGCCGGTGCCCGTCCGCCGGCCGCGAGGGAGCTTCAGCTCCTCGAACAGGAGCGACTGGAGCTGCTTCGGCGAGTTGAGGCCGAACTCGTGGCCGACCACGGCAAAGGCTTCCTGTTCGATGCGCGCGACCTCGCGCGCGAACTCCTCGCCGAGGTTACGCAGGTACGCGAGGTCGACGGCGATCCCTGCCTCCTCCATCTCGACGAGCACGTCGACGAGAGGCAGCTCGACGTCACGGTAGAGCCGTTCGAGATTCAGCCGCTCGAGCTCGACGGCGAACTGCTCGCCAAGGCGCGCAGCGGCGACCGCGCCGGCCCCAGCCCGAGCCAAACGCTCGTCGAGCGTCGGCGTGCGGTACGGATCCTTGCGGTCAGGGACGGGCAGCGTGGGCACCTCGAGCTTGAGCCGCTCCGCCGCGAGGTCCTCGAGCGCGTGATAACGGCGGCTCGCGTTGACCAGATAGCTCGCGATCATCGTGTCCATCGAAAGACCCCGGAGGTCCGCGCCCGCGCGGCGGAGCGCGCGGCGGGCGGTCTTCGCATCGTGCGCGGTCTTCGCGACGGTGTCGTCAAGCAGGAGCTCCACGATCGGCGCGGGAACGCTGTCGGGTGTAGCGACGTACCAGGCGCGTTCGCCCGCGGCGAGGCCTAGACCGAGGAGCAACGGGTGGCGACCGGAGGTGTCCATGTCCGCGTGGACCGCGAACGCGCCCGCGCCGCGCAGCTCGGCCGCGACCTTGTCCGCGTCGACATCGGCGACGAGCGCGGTCTCGACTGGCGGCGCGACGGCGGGCGCCGGTTCGAGGCCGAGCTGCATCTGCCCTCCGCGCGGCACGAGCGACGCGGTCGGGGTCGGGGCCGGTGCGGCGAGGTTCTGGTCGGCCGGAGGCAGTCTGGGCACGAGGCTCCGGAACTCCAGGTCCCGGAAGAGCTCGAGCACGGTGGCACGGTCGTACGTCGTCCGACGAGTGCGTTCGAGCTCGAGCGTGACCGGGAGATCGGTCACGATCGTCGCGAGCTCGCGGCTGCGTAAGACCTGATCTTTGTTCGCGGCGAGCGATTCGCGTAGCCGCGGGGTGTAGCCGCCGAGATCCGCGTACACGCCTTCGAGACTTCCGTGCTCGGCGATGAGCTTCGCGGCGGTCTTCTCTCCCACGCCGGGTACGCCGGGAATGTTGTCCGTCGCATCGCCCTTGAGCGCTTTGAAATCGACCATCTGATCCGGACGCAGCCCGTAGCGCTGCCGAATCATCTCTTCGTCGTAGATCACGGTGTTCTGGAAACCCTGGCGCGTCGTCATCAGCTTGATCCGCGGAGACACGAGCTGAAGCGGATCGAGATCGCCCGACACGATGATCGTCTCGAGTCCCTTCGCTTCGGCCTGCCTCGAGAGCGCGCCGATCACGTCGTCGGCCTCGAACCCCGGGAGCGAGTACATGGGGATGCCGAACGCCTCGAGAAGCTGCTTGCAGCGCTCGAACTGTGGCCGCAGCTCGTCGGGCATCGGCTTCCGCGTGGCCTTGTACGTCGGCTCCATCTCGCGCCGGAAGGTCGGAACCGGCAGGTCGAACGCGGCCGCGATGTGCTGCGGGGTCACCTGCTCGAGGGATTTCAGGAGGATCGACGCGAAGCCGAAGGTCGCGTTGGCGAGCTCGCCCTTCGTCGTCGTGAGCGGGGGCACCGCAAAGAACGCCCGGTAGATCAGGCTGTTGGAATCGATGAGGGCGAGGCGCTCGGTCACCTTACGAGTATCGCGGCTAGGCCGAGCGAACCCTCCGCCCGAGGATGAACGAGAGCGCCGCAAAGGCGATGCCGAGCACGAGCCAAAGCCATGGGAATGGATTGAATGGCGCCTGCTCGGCGGGGTTCGCGGAACGGGCCGCGACCCTGAACTCGCTGGAGGGGCTGGCCGATGAGGCATCGAAGCGCTTCGCCGCGTCGTCGCTTGAGACCTGGCTGCGCTCGGCGGGCACCGGGGTCGGGCTCGACACGACGTTCAACGCCGCGCCGGGCGACTCCGAAGCCGACGCTGGCGATCGGTAGTTCAGATCGAGGGAGCTCTGAGGCGCTGCGGGAGCCGACGTCGCCCCGCCCCTCGCCTGATCCAGCGCGGCGTTCGGCGCTGACGCCGCGGGCGCGGCGGCAGGAGCGGAACCCGCGCTCTGGGCGCGCGGGAACGACGACATCGCAGCCGATACAACGAACAGGAAGATCGCGGCGGCGCTCGCGACGGCCGAAAACGTGCGCAGCAGGGCGATCCACGGCGAGACGCCGACACGCGGGACCAGCGACCGCGACGGAACCGGCATCGGCAAAGCAGCGATGAGCCGCGCGGTGCCGCGCAGCTCGGCCAGGCGCGTCCGGCACAGGGCGCACGAATCCAGGTGCGCCTGCACCGAGGCTCGAGCCTCGGACGAAAGCGCGCCGTCCAGATACGCCGAAAGATCGCCGAACGGATGCACGGCCTAACCTCCTATCCCTAGGACGTCGGCGCTCTGGATCGGTTCCCTCACCCGGTTGATCCCTTCCAGCCACGGCTGACGAGGATGTTTCGTACTGCGAGACGGCCGCGGTGAATGCGTGACTTCACCGTACCGATCTCGGTCGACGTGATCGTCGCGATCTCCTCGTACGCGAAGCCCTCGACGTCCCGGAGCAGAAGCACGGCGCGTTGCTCGGCCGGCAGTGTGGCGAGGGCCTCCTCGACGACGCGCAAGGCTTCGCGGTCGGCGGCGAGATCGGCGAGCTCCGGCCCCGGCGCCGCCGGCTCGGCCCAACCCAACGCGTCGTCGTCTTCGGAGGGCGGATCGAGTGGGAGCTCGGGATGCCGTCGCCTCGACCGAAGTTTATCAAGCGCGCGGTTGGTAACGATCCGGAAAACCCATGCGCGGAAGGATGTCCCCTCGAACGAGCCGAGCGATTTCCACGCCGACAGGAGCGCGTCTTGCACCGCATCTTCGGCGTCGTCGTGACCAAGCATTCGAGCCGCATGGCGATAGAGGGACCGTTCGATCTCGAGCGCGAGCTGCTCGAAGGCCCGCGCGTCGCCGCCCCGTGCGCGATCGAGGAGCGTATCGGTCGGCCCCCCGATGTCCGGCCGCATCAGCGAACTTTCGCCTGGCTGCAACTTCTTCTGTAGATTGCCGCATGGAAAACATCGGAGACGTGAAGAAGAAGGTCGTCGTGATCGGCGAGGACGACGAACCGATCGCGACATTGCTCCGCGATTCGATCAACGACGAGGATGCCTACCAGGCCGTCGTCGTGTCGGACGGCGCGTTGGTGCTCGAGACCGTCCGTCAGGTGCACGCCGACCTCCTCATCCTCGACATCATGATGCCGGGACTCAACGGCTTTGAGGTGTTCGATCGCGTTCGCGCCGACTCTGACATCCGTGACATGCCCGTGCTCTTCGTAAGCGCGGCGACGAATCAATTCGAGAGCGACTTCGCGGAGCGCGGCATCAAGGATGTGGTCGCCAAGCCTTTCGACCTGAACGATCTGCTGGCTCAGGTCCGGGTACTCTGCCCGACCGATGCCGGAGAGCAAAACTAGCCAGCGCGACCGCGCGCGCTTCGCCGAGCTGGCGCGCCTCGCCTCCGAGACGGCCGTCGCGGTCGGGGACGCCATCGCGATCAGGGATACGGCAATCGTGACCCGCAAGCGGGGGCGGGCGAATTTCGCGACGGCAGCGGATCACGGCGCCGAGACGGCCATCATCGCGCGTCTTTCGGCCCACGACGCACACATTCCCATCCTTGCCGAGGAGAGCGCTCGCAAAGGCCTCGCCGGGTCGGAGCGGCTTTGGGTGGTCGACCCGATCGACGGCACGCTGAATTTCAGCCAGGGCCTCCCCTTCTATTGCGTGCTCATCGGGTACGTCGAGGACGGCAGGGCCCGCGCAGGGGCCGTCCATGCGCCACGTACCGGCGAAACCTTCGTGGCGTCGGAGGGTGCTGGTGCCACGCGGAACGGGGAGCCCATACAGGTGTCGCAGCTGACGCGGCTCGCGGATGCGTTCGCAGTCGCGAGCCTGGGGTTCGGCGAGACGAAGAAGAAGGATTCGCGCTTCACGACCCTGAACGCGACCTGCGCGCGACTCCGGGTGATCGGGTCAGCGGGCCTCGAGATCTCCTACCTCGCGATGGGCCGTTTCGATCTGTTCGTGCATAGCGCGCTCTCGCCCTGGGACGTTGCCGCACCTGCGCTCATTGCGCGCGAGGCCGGTGCCGCGGTGCTATCACTGAAGACCGGGAAGGACGCGGCGTGGAACGAGCGGCAGGTCGTGATCGCCAATCCGCGACTCGCGAAAGAAGCGGTGAAGCTGCTAGCGAAACCTAGAATGTGACGCAGGCCGGAGCGGCGGGACGGTCTTACGCGGCAGACTCAAAATCTGCTGGGCGAAAGCCCATGAGGGTTCGAATCCCTCCTCCGGCACTGACCTGTTAGCGGGGTTTCGTTCTCTTTCGATACGGTCGAGTTGTCACAGGCTGCGCCCTGAAGTCTTCCCAGATGAGCCACTTGCGGCGCAGCCGCGGGCTCTCAGCATTCTCGTAGAGCTTTGTTAGTAGGGAGATCGACGCGTACTTCGTGTACTGCAGGGCATACATGTTGTGGGCACGATCCTTTGACTGTTGTACGACGGCGCCTTTGATCGAGAGCGTCTCGGCGAGCCCTTTCTGGAGCCACCGCAAGTGCTTTGGACTCGCGGAGTGAAAGCGGACCGTAAGACGCCGATACAGATAGCGCGGGTACTTACGCAGAACTGGCCGGTGCACATAGTGCGAGATGGAACCATCGCCGTCGAATAACCCGCGGACCAAATCCAAGAACAGCTCGGCAGGTACTTCAACTCTCCCGAGCGTCAGGCTCTTTCGCTGGGTGAGACCGGTTCCTGAAAGCCATCGGTAAAGTTCGACGTCGCCAAGTTGAGCTCGATAAACGTTGCCGTCTTTGCGAAAGTGTGAGCTTCTCCGTCCGATGCAGGCGAGAAAAGACTCCACAAGATCCCGATCACTTGAGACAAACGCGACATGACGGCCCGTATTGATTAGACAGCCGTCCGTCGCGGCAAGCCCGACTGCGTACGCAAGCGCCGGCGTCCAAGAAAGTGGCTCGAGCCTGGACCCGGGACCGCGGCGGCGATCGACGGTCGATCTCCGCACGTAACTGAGTCCACGGTGTGCTTCGGCTGCGCGCGCGACGCGGGCATCTGTCGCCTTCGTGAGGCCCTTCGACCAGTTTTTCGGCACGATCGCATCGTGCAAGAAATTGCCGTGCGAGTCTCGTCGTCAAAAGTGAGCATTCCTGTCGTCATTTTGTGCGGGAGGGCTCACAGAGCTTGTCGCGGCTAGCTACTTGACCTCGGTTGAAAGCAATCGCTTGAGCTCGGCGGCGACCGTTTCCAGCGGTCCAATTTGCCCCTCGGCGCGGCACAGGATGAGCGCGCCTTCCATGCCGGCCACTGTCGCCAGCGCGATGCGTGAGGCTCGTCGAGTGGGAAGACCGACCGCCACGAGCTGCTCCGCGAGCAGATCGACCCACGACCGGAACGTCGCGCGCACAACGTCCATCCGGGCCCGGTCGGCCGCGTCCGTGTCGATCGCGACGCCAGCCACGACGCAACCAGCCGCCCCGCCTGAGGCCAGCACGACCTGTCGCCACATATCGATGAAGCAGTCCAGGACGCCCGCGGGTGTCGTCGCCCGGCAGGTGCGCTGGTGCGCGAGGACGCGTTCTGAGGTCCACCGGATCGCGTCCTCGGCGAGCTGCTCCTTTCCCTTTGGGAAGTGGTAATAGATCGATCCGCGGGGAGCGCCGCTGTCCGCCAGGACCTCGGAAAACGATGTCGCGTTGACGCCACGGGTGCGGATCAGCGACGCGGCGCTGCGCACCATGCTGGCTCGACTATCCGTTCGCTCATTGCGCTTGACTATGACGAGCAACATAGAGTAAGGTCACGGTCTATGACAATCGTCATATCTCGTGGAGGAGAACCCCGATGCCGATGATCGACGTGTACGCCAAGGAAGGAACGTTCCGCGACCGCAAGGCGCTAGCCAAGAATCTCGCGGCCGCCGTTATGCGATGGGAGAAGGTTCCCGACATCTCGCTCTTCAGGAACAACACAGCCGCATTCGTGCACGACCTGCCGGCCGACGCGTTGTCCAACGTTGCCGGTGACAGCAACTACGTCCGCGTCCAGGTCCTGACTCCGGTCGCGGTGCTCGATCGCGACAAGCAGCTCGGCGTCGTTAAGGAGCTGACCGACATCGTCGCGGCTGCGGCCGATGACCCAACGCTGACCGAGCGCACCTGGGTACTGATCACCGAGTCGCCTGAGGGCGGTTGGGGTGTTCGGGGGCACGCCAACACCGGTGCGGACCTGACCGCGGCTGCGCGCGCCGAACTCACAGCGCTCGCCGCAAAGAAGTCCGCCTAAGTAGCCGCTCTACACACGCGCGGGATCAAAGGGGCAGCTTCACCCTGACGGTCGTTCCTTTGTCATCTCCATCGCTCTCAAGCTCCAGCGACCCGGCGTGCGCCTCGGCGACGATGCGCGCGACGTAGAGGCCGACGCCCATCCCGGCAAAGCTGTTGGCCCTTCCTGCGCCGCGGACGAAGGGGTGACCGAGCTTCGATATCTCTTCGGGCGGGATTCCGATGCCCTGGTCTGAGATCGAGATTTCGGCAGTTCTGTCCCCTGCCGTCAGCGCGACGCGCACCTGGCCACCGGTCGGCGAGTATTTCACCGCGTTACCGACGAGGTTCATGAGGAGCTGTTCGACCCGCGACTGGTCGCCGTGCGCTGGAACGGTCGCCGGTGCCTCGACCGTGAAGACGTGGCGTCCCTCCTCAAGGGTCGCGTCGACGTAGCGTTGGACGACCTCGCGCAGCACGACGGCGAGGTCGTAGGAGACCCGCTCCATGCTCAACGAGCCCTTTTCCGCGCGCGAGACCGACAGCAGATCGTTGACGAGACCGTTCATGCGATCCACTTGGCGCTCGATCGCCGCGAGGTTCCGGTCCAAGGACTCCATGTCGAGCTCTGTACCCTGCGTACGCGCGCGGCGCATTCGTGATCGGACGAGCTGGGCGAGGGCCTTGAGCGGGGTCAGAGGGGTCCGAAGCTCGTGGGAGACGATCGAGAGGAACTGCTCCCGCTCGCGCTCGCTCGCCAGGAGATCGGTGATGTCGTGGAGGGTCATGACCCCCGCGACGACCTCGCCATTCGGGCCGTGCACAGGCGCTGCGGTGACCTCGACGTCGCGGCGCTCGCCAGAGTCGGGCCGCGTCACAAAGAACTCGGCCTTGGTCGTCTCTCCTCTCATCGCTCGATCCAGCGGGTACGCACCTGGGGGGATGGGGCCGCCGGTCATCAGGTCTTTGACGTCGACGGCGCCGCGAAGCTCCGCGAGAGTCTCGAACTCTGGGACACCAAGGATCTCTCGCGCGCGCGGGTTGGCCTCGTAGCGCCCGTTCGGCCAACCGATAAGTACGCCATCGCCGAGCGCCTCTAGGAGATGCCGATGGAGGTCTTGCTGAGCAAGGGCCTCCGCGTACAAGCGTGAGTTTGTGATCCCGATCGCGGTCGACGCCGCCAGAAGATGGGCGACCTCGATGTCGTCCGACTCGAACGTGCGCTTCGGATCCTTGGTGTAGATGACGAGCACGCCCGTCAGCTTTTCTTGGAAGAAGAGCGGGATCGAGAGCAGCTTGGCGAGGCCCTCGGCTCTGATCAGCGCATGGTCGCCGACGCTTCCCGAAGGCATGTCCAGGATCACGTGCTCGCCGGCGGCGCGGACCTGCGCACGTACTTCGTCCATCGGGAGTTTCTGCCGGGCCGCGTAGCTCTCAGAGAGGCCGTCATGCGCACGGATGACCAGCGCGTCACCGGCCTCGTTGGGAAGGAACACCGCCGCGGCGTCCCCGGGAACAAGGTCTCGCGCGGACTTGACCGCGCTCCGGAGCCGGTGTTCGAGGTCGAGCGACGCGACCATTTCGTCGTTGGCGTCGTGTAATCGGCGCAGGCGCTCGCGACTGGCCATATGAGCGGAGGGAGGCACGCGCTATGCCAAATCTCCCGCTAGGCGAGCGGGCTACCGGTCAACGCGGGAGGACGACCTCGACGACGTCACCGCCGACCTCGCGGGCCACCGCTTCGGCGAGCTCGCGCGAGGGCTTTGCTCGGAACGAGGTCTGTACCCGACGCATGCCGCCGCCGTTTCGCGGGAGATCGAGCACCACCTGCGACACGCCGGCGTGATCCTTGAGGACTTCCTGGATCTTCTGGAAAAGCGCGATGGATCGCTCGTAGTCCAGGACCTCCCTGAATCGAATGACGAGCGGGGGAGGCTCTTCCATCTCGGAAAGGTCCCGCGTTGACGGGGGGTGGGGTGTTTCCGAGGAGGCCCGTTGCGCCTGCGGGATCACGCTTTGGTCGCGCCCCGGCGCACTGGGCCGACGAGGAAATACCCCGCCCCCCGGCTGCACGGCGCCGCCCGGCTGCACGGCCGTGGACGCCGCTCCGCCGTTGCCATTTCGTGACGTGAACTTCGCGCGCTTGGCGAGGAACTGCCGGCGCTCGTCGGCCACGCGTTTGATCTCTTCGATGCCGGCGTCGTCGAAACGCACGGCGTGCTCGCAGAGGAGCTTTGGATCCTCCTCGCGCTGCTCGACCCGCGCGAGCACCAGCAGGATCTCGTCGGCGCCCCAGAGCGGCGCCGTCGCCTCGTACACGCGGGGAAAGACCGTGACCTCGACGCTCCCGGTGAGGTCCTCGACCTGCGCGAACATCATGAGCTGCTTGTTCTTGGTGATGTGCTTGCGCGCGCTTGTCACGACGCACGCGATCGTGACCAGATCCTCTCCCGCCTCGTTCAGCTCGGCCAAAGCGACCAGATTCTCGACGTCCTTCATCCGCGGAGCGAGCGCATTGAGCGGGTGCGCCGAGAGATAGATCCCGAGCAGCTCTTTCTCCCACGCCAGCTTTTCCTTCGGGGCGTCCACGAATCTGCTGTTCGGGCTCGCGACGAACTTCACGTCCAGCTGGCCGCTCATTCCGAGCTCGGCGAAGAGACCGACCTGTCCGCTCTCGCGGTCTCGCTGTAGCCGCTGCGCGGTCTCGAGAACCTGATCGAGCCGATCCAGCTGCCAGAGGCGCGGCCCGAACTCGTCGCACGCGCCCGCCTTGATGAGCGACTCGATCACACGCTTGTTGGCGCGCTGAAGGTCGAGGCGCTCGCAGAAATCGTCTTGGGAACGGAACGGGCCTCCCGCGCGGCGGGCCTCGATGAGACCTTCGACCGCACCCTCGCCGACGTTTTTGACCGCACCGAGGCCGAACCGGATGCCCTTTGGGGTGTATGCGAAGTCCAGCTCCGACTCGTTCACGTCCGGCGGCAGCACCGCGAGGCCCATCCGGCGGCATTCGGCCACCGCGATCGCGATGCGGTCGGGCGTTCCCATCTCGGCCGAGAGCACGGCTGTCATGTATTCCGTCGTGTAGTTCGCCTTCAGGTAGGCGGTGTGGTACGCGATGATCCCGTAGATCGCGGCATGCGCGCGGTTGAACCCGTATCGGGCGAACGGCTCGAAGTCCTTCCAGACCGCCTCGATCACGTCGGCATGCACGCCGTTGCGTACGGCGCCGGACACGAACTTCACCTTTTGCGCGTCCAGCTTGTCGCGGAACTTCTTGCGGACGGCGTAACAGAGCACGTCAGCCTCCGCCAGCGTGAAGCCCGCGAGCGCCTGCGTCACCGCCATCACGTCCTCCTGGTAGACCATGACGCCGTACGTCGCTTTGAGGACCGGTTCGAGGGTCGGATGGGCGTAGGTCACCGGCTCCTCGCCGTGCTTGCGCCGGATGTAGGTCGGGATGTAGTCCATCGGTCCGGGACGGAAGAGCGCGACCATCGCCATCACGTCTTCGACCCGGTCAGGCTTGAGCTCGCGGATGTAGCGGCGCATGCCGGCGGATTCCAGCTGGAACATTCCGGTCGTCTCTCCGGAGCCGAGCAGCTCGAACGTCTTCTTGTCGTCGAGCGGAATGTCCTCGCGCCGGATCCTGATCCCGCGCTGGCGCTCGATAAGCCGCAGGGCATGCTCGAGGATCGTCAGGTTCCCGAGACCGAGGAAGTCGAACTTGAGAACGCCGAGCTTCTCGAGCTGCTTGTCCTCGTACTGGGTCTGCAGCGCATTGACGTTGCCCTTCGACCGCTCGAGGGGCACGAGCTGTGTGATGGGCTCCCGCGAGATGACGACGCCGGCGGCGTGGGTTCCAGTCGATCGCACCAGGCCCTCGACCTTTTCCGCAAGGTCGAGGAGCCGCTGCACGTGCGGCTCCTGCTCGAGGTCCCGCAGCTCCGCGGACATGCGGCGCGAATCGGTGAGCGTCGTGCCGAAGGGGATCGTCTTCGCGACGCGGTCGGCCTCGCCGTAGGGCATGCCGAGAACGCGCGCCACATCGCGAACCGCGGCACGCGCGAGCATCGTGTTGAAAGTGCCGATCTGCGCGACGCGATCCGCTCCGTACTTCTGCGTCACGTACTGGATGACCTCGTCGCGCCGGTCGCCCATGAAGTCGACGTCGATGTCCGGCGGCGTGAAGCGCTCGAGGTTCAGGAACCGCTCGAAGATGAGGCCGTACCGGAGAGGATCGATGTCGGTCATGCCGATCGCGTAGTTCACCACCGAGCCCCCGGCCGATCCGCGGACCGCGGTGAGGATCCCCTGCTCGTGCGCGAAGCGGATGAAGTCCTGGACGATGAGGATGTAGCCCGTGTAGCCGGTCTTCGCGATGACCGCGAGCTCCTTGTCGACGCGTTCGCGGAGCTCAGAGGTGATCGCGCCGTACTTCTCGACGAGGCCGGCTTCGGCGAGCGTTCGCAGCTGCTCTTCCGGCGTCTTTCCCGCCGGGACCTCGAAGTGCGGGAGCCGAAGCTCGCCGAGCGGCAGCTTGAGGTCGACCTTCTCGGCGATCCGCACCGTGTTCTGGAGCGCCTCCTCGTCGTTCGGGAAAAGCTCGCTCATCTGAGCGGCCGTCCGCATGAAGAGCTCGGGGTTGTCGATCATCTTCAAGCGGTCGGGCGAGTCGATGGTCTTGCCGCTCTGGATGCAGACCATGGCGTCCTGCGCCTCGGCGTCGTCGGCGTGGACGTAATGGATGTCGTTCGTCACGACGAGCGGAACACCGGTGCGACGTGAGACCTCGCGGACGCCCTCGTTGACGCGCTCCTGCTCGGGGATCCCGTGGGACATGAGCTCGAGGAAGTAGTTGCCCTCTCCGAAGATTCCCTGATGCTCCAGAGCGACCGCGCAGGCCGCGTCGATGCCCTCATCGGTGATGGCCCGCGCCAGCTCACCCTGCAGGCACGCCGAGAGCGCGATCAGGCCCTGGCTGCGCTCGCGCAGCAGATCCTTATCCATGCGCGGGCGGTAGTAGTAGCCCTCGAGGTGGGCCGCCGTCACCAGTGCCACGAGGTTCTGGTAGCCGACGAAGTCCTTGGCGAGGAGGATGAGGTGCCAGGGCTTGCCATGCCCTTCGGACCGCGGATCGCGGTCAAAACGGTTGTTGCGGGCGATGTACGTCTCAACACCGATGATCGGTTTGATGCCGGCGTCACGGCAGAGCGTGTAGAAGTCGATCGCGCCGTAGAGGGCGCCGTGATCGGTGAGAGCGAGCGCCGGCATGTCCAGCGCTTTCGCGCGTGCGACGAGG